>VOFB01002752.1_pt1 | contig 21000 bp, 34 predicted proteins | sample 5384141 | NCBI WGS metagenome assembly VOFB01 (sample SAMN12384721, study PRJNA508395) | human gut metagenome | isolation source: healthy gut A | host: Homo sapiens | reverse complement strand
AAGTTAATAACACTCCCTATCTCGGGATTGAAAAAAAAAAAAAGTAATGGATGGTTTATACTTTATGAGATAAAAAGAGATGAAGAGGTGGATTTATGAGTAGTCATGTAGTGATTCCGGTTCTTGCGGCATTTGCGGTAAGTCTTGTGCTCGGACCGATTGTGATTCCTTTTTGCGAAACTGAAAATGAAGCAGACGGGCGATGTAGAAGGCGTTCAGTCTCATTTGAAAAAGCGGGAACTCCGACGATGGGCGGCATTATTATTCTTGCGGCTGTTATTGTGACATCCCCTGTTCTATGTGAAAGATTATCCGAAGATCATTCGGTTTTATTCCTTACAGTGGCGTTTGGTTTGATCGGATTTCTTGATGATTATCTTAAAGTTGTGTTGAAACGTTCGGATGGACTGATGCCGATGCAGAAAATGGCTCTGCAGATTATTGTAACGGCTGTGTTTGCATTCTATCTCGTGAAAGTGGCGGATATTCCCGCTTACGATGCTGTGCCGTTCTCTAACGGATATTATCTTGATATCGGCTGGATGGCAGTTCCGCTTTTGTTTGTGGCAGTGATCGGAACGGTCAACGGAACAAACTTTACAGATGGACTGGATGGCCTTGCTTCCAGTGTGACCGTTCTTGTCGCAACATTTTTACAGTTGTGGCGATCGGAACGAAAAGCAGGATCGAACCTGTCACCTGTGCTGTGAGTCGGGGCGCTGCTTGGATTTTTACTGTTTAATGTATATCCGGCGAGAGTGTTTATGGGAGATACAGGGTCTTTGGCTCTTGGAGGATTTGTGGCAGGCAGGCTTATATGATGCAGATGCCTTTGTTTATCTGATCGTTGGAATTATTTACCTTGTGGAAGTGGCTTCGGTCATGATTCAGGTTACTTATTTTAAGAAAACAGGCGGAAGAGGTTTTTAAGATGGCACCGATCCATCATCATTTTGAGTTATGCGGATGGTCTGAAACGAGTGGTAGCTGTATTTTCTATCATAACGGCGTTGCTTTGCCTCATTGCGCTGATGGGGTATAAAATGGATATAAGAGGAAAAAAAAGTGCTCGTCTTCGGTTCGGGTATCAGTGGAGAGGATCATGCAGGCTTTTGCTCGAAAAAGGCGCGGAGGTTGTTTTGTATGATGGAAATGAAAAACTGTGCGCCGATGAGATTGAAGCTAAAATTTTAGAAACTAAAAAGAAAACGGGCAATTCAGTATAGTGCTCGGAACATTTCCGGAAGAGATTATAGAAGAGCTTTCATTTGTAGTGATGAGTCCGGGAGTGCCGACGGATCTTCCGATCGTTGAAAAAATGCGTGAAAAGAGCATCCCGATCTGGGGAGAGATCGAACTTGCATATGTGTTTGGAAAAAGGAGACGTTCTTGCAATTACAGGAACAAACGGGAAAACGACGACGACAGCCCTTTTGGGACAGATCATGCAGGACTATAAAGAACATGCTTATATTGTAGGAAATATAGGAACTCCGTATACAAGCGTTGCACAAGAAACGACGGACGACGCGGTAATTGTAGCGGAAATAAGCAGTTTCAGCTTGAGACAATACATACATTTCATCCGAAAAGTAAGCGCGATTTTGAATATTACTCCCGATCATTTGAATCGTCATCATACAATGGAGGCATATATCGAAGCGAAAGAGCGTATTGCTGAAAATCAGACAAAAGCAGATGTGTGCGTATTGAATTATGAGGATGATGAACTTCAGAAATTCGGAGAAAAACGGCAGCGCAAGTTCTATATTTCAGCAGTGCGCGTAAACTGGAAAAAAGGGATATATCTTGATGGAACAAAAATCATTTGCGCGGCAGATGTTCCGGTCGAGCTTTGCGATGTCAGTGAACTGAAGATTCTCGGAACACACAATTATGAAAATGTGATGGCTGCTTCTGCAATGGCGTATGCATATGGTGTTCCGATCGAGGTGATCCGCAAAAATCTTCTGACATTTCCCGGAGTGGAACATCGAATTGAGTTTGTGGCAGAAAAAAGAGGTGTCCTTTATTATAATGACTCGAAAGGAACAAATCCGGACGCAGCGATCAAAGGGATTCAGGCCATGAACCGTCCTACCATACTGATCGGGGAGGTTACGACAAAGATTCCGAATATGATGAGTGGATCAAGGCGTTTGACGGGAAAGTGAGAAAACTTGTTCTGCTTGGCGCAACGAGAGAGAAGATCGCGCAAAGCGCTCATGCAAACGGATTTGACGATATTATTATGGCAGATACCTTTGAGGAGGCGTTTGAACAGTGCGTGAAATATGCGAAGCCGGGCGATGCGGTGCTTTTATCGCCGGCGTGTGCAAGCTGGGGATGTTTAAAAATTATGAAGAACGTGGAGATAAATTCAAAGAACTTGTAGACCAACTATAAGGAGTGGAGCTGATTGACGCGTTCTGAAAAGAAAAAAACGATATGACGGATGCTTATATTTGTTGTATTGCTTCTTGTTGCCGCAGGGTTTGTGATATTGTACAGCACAAGCGCTTACAATGGGCAGGTGAAATTTCACGATCCGTTTCATTATTTGAAAAAGCAGGGGTTTGCGACACTGCTCGGACTGTTTGGTATGGCGCTTATCGCCCGCGTTGATTATCATAAATGGGTTCCGCTGGCGATTCCCGCATATGTGACGTCGATCATTCTGTCTGTGGCTGTTATATTTTTCGGGGATGAATACAACGGGTCCAAAAGATGGTTGTCTTTTGGGCCCGATTTCTTTTCAGCCTTCAGAGTTTGCAAAAGTAGCCGTTATTTTTTTCTTGCATGCCTTGTGAGCAGAAATGTACAGCGGATGAAACGTTTTCGCACAATGATACTTATGATGATTCCGGTTTTGCCGATCGTAGGTCTGGTCGGAGCAAGTAATTTAAGCACTGCGATCATCATTCTCGGAATCGCGGTTGTTCTGATTTTTGTAGCGGATCCGAAATACGTCCGTTTTATATTGATGGGAAGTATCGGCGTAGGATTTATGACGGTTTTTCTGGCGATGGAAAGTTATCGATTGGAACGCCTGGCAATCTGGAGACATCCGGAGCAATATGAAAAAGGGTATCAGACGCTGCAGGGACTATATGCAATCGGCAGCGGAGGTCTGTTCGGAAGGGGATTAGGCAACAGTGTACAAAAACTCGGATTTCTTCCAGAGGCTCAAAATGATATGATTTTTTTTTCTATTATCTGTGAAGAATTGGGATTGATCGGAGCAGGATTTATCATTCTTTTATTTTTGATTCTTATTTGGCGTTTTTTGTGATTTCAACAAAAGCGTCGGATCTGCTTGGCGCTTTGATAGCGGCAGGGGCAATGGCGCATATGATGATCCAGGTTATATTAAACATCGCGGTAGTTACAAATTCAATTCCAAACACAGGGATTACGCTTCCGTTTATCAGTTACGGAGGTACATCGGTTGTATTTCTTCTGTTGGAGATGGGACTTGTGCTTAGCGTATCGAATTACGAAGGTTTACGGTATGGAGGTTCAGAATAGATGAAGAGAAAAAAACACAAAAAGAGAAAGGTGTGGCCGATTATTTTAGTTGTGCTTACTGTCTTGATCGTTATGGCAGCTGCGGCGGTATTTCTATTTCGCACAAGGTCATATAAAGTGGAAGGAAATTTTATTACGGAGAGAACGATCACAACATGGATTGAGAATGATCCGCTTTCGGTAAATTCTCTGTATGTTCTGTATAAATATAATTTTACCGATGCCGATCTTCCGTCAGGAGTAGAAAGTCTGAGTATTTCACTGAAAGATCCGTGGACGGTGAAGGTGAAAGTGAAAGAAAAAGAAATGGCCGGATATGTAGATTATGACGGTGCATATCTTTATTTTGACAGAACCGGAACGGCAGTATTGCGGACAAAAAAATAATCGAAGGTGTTCCTCATATCGAAGGTCTTATGTTTGATTCGGCAAAAGCTAAAATAGGGAAAAAACTTCCGGTGGAAGATGACAGTATTTTGAAAAAATTGTAGAAGTTTCAAAAAATTAAAAAATACAATCTCACACCTGACAGGATGGGGTGTACAGATGGAGGCGTACAGATATATTTTGAAATTGTACAGGTCAGCCTTGGAAACGGGAATTATGAAGAAAAGCTTAGACAGGTAGAACCGATTCTTAAAAACTGACTGAATTATATCCCGGAAAGGCGGGCGTGCTGCATTTAGAGAATTACGATGCCGAATCGGAGTCGATTCCGTTTGTTCCGGCGGCATAGCGGCGGCGGATCATCTGTAAAAGTGTAATAATTAGAAAAATAGCAAAAATCTATTGATTATTTGCTAAAAAGACTTTATTATATACTTATTGAATTCTATCGTTCAATATTAAGGGATGTATAAGAAATTAGTAAGACGACGAAGGAGGAAGTACTCTTGTTAGAAATTAAAACCAACGAATCAGAAGCGGCCGCAAGAATTATTGTAGTCGGAGTCGGTGGAGGCGGAAACAACGCAGTAAACCGGATGATTGACGAACAGATCGCGGGCGTGGAATTTATCGCAGTGAATACAGATAAGCAGGCACTGCAGCTGTGTAAAGCTCCGACACTGATGCAGATCGGTGAGAAGCTTACAAAAGGGCTCGGCGCAGGGGCACAGCCGGAAGTAGGAGAAAAAGCAGCAGAAGAAAGTGCAGAAGAAATATCAGCAGCACTGAAAGGTGCCGATATGGTATTCGTTACCTGCGGTATGGGCGGTGGAACAGGTACGGGAGCAGCTCCGGTAATCGCATCGTATTGCAAAAGAGCAGGGAGCTCTGACAGTCGGAGTTGTGACAAAGCCTTTCCGCTTTGAGTCCAAGACAAGAATGCAGAATGCTTTAAATGGAATTGAAAAATTAAAAGATAGTGTAGACACACTGATTGTCATTCCGAATGACAAGCTGCTTGATATTGTAGACAGACGGACAACCATGCCAGAGGCTTTGAAAAAAGCGGACGAGGTATTGCAGCAGGGTATTCAGGGTATTACAGATTTGATCAATGTTCCATCTCTGATCAACCTTGACTTTGCGGATATTCAGACAGTTATGAAGGATAAAGGCATTGCTCATATCGGTATCGGTGCAGGACGCGGAGACGATAAGGCTCTTGAGGCGGTAAAAGAAGCTGTTGCGAGTCCGCTGCTTGAGACGACGATTCAGGGTGCGTCGAATGTTATCGTTAACGTATCGGGAGATATTACTCTTATGGATGCTTCTGATGCAGCTGATTATGTACAGGAGCTTGCAGGAGAAAGTGCAAGTATTATTTTCGGTGCTATGTATGATGACGCGAAGTCAGATGAATGTACGATCACTGTTATTGCGACCGGGTTACATAATGTAGGCGGAAGCGCATCAAAATTAAAGGCGAGATTGGAAGGACAGCAGAAAGTCGGATCGATCCTTCCGTCCGGTGAATCGACAGTAAGAAGTCGTCTTGACAATGATGGAAGCAGAGAATCTGCGGCCAGACCACAGACATCTGCCAGACCGCAGGGAGGTACGATGCCGACTTTACAGCCGCGTACGCCATCCAGTACGGTGAAAGAGCAGTCTATTAAGATTCCGGATTTCTTTAAGAAATAAGCGAATCGGTATAATAATATAGAATTTTAAGACAGAATGGAATTTCATGTAAGAGTTCCATTCTGTTTTTTTGTTTTTTGTCGAAATATATTTACAGATACATGTCAATATATGACAAAATTTTCCTGTTTCTAAATATATAATAGATTCCGCACTACATAATTACGGAAGAGAAAGAAGGTGGACTATGTACTATGAATTATACATAGATGTATTTTTTAGAAAATTTTATGTTAGACAGTCTGCTTTTAATGGCTGTAAACCGTGTTATGCAGTATAGGAATTCTTATGCGCGGATGCTTGCAGGAGGGGCAGCAGGCAGTTTTTTTTGACTTGTGTTGTGATAGCGCTTCCGCTTATGCCGGCGATAAAAACACTTCTGTTTGGCGTTGGGATTAATAGTGTGATGATATTTGCGGGACTTGGCGGAGATGTTTTGAAAAAAGGGTAGAAAACAAAGTAAAAAAAGAACTGGCTGCCTGGTTTTTGAGGACGCTGATCGTTCTGTATGCAGCGGCAGTTGTCTTCGGAGGGGCTGCGAATCTGTTTCGTCCGTATATGAAATTTGCCGGAGTGTTTTACGCAGTATTTGCAGTCGGATACTTTGCATTTACGGGAATGTGGAAGTTTATATCGCGCATAAGACAGAATACGAAAAAATCTTCCGGAAGTAACATTGTATACAAGTCTTGGGGTAAAGAAAGTGATCGGTCTTATAGATACGGGAAATGAGCTCCGCGATTTTGCGTCTGATGATCCGGTCAATATTATTGATCCGCGATTGGCAGAGTCTATTACGACACATCCGGAATGGGGAAAAAGGCTTTCATATGATTCCGTTTTACAGCAGCAGGGGGAGATGGAGTGATGAAGGTGTTTCGATTGAAAAAATGTATTCACATGGATGAAGACATATGGATAGAAAATCCGCTTCTCGGGATGAGTGAAAGAACTCTTTCGGAAAAAAGAACGATATGAAATGATCCTGAATCCGGGGATCTTTTTATAAGCGGAGTTAAAAAATATGGATTAATATCTTTGACAGTTTATATTTACTGCCGCTTAAAATTACTAAAACAGGGGAATATAGGAGGATATGACATGATGATGAAAGTAGCTGTTCCGCAGCGGTTTAAGTTAAGAGTAGTACCTGATGTGAAAACCTTGATTTTCGGGAGCGGGAGAGAGGTGCATTATATAGGAGGAACGGAAGTTCTTCCGCCGCCTCTTGAGGGATGAGAGAAAGCGAGATGATTAACCGGCTCGGAACAGAGTATGCAGAGGATGCAAAAAAGTATTAATAGAACACAATCTCCGGCTTGTTGTATACATTGCGAAAAATTTGACAATACAGGCGTAGGCGTTGAAGATTTGATTTCGATCGGAACGATCGGTTTGATCAAAGCAATCAATACGTTTAATCCGACAAAAGATCAAACTTGCAACATACGCATCCCGATGTATTGAAAAATGAAATTTTAATGTACTTAAGGCGTAATAGCAAGACAAAGATGGAGGTGTCCATCGACGAACCTTTGAACGTTGACTGGGATGGAAACGAGCTGCTTTTTGTCGGATATTTTGGGAACGGAAGAAGATACGATTTATAAAGATCTGGAAATGAAGCGGAGAGAAAACTTTTGATTCGTGCTCTGAATAAACTTAACAGCAGAGAAAAAAGCTGATTGTGGGGCATGCGATTTGATTGATAATCCGGATGGAAAAAAAAACACAAAAGAAGTCGCAGATCTGCTTGGGATTTCGCAGTCATACATATCGAGGTTAGAAAAAAAGATCATGCAGAGATTAAAAAGGGAAATGGTAAGATATGAATAATAGATGAAAAAATAAATGTATGCAGTCGGTTTTCGGCAGCATACATTTATTTTTATAATCCGGAAAGTAAACAGATCAAGCGCGGTAATAGTGAGCGTAAAGTCCGTTTTTATCAAGCAGTGATCCGTGAGTTCCGCGCTCGGCAATGCCATCTTCTGTGATGACGATGATTTCATCGGCGTTTTTGATTGTAGAGAGGCGGTGTGCGATTGTGATCGTTGTTCTGTCTTTAGAAAGTTCTTCGAGACTTTTGTATTCGCCGTTCGCTTTCATTATCAAGAGCGCTGGTAGCTTCGTCAAGAATCAGGATCGGAGGGTTCTTAAGGAAGACACGGGCAATAGAAATCCTTTGTTTTTGTCCTCCTGAGAGACGGGTTCCGCGCTCGCCTACATAAGTGGAATATCCATCGGGAAGTTCGCTGATAAAATCGTGAATATTTGCACGTTTTGCGGCATCTATGATCTCTTCATCCGACGCGTCCGGTTTTCCGTAGGCGATGTTGTCGCGAATCGTTCCCGAAAACAGATATACGTCTTGTTGTACAACGCCGATATGGCTTCGAAGACTTTTTAAAGTCAATGTTCGGACGTCTTTTTCCGTCTATTGTGATCCTGCCGCCTGTCACATCGTAAAACGTGGCAGAAGGGAACAAATCGTTGTTTTTCCACTTCCCGACGGACCGACAAGAGCGACTGATCTTCCGGCGGGAATTTCAAAAGATATGTGAGAAAGGACAGACGTATCGTCATCAGCATAGTGAAAAGATACGTTTTCATAGCGGACGAGGCCTTTTACATCTGTTAATTCTTCTGCGTCGGAAGCGTCTTTGATTTCAGGTTCTGTTTCCATGACGTCAAGAAAACGGCGGAATCCGGCAAAGACCTTTTTGAATCATTTCAATAAGTTCTACGAGGATTTGGATCGGACTGATGAAAATACCGATATAAAGTGCATACATGGCAAGGTCTCCGACGTTCATGAATCCTTTTGCGATAAGGTATCCGCCATAGATAAGAGTGACCAGATACATCAACCCCTGAAACAACAGAAGATTCCATCCCATAAAACTTCCGATACAGTGATAATTCTCTTTTTTTAGAGAGAAGAAAAAGCGTGATTGCTCTTCTGGAATTTTTCCGTTCTATTTCCTCATTTGTGAAGGACTGTACCACACGGATACCGGAAAGTGTGTCCTGGAGACTTGCATTGACATCGCCGATCTTACGTCTGTTTTCCATAAAAGTTTCTGCATTCGTTTGGCATTCTGCTTAAAGGAAAACCAAAACATAACAATAACAAGGATGATCAGTGGAAATGCCAGTTTCTTATTGATAAAGAAAAGAAAGACAAAAAGCACCGATGATCTTTACCAGAGAGATAAAAAGTTTTCAGGACCATGGTGTGCAAACTCGGAAATGTCAAAAAGGTCACTGACCAGCTTGCTCATCATCTGACCGGAATTATTCCTGCTGTAATAGGAAAATGACAGCTCCTGGTAATGGTCAAAAAGCTCCCGGCGCATATCCGTTCCATCTTTGCACCCATCATATGTCCCTGATAACTTACATAATATTTGCAGAGACTCTGGATCAGGTACATCAGGAGAAGTCCTGAAGCGATCCATGGAAGTGCATGGAGGATGACAGCAGTATCTCTGGTAAATAAAGTCTTCGTCATGGTTCTGAGAATCTGCGGGTAGGAAAGATCTACCAGACTGATGATGGCAGCACAGATCAGATCAATAAAAAAGACCAGTTTATAAGGTTGATAATAGTGGATGAATTTTTTAATGTGCATAAGTTTCCCTCCGGTTAAAAATTTCATCTGAACAGAGTCATCTTAGCACAATCAAAATTTCTTGACAAGCACAACAAGGTATGGTAAAAAGGAAAGTTATCGGAAAAGGCAGAAAAAATGAAAATAGGAGACCGGAAAACAGACCGGAAGAAAAAGACAGACAGGGAGAATACAGTGGATGAAAATTTATCTTGCCCCGCTTGAAGGGATTACAGGACATATATACAGAACAGCATTAAAAAGAGTGCTTTGACGGATTTGACAAGTATATTTTTTATAAAAATATTCCGCATATGGATGTGTTTGAAAAAGCGCTCGGCTTTTAGAAGGCATAAAATATGTTATAACGGAGATCTTACATCGGAAGAAGATGTCATGTCTTTCGGAACAGTTTCCGGAAGTAGAGAGTATAATGATCGGCAGGGGAGTTCTCGCCGATCCGGCGATTGCCCGAAGATAAAAGGCGGAGATGGGTGCGGATAAAAGCGGAAATGCGTCATTTTCATGATATGCTATATGAAGCATATTGCGAGGAAAATGTCCGGTGAAAGAACAGTTTTTGTATAAGATGAAAAGAACTGTGGTTTTTATTTGGCGTCCTCTTTTACTAATAGCAGACCATACGCAAAGAAGATCAAAAAAGCGGAAAAAATGTGCTGTGTACGAAAAAATTATAGAGGAACTTTTTGCGAATGAGGAAGTAATATAGAAATACAAAAAAACAGCCGGATCTAAAACATCCGGCTGTCTGTAACATAAGGATAATAAGAGGGGAGGTAATCCTTCCCCTTTGTTATTTTATAAAGCGTGCTCGTATACGGCTTCGGAAGTGAGCTGCGCTCTCCAGTTTCTTAAAGATTTTAATGTCTTACGTCTGACAGCATGACAGATGTGTGCGCCTGGCATCCTGCAAGTTCGGGAAGCTGGGAAAAGGGCAAGGCGTGCCTGCCGGATTTGTTGCCGCGCTTTGCGGATAGGCGATAAGTACTTCATCTGTATGAAGCCGTGGATTTTGCTCTTTAAATAATCTACTTTTAATTTTTGGATCGGTTCGATCGATTCAGGAGAAATAATATGAGTTTCGTGATCGATACCTGCAAGCACTTTTAGTACATTTTAACAGAAGCCGCGCTTGCTCCGAAGATTGGTTGTTTTTCCGGTGATGATCCTTCCGTCACGCAGTTCAAGAGCGGCAGCAGGACCGTCTGTCTCTTTGGCGCGCTCTAAAGCTTTGATTACAACTTTGCGGTCTGTGACAGTAATCCTGCCATATTCATAAGAAGTTCGATTTTCTGAGCTTCTTTCTCGGAAGATGCTGCCCTTTGCAAGAGGCGTTCAGAGCATCAAAATAACGGCGGATGATCTCTTGTTTGGAAGCTTCACGAGCGAAGGCTTCATTAAGTCGCAATGCAGTTTCCTGCCATGTTGGCGCCCATATCAGTAGGAGACTTGTAAGCACTTTCTCGTAAATCTTTTCAAAGATTGTATTTAATACAGGGAAAATCTCAACATCACGTTATGACAGTCGTTTCTCCATACGCTTCAAGATGGAACGGGTCGATCATGTTTATGTCGTTTAAGTCGGCAGTTGCCGCTTCGTATGCAAGGTTAACCGGATGCTTAAGCGGAGATTCCATATGGGAACGTCTCGAATTTTGCATATCCCGCAAGAACGCCCCGTTTATGCTCGTGATAAAGAACTGGGAAAGACATGCTGCGATCTTGCCGCTTCCGGGTCCGGGAGCAGTGACGATAACAAGAGGTCTGCTTGTCTTGATATAATCATTTTTCCATAACCTTCGTCGCTGATGATAAGCGGAATATTAGATGGATATCCGGGAATAAGATAATGAAGATATACCGGAATATGCAGCTTTTCAAGTCTGTTTTTGAACAGGGCACTTTCTGACCGGAAAATTGAGTGATTGTAACACTTCCTACATATAATCTGATCCTTGTATGTCTGAATCAGACGGAGAACATCTTCGTCATAGGTGATCCCAAGATCGCCACGTACTTTATTCTTTCAATGTCATTGGCACTGATAACAATAACGATCTCCGCCTGAGAACTCAACTCTTTTTAAAAGACGGGTTTACTGTCAGGAGCAAATCCCGGAAGAACACAGGACGCATGATAATCATCAAACAGTTTGCCTCGAATTCAAGATAAAAACTTGTTGCCAAATTTTCCGATCCGGTTTCGGATGTGTTCTGACTGCATTTTCAGATATTTTCATTATCAAAACCTATTTTCATTTTATTCTTCTCCACTTTTTTTGCCGAACTGTTTTAATCCTGCATGCAAAAGAAAAGCGGCAGGACACATTTCGTACTCAGTATACTATAAAAATCTAACTGTTTTTACAATATTTTCATAATCTTTTTATTGATTTATGCAAAAGCTGTACTTATAATGGTAATAACGTCATGCACGTTGTTGCAATGACGCCAAAAGATTTTAGAGGAACAGGATGGATAACAACCAGAATAAGAAGAATAATAAAATAATCCGAATAATAACCGGCAGGGTTTGGGCATTGTGCTTATAACGACCCTGCTGGTGGCTTTTGTATTGATCGGATTCTTTTCTGCTATGGGCAATACAAGTCAAAGGGAGATCAGTTATGACAAATTTCTTAAACTTGTAAGTGAACATAAAGTAAAAAGAGGTAAAGTTAGACAGTGAAAAGATTTATATTACATTAACGGACAAAGCCCGTGAGGAAGCGCGGGAAAAGCTGTTGAAAAGCGGAAAAAAGAAGGACGCCTCAGTCCGTTTGAAGAAGCGATGGAAAGATTGCGTATCCAACTGCCTTCCGTAAAAAAAAGAAGGGAAAGAACACGCGCCTGATTTTTATACGGGATATGTTGACGATGATACGCTTGTGACAAAACTTGACCGTGCCGGGGTTAAGTTTCAAAGTGAGATTCCGGATACGATCGGTCAGTTGTTTTTGAAATGTTTGTCACGGTGATCCTGCCGCTTCTGCTCATGGTGTGGCTGTTCACATATATGATGAAGCGCATGAATAAGGGCGGCGGAATGATGGGCATTGGAAAGAGCAATGCGAAGATGTACATGGAAAAAGAAACAGGAGTGACGTTCCGGGATGTGGCAGGAGAAGATGAAGCAGAAAGAATCGCTTCAGGAAGTGGTGGATTTCCTGCATAATCCGGGAAAATACAGTGGGATCGGAGCGAAACTTCCGAAAGAGCGCTTCTTGTAGGACCTCCGGGAACAGGTAAGACACTTTTTGCAAAGGCGGTTGCGGGAGAGGCAAAAAGTTCCGTTTTCTCATTATCGGGTTCTGCGTTTGTGGAAATGTATGTCGGTGTCAGGAGCATCCGTGTTCGTGATCTGTTCAAACAGGCTCAGCAGTCGGCTCCATGTATTGTTTTTATCGACGAGATCGATGCGATCGGAAAGACAAGAATACGGCGATGGGCGGAAATGATGAGAGAGCAGACTCTGAATCAGCTTTTTGGCGGAGATGGACGGTTTGATACGAATAAAGGGACTTTTGATTCTGGCGGCAACAAACCGTCCGGAGATTCTTGATCCTGCGCTTCTTCGTCCGGACGGTTTGACAGACGGATCATTGTTGATAAGCCGGATCTGAAAGGCCGTGTCGATATTTTAAAAGTACATGCAAAGACGTTCCGGATGGATGAGAGCGTGGACTTGGAAGCAATCGCGCTTGCAACATCCGGAGCAGTTGGTTCGGACCTTGCGAATATGATCAATGAAGCGGCGATCAATGCAGTAAACACGGAAGGCAGGTTGTGAGTCAAAAAGATTTGTTTGAGGCGGTTGAAGTTGTTCTTGTCGGAAAAGAGAAGAAAGACCGGATCATGAGCGAGGAAGAGCGGAAAAATTGTTTCTTATCATGAGGTAGGTCATGCCCTTGTGACAGCGCTTCAGAAAAAATACAGAGCCGGTACAGAAGATCACGATCGTTCCGGAGAACGATGGGCGCGCTGGGGTATGTGATGCAGACTCCAAGAAGAGAAGTTCTTAAATACAAAGAAAGAACTGGAAGCGATGATCGTTGTTGCGCTCGGAGGACGTGGGCGGAAGAAATCGTGTTTCTGATACAGTAACGACAGGCGCGTCAAATGATATTGAACAGGCAACGAAAATCGCCTCGTGCCATGATCACGCAGTATGGAATGTCAGACAGGTTCGGACTGATGGGGCTTGAATCGATCCAGAACAAATATTTGGACGGCCGTGCGGTTCTTAACTGTGGAGAGGCGACAGCGGGAGAGATTGACGAAGAAGTAATGAAGATGCTGAAATCTGCGTACGCAGAGGCGAAGAAACTTCTTTCCGAAAACAGAGAAGCTCTTGATAAAAATCGCGGAATTTCTCATTGAAAAAGAAACGATCACAGGAAAAGAATTTATGAAGATATTCAGAGAAGTAAAAGGGAATTTCCGAGCCTGAAGAAGGCGAGGTATCCGGTATAGAAGAGCGTGGGAGAATTGCGATGAAATAAGGAAATAAGGGTTGTTTTCCGTTTGAGAGAAAGCGGAGAGCGATCCTTTTCTTTTGAAATCATAAAATCCGTCGAATCTTTCGAATTTTGGAAGAAAAGAATTTCCGGGAACGGATAGTTTGAGAATAAGAGGGAAAATGGATGGAATACAGAAACAGTTATATATCGCCGCTTGGCAGGATATTGCTGACAGCGGATGAGATCGGACTGACCGGACTGGCGTTTGAAGGACAGAAAAATGCTGTTCAAGGTTTGATTCAGGAAAGTGAGGAGAAAAGAGACAACACTTTTTCGGGTGTGAAAAAATGGCTGGATATATATTTTCAGGAGTGGAACCGGACTTTCAAATACCGATTCATTTGGAAGGAACCGATTTTCAGATGTGTGTGTGGGAGATGCTTTGCACGATCCCGTATGGAGAGACAACGACATACGGCGCAATCGCAAAGCAGATCGCACAGGACAGAGGGATTTCAAAGATGTCGAGTCAGGCGGTTGGAAATGCTATCGGACGCAACCCTGTGTCGGTGATCGTTCCGTGTCACAGAGTGATCGGAGCAAAAGGAAATCTGACAGGATATGCAGGCGGAATTGAGAGAAAAGCAGAGCTTTTAAAAATAGAACAAAACCAAAATGCCACTGAGCAGTATCCCTTTTGATAAAGTGAAAGAGAATGTTTATAAAAGATAAGTTTTTTCTTGTTTTTTTTTTATATATGGGAAGTATAATAAAGTTTATGGAAAACAATAATTTTAACATACAGGAAGAATTAAAAAAAGCTTCCCGCAAGACCGGGCGTATATCTTATGCATGACGAGCGGGACGAGATCATTTATGTCGGGAAAGCGATCAGTTTAAAAACAGAGTGCGGCAGTATTTTCAAAGCAGCAGAAATAAAGGCGTCAAGATAGAACAGATGGTGACGCATATCAGGCGTTTTGAGTATATTGTGACAGATTCGGAGTTGGAGGCTCTTGTATTAGAGTGTAATCTGATCAAAGAACATCATCCAAAATACAATACGATGTTGATGGATGATAAAACATATCCATTTATCAAAGTGACGGTGAATGAACCCTTTCCGAGAGTTTTGCTGGCAAGGAAAATGCTGAAAGATAAGGCAAAATACTTCGGTCCGTACACGAGTGCGCAGGCGGTTAGAGATACGAATGATCTGATCCATAAATTGTACCATGTAAGGAGCTGCAATCGAAATCTTCCAAAAAGATATCGGGAAAAGAACGCCCGTGTCTGAATTATCATATCAAGCAGTGTGAGGCGCCGTGTCAGGGATATATTTCTCAGGAAGACTACGGGGCGGCGATCGTGGAAGTGTTGAAGTTTTTGAATGGAAATTATGATGTGATCTTGAAAGAGTTGGAAGGAAAATGAATACCGCCTCTGAGAATCTGGAGTTTGAACGTGCGATAGAATACAGGGAACTGATAAACAGTGTGAAAAAAGATTGCTCAGAAACAAAAGATCACAGATTCGAGCGGAGAAGACAGAGATATTCTGGCGGCAGCTTCGGAAGGGAAGATGCGGTTGTTCAAGTGTTTTTATAAAGGGGGGACGGCTGATCGGAAGGATCATTTTTATCTTCGTATCTCAAGCGGAGAAAAAACATCCGGTATTTTAGACAGTTTTATTAAGCAGTATTATGCGGGAACGCCTTATATTCCGGAGAACTGATGATTCAGGAGGAAATCAAAGACAGAGAATTGATCGAAAACGTGGCTTACCTCAAAGCGTGGACAGAAAGTGACGGTAAAAGTTCCGAAAAAAGGAACAAAAGAAAAAACTGGTCGAATTGGCCTCTGACAATGCGAAGCTTGTTTTGAGCAAAGACAAAGAGCGGATGCGAAGAGAAGAAGGCCGTACAATCGGAGCTGTAAAAGAAATAGAAGCACTGCTTGGCATTTCGCAGATCAGGCGTATGGAAGCTTACGATATTTCAATACGAACGGTTTCGAGTCAGTTGGATCTATGGTCGTGTATGAGAGAGGAAAACCAAAACGAAATGATTACAGAAAGTTTAAGATCAAAAGGAATCAAGGGCGCAGATGATTACGGAAGTATGAGAGAAGTGCTGACCAGACGTTTTACTCATGGTTTGAAAGAACGGGAAGAGAACGGAGAGCTTGGAAAGTTTACTGTATTTCCGGATCTGATCTTGATGGATGGAGGAAAAGGACAGGTAAACGTGGCGCTTCAGGTATTAGAGGACCTGAATCTGAATATTCCGGTGTGCGGCATGGTAAAAGATGATTTTCACCGGACGAGAGGACTCTATTTTCAAAACGAAGAGATTTCGATTGAAAAATCATCCGAAGCTTTCCGCCTTATTACACGAATTCAAGATGAGGCGCACCGCTTTGCAATCGAATACCACCGGCAGCTCAGAGGAAAAGGTCAGGTACATTCCATCCTGGATGATATAGAAGGGATCGGACCTGCGAGAAGAAAAGCGCTTATGCGTCATTATTTAAGTCTGGACGCGATCAAAGCAGCTTCAATAGAAGAACTTGCGAAGCTTCCTTCTATGAATGAAAAGGCGGCGCAGGCGGTATACAATTTTTTTCATACATGATATGATAAGAGAAATGAATAAAGAATGTCGCCGGATGAGGGAAAGCCGATCCGGCTATGAAAAAATAAAATGAAAGGAACGGAAAATATATGGGACGAGGAATTAAACTAAGTGAAATCGCAGAAAGGATGGATCTGAAAAAAAATCTGACGCCGGAGTTGGATCTGACAGAGAAAGAAGTCCATGTGCCGGACGTCAACAGACCGGCGCTTCAGTTAGCGGGCTTTTTTGATCATTTTGACTCAAACCGCGTACAGATCATCGGGAATGTAGAGTACACATATATGCAGACGCTGACAGAAGAGCGGAGAGTGTATATTTATGAAATGCTTCTGAAACACCCGATTCCGTGCATGGTATTTTGCCGGGGGATAGAGCCGGGCGACGTGTTTTTAAAAAGGCGGTGGAAAGTAATGTGCCGGTATTTAGCGCATCCAAACCGACATCTGATTTTTCTGCGGAGATCATCCGTTGGATGAACGTAAAGCTTGCGCCGTGTATTTCGATTCACGGAGTTCTTGTAGATGTATATGGCGCCGGTGTTTTGATCATGGGAGAAAGCGGTATCGGAAAAAGTGAAGCTGCACTTGAGCTGATCAAGAGAGGACATCGTCTTGTGACGGATGATGTAGTGGAAATACGGAAAGTGAGCGATGAGACGCTTGTAGGCTCTGCGCCGGATGTGACGAAAAACTTTATTGAGTTAAGAGGAATCGGTATCGTCGATGTAAAATCAATGTTTGGTGTCCAAAGCGTCAGAGAAACTCAGAACATCGATCTTGTCATTACACTGGAAGACTGGAGCAGAGAAAAAGAGTATGACAGGCTCGGACTGGAAGAAGAGTATACGGAATTTCTCGGAAATAAAGTCGTATGCCACAGTATCCCGATCAGACCGGGAAGAAATCTTGCTATTATCGTGGAGTCAGCCGCGGTAAACCACAGACAGAAGCAGATGGGTTATAACGCGGCGCAGGAATTATATAAACGTGTGCAGGAAAATCTTGCGAAAAAAGATAAAAGATAAAGATAAGGAAGGAGATCAGGAATTATGAATTATTGTTTCGGCGTTGACATCGGAGGCACAACAGTTAAGATAGGGTTGTTTGAAGAGACGGGAACTATTGTTGAAAAAATGGGAGATTCCGACGAATACATTGGCTGATGGAGAGGCAATTTTGCCGGATATTGCATTTTCGTTAAAAACAAAGATAGAAGAGAGAAAAACTATCCGAAGAAGACATCCTCTGGATCGGAGTCGGAGTTCCGGCGCCTGTGACGGCAGAAGGAATTGTAAACGGGAGCGCAAATCTCGATGGAAATATAAAGAAGTGAAAAGGAAATGGAAGAGCTGACAGGTTTGAAAGCGTACATCGGAAACGATGCGAATGTTGCCGCTCTCGGTGAAATGTGGAAAGGAGGCGGAGCCGGAGAAAAAATATGATCATGGTAACGCTTGGCACAGGAGTAGGAGGCGGAGTGATCATTGACGGAAAGATGCTCGTCGGCAACAACGGAGCAGGAGGAGAAATCGGACATATCTGCGTAAACTATGAAGAGAACGATCGATGTGGCTGTGGGAATAAAGGGTGTTTGGAACAGTATGCGTTCTGCTACGGGAATTGTCCGCCTGGCAGAACAAAAATTAAAAACAGAAAAACGGGAAACGATTCTTAATAAAGCTGCGATTACGGCAAAGATGTGTTTGATGCCGTAAAGGCAGGCGACGAAGTGGCGGATGAGATTGCGGCTGAGTTTGGAAAATATCCGGATACGGACTTGCCAATCTTGCGGCAGTCGTGAACCCGGCAGTGTTTGTCATCGGCGGAGGCGTTTCAAAGCCGGCGAAGTACTGATTCCGTACATAGAGAAACCGTATAAAGAAAGAGCGTTTTTGCAGATAAAAATGTAAGATTTGTTCTTGCGCAGTTGGGAAATGATGCGGGAATCTGTGGATCTGCCAAGCTCGTGTTAGACGAGAAGAAAAATTGATGTTTTCTTCGTTTGATGTTTGAAATATCTGAAATAAAGAATATATTTTTAAAACAAAAATATTTGAATTGAAATCATTGAAAAAAACCACAATATAGGATAAAACGATATGGAAAATAAGTTTATCCTATGTTGTGTTTTTTTTAATTTTGTTTTAACAATCAAAATGTAAAAAATAGACAAAAAAAGAATACTTAATACGATAAAAACGGATTAAAATTAAAAAATGTTGTGTAAACAGACTAAAATCTTTTGAAACAAAGAAAAAGTGTTGACTTAAAAGAAATATATGATAAAATATAGACAAATAAAGAAATAAAGTTTCCGGCCGGAAGCTAAAGAGCATGAAAATGCGGGTGACTGAAAAAAAGTAAAATTTGAAAAGAAACCCCGGAATACAGAATGAAAAAGAGGAGAATGAAAAGATGAAAGCATTAGCAAGATATGGAAAAGAATTTGGCGGATATCGTATGATCGACGTTCCGAAACCGACATGCGGTCCGGAAGATATTATTATTGAGATCAAGGCGGCTGCAATCTGCGGAGCAGATATGAAACACTATAAAGTGGATAATGGCTCCGATGAATTCAACTCGATCCGCGGACATGAATTTGCAGGTGAGATCGTAGAAGTTGGCGAGAAAGTAACGGACTGGAAAGATGGGACAAAGAGTTGTGTCGACAACAGCGCTCATGTATGCGGCGTTTGCCCGGCTTGCGAACAGGGAGATTTTTCTCTGCTGTGAAAGCAAAGTAAACTTAGGTCTTGATAATAATACATGGGGCGGCGGATTTTCTAAATACTGTAAAGTTCCGGGAGAGATCCTGAGAATCCATAAACATGCGATCTGGGAGATCCCGGAAAATGTAAAATATGAAGAGGCGGCGGTACTTGATCCGATCTGTAATTCATACAAAGCGATCGCGCAGCAAAGTCATCTCCTTCCGGGACAGGATGTCGTAGTATTGAACAGGACCGCTTGGATTATTTTTGCAGTACAGGTAGCAAGAATTATGGGCGCGGTCAACATCGTTATGGTAGGACTTGACGAGGATGTTCCGGTTCGTTTTCCGGTTGCAAAAGAGCTTGGGCTACACTGTGTAAACGGTTCTAAGGAAGATGTAGTTGAAGATGTACAGAAATCTGCGGCAGAGATAACTTGGGTCTTGTCGTTGAGTGTTCGGGGAGCAAACATTGCTTTGAAACAGGCAATCGAGATGCTTCGTCCGAACGGAGAAGTTGTTCGTGTAGGAATGGGATTCAAACCGCTTGAATTCTCAATCAACGACATTACAGCTTGGAACAAGAGCATTATCGGTCACATGGCTTATGACTCAACATCATGGAGAAACGCGATCCGCCTTCTTGCTTCCGGTCAGATCAAGTACAGCCGATGATCACTCACAGACTTGGACTTTCCGAGTGGGAAAAGGATTTGAACTGATGGCGAAAAAGAAGCAATCAAAGTAATCTTTACATATGATTTTGATGACGAGGATTGATGACCGGGGGAGAAGCAATGGAAAAAAATTAATGCTTGCACCGTCTATGGGTTGTTGTGACTTATATGATTTCGGTCATCAAGTAAAATTTATCGATGAACATGCAGATTTCCTTCATATTGATATAAAGGATGGAAATTATGTAAAAAACACTTGGCGTTGGTCCTGATTTTATGACAGTATTGAAAAAAGTTGTAAAAAACGATGGATGCACACTTAATGGTAAAACATCCGCAAGATTATATTGAGGCATGTGCTGCAGCCGGAGCAGCTTATATCACTCCGCACACAGATTGCATTGAAGGTGATGCTTTTGTGACGATCAACAAGATTATCTCTCTGGGATGCAAAGCCGGGATTGCCATGAACCCGGCAGCTCCTTTAGAGGCGATTCGATATTACCTTCCCCTTCTGTCGAAAGTAACGATTATGATCGTAGATGCAGGGATATGCCGGACAGAAGGTGATCACACAGATGTATGATAAAATACGTACCCTTGCAAAATGGAGAGAGAGATGAAGCTTGACTTTCTGATCGAGGCAGACGGATCGATGAATGCAGGCGTTTATGCTCCTCTTTATGAAGCAGGTGCAGATATGGTTGTACTCGGACCTCCGGCTCTTTGGAATAAAGATGAGGATATCGAAAGGCGTGGGCAATCATGGAACAGGAAGTAAAAGTGAACTCGCCGGAATGTAAAAAATACAATACAGACAGTTTCATGTACATAGAAAAAGAGGCTGTCACAAAGAATGAGAAAAGAAAAGGGAATTAATTATGGAAACAAGAAAAAGCGCAAAATATCGGCGCAAGACTCGATCGCCTTCCGAATTCGGGATGGCATATTAAAATGTGGCTTGTTACAGCATTTGCCTTGTTGGTGTGCTGGTCAAACGGAATAGGAGGATCGGTTCAGAATATTTTGCTTAACGAGCTTCATTGGTTAGAACCGGGTACAAAACTCCTTGCAATGTGGGGAACAACATACGGCAGGACAGCTTTCGGAGCGCTTGTCGGAGGTCCTATCGGAGATAAAATAGGACGTAAAAAGTATTCTTTTATATGAAATTATCCATATTATCGCCATGATCGGCGGCGCGATCGCACCGAACATTTATGTATTGTATGTATTCAGACTTGTACAGGGATTCGGACTCGGGCGC
>VOFB01004876.1_pt1 | contig 21013 bp, 36 predicted proteins | sample 5384141 | NCBI WGS metagenome assembly VOFB01 (sample SAMN12384721, study PRJNA508395) | human gut metagenome | isolation source: healthy gut A | host: Homo sapiens | reverse complement strand
CTCGGTATGCTTCCTTTTTAAGTCGCTCACCACAGCGCATGAACACAGGGATAACCACCAGCATTTAACAGTACATGCCGGGGATGTCTGCAAAATGCCTTCAAAAGCGCGGCAGCGAGATATGAGCCGCCCCTGATATCTCAAACCTGGGGCCATAAAGGGCATGATAAAATATCAAGCAGGCGAAACCGCTTTACGCGATGTCTTCATTGGCGATAAATGCTGGCTCTGGCCGAAGGCACTGCTGCGCCGCTGGATGACCTTGCCGGAACTCACCGCTGAAAGAGCTGTTGTTCACCATCAATGGCAACACCTGCCTGGGCGTCTCCACCCTGTGCGGTGGCGATCAGCATGCTTCTGCCGCGCCAGGAGTGTGATGGGGCTTTAAAATGAACCTTTGAAAAGGCAGAAACTTTAAACAATATGAAATAAATGGTGGACAATTAACTGCAGGAGCGTTGAAATATCGACGGTGCAAGCTGTAGGATGCGATGCTGGAACAGAGGCAACATGTTTCTTTAAAACGACCTGAAAGTCGACGCAAATTGATATCCATAGAGCCAGCTCCCAGCATAAACCGGGCAATGAAATCGATATCTCAGCGGATGACGACCAACCGCCCAGCGCAGCGGACGGCAGATTACCGGCACAGGCCGATTATGACCGCGAGGGAGAATCAGGGGCAGCTGCCGCGCGCAGCAGGAAGGTAATTTTTAGGTACGTTTATGGCGCCGCTTACGGCAGGAAGCTTTGCCCGCTGCACGCGGATACCGTGCTGCCAGCACCATATATACGCCGACACGCCCACGCCCGTATAAACGAAGCGCTGTCAGCAAATTTAATACATAGATATCCTCATGAATTAAGTGGTGGCCAATTACAACGTGTATGCATAGCAAGAGCTATAGCTACAAAACCTAAAATTTTAGTATTAGATGAGGCGATAAGTGCATTAGATGTATCTATACAAGCCCAAGTCTTAGATCTGTTAAAAGACTTGAAAAAAGAATTGGATATGACATATTTATTTATTGCGCATGACTTACAAGCAGTTGCCAATTTATGTGATGAAGTTTTATTTTTATATCAAGGAAATATAGTAGAAAAAGATTTCAAGTGATAGATTAGCATTTGCAGAAAATGAATATGCTCAAAGGCTTCTAAACTCTGTAATACCATTTAAAATAAGTTAATTATATTTTTATAATTTGATAAATAAAACTAGCTTGTATAAAACAATACAGGCTAGTTTTATTTTATACAAATTTTTATATAGTTAAATTTAAAATTTGTCAATATAGCAAAAAATATCTATTTGTGTAATAATATAAATTAGAAAATAAAAGAGAGAGTTGATAAAAAATATGGCGGAAACCATAAAAGCAAGAAACTTAAGTTTAGCACTAAGATATATAGTTGATAACTTTGGAAAAAATACACTTTTAAATCCCGGAAAGGTAGAAGCTATTTTAACAGATTTAATTCCTCAATCTGAAATTGAGATAAATTGGATAATAGATTCGATTAATTCAGGAATTATGAAAGTCTTTGTTGAAGGAAAGAGCTCAGATGACCAAAGTAGACAAGAAATTTTAGAAAAGGCAACAGAAATATTTGAAAAATATTATATTACTGGTCTAAGAAAGGACTATATTCTAGATAATATATCGTATGCTTTAGGTTGGAGTGATATAGAAATAGATAACTTAAGTGAATATGAAGTAAAAAGAAATGAAAAAATATCACAAGATAAATCTATACAAAGCAAACAATCAATATTAGCTGAAGATATAGCAAGTAGTGAAGAAAAATTCATAACATACAAGAAGATGAACTAGCTTATGATGATGAAGACGAAGAATATTATGATGAGGATGATTATCCACAAGGTAAAAAGGAAAAAAGTAAGCTGAGATTTTTATGGATTTTATTAATACCAATATTATTAGTAGCAGGATATTTTGGATATAAATTATTATCAGACCCAGGAGATGTAAGTGTATCGAATATAGAATTTAGTGAAAAATACGAATTACAAAATGATATATATACATTTGATGAAGGAAAAGATGTTACATTAACAGTTACGCTAGAAGGCAGTAAATCTGGTAAAATAGACGAAAAAAGGTATCTTACGCATTAGATGATCCATCTATTTGTACTTATAGAAAAATCGCATATAATAAATGTGAATTGATAAGAATGTCAAATGGAAATACGACGATAAATGTATATTACGGTGGAGAAAAAATAGAAAGTATAGATATAGGCTTTAGTGATATTAATGGAGATAGCGACGAAAACAATACTATAGCTATAGACAAAATCAAGTAACTAATATGGAAAAAGAAAAAACAGCGGATATATATTAAAACTAAATAACGAAGCTGAAATATCAGTAACTTTAAAAGGTAAAGATATAAATAATGATTTATTATCTTACTCAATTGATGACACTAGTTTAGCTAATATATCTGGATACCAAAATAAATGCAAAATATCAGCTAAAGAAGAAGGTTCTACTACTCTTAGAATATTATATAATAGAGATGAAATATACAATATTAATATAACTATACAAAAAGACGACAATAATGAAAATTTAAATTTAAATAGTCAAGTTGATACAGTTATAAAAAGAGTACTGGGCTAATTATGCAAATGCATCAAATAAAGGAGATATATCTTATTTACAAAACTTTATAACTCCAGAAGGTGAATTACATAATGAATTAGTTAATACACTTGCTCAAAGCTCAAACAAAACTACAGAAGTTATCGGATATACTAAAGATAACATGAAAGATGAAGGCGGAAAGTATAGAGTAGGCATAATCGTTCAAAGTAACATAAAAGAAGGCGAAATAACTAAATCTAGAAAAGAATATATGGAATTTATCGTTATACAAGAAAATGGTCAATGGCTTATAGATAAAGTTGAGAATAAACAAGTGAGAGAAGAAAAACAAATATAAAAATAAATATAATAAATAAAATATTAGGTTCTTATAAATTATATAATTGTGTTATAAAATGAATAAAATTTCTATATATTTTAAAAAGAATAATTACTGAAGAGGGTGAAAATATGTCAGTAACAAGACGAGGTTTAATCTGGGAAATTCTTAATTCGTGGTGGATTGTACTTTCATGCATTGGATTTTCTTTTGCATCATTCATATATATAGGAACAAAGGCTAGGACAACTAAATGGAAGGTAGCAGGAGTATTATACTTATTAGTAGGTATTTTATCTATATTTTTCATTGTATCAGATCCTATTAGTTTTGCATCAACTGTTGCAGTTTTAGTATGGTTGGTGAGTTTATTAGTAGGTGTTATTCACTCATTTTTAGTGAGAAGAGAATACTTAATAAGAAGAGATTATATTCTTACTAATGGAATAGAAGATAAAGATTTAGACAAAATCAGAGAAGATGTGAGAAGACACTACAAAGGAAAAGATTATATAAAAGGTAGTGGAAATGATACACATTTAGATAGCACATACCACTCAAATATGGAGTATAGAGACTACGATACAATTTCAAATAATCCAAGTGATAGTTTATTTGAAAATGAAAATTATGATGAAACTTTTGAACAAGATTATCATAACTTCCATAGTAGTAACTATATATCTTATAATAAAACTACAGAGTATCAAAGTGTAGATGACAACAATATAAATATAAACTTTTGCCCAAAGGAAGATTTATTAAAACTTCCTGGAGTAAATGAACAAACTGCAAACAGAGCAATTTCACTTAGAGAAATGTTAGGTGGGTTCAATTCAGTACAAGAATTTATCGACATGGTACATATTGAATCACAATATTCTAATCAAATAAGAGAAATGGCTACAGTAAAAGACCAAAATATCGATTTAAGAAAATAATAAATTGCAATATACAAAAACAGGCTCAACTTATTAAAAAGTTGGGCCTGTTTTTTGTATATAATAGAAAATATAGGAGGTGAAGATTTTGTTAAATGGAATTAGTGCTGTGACAACAGGTCAAATACATATAAATCAGGGGAGAGAATGTGAAGATTATACAGAATTGGATTTAGAGAGAAAAGATTATGTTATGACGGCGGTGGCAGATGGACATAGCTCTCAAAAAGCATTTTAGAAGTGATAGAGGGTCACAATTTGCAGCAGAGGCAGCAAAGGAAAGTATTTATGAATATATGAATGACTATAATAGATTTGTTGAAGCTTATAATTATGATAAACAATATCTTATAAATAGAATCATAAAAATGACAATATCAAAATGGCATATAAAAATAAATGAAGATGTAGATATGAACCCAATTACACAAAATGAAATAGATAAATACTTAGATAATGATTTTGATATTGAAAACATATCTTCTATTTATGATACTACGCTGTCTGTAGGTGTTATGAGTCAAGAATGTAGTTTTGGATTTTTAATTGGAGATGGAAGTTTTGTAGTAATAGATAAAAATGGGAAGATGAATACACCTATAGATAATATAGAAAATAGAAATTATAAAAAAACATTAAGTGATGATGAAGCATACAATAACTTTACTACATATTTTTCTGATGAAATGCCTTTTGCGATTATGATATCAACATCAGGTCTTTATAACTCATTTATAGATAAGAAAGATTTTTTAGATTATAATTATTCGATAGCAACTGAGTTAGGTTCTTTAAATACAATTGATGATAAAATAAATATGGAAGAAAAACTAGGAGAGCAGTTTGAAGAAAAATCAAAACAAGGAAGTCAAGACGATATCTCCATGTCGATTATTTTTAATAGTGATAATTATGACGGAATTATAAAAAATCTTGAAAATATGAAAAAAATACAAGAAATAGATAACGAAATAAATTATTCAAAAGAAAAGATAAAAATATTTGAATTAAATAATGAGCAGATTTTGAGTCAAAAAACGAAAACAATGAAAATATAGAAAAGTTAGCCAGTGAAAAACAAGAGTTAGAAAAGTTAAATATAGATTTAAAAGAGCAAAAACATCTATTAGAAGAACAAATAAAAAGATACAAGAAGAATTGAGTAAGATAACATCTCAAGAAGAACATATAGACAGTAGAAAAATGGAAATAGACTCATTACTAGAAAAGTACAAAACAATAGATAAAGAAAAAGAAGAAGAACTGAATAAAAATATTGAGGATAAGCGAAGAGAAGAAGAACACATAAAATTAAAAGAAGAGGAAAAGAAATATCTTCAACTTTAGAAATTGATTTAAATATAAAAGAAAAAAAGGGCAGGAGGTGGAGCTGATGGATAGTGAAAAAAAAGAACAGATGAATTTGATAATGATAAACAAACTGATAGATTAGAAAATAATGAAATAACAAACGAAGAAATTATTTATGTAGATGATTTGGATGATGATTACTTATATATAAATAAAAATAATCAAGAAGAAATAAACGAAAAAAGAAGAAGTAAAAGAAGAAAAGAAAAGTAAGATTTCGATTGATGATATTATAAATGGGCAAAAGCTAAAAAGATGGAAAAATTGCAACAACAAAGGCAATGGGGAATAGATTTAGAGATAAATACATTATCTATTGAGAAATCAGAAACCACAGATATAGATCTAAAACTTGATTTTAATAACTTAAATGATGTTCAAAAAAGAAAACAATATCGATAAAGAAAATCAAATTAATAATATACATGAAACTAATAATATCAATAAAGAAAAAACAAGAAACTTACATATATGAAAACACGAAATTTAGCAATCTTAGTGAAAAATTAAATCTCTGTATTCAAGTATGCAAATTATTTGAAGACATTCATAAACAAGAAAAGTGCTTTAATTCTATAACATTAAATGATATTGTTATAACTCCTCAAAATGAGTGTAAGATAAAAAATACAGAAAAGATAGTTGAACAAAACGCTTATAATTATGACATTAATTATGAAAAAACTTCTGCTCCAGAAATATTAAACAATAAAAGTAGAGCCAATATAAATACTGACAGGCATAGTTTAGCGTTTTTATTATTTGAGATTTTATTTGACAGTAATCCATTTGAAGGAAGTAAAGTAATAGATACGGTTTATTATACTAAAAATGACGAATTAAATGCGTATAAAGAGCCGATATTTGTTTATAGCTACAAAGATAAAAGCAATATGCCTGTGCGTGGTATACACTCAAAATTGATAAAAGATTGGAATGAAGTTTATACAGATGATATAAAAATAGTCTTTATCCAAAGTTTTGTTGATGGAATAAATAATCCGGAGTTACGAATAGATGAAACTACATTTATCCAAAAGTTAATTAAGTTTAAGGATATTATAGACTTGCCAAATGATAATAATGAGCAAATACTAGAATTTAGTGAAAACTCTATTGAAAATAAAGATAATAATAAATTAGAGAAAAACGAAAACGAAAAAGATTCTAAGCATACAGAAAGAGTTGTAATAGCTGATTCAAATAAGGGATTTGAGGAAAAGAAAAAGATAATAATTATAGATAAAGACAAGGCACAGACACCTGTCAAAAAAGCCTAAAGTACAACATCAACTACAAATAACATATTCATATGCAAGTGGAGCAAATGAATATGAAATATTGATTTACTTCCAGGTACTGAAATTATAAACAGCATAGTTGGATATGAAGATATAAAACCAACGCAATTAATCGGAAAAGTAGTACAAAATGTAAAAAACAGGAGTATATTAGGGCTAAAAAATATATCCAACCATGAGTGGATTGCATCTAAAGGAAGTAGCAACAATGTTATACCTCCTGGTAAGGTGCTTGTAATTATGGATGGAGTAGAAGTTGACTTTTACCCAGAAAATAGAAGTATTACAAAGACAAAATGGAGTATAGTAAAGCCATAAAATAAAACCGTAGTACAAACTACGGTTTTATTTTATTTAAGATAATTACAAAAGACTATCAAATTTATAAGTTTTCATATCAAAAGCATCTTTTTCGATATATTTACGATTTTGTATTATAAATCTTATAAATAAAATTAATCCGATTATAAGAGTGATAATGCCGACTACTAAATATGAAGAAGCATCGCTAAGTGTAAGTAGACTGTTTTCGGCTCCAGTGATAGAATCTGAACTTGTAAACAAAGAAGGTATACTTACAATTAAATTATTTAGAAAATGCACAGTCATAGGTATCAATATATTTCTATATTTTAAATATAAAATACAGTTTGCAATACCAAAAAATAATAGCACCTACAACAGCTAATTCTACATGCAAGATTCCAAATAATATTGATGAGAATATCATACCGATATATACATCAAAAATTCTTGATAATCTCTTAAAAATTACCACTCTAAACAGCAATTCTTCAAGTATTGGTGCAGTTATTACAGTTAAAATAAATACAGACACAGTATTTGTGAAAATATCATCACCAGAACTATTTAGTGAATTTGCCATATCTAAATCTATAAAACATACAATAGCTAGTATCAAAAGAGTAGTACCCAAAGAAATTAGTATCTGTGTAAATACAACGTTTAAGATTTCTTTTATGTTTATTTTTTTCAATAAAATCATGTATTAGTTTATTTAGTTTACGAAAATTTACTCCAAACTTAAAAAATAAATATAGAATAAATAGACAATCTATAATCAATTGAACAACATTAGTATTCTTATCTAAGAAGCTATCATCTATAATTTCTATTACAAAAATTATTCCAAAGTTCATCAGTAAATAGACTAAAATAGAAGGAATGATTTTAACTTCATTAAAGTCCTCTTTTCTAATAAACAAAATATATCCCCCCTATCAATAATTGATATATTAAAAGTATAATATTGTTTTGAATAAATAGTACTTATTTATATTAAATTTTATTTATAAAGTATAAAAAATTATATAAAAAAGTACATATTCAATTAACACGCCTGTTATATATTTTTCTTAAATAATTAAAAAATATATTGAAAATTATAAAAAATCTTATGTAATATATAATGTTTTTTTTATCAATAATAATATATAATGAATTTTAATAGGTATTTTGAGAACCAAATATTTATGTAAAATAAATTAATACATAGGAAAGGTGCTAATATGAAAGAAGAAAAAAAAAACCAAAACATTTTAATTATTTTAACTTCTTTTTAATATTATTGCTTGTTGTAATGTTGAATAGCTTATTTTTACCAAGCATAAATTCTCGAATATATGAAGAAGTGGATTATAGTACATTTTTAACTCAGGTTGAATCAGATAAAGTAGACCAAGTAGAGATGAGTGATACACAAATAGTATACACTTTAAAAAAAGAGTGGGGAAAATGAAAAGAAAAATAAAAATCATACTATACAGGATATGTTGAAAATCCAGATTTAGTAAAAACTTTACAAGACCACAACGTTAAGTTTACAAAACAAGTCACAGATGAAAATTCATGGATAGTAAACTTTATAGTGAGCTGGATATTGCCACTTGCAATTTTCTTATTTATAGGAAACTGGCTTATGAAATCTATGGCGAAGAGACTTGGTGGAGGAGCAAATGCAATGCAATTTGGTAAGAGTAATGCCAAAGTATATGTTGAAGCTCAAACAGGAAAGACTTTTGATGATGTAGCAGGACAAGATGAGGCAAAAGAAGCTCTTACTGAAATAGTAGACTTCCTTCACAATCCTAAAAATACGAAGAAATCGGGGCAGTAATGCCTAAGGGAACACTACTTGTAGGACCTCCAGGAACAGGTAAAACATTACTTGCGAAAGCAGTAGCAGGTGAGGCAAAAGTTCCATTCTTCTCAATATCAGGATCTGAATTTGTTGAGATGTTTGTCGGTATGGGTGCTGCGAAAGTTAGGGACTTATTCAAACAAGCCAACGAAAAAGCTCCATGTATAGTATTTATAGATGAGATAGACACAATAGGTAAAAACGTGATACTGGTATGCCAGGAGGAAACGACGAAAGAGAACAAACACTTAACCAACTTCTTACTGAGATGGATGGTTTTGATGGTAAAAAGGTGTTGTTATATTAGCGGCTACAAATAGACCAGATTCACTAGATAAAGCATTACTTAGACCAGGTCGTTTTGATAGACGTATTCCTGTAGAACTTCCAGACTTAGCTGGTCGTGAATCAATACTTAAAGTACATGCACATGGTGTTAATATGGCTAAAGACATAGACTACAATGCAATTGCTAGAGCAACAGCAGGAGCTAGTGGTGCTGAACTTGCTAACATAATAAACGAAGGTGCATTAAGAGCAGTTAAGATGGGTAGACATCAAGTTTTACAAGAAGACTTAGAAGAAAGTGTAGAAGTTGTAATAGCTGGTTATCAAAGAAAAGGTGCAGTTATATCTCAAAGAGAAAAATCAATAATTGCATACCATGAAGTTGGACATGCGCTTGTTGCAGCAAAACAAACAGAATCTGCACCAGTACACAAGATAACAATAATACCTCGTACTTCTGGGGCACTTGGATATACAATGCAAGTTGATGAAGGTGAAAAAGTCCTAATGACAAAACAAGAAGCATTTAATAAAATTGCTACTTTTACAGGAGGACGTGCAGCAGAAGAGTTAATATTCGGCTCATTCACAACAGGTGCATCAAACGATATAGAACAAGCAACAAAAATGGCTAGAGCAATGGTAACAAGATATGGTATGAGTGAAGACTTTGATATGATGGCACTTGAAACAGTGACAAATCAATATCTAGGAGGAGACGCATCGCTTACTTGTTCACCAGAAACTTCAACTAAAATAGACCAAGAAGTTTTAAGTATAATAAAATCAGCTCACAAAAAGCTATGAATATACTTAAAGAAAATGAAGAAAAAAAACTACACGAAATATCTAAATACTTACTTGAAAGAGAAACAATAACAGGTGAGGAATTTATGGAAATCTTAAATGGAGAAAAGCCTTCTGATAAAATAGAAGAAAAAACACAGACTCAGATAATACTTCAGATCAAAATGAAGTTGTACTTGAAGGAAGTGAGTTTCAAACAGTTGACGAAGGGTTAACTCTTGAAAAGAAGATTGATATAAAAATAGATAAAAAAGCAGATTTAGATGAAGATAATAAATAAGATTTATGAATAAATAAAAAACTGGATTTTTATAATCCAGTTTTTTATTATTATACTAAATAGAATTTATAATTGTGCTATAAGATTCTAAGACATCTCGATAGCCAACTTTTAATATATGTATAAACTCAGTACTGCTAAATGTTCTTTCAACACCAATATAATTTACACAGCCATATATCTTATCGTCTTCATCTAGGTAATATCTCACCAATAAACTACTTTCATTTAAACTATTTAAAATATTTAAAACAAGATTTTTTTTTGAGGGATTATTGAGTTTTGCTATATAGTAGTACACTAGGCTGTAGGCTCGGTTTGGAAGTAATATTACAGATATTACACAGACTGCACCAGAATCATCAATTTGTTGTGCAGATTGTAGACATAGGGCATCATTATCATCTTGTAAAATATCAAATGATTCTAAAATATCGGCATCCCTCATTGCACCCATAACTTTCAATTTTTTAGTATCAAAGTCCATTTTTATTCCCCCTAAATTAAATTTTTGATTTTATTATATGCATCAATAATTTCGCTAAAGCCTATCTCCATCAAATTTATAAATTCAGAACTATTAAAATTTGTATCAATTCCAATATAATTTATTGCCCCAACTATATGATTTTGTTCATCAATATAATATTTCATAAGAATGCTATCGTTATTTAGTTTATTTAGAAATTCTATTATAGTAGATTGTTTGCTAAAGTCTGCGAGTTTAGCGAAAACGTAGTAGATTAAACTGTAGGCACTATCACTAGACATGATAATAGAGATTATGCAGTGAGCTTGTGTTTCGTCAATTTTTGATAAGTTCTTAAAAGTAGTGCTTGGTGATCATCTTCAAGTATATCAAAAGACTCTAGAAGGTCGGCATCTCGTAGTGAATCCATAACTTCAAATTTTCTTTTTTCAAAATCCAATATATCACACACCTTTGTATATAAAAATATTATCAACATAGAGTTTTTAATATGTTACTTAATTCTACGTTGTTTTAGAAACCTCCTTTATATAATATGAAAAAACGCATCTCGAAATGATACTATTTCAGATACGTTGTTAGTTTGCATAATATATTAAATTAAAAGTTAAGATTTTTATTTTCCTGGAATTTCGATATATTCTACAGGTTCATCATCTGGGATAGGAATCCATTCCTCAGCCATATCACATTCATCAGCAATTTGACCAATCGGCATTTTTACGTATTTTGCTTTTTGCAGTAACTGCAATCTCCCCATTAGGAAGGATTATTTCACCTTCACCTTCAAATAATTTTCTTGTATCTCTAGTTACTCTAGCAACTGTTATTATATCGCAGTCGATTGGGACTGGCTTTTTATATCTTAGTTCCAAACTTCCTGTAACACCCCAAACTGTTTCGTCACTAACGCTTATGGCACGACCGATAGTTTCATCTAAAATTGCTGCAGATATTCCACCATGAACTCTTCCAGGATAGCTTTGGTGAAATTCCTTAGAATTGAAAAATAGATGCCAATTCACCATTTTCTAATTGATAGAAACGAGCCTTTTAGACCTAAATCATTTTTCACACCACAAACAAGACAACTTTTAGAGCTGTTTTGTTTTTTTAATACTTTATATTTCATGTTTATCTCCCTTTCTTTTTACAAAATTAACCATACTTATAATTATAACCTAATGCAGTTAAATTTATTAATAGAAGTCTCTATTTAGTGATCTAGTTTTATTTTAAGATAGTTAAAACTGTAGCTAAAAAGTTTGAATTTGATGTGAATTAATATAATAAGTACGCTATAAGAATTGCTATATGCTCTCCAAAAAGATGAGGATGAGCTTAGAAAAGGATTGAGTATCATAAAAGATTTATATAAAGAACTAGAAAATAATTAATAAAAAAATGTATATATAAGAATACTTTAAAATAAAATGGATATAATTATAAACATTACGAAAAGATTATCTATAATATTTATAAAAATAAAAATTGGATTATAATTTACAAATTATAAAATATTAGAAAAAAAATCAATATAAATGTTTAATTAAATCTGTGTGATTATATATATTTTGATGATATATAAAAAAAAATATATATAAAATATATAAAAAATTTATATGTATCAAATACTCAAAAATATTGACAAATTAAGGAAATAATCATACTATAATTATTAAACAAAGTAATTATTATTTTGATAATAAAAAAATTAAACTATTTAAGAAAGGAGGCTTATTATGAGTAAAAAATTATTTATACCAGGACCTATAGACGTTAGTGAAGATGTATTAGAACAAATGGCTACACCAGTTATAAGTCATAGAAGCAAAGAAGCATCAGAACTTCAAAAAGTATAACAGAAAAAGCTAAAAAATTATTTTACACTGATAATGAAATATTATTATCAACATCCTCCGGAACTGGCTTAATGGAAGGATCCATTCGATGTTGCACATCAAAAAAGAGCAGCAGTATTCTCCTGTGGTTCATTCGGAGATAGATGGCACAAAATGGGTATAGCTAATGGTGTTCCAACAGATTTATTTAAAAGTTGAATTAGGGCAGGCAATAGAACCAGAAATGATCGATAAGGTACTTGCAACTGGCAAATACGATTTAATAACTGTAACTCATAATGAGACTTCTACAGGCATAAGAAATCCAATTGAAGATATTGGTCAAATCCTAAAAAATTATGACGATATAGTCTACTGCGTAGATACAGTTAGTTCAGCGGGAGGAATAAAAATCCCCGTCGATGAAATTGGAATAGATATTTGCATAACATCAGTTCAAAAAGCAATTGGCTTACCACCTGGTATGTCACTTTGCACATTTTCTGAAAAAGCTAAAAAAAGAGCAGAAAAAAGTACCAAACCGAGGAGTATATTTTGATTTACTATCTATGTATGAGTATATCAAAAGAAAAATTATCAATATCCGTCAACTCCATCCCTTTCACACATGTTCGCTTTAAATTATCAATTAGAAAAAATCTTAGAAGAAGGCCTAGAAAACAGATTTAAAAGACATGAAGACATGGCTAAAATCGTTAGAAATTGGGCTGAGGAACACTTCGAAATCTTTTACAGATAAAAATCATTTATCAAATACTTTAACAGTAGTAAAAAATACCCAAAATATAGATGTATCTGAATTAAATGAAGAATTACAAAAACGCGGATATTTAATTGCAAATGGATACGGTGACCTAAAAGACAAGACATTTAGAATTTCACACATGGGAGATTATACTCAAGAAGATATAAGAGATTTATTGAAAAATATTGATGAGATATTAGGATTTTGCCCCGAAGTAGTAAGTTTTTAGAAAATAAGAAACCATAACTTACCAGGGTGTTAATGATAAAGTGGAAAAAAGGATTTTGGAGGTATAGAAAATGTGTAGAATATTAGTAGCTGATGGAATGAATAAAGAGCAAATAGAAAACTTAAAGGAATTAGGATTTGATGTAATAGATGAATATTATGGTGGTGAAGAACTTGGATTAATGTGTCAAGATGTTGATGCTTTAGTTATTCGTTCAAAAAATAAAATCACTAAAGAAATAATAGATAAAGCCTTAGAAGGAAACGCAAGACTTAAATTAATAATCAGAAGTGGTGTAGGTCTTGACAATATAGATGTCAAATATGCAACTCAAAAGGGAATAAAAGTTATGAATACACCATGTGCAAGCACTAGATCAGTAGCAGAACTTACAATTGGTCAAATCATAACAATAGCTAGATTTGTAAATATAGCTAATGTAACTATGAGAGACGGTGAGTGGAATAAAAAACATAATATATAGGAACAGAAATCTTTGGTAAAACATTAGGAATAATAGGTTTAGGTAGAATAGGTAAAGAAGTTGCAAGATTAGCAACAGCATTAGGTATGAAAGTAATATACTACGATATATTAGGAAAAATGGAAGGTTATCACAAGATATAAATTCTGTAGCTTTGAAGAAGTATTAAAAAATGCTGATTTCTTAACTATACACATACCTTATGATCCAGAAAAAGGTTACTTAATAACTAAAAAAGAATTCGATTTAATGAAAAAAGGCGTATACTTTATAAATAATGCTAGGGGTGCTCTAGTATGTGAACGCGACTTAATAGATGCATTAGACGAAGGTAAAATAGAAGCTGTAGCTATGGATGTTTATGAAACAGAACCTAAAGTAAACCTAGAATTAGTTAATCACCCAATGGTGTCTCCAACTCCTCACATAGGAGCATCAACAGTTGAAGCTCAAGATAGAATAAGCAAAGAAATAGTAGAATTGTTAGTTGAATATTTTCAAGATGATGAAAAGATAGCATTATAGATTTCAGGGGGAAAGATAAATGGCAATAGTAAAATCTTTTTAGGGCAATTAGACCAGCAAATAATTATGTTGATATGGTGGCAGAATTACCATATGACGTTATGAATAGAGAAGAAGCTAAAGAAATGGGTAATAAAAATAAATATTCTTTTATCCATGTAGACAGAGCTGAAATAGACTTAGATGATGAAAATGATGAACATGATGAAAAAGTTTATCTTAAAGCTAGAGAAAATCTAAATAAATTTAGAGAAAAAAAACATACTAATTAAAGAAAAGCAAGAATGTATATATATCTATAGAGAGATTATGGATGGCAGAGCACAAACAGGCATTGTTGCATGTGTGTCTGTTGATGACTACATCAATGGAATTATTAAAATTCACGAGTATACAAAACCTGACAAAGAATTAGACAGAACAAACCATATAAAATACTGCAATGCAAATACTGGTACAATTCTTCTTACTTATAAAAACAGAAAAAAAGTAGACGAAATCATAAACTTCTACGTTAAAAATGAAATTCCAATATACGATTTTATTAGTGATGATGAAGTACGTCATACAGTTTGGAAAATTTATAGACAAAATGATTTAAAATATATAGTTGATGAATTTGATAAAGTACCGTATTTATATATAGCTGATGGTCACCATAGAGCTGCAGCTGCAGTAAATATCGCCAAAGAAAAGAGAGAGCAAAATCCAAATTATACAGGTGATGAAGAGTTTAATTACTATATCGCTATGATAGCTCCCAAGATAATTTAGAAGTTTTAGACTATAATAGAGTAGTAAAAGACTTAAATGGAAATACAAAACAAGAATTTATAGATAAAATAGCACAAAAATTTAATATCGAAAAAATACCAGATAAAAAACAATATAAACCGAATAAAAAAAGGCGATGTAGGTATGTTTTTAGATGGAGATTGGTACAAAATTGAATTTGGAGATAAATATACAAAGGTAGATGATGAAGTTAAATCTTTAGATATATCAATCTTACAAGATAATATCTTAGACGAAATTTTAGGAATAAAAAGATCCTAGAAGAGATAAGAGAATAGATTTTGTGGGAGGAATTAGAGGTATTGATGAACTCGAAAAAAGAGCAAATAGCGATATGGAAGTAGCATTTGCAATGTATCCAACTGGGCTTGATGAGCTTATAGCAGTTGCAGATGCAAATAAAATAATGCCTGCAAAATCAACTTGGTTTGAACCAAAAGTAAGATGTGGACTATTTTTACACGAATTAGATTAGGAATTATATAATTAATATAAAAAAGGATTTAAAGCTAAATTGGCGATAAATCCTTTTTATATTTCAGAATATGATATATTAAAATTATTAGACAATTAAGATTTTAGAGGAGAGATACAATGAAAAATAGAGATGATATATTAAAAGATATAACATTTAGAATGGCAGATGTATCGGATGCAGAAGAATTATTAAGTATTTATAGACCTTATGTTACTGATACAGCGATTACTTTTGAATATGAGGTGCCTTCTGTTGAAGAGTTTAAAAATAGAATAAAAGAAACTTTAGAAGGATATCCATATATAGTTTGTGAATATAAAGATAAAATAGTTGGATATGCATATGCACATAGATATGGTGAAAGGGCTGCTTATCAATGGGATGTTGAGTTATCAATATACCTAGATATGAATTATAAAAAAGCTTAGGAGTAGGAAAATTACTATATAATAAACTTATAGAGATTGTAAAATTACAAAACGTAAAAATATATACGCTTGTATTACTTCTGCTAATGAGAAAAGTTTAAAATTCCATGAAAAATTAGGATTTGAATTTATAGGTATATTCAAAAAATACAGGATATAAATTTGATAGTTGGTATGGAGTTAACTGGATGGGAATTGCAGTTGGTGATATAAATGAAAAGCCAGAGCCAGTAAAAATGATAAATGAAGTAGATTCAAAATTAATAGAAAATATATTAAATTGCAAATAAGTTTATATTTAATGGATTATATCCATAAATGGACAACTTTCAAGCAACTTTAAGTGTAGAAAAATATATATTAAAATAATGTATTTAAGATAAAATTATTATAGAAATTGGGGTAAATTAAAGTTATTTTATTAGGAGGGGTTATTTTGAAGATAGCAATATTAGCATGTAAAACTTTAAAACATGAGATTGAAAAAAAAAGCATGTAAGGATAATAATATCGACTATCCTATATATTGGGTAGAGTCAGGGCTACATAATTATCCTGAAAAATTACATAAAACAGTCCAAGAAGAATTGGATAAGTTACAAGATTTTGACAGGGTTATTATGACATTTGGATTATGTGGAAATGCACTATTAGGGATTAAAAGCAACAACCTTGAATTAATAATGCCAAAGGTAGATGATTGCATAAGTTTGATGCTTGATCTGTTGATGAAAGACGAAAATATGGTGGAAAAAAATGGTATGTATTTTTTAACTAAAGGCTGGATTGAAGGGGAGAGAAACCTTTGGATTGAATATCAATACACTATTGAGAAATATGGAGAAGAAACAGGCAAAGAAATATTTGATATGATGTTAAATCACTACAAATCGCTAGGGGTAATAGATACAAAATGCTATGATTTAAGCGAAATAATGCCGCTTTGTAGAGAAATCTCAGAGACATTAAATCTAAAAATTAAAAATACTAGAATATCCGATTGATTATATAGAAAAGTTACTTACTGGGCCTTGGGATGAAAAGAAATTTGTCGTTATCAAACCACATAACGAAGTAAAGGACTTCACATTGGAATTATAAGATCTAAAATAGAAAATCACCTAAAAATATTTATTGAAAAATAAGTAGTTTTAGGTGATTTTTTTGCAGAAATATGTAAAAGAACTAGATAAAATGTAAAAATTATATAATTAAAATTTAGGAAAGATAATTGACATTTATAATAAAAAGATTAGAATTGTTAGAGTGCTAACATTAGGTAACTAACATTAGTTGGCTAACAAAAGAGAGGTGTGATTTCTTGGTGGATAGAATTGAGGTAATTGGTGTTTTACACAAAGTAGATAACCAAATAAAAAGAAAAATAGATCAAGTCGCACTAAAGCATGATTTAACAGGAATACAGGCATTTTTTTTCTAAAATGTATACATGATAAAAGTAGTGAGGAGATTTATTCCAAAGAGATTTAGAAAAGATGTTTGATATTAGAAGGTCTTCTGTTTCAACTATGATTAGTTGCGTAGAGAAGAAGGGGTACATAAAAAGAGTAAGTATTCCTACTGATAAGAGAGTTAACAAAATAATTCTTACAGAAGAAGGTATGAAAAAAGCATGAAGAAGTAGACGCTGATCTAAAGAAATACAAACAAGAATTATTAAAAGATTTTTCAGATGAAGAGATAAAACTTTTATATAACATTCTTGAAAGAATTTCAGACAGTACAAAAAAGAATAAAATAGGAGGGAATATTATGGAACAAACAGCGGTTAGACAAGAGCAACCAGTTCAAAGAGAGAATAAAATGGGTACTATGCCAGTAGACAAATTATTATTATCTATGGCGTTACCTATGGTAGTATCAATGCTTGTTCAAGCATTATACAATATAGTTGATAGTGTTTTCGTTGCACAACTTAGCGAAAATGCGTTAACAGCAGTATCAATGGCATTCCCAGTACAAAACCTTATGATAGGTTTAGCAACAGGTATAGGGGTTGGGATGAATGCATTCGTTTCAAAAAACTTAGGACAACATAACCAAGAAGGCGTTAATAAATCAGCTCTTCACGGTATTTTCTTAGAATTTATAAATTATTTAATATTCTTATGTATAGGGTTATTTGCAGTACAAAAATTTATGCAAACTCAAACAAATATAAGTGATATAGTTGAGTCAGGAACAACTTACTTAAGAATAGTATGTATATGTTCATTTGGTATATTTACTCAAGTTGCATTTGAAAGATTATTACAATCAACTGGTAAAACACTTTTATCAATGACAACACAATTAACTGGGGCAATAATAAATATTATATTAGACCCAATTTTAATATTTGGTTTATTCGGTATGCCTAAATTAGGTATAGCAGGTGCTGCTATAGCAACAGTTATAGGTCAAATAGTTGCAGGTACATTTGCAGTAATACTTAACCTTAAGAAAAATAAAGAAATACATTTACATTTAAAAGGATTCAGACTAGAAAAGAATATTTAGGAAGAATATTATATGTAGGTATTCCTTCAGTATTAATGGTAGCAATAGGTTCTGTTATGAGTTATGGAATGAACTTAATCCTTATGACATTCTCATCAACAGCAGTTGCAGTATTCGGAGCTTATTATAAATTACAAAGTTTCGTATTCATGCCAATATTCGGTCTAAACAACGGTATGGTTCCAATAGTATCGTTCAACTTAGGAGCTAGAAACAAAGAAAGATTAGTAAAAACTATTAAATTAAGTATTTGTTATGCTGTAGGTATAATGTTAATAGGACTTGTTATAATACAAGCAATACCTGGACCATTATTAAAGATGTTTAACGCATCTGAACAAATGTTATCTATAGGTATACCAGCACTTAGAATAATAAGTGTCAGCTTTGTATTTGCAGGGTTCTCTATAATAGCATCTTCAACATTCCAAGCATTAGGAAATGGTATATTAAGTATGTTAGTTTCATTCGTAAGACAATTAATGTTCTTATTACCAGTTGCATTCTTACTATCAAAATTAGGAAATGTAGACTTAGTATGGTTATCATTCCCAATAGCTGAAGTTGCTGCGGTTATAATCAGTGCGATATCTTTAAAATATTTATATAATAAAGTAGTAAAAGATTTATAAAATAAATTTAGATTATTTATATAAAAAGCCTGGCAGATTATCTGTCGGGCTTTTTTAAAATTTTAAGCAACGGAATCTCCGATTCGTTGGCGCCATCAGCGAAGCGAATTTTAAGCAACGGACGAAGTCGTTGGCGCCATGAGCGAAGCGAATTTTATTATTTACAGCAAAATAACAAATGGGTTAAATTGTATAAATTGGGGACAATTTATGAATATATAAGGTCTTGACGTAAAAAATATAGGTGTTAAAATTTATTCGTTACCGAACGAATGGGGGTTAAGATATGGAATTAGGTTGTATATTTAGTTATATAAACAAATTAGGAACTATATCTAATAAATTTATTACAAAGAGAATAAAAGAAGAAGGACTTCCAATATTACAAAACCACGCATTGCTATTTTTTTATACTTCCAGAGGACAAAAAGTCCTTTGTTATTTAGTGAAATAGTCGATAGAGGAAAGATATCAAAATCTTCTTTATCAGACATTATAAATAAATACGAAAATCTAGGCTTAGTAAACAAAAGTATTTCTAATGAAGACAAAAGAAATCTATATATCAACTTAACTGACGATGGAATTAATGTAAAATCTAAGCTAGAAGATATAAAATACGAAGCTTTGGCTATAATGTTGGATGGATTTGATGAAAATCAAAAAAGAGGCCTTTAAAGAATGTGTGAGCAAGGCTTTGATAAATATGAAAAAAAGTGCTGTAAGGCATTTTTTTAATAAACTATTCGTTCGCGTACGGACAATATTAAATAAACTATAGGAGAGCAAAATGAGAAGTACATTAGACGTAATCAAAGAGAGAAGATCTATAAGAAAATTTAAACCAGAACAAATCAAAGAAGAAGAATTACAAGCTATAATAGAAGCTGGTTTATATGCACCAAGTGCTATAAATAAACAAAGCTGGAACTTCACAGTTATACAAAATAAAGAAATATTAGATGAATTAAATGTAGCAACTAAAAACGTAGCTAAAAATTTAGAAAATGAAATGTTAAGAAAAATGGGTAGCAACGAAAAATACAACTGTTTCTATCATGCTCCAACAGTTATCTTAGTTTCAGGAAAAGACAACGAAAGATCAAAAGTAATAGACTGTTCAGCAGCTACTCAAAATATGTTACTTGCTGCTGAAGCATTAAATATAGGTTCTTGTTGGGTTGAACTTGTTAGTTTAGCATTCGTTGGACCACAAGCTCAAGAACTTAGAGAAAAATTAAACTTACCAGAAGGATACACTCCATTATATTCTGTATTACTTGGATATAAAGATATGGAAGGTAAGGCAGCACCAAGAAAAGAAAACACAGTACAATATATTAGATAATTTAATTTATAAATAATTAAAAGGCTATATAAAATAATTTAAAAGACGATTTAAAAATAATAAAAAATGATGTAGAGAAAATATAAACTCCTTTATGGCAAACTTGATGCTGTGAAGGAGTATTTTTTAGCTTGTATTTTGACTTGTATAGCATGTATGAAAGTCAAAAAAGTGGAAAATAATACAATGATAGGACTGTATTATTTATGGATAAAACTATATATAAATGATATAATTATAAGTCAGTCAAAAGAAATAAGTAAGAAACTTTAGGGTATCATAATATAGATTGATTTATTTTGATATATAAAAAATTAGTTTTTTTACGTTATGTAAAATAGATGAGTATAAATTTTAATATTTAATTTAGA
>VOFB01002386.1_pt1 | contig 21033 bp, 31 predicted proteins | sample 5384141 | NCBI WGS metagenome assembly VOFB01 (sample SAMN12384721, study PRJNA508395) | human gut metagenome | isolation source: healthy gut A | host: Homo sapiens | reverse complement strand
TCTGCTGACGGACAGTGAGGATGGCCCGGGCGGTGTCGATGGCGGTGATGCAGCCCACGGAGTGCTCCACCGCAGAGCGGCGGATGCGGAAGCCGTCGGTGTCGTGCTTGCGGCCCTTGGTGGGAGGTCCACGGTGCCGGAGGCGATCATATCCAGAATGTTGGGGTGGGCCTGAGAGACGCGGTTGACCCGCTTGCACTCGATGCCCGCCTCCTGGAGCACGTCGCAGGTGCCGGAGGTGGCAAAGAGCTCGATGCCCATCTCCTCAAAGCCCCGGGCGATGCCCACGATCTCCTGTTTGTCCTCGTCCTTGACAGTGATGATGATACGGCCGCCACGCTTGGGCGCCTTCAGACCGGCCCCCTTGAAGGCCTTCAGCAGGGCCTGAGGGAAGGTCTCGGCCAGGCCCAGCACCTCGCCGGTGGACTTCATCTCGGGGCCCAGGCCGGTATCCACGTCAGTGAGCTTCTCAAAGGAGAACACGGGGGCCTTGACGGCGTAGTAGTCGGCCTCCTTGTAGATGCCAGTGCCGTAGCCCAGGTCCCGGAGCTTCTGCCCCATCATGACCTTGGTGGCCAGGTCAATGATGGGCACGCCGGTCACCTTGGAGATATAGGGGATAGTCCGGGAGGAGCGGGGATTGACCTCGATCACATAGATGTCGTCGTTGTAGAGGATGTACTGGGCGTTGATCAGTCCAATGACGCCCAAGTGCTTGGCCATGTTCTTGGTGTGCTTCAGGATCAGCTCCTTGCATGCTTGTCCTCCAGGTGGAGGGGGGGATAGACCGAAATGGAGTCGCCGGAGTGGACGCCGGCCCGCTCCACATGCTCCATGATGCCGGGGATGAGGATGTCCTCCCCATCGAACACGCCGTCCACCTCCAGCTCCCGGCCCATAAGGTACTTGTCGATGAGGATGGGATGCTCCTGAACGGTCAGGTTGATGATCCGCATGAACTCCTCGATGTTCCGGTCGGAGTAGGCGATCTCCATACCCTGCCCGCCCAGCACGTAGGAGGGGCGGACCAGCACGGGGTAGCCCAGCTCATGGGCCGCCTGAAGGGCCTCCTGGGTGGTAAAGACGGTGCGGCCCTTGGCCCGGGGGATGGCGCACTTCTCCAAAATCTCGTCGAAACGCTCCCGGTCCTCGGCCGCGTCCACGCCGTCGGAGGAGGTGCCCAGGATCTGCACGCCCATGTCGGTGAGCGCCTTGGCCAGCTTGATGGCGGTCTGCCCGCCGAACTGGACCACGGCACCCCAGGGCTTCTCCTGCTCCACGATGTTCTCCACGTCCTCGGCGGTCAGGGGCTCGAAGTAGAGCTTATCCGCCACGTCGAAGTCAGTGGACACGGTCTCCGGGTTGTTGTTGATGATGATGGTCTCATAGCCCATGCGGCGGGAAGGCCCACACAGAGTGGACGGAGCAGTAGTCAAATTCGATGCCCTGGCCGATGCGGATGGGGCCGGAGCCCAGCACCAGCACCTTCTTCTCGCCGGAGCCGTTGTCCACCGCCTCGTTCTCCCCGTCGTAGGTGGAGTAGTAATAGGGGGTCTCGGCGTCGAACTCGGCGGCGCAGGTGTCCACCATCTTGAAGGAGGGGATGATGCCATACTTTTCCCGCAGGGCCTTCACCTGGGCCTGGGTCATGCCGGAGAGGGCCGCCGATGGCTGTCGGCAAAGCACATCTCCTTGGCCCGCTTCAGGGTGTCCATATCGAGGCTCACCCTGCAGCCAGGGACAGCTCGTTCTCCATGTCGATGATCCGCTGGAAGCCGTCCAGGAACCAGATGTCCATTTTGGTGATGTGGTTGATCTTCTGGGGGGAGAGGCCGCGGCGCAGGGCCTCGGCCACCACGAAGAGCCGCTCGTCGGTGACCCCTGGACCAGCAGGTCCTCGATCTCGTCGGTATACAGTCCTTCCCAGGTCTTGTCCAGCTTCAGGGCGCGGACGTTCAGCTCCAGGGAGCGGATGGCCTTCATCAGCGCGCCCTCGAAGGAGTTGGCGATGGCCATGACCTCGCCGGTGGCCTTCATCTGGGTGCCCAGGGTCCGGCTGGCGGTGGTGAATTTGTCGAAGGGCAGGCGGGGCATCTTCAGCACGCAGTAGTCCAGGGTTGGCTCGAAGCAGGCCGTGGTTTTGCCGGTGACGGCGTTGGGAATCTCGTCCAGCGTATAGCCCAGGGCCACCTTGGCCGCCACCTTGGCGATGGGATAGCCCGTGGCCTTGGAGGCCAGGGCGGAGGAGCGGGTCACGCGGGGGTTGACCTCGATGACTGCGTACTCGAAGGAGTCGGGGTTCAGGGCGAACTGCACGTTGCAGCCCCCCTCGATCTCCAGGGCGGTGATGATGTCCAAGGCGGCGGAGCGGAGCATTTGGAACTCCTTGTCCGCCAGGGTCTGGGTGGGGGCCACCACGATGGAATCGCCGGTGTGTACGCCCACGGGGTCCAAGTTCTCCATGGAGCAGACCTCGATCACGTTGCCCGCGCCGTCGCGCATGACCTCGAACTCGATCTCCTTCCAGCCGGAGATGCAGCGCTCGATGAGCACCTGGCCCACGCGGGACAGGTGGATGCCGCGGTCAGAGATCTCCCGCAGGGACGGCTCGTCATAGGCGATGCCGCCGCCGGAACCGCCCAGAGTGAAGGCGGGACGGACGATGACAGGGTAGCCGATCTCGTTGGTGAAGGAGACGGCATCCTCCACGGTGTTGACCACCTTGGAGGTGACGCAGGGCTGGCCGATGGCCTCCATGCAGTCCTTGAAGCCCTGGCGGTCCTCCGCCTTGCGGATGGAGTCAGGGCTGTGCCCAGCAGGCGCACGCCATATTTCGCCAGAGTCCCGTTCTCGTGGAGGGCCATAGCCATATTCAGGCCGGTCTGGCCGCCCATGTTGGGCAGAAGGGCGTCAGGGCGCTCCTTCTCAATGATCTGAGTTGATGGAGGGCAGGTTCATGGGCTCGATATACACGTGGTCGGCGATGTCCTTGTCCGTCATGATGGTGGCGGGATTGGAATTAATCAGCACTACCTCCAGGCCGTCCTCCTTAAGGGCGCGGCAGGCCTGGGTGCCCGCGTAGTCAAATTCGGCCGCCTGCCCTATGACAATGGGGCCGGAACCCAGCACCAGCACCTTCTTGATATCGGTGTACTTCGGCATTACTTGGCACCTCCCATGGAGTCGATAAAGCGGTTGAAGAGGTATTCCGTATCCTTGGGGCCGGCGTTGGCCTCCGGGATGGAACTGAGGGTAAAGCAGTTGGGGCGCTTGTACTTCAGTCCCTCGCAGGTGCCGTCGTTCACGTTGACGTGGGATACCTCGGCCACCGCCGGGTCCACCGTGTCGGACAGACCATATAGCCGTGGTTCTGGCTGGTGATGAACACCCGTTCCTTTTCCAGGTCCCGCACCGGATGGTTGCCCCCCCGGTGGCCATAGGCCAGGCGGCCGGTCTTGGCCCCCGTGGCCAGGGCCAGCAGCTGGTGGCCCAGACACACGCCGAAGAGGGGGATGGTGCTGTCATAGAGCTTGCGCAGCTCTGCGATGATCTCAGTGTTCTCAGCGGGATCGCCGGGGCCGTTGGAGAGCATCACGCCGTCAAAGCCGCTGGAGAGCACCTCGCTGGCGGGGGTGTAGGCGGGCAGGGCCACGACCTTACAGCCGCGGCGGCGCAGGCACTCGATGATGTTCTGCTTCACGCCGTAGTCCATCACGGCCACCAGGTGCGTTTCCTCGCCATAGGCGTCAAACACCTCGGGCTCGGTCCGGGTCACCCTGCGGATGGTATCTTTCACCTCATAGGAGCGCAGCCGCTCCATGACCTCGGCCACATTAAAATGCTCCGCACAGGTGATCATGCCGTTCATGGTCCCCTGACTGCGGAGTATTTTCGTCAGTGCCCGGGTATCCACGCCCTGGATGCCGGTAATGTCGTATTGTTTCAGATAGCTGTCCAGTGTGTCCTCACAGCGGAAATTACTCCCCTGGGGAGACAGATGGCGGACAACAAGGGCCTCCACCCAAGGGCGGCGGGACTCGTTGTCCTCGTGGTTGACGCCGTAATTGCCGATGAGGGGATAGGACATCACAATGCCCTGCCCGGCATAGGAGGGATCGGTCAAAATCTCCTGATAGCCCGTCATGGAGGTGTTGAACACCATCTCACAGATCCGGTCGGAGGTGCCGCCGATGCTGGTCCCGGAAAAAACGCTTCCGTTGGCCAGGATCAAAGTCGCTTTCATCAATTCTCTCACACGCCTTCCGTTCCAGGTTCTCATACGCATTGCTTCAGGAGGGCATGACCCTCCAGTTTGCTTCTTAATATTTTATCGGAAAACGACCCGCAATGCAAGATGTCGTTTCTCCTTTTTCGAAAAAAAACACCGGCGGCTTTTGGAGAAAACGCACCGAAGAATTAAAGAATAATAGGGCCGGAGAAGGGCAAGAATGAGAGGGATGGAACGAAGCGCCCGGCGGGCCGGGGGCGGACAGGAGGAAGCCATGTTCACCGCGCTGATCCGTACCGTGATCCTATACATCCTCATCATCGCCGGGGTGCGGCTGATGGGCAAGCGCCAGGTGGGGGAGCTGGAGCCCTCGGAGCTGGTGCTCTCCCTGCTCATCGCGGACCTGGCCTCGGTGCCCATGCAGGACCTGGGCATCCCCCTCCATGCCGGGGTGGTGCCCATCCTGGCCCTGCTGTCCCTGACCATGATCCTCTCGGTGCTGACCATGAAGAGTATCCGCTTCCGCACCCTGATGTGCGGCCGGCCAAGCATCGTGGTTCGGGACGGAAGAGTGGACCAGGGGGAGATGCGCCGCAACCGGCTGACGGTGGATGAGCTTCTGGAGGAGCTGCGGGGGCAGGGCTACACCGATCTGGCTGGGGTGAAATACGGTATCCTGGAGACCAACGGCCGGCTGTCCGTCCTGCCCTACGCCGAGCAGAGGCCGGCCACCGCCCAGCAGCTGGGGCTGGAGAGCCGGGAGACTGGGCTGCCCGTGGTCATCATCAGCGACGGGCGCATTTTGCAGGACAACCTGAAGCGGCGGGGGCTGGACCTGTCCTGGCTGGACAAGCAGCTGGCGGAGCACGGGTATCCCGACTTCCGGGACGTGTTCCTGCTGACAGTGGACGAGGCCGGGGGCGTGTATTTCGTCCCCAGGGAGGGAAAGTAGGGGATGGGAGAGATGAAGCGCCTTTGGGCGGCGGTGGGCATCCTGGCCGCTCTGCTGGCCGCCGCCCTGGGTACCGGCTGGTGGGTGGACGGACTGACTGCAGATTATGTTTCCCGGCTGGAGCAGGCCCAGGCCATGAGTGAGAGGGGCGACTGGGGCAGCGGGCTGCCCAGGTGACGGGAGGGGTGTACCGGAACTGGCAGGAGAGGAGCTTCTGGCTCCATGCCCTGCTGCGACACAGCGACACGGACCAGGTGCTGCTCCTGTTCCGCTCGGTGGAAGAGTACCTGAAGCTGGAAGAGATGGACCAGTACGCAGCCGCCAACGCCCAGCTCATCGCCCAGCTGGAGCTGCTGGCGGAGATGGAGGACCCCTCTCTGGAAAATGTGCTGTAAGAGGACCGGCCCGGACATGGCATCCATGTCCGGGCCGGTCTCTTTGCATGACGTGAAGACAAGGGGGCGCTTCTCACGATTTTTACGACCGTGCCCTGCCCCTGCGGGCATCAGAGGGCGTAAAATCCAGCGCCCAGGGCCGCGGTGACGGCTTCGGTGAGGGGAAGGCCAGCCAGACGCCCGTCATGCCCCAGCAGGCGGCCAGCAGGAAGGCCATGGGGAGGATCAGGAGGAAACCCCGCAGCAGGGAGGTGATATGGGCAGGCAGGGCCCGCTCCACCGAGGTGAAATACATGGACAGGATGATGTTGAACCCGGCAAAGAGCGCGCCGGTGAAATAGAGCCGCAGGCCCTCTTCGGCGATCTGCTGGAGCCGGGGGTCCCCCTCACTGTTGAAGATCAGGGCCACCGGTCCGGCAAAGAGGAACAGCAGGAGGTAGAGGGCGGCGGACAGGACCAGGAGGGTGATCAAGGCATAGCGCAGGTACTGGCGGATCAGACCGGGACGGTCCTGGCCGTGGGCGGTGCTCACCAGAGGCTGAATGCCCTGAGAGATGCCGGTGTACACGGCGGTGACCACCAGGGAGATGTTGGCGATGACGCCGTAGGCCGCCACTCCCGTGTTGCCCTCCAGACCCAGGATGATGCTGTTGAAGGCGATCATGACCACGGCGGAGGACAGCTGGGCCAGCAGGGAGGGCAGGCCCAGGGAGAGGGCAGAGGCTGTGGGGCCGGGGGAGAGAGGGCCGGGGACCAGGCGCAGATCTCCCTTTTTGCGGATACAGTGAGGAAGCAGGATGAGGATGCCCAGCACGGGGGACATCCCGGTGGCCAGCACCGCACCGAAGATGCCCATCCCATGGGAAAATAAAGATGTAGTCCAGCACGATGTTGGCCAGGCTGCCTGCTGCAGTGGCCAGCATGGACAGCCGGGGGTCCCCGTCGTTGCGGACGAAGCAGAGCAGCACGTCGTTGACGAGGGTGGCGGGGGCGAAGAGGAGCAGCACCTGGAGATAGGTCCGGGTCATCTCAAACACAGCTTGGTCGGCCCCCAGGAGGACGGTGATCCCATGGGAGCAGAACAGGCCCAGCAGGAGGAAGGGGATGGAGAAGAGGACGGACAGAAGAAGCATGCCGGTGAACATCCTGGAAGCGCCGCCGGGGTCCCCCCGGCTCTGATGAATGGAGTATTTGGTGGCCCCGCCCATCCCCAGCATCAGGCCGGTGCCGTGGATGAAGTTGTAGATGGGGATAGCCAGATTCAGGGCGGCCAGCCCGGCAGTGCCCAGGCCCTGGGCCACGAAGAAAGTGTCGGCCAGGATGTAGCAGGACACCGCGATCATGCCGCAGGAGCTGAGGGCGGAGTAGCGGACAAACTCCCGCAGAGGAGTGGACTGTGACATATTCTGCACCTCTTTCGGTAAGGTCCAGCCCCGGCCGCGCCAGGGCAAAGAAAAAGCGCTGTGATCCCGTATCTTACAAAGGCCTAACGATACAGGAAAACAACGCATGGGGCCCACCCGGCGGTGGACCGTCTATCCAATTTGTACACTTAAGATACCAGAAGAGGGCGGAATGTCAAGGCCCTTCCAGGAGGAGAAGGGAGCTGGCGGGTTTGGTCTGGACCGATCCCGCCGGAGGAGTCAGGCGCGGGGGGATGGGGCGGTCTGCCCATCTGGGCAGGGCAGGGCCGGAGAAAGAAAACAGAGCTGCCTACGGGATAACAGACAAATCGCAGGCGGGGGCGAAGGTGTGCACCGGCTCCTCCCCCCGCAGCAGGCGCAGGCCGCCCAGGGCCAGGGCCTCCATCTCATTTTCCCCCGGGATGACCACCACCCGGGCCAGGTTGTGGAGGTAGCCGATGACCATGTCGGTGAGCATCTTGGAATAGGCCAGCCCGCCGGTGAGGATCACTGCGTCGATCAGTTCGGTGAAGCAGCCCAGCAGGGTGCCAACCCCCTTGGCGATCTGGAGGGCCTGGGCCTTGTACACCAGGGCGGCCCGCTCGTCTCCCGCCTGGATGCGCCTCTCGATCTCCCGGCAGTCGTGGGTGCCCAGCAGGGCGGACATGCCCCCTCGCCCCCGCAGCTTTTTCAGCATCTCCGCCTTGGTGTATTTGCCGGAGTAGCACAGGTCCACCACATAGAGGGTGTTGGTGCTTCCCGAGCGGTCGGGGGAGAAGGGGCCGGCGTCATCGGATACCGAGTCGATGATTCGGCCGTGGCTGTGGGCACTGATACTGATGCCGCCCCCAGATGGGCCACCACCAGATTCATGTCCTTATAGGCCAGTCCCCGGCTCTCGGCGTACTTGTGGGCGGTGGCCCGGGCGTTGAGCACATGGCAGAAGCTGGTGCGGGTGACCCCCTTGAAGCCGGTGATCCGGGCCTCGGGCAGCAGCTCGTCGCTGGTGACGGCGTCATAGATGTAGGCGGGGATGCCCAGGGGCCGGGCGAAGGCCAGGGCCATCACGCCTCCCAGGTTGGAGGCGTGCTCAAAGACCGGATAGTGGAGCAGGCAGTCCACCAGGGCGTCGTTCACCTGGTAGCCCCCGGCCACGATGTTGGGCAGGATGCCGCCTCGGCCCACCACGGCGGTGAGGGTGGACAGGTCCACCCGCTCCTGGGCCAGCAGGCCCCGGACCAGGGCCACCCGGTAGTCCAGCTGGTCGTTGAGGGTGGGGAAGGGGCAAGGTCCTGATTGGAGTGGGGGATGCTCCGGGAAAAGAGGGCCGGGTGCCGTCATACACCGCCGCCTTGGTGCTGGTGGAGCCGGGGTTCAGGATAAGCAGCCGTTCCGGCATGAGAAACGCCTCCTTTTTGCAGGATCACCGCCGAGGACATGGCGGCGCAGATGAGGATGGAGTTATATTTCTCCTCCCAGGAAGCCCCCGGAGTTGAGGGCGATGGGCACCGAGGCGCCCAGCACCACACCGGCCATCTTCCGCCGGCCAGCCCATAGAGGGCCTTGCCCAGCAGATTGCCGGCGGCGATGGAGGGGACGAGAAGGATGTCCGCGTCCCCCGCCACCGGGCTGCAGTAGCCCTTGAGGCGGGCCGCCTCGGCACTGGTGGCCAGATCCAGAGAGATGGGGCCCTCCACTAGGCAGGGGCCGAAGTCTCCCCGCTCCCCCTCCTCCCGGAGGGCGGCGGCGTCTCCGGTCTCGGGCATGCGGGGGCTCACCGTCTCCGCAGCACACAGCGCCGCCGCCTTGGGCCTCTCATACCCCAGAAAGCGGCACAGTGACAGGGCGTTGCGGAGGATGGCCCGCTTCTCCTCCAGGCCGGGAGCGACGACCAGCCCGCCGTCGGTGATGTAGAGCAGCTTGTGGTAGGCGGGGACCTCCAGAATGGCCACATGGGAGAGCAGCCCATCCCCGCGGATGCCGCCGGCGCGGTCTACTACAGCCCCAGCAGGGCACCCGTGGACAGACGGCCCTTGATGAGCAGACTGCCCCGCCCCTGGCGGACCAGGGCCACGGCCCGGGCGGCGCACTCCGCCTCTGTTCCGGCGGGGACCAGGTCCTCCTCCGGGACCGAAGCGCCCAGACGGTCCAGCAGGGGGCGGAGCTGGTCCGGGGGCCCCACCAGGATGGGGTGGATCAGGCCGTCCCGCCGGGCGGTCAGTACGGCCTGGAGGGTGTGCTCATCCTGGGCGGCGGCCACCACGGCGGACCGGGGACCGGACTGATGGAGCTGCTGCCGGAGCTGGGCAAAGGATGAAAGCATGGAAAAAACCCTCCTTTTTCGGATAGTTTACCACGGAAGAGAAAAAATGTACATCATTTTTCTCTGGGAGGCCTGGGCGGAGGATAGGGGAAACAAAGACCGCCCGCCCCCCCATCGGGGAGGCGGGCGGTGGATCAGGCGGTCAGTTCATCCTCGGTTCTGGGCCTCCACCAGGCGGACGCCGCAATACTGCTCCCGCAGCTTAGGTTTTTCAATCTTGCCGGTGGCGTTACGGGGGACGGGGGCGAAGATGATCTTCCGGGGGCGCTTGTACCGGGGCAGGTCAGTGCAGAACTGGTTGATCTCGCTCTCTGTGCAGGTCATGCCCTCTTTGATCTGGATGATGGCGGCGGCGATCTCCCCCAGCCGGTGGTCGGGCAGACCGATGACGGCCACGTCGTGGACCTTGGGGCAGGCGGCCAGGAAGTCTTCAATCTGCACGGGGTACAGGTTCTCGCCGCCGGAGATGATGACGTCCTTCTTCCGGTCCACCAGGAAGTAGAAGCCGTCCTCGTCCTGGCGGGCCATGTCCCCGGTGTGGAGCCAGCCGTTGACCAGGACGGCGGCGGTGGCCTCCGGGTTGTGGTAGTAGCACACCATAACGCCGGGGCCCTTGACACACAGCTCCCCCACCTGGCCGAGGGGACGGGCTGGTCGTTCTCGTCGGTGATCTTCACCTTCCAGCCGCAGCCGGGGACGCCGATGGCCCCCACCTTATGGAGATTGCCCAGGCCCAGGTGGACGCAGCCCGGTCCGGTGGACTCGGACAGGCCATAGTTGGTGTCGTACTTGTGATGGGGGAAATAGCGCATCCAGTGTTTGATGAGGGAGGGGGGGACTGGCTGGGCACCAATGTGCATGAGCCGCCACTGGGGCAGATGGTAGTCCTCCAGCTTCAGCTCACCACGGTCAGGGAGGCCAAAATGTCCTGGCACCAGGGCACCAGCAGCCAGACGATGGTGCAGCCCTCGTTGGAGACGGCATCGAAGATGGCCTTGGGGGAGTTGCCCTTGAGCAGGACGGCCCGGCTGCCGGTGAACAGAGAACCAAACCAGTGCATCTTGGCGCCCGTGTGGTACAGGGGCGGGATGCAGAGGAATACGTCCTCGTGACAGGTCTCGTGGTGGATGGCCTCCATCCGGGCGGACTGGAGCAGGGCCTGGTGCTTGAGGAGGATGGCCTTGGGGAAGCCGGTGGTGCCGGAGGAGTAGTAGATGGCCGCGTCATCCTCATCCTGGATGAGCACCTTAGGGGGCTCACTGGAGCAGTTGGCGGTGGCGGTGTGGTAGTCCTCGGCAAAGGAGGGCAGTTCTCTCCCACAAAGAAGAGCAGGCGGCCCCGGGACAGGGAGGGCGCCACGTCCTCCACCCGGCCGATGAACTCCGGGCCGAAGAGCAGCACATCCACGTCGGCCAGCTGGACGCAGTACTCGATCTCCTGGGCGGTGTAGCGGAAGTTCAGAGGACGGCGATGGCCCCCGCCTTCAGGATGCCGAAATAGATGGGCAGCCACTCCAGGCAGTTCATCAGCAGGATAGCCACCTTGTCCCCCTTCTTTACCCCGCGGGAGAGGAGCATGTTGGCCACCCGGTTGGCCTTCTCGTCGAAGACGCCCCAGGTGATCTCCCGGCGGTAGGGGGACGGTGGATGCGGGCTCGATGAGCTCATATTCCTTCCACGTGACCCGGTGCTTTTCCTGGATCTCCGGGTTGATCTCCACCAGGGCGGTCTCGCCGCCGTAGAGCTTGTGATTGCGCTCCAGCAGGTCGGTAATGGGCATTTGCCTCGGTCCTTTCCAAAAGGCGGCGGTGCCGCCTGACTTCATTGATTTTACTCGTTAAAGTATCATAGCGAATTTTTTCCCGAATGTCAAGAGGAAAGGTCCTTTCTTTCCCAAAACGCCTCCTGCTGGCGGGATCTTTCAGAGGCAGCGTCTTTGGAGCGAAGGAGGGACCCCTGCCTGGAGACACAGAAAATCCCGCTTGACAAATGGGAAGAGAGGTGTATAATGCAAACCAACAAAGGCGCAGACGGAGACAGCATAGAGCGCGGAGAGAGCCAGTCAGAGAGTTCCCGGTAGGTGCGAGGGGCCTGGTTCCGCAGCTTGAAATTTCCTCTCCCGAGCCGTCCGAGGAACGCTCCCTCCGGGGGCAAGTAGAGCGGAACCGGGTCCTCCCGTTACAGAGGCTGGGTATTGCTGGATACCCATTGAGGCCGCACTCGCGAGGGGGCGGTAAAAGAGGTGGTACCACGGGGCACGCCCCGTCCTCTGGCGGCAGTCGCCAGAGGTTTTTTTTGTACCCTTTTTAAAAACGGTCCCCGACAGAAGGCGGTTTTCTCTTTACCTTCACGCTTTGATGTGCTAAAATCACTTTAAACCATTGAACCACGGGCGTCCCTTTGCCCGCGGCGCGAAAAAGGAGTGACACTATGCCCAAAGCGGAACATCAGAGGGGCCGCAGCATGGCCCTGTACGAGACAATCCTGAAGCTGAAGGACCTGGACGAGTGCTGCCGTTTTTTTGACGACCTGTGCACCCCCCACCGAGCTGCGCTCCCTGGAGCAGCGGTTCGACGTGGCGGTCTACCTCCAGCAGGGGTTGGTCTACCTGGACATCCTGGAGAAAACGGGGGCCAGCAGTGCCACCATCAGCCGGGTCCGCCGGGCCATGCTGGACAACGGCGCCGGCGGTGTGATGCAGGACGTCATCATCCGGGAGGGCCTGGGAGAGCCCAAAGCAGATCCTGAGCCGTGACGGTGCGGGAAGCCGTCCGGCTTTGCGGGGAAGAACAATACAGAAAGCAGGGAACAGATTCATGAAACAACTGATGTTGGGCAACGCCGCCGTTGCCCGGGGACTTTACGAGGCGGGCTGCTGCGTGATCTCCAGCTACCCCGGCACCCCCAGCACCGAGATCACCGAGGAGGCCGCCAAATACGACGATATTTACTGCGAGTGGGCCCCAATGAGAAGGTAGCCATGGAGGTGGCTTTCGGCGCCAGCCTGGCAGGAAAGCGGTCCTTCTGCGCCATGAAGCACGTGGGCCTCAACGTGGCCGCTGACCCGCTGTTCACCGTGGCCTATACCGGCATCAATGCGGGCATGGTCATCGCGGTGGCGGACGACGCGGGATGCATTCCTCTCAGAACGAGCAGGACTCCCGCCATTATGCGATGGTCGCCAAGGTCCCCATGCTGGAGCCTTCCGACTCCGCCGAGGCCCTGGCCTTCGCCAAGCTGGCCTATGAGATGTCCGGAGCAGTTCGACACCCGGTGATCCTGAAGATGTGCACCCGGGTGGCCCACTCCCAGTCCATCGTGGAGACCAGCCCCCGGACCGAGGGGCCGGAGCGTCCCTATGAGAAGAACATCGCCAAGTATGTAATGATGCCGGGCAATGCCATCCGCCGCCACCCAGTGGTGGAGGACCGATGCGCCGCCTGGCCCAGTACGCCGAGACCTGCGATCTGAACCGGGTTGGAGATGGGGACACCAAGCTGGGCATCATCACCTCCAGCACCTCCTACCAGTATGTGAAGGAGGTCTTTGGGGAGGAAGCCTCTGTCCTCAAGCAGGGGATGGTCCACCCTATGCCCGAGGGACTGATCCGGGACTTCGCCGCCAAGGTGGACCGACTGGTGGTGGTGGAGGAGCTGGACCCCATCATCGAAAACTACTGCCGTCAGCTGGGCCTAACCGTTTCCGGCAAGGAGGCCCTGCCCCTGGAGGGGGAGTTCTCCCAGAACCTGGTGGCCGCCAAGCTGGGCGGCGCGGTACATAGCGGGAAGGCTCTGGACGACGCCATTCCGCCCCGGCCTCCGGTCATGTGCGCCGGCTGCCCTCACCGCGGCCTGTTCTACACCCTGAACAAGAATAAGTGTACCGTCATGGGCGACATCGGCTGCTACACCCTGGGGGCGGTGGCCCCTCTGAACGCCATGGACATGACCCTGTGCATGGGCGGCTCCATCTCCGCCATCCACGGCTTTAACAAGGCCCTTGGGGAGCAGAGCCAGGGCAAAACGGTCGCCGTCATCGGAGACTCCACCTTCATGCACTCGGGCATGACAGGCCTTGCCAACATCGCCTACAACCAGTCCAACTCCACCGTCATCATACTGGACAACTCCATCACCGGCATGACCGGCCATCAGCAGAATCCCACCACCGGCTATAACATCAAGGGCGACCCCGCGGGAAAGATCGACCTAGAGGCCCTGTGCCGGGCCATGGGCTTCAACCGGGTGCGGGTGGTGGACCCCTATGACCTGAAGGAGTGCGACCAGGCGGTGAAGGAGGAGCTGGCCGCCGACGAGCCCTCGGTCATCATCTCCCGCCGGCCCTGCGCCCTGCTGAAGTACGTCAAGCACCAGGCGCCTCTGGCGGTGGATACGGACAAGTGCGTGGGCTGCAAGAGCTGCATGAGGATCGGCTGCCCCGCTATCTCCATGAAGGAGGGCAAGGCCCATGTGGACAACACCCTGTGCGTGGGCTGCGGCGTGTGAACAGATGTGCGCATTTGGTGCCTTCCAGAGCACCGAGAAGGAGGGCTGAGCCATGAAGACCAAGAATATCATGATCGTAGGCGTGGGCGGACAGGGCTCCCTGCTGGCCAGCAAGCTGCTGGGCCACCTGCTGATGGAGCAGGGCTATGACGTGAAGGTGTCCGAGGTCCACGGCATGTCCCAGCGGGGCGGCAGCGTGGTCACCTATGTGCGCTACGGCAACCGGGTAAATTCCCCTGTTATCGACAAGGGGGAGGCTGACTACATCGTCTCCTTCGAGCTGCTGGAGGCCGCCCGCTGGCTCAGCTATCTGAAGCCCGACGGCCAGATCGTCACCTCCACCCAGCAGATCGATCCCATGCCCGTTATCACCGGCGCGGCCCAGTACCCGGAAAACCTGGTGGAGAAGATGAAGGCGGCCGGCGCCAAGGTGGACGCCCTTGACTGCTTGGCCCTGGCCGAGGAGGCAGGCTCCTCCAAGGCGGTGAACATCGTGCTGATGGGCCGGCTCTCCCACTACTTCGATCTGCCCGACGAGGCGTGGCAGAAGTCCCTGGAGGTCTGTGTGCCTTCCAAGTTCCTGGAGCTGAACAAGAAGGCATTCCAGCTGGGTAAGAACGCCTGAAAGGAGGGCGGAGAGATGGCGGAGGAGCGCGTCCCTTTGAGATTCGCAGGGCAGAGCCGGAGGACGCGGCGGAGCTGCTGTCCATCTATGCCCCATATGTGAAGGAGAGCTGGGTGACCTTTGAGTGCGTCCCGCCCACGGTGGAGGAGTTCCGGCGCCGCATGGAGGAATTTTCCCGGCACTACCCCTATCTGGTGTGCTGCCGGGCGGGGGAGATCCTGGGCTATGCCTACGCCCACCGCCACATGGAGCGGGAGGCCTACCAGTGGAACGCGGAGCTCACTGTCTATGTGCGCCGGGGTCGGGAGGGCTTGGGGATCGGCACCGCCCTCTACGGGGCGCTCATCCCCAAGCTGCGGGAAATGGGGCTGGTCAACCTGTACGTGGGTGCTGGGACTGCCCAACCCGGGCAGTGAGGCCCTGCACCGCCGCTTCGGCTTTACCCGGCAGGGGCTGTACCCTCGGATGGGATTCAAGCTGGGGGAGTGGCACGACGTGGCCCAGTACGGCCTGCGCCTCACCCCCCCGGACCGGCCGCCGGAACCCCTTTTTCGGACAGAAGGGGGGACGCAGGGATGATCTGGAAGTATCTGCTGCGGATCTGGGGCTGGGTGTGCCTGCTGGCAGCCGCCCTGCATGGGGCTTTGACCCTGTATGCGGTCGCTGTGCCGTACAATATCTATCAGCCGGGAAGCACCGGACTGGCGGAGTGGCTGGGCATGGGGCTGATCTCCCACGGCCTGGCCCATGTGATGGCCCGCCTGGACGAGCTGGGATGATCGCAGGGGGTCCATAAAAAATCAGGACAGAGGGGGACATGGATGAAATTTGTCATTGTCATAGAGTGGCTTTTGGGGCTTTGGGAGCATTTGCCCTCTATGTGGCTCTGGTGTGCAATTGCTTTTTTGATGCGAGCACGCCGGAAAATCTGGCCATGTTCCTGTTGAGCGGGTGTGCCGCCCTGTTTTCCTTTGCTCTGATCGCGGTGCTGGAACTGCTTCGGAAAAAGCAGCAGACATCGCCTAAATAAAAAGCCGAGAATTTCTTTGACTCTTTTTTGCATGAAAGAAGAAATATGAAAACGAGAGAGGATGATTCCATTGGAACGCTATTATCAGCCGGAGATCGAGACTGCGTCCCGGGAACAGATCAAGGCCTGGCAGAATGAGCGCCTGGTCAAGCAGGTGCAGCACGTGTGGGACAACGTGCCCTACTACCGCAAAAAGATGGAGGAGAAGGGGGTCACACCGGCGGATATCAAGTCCAGCGACGACCTGTACAAGCTGCCCTTCCTCACCAAGTCTGACCTGCGGGACGCTTACCCCTACGGACTGGTGGGGATGCCCCTGAAGGACTGCGTCCGCATCCAGTCCACCTCTGGCACCACTGGCAAGCGGGTGGTGGCCTTCTACACTCAGGAGGACATCGATCTCTGGGAGGACTGCTGTGCCCGAGCTATCATGGCTGCGGGGGGCACCAATGAGGATGTGTGCCAGGTCTCCTACGGCTACGGACTGTTCACCGGCGGCCCCGGCCTCAACGGGAGGCAGCCACAAGGTGGGCTGCCTCACCATCCCCACCTCCTCGGGCAACACCGAGCGTCAGATCATGTTCATCAAAGACTTGAACGCCACCATCCTGTGCTGCACCCCTCGTATGCCGCCTATATCGGCGAGACCATGAAGGAGAAGGGGCTGAGTCCGGACCAGATCCCCCTGAAGGCGGGCATCTTCGGGGCCGAGGCCTGGAGCGAGGAGATGCGCCAGGACATCCAGAACACCCTGGGCATCAAGGCCTATGACATCTACGGCCTCACCGAGCTGTCCGGCCCGGGCGTGGCCTTCGAGTGCTCCGCCCAGTCTGGGATGCATATTAATGAGGATCACTTTATCGCGGAGATCATCGACCCGGACACCGGCGAGGTGCTGCCCGAGGGCAGCCAGGGCGAGCTAGTATTTACCTCCATTACCAAGGAGGCGTTCCCCCTGCTGCGCTACCGCACCCGGGACATCTGTGTCCTCAGCCATGAGAAGTGCTCCTGCGGCCGCACCCATGTGAAGATGTGCAAGCCCATGGGCCGCACCGACGACATGCTCATCATCCGCGGCGTGAACGTGTTCCCCTCCCAGATCGAGACGGTGCTGCTCAACCACGGCTACCCCGCCAACTATCAGATCATCGTGGACCGGGTGAAGTCCACCGACACCCTGGACGTGCATGTGGAGATGACCCCCGAGATGTTCACCGACAACGTGGGCGAGATCGGCCGCCGCCAGAAGGAGCTGGTGGACGGCCTGCGCTCCATGCTGGGTCTGGCCGCCAAGGTCACCCTGGTGGCCCCCAAGTCCATCGTCCGCAGCGAGGGCAAGGCGGTGCGTGTCATCGACAAGCGCAAGATCTGACTGATTTGACAGGAGGGAAGAGTTATGAGCGTCAAGCAGCTTTCCGTGTTCCTGGAGAATAGGCCCGGTGCCCTGTATGGGATGACCGGTATCCTCTCCCAGAACAAGATCGACATGCGGGCCCTCTCGGTGGCGGAGACCCGGGATTTCGGCATCCTCCGCATCATCGTGGACGACCCGTACAAGACGGCCACTGTCCTGAAGGACGCGGGCTATGTGTACAACATCACCCCCGTGCTGGGGGTGGCGATCCCTGACGTGCCGGGCGGACTGAACAAGGTGCTCCAGGTGCTCACCGATGCCAGGATCAACGTGGAGTACATGTATGCATTCCTGGGGGCAAGACCGAAGCCGCCTATATGATCTTCCGGGTAGAGGACAACAATGCCGCGGCGGAGGCCCTGGCCTCCCGGGGCATCAAGACCCTGGAGGAAGCGGATATCCAGCGAATGTAAAGCGAAACAGCTTTCAAGAAAAAGGACAGACCGCGCGCCAGCCGGCGCGCGGTCTGCTTTTTCAGATCCGGTCGTAGAAGGGGAGACTCCCTTGGAGGCGTCCTGTCCAAAGCGGGAGGAGCGGGGGACCAGATCCACCGTTTTTCCCTCCAGCCAAGGGCGGGCGGCCCCGGCAATGGCGGAAAAGACAGCGTCCTGCTCTCCATCCTGGTCCACTACCACCAGATAGCCGGGCTCCATCTCACCCTCCTGGACCATCAGACGCAGGTAGAGTGCCTTTACAGCTGGGAGCTCACGGGCAGCGGAGCAGATGGCTTCCACCATCCGCTCCGGGTACTCCGCCGGGTCCCCCAGCATGACTCGGGTATCCTTCTGAATCACCTGCCGGACCGGTGGAGTGCCCTCTGCCTTCTGCCGGGCCAGGCGGGCCACCGTCTCCCGAGTCCAGGGTGAGGCTGTCCCCGAAGGATCGACCACAAAGCCGGCGGCCCGGCTGTCCCGCTGGAGCATAGAGGCATAGTCGTCGAAGGTGAGGACCAGGGTCTGCTGGTCCCGGGGCCGCACAGCTTCCGCAGCTCCCCCCAGTTGGTGAAGGCGGGAAAGAAGGGACGGCCCTCCTGGCTGGAGATGAGCTGAAACTGGATGGCGGTGTTCTGCTCCAGTGTAGTCTGGCCGGAGACAGCGGGGGGCGGCGCGGGGGTGAGGACCACAGGCGCGAGCAGATGGGCCTGGGTCATGAGCTCCCTCAGCGCCCGGTCCTGGTTGGCGGGCGTGTTCTCCCGGTGGAGGGCGGCGAGGGCTTCAGACAGACGGGGATTGACGATGGGCTTTGTGACATCAACCATGGCGGTGACCTCCTTGTGTGTCATGGGTAGGGTGCGGGGCCTGACCTGCTTGTCTCTGCTTGGAGCCTCAGGAAATCTCCCGTTCAAAGATCACCTGATAGCACTGGGCGGGCCCCACACCGCGCCCCTCACAGAAGGGGATCACGATCTGCTTGAATCGCCACCCATTTGCTGCCTCGTTTTCGATTACGTCCTTACAGGCATCGAAGGTAGACCCTGCTTTTGGGGGACGGGAAATGATCCCCTGGGTATTCCAGGCCACAGGGACCTGTATGAATTTGTACTCGTACTGCTTCATCAAGATGACCTCCCTGCGGGCTTTCTTGCCCGCTGCTTTATGTACTGACGGCCTGGATCTCTCCGGAGAATGGAAGAAAAGGCCCCGAGTGGCTACAGCCCCAGCAGGCGCTGGGCGTTGCCGCCCAGAATGGCGTCCCGCTCTTCTGGGGAGAGGGGCAGGGCGCGGATAGAGGCCACATCGGCGGATTGGTCCCCCAGGGGCTGTCGGTGCCGAAGAGGAGGCGCTGGGCCCCAAATTTTCGGACAAAGCGGACAAACTGCTCCTGTTCCATCATGTGCAGCTGGTCCTCCGAAAAAGGGTGTCCCTCCAGGGGGGTGAGGTCGCCGTAGGAAAAGGCGGTATCCAGCAGCACGCTGGACTGGGGGAGCAGGGCCTCTACCTGGTCCCACTGGCGCCAGCCTCCCATGTGGGCCAGGATCAAGGTCACCGGGCCCACCTGTTCCAGGGCGCGGAGCACCATCTCCGGGTCGCAGTAGGTGGGGGCGGGGATGCCGATGTCGATGCCGGCGTGGGTGAGGACCACGAGCCCCAGCTCGCCGGCCCGGTCCAGGATGCGCAGATAGCGGATATCGTCGAACCGGGTGGCCTGATAGGCGGGGTGGAGCTTGATGCCCTTCAAACCCAGGGCGGCGATCCGAGCCAGCTCTCCCCTGGGGTCCGGACAGTCCGGTGGATGCAGCCGAAGGAGTAGATACCGGTCCCGCGGCCCCGGGCGTTGATCTGAGCGGCGCTCTCGTTGACATGGGCCACCTGATGGGGGTTGGTGGCCACCGGCAGGACTACTGGAGCAATCGATGCCCGCCCGGGCCATGGAGGCGGCCAGGCCGGCGTTGGTGGCGTCGGTGAAGGCCCGGGTATGACAGGCACCCTGGAGCTTGCGGATGGTGGGGGCCGCAAGCTTGTCAGGGAAGGTGTGGGTGTGGATATCAATGACCATGGCGGTCCTTCCTTTCCTGGGAAATGATGCCGCAGCCAAGGGAGCGCGGCATGCCGGTCCCAAGCATACCACATTTTTCGCTCGGAGGCAACGACAGCCCGTTCGAGGTCCGTTTATCTTAAAACTCCAAACTCCGCTGGGGTTGAAGCGGCGGTTTCGTATTGCCATACAGAATCGGCTGCGGTATAATCAGGGCGGCAATCAAAAGCTGCGGAGGTATGTCCATGAAAACGATCTATGAAAAGTATATGGCATCGCCGATCGACAAGGAGCTTTTATGCTTGGAGCATGGCGAGATCACAGAGCCATATTTTTGCTACCCTGTCAATGCAGAGCCGATAGGATTTGAAGGGTGTATCCTGTACTGCTTTTTGCCGGAGTATGGAGAGATGGTATTTGCCTGCGACCCGGAAAGCTGTGCAGATCGGAATGTATATCCACTGGCAAAAAATTTCGAGGATTTTCTCCGTTTGATCCTGGCGTGCGGCACCGCTGATCCAGTGGAGCAGATCGTTTGGATGGATAAAAGGCAATTTGAGGAACACATGGAACACGAAGAAAAAATTTTGACACAGGAGCAGAGGGCGGCGGTACAGCAGCTTCAACGCGAAATGGGTCTGCTGCCAATAGAAACCCCGTTTGAATATGTCAAGGCGATCCAAAAAGACTTTGATGACAGTAAAATACAGTACAGCGATGAATATTACGAGGTGACTGGCAGAGAGGCCCCGAAAAAACAGACACGCCCAACAAAACTTTATTGGAATTTCAGACTGTCACAGTTGAAGTTCGCGGCCAAAATGATAGAGTCTGACAACTTCTGATCTATCTGGCAGTTACCCGATAAGGGCAGCTGCGGCTTGACTGTTTTGTAAGGAGCATTTCCAAAACTGCTTCTCAGCTAAAAAGAGGAAAAGGGGACCGCCCCGGCGGGCGGGGGATGGGAGGAGCGGTGCCGGACTGCGTTCCGGCCCTTGCCAAATGGCGGGAAAGCATCTATAATACCAGTAAAACAACGGCAGAACGTCTGCCGCGATGGAGGGAACGACATGGCTCTGGATATGAAGTATTTTGAGGAGATGGAGGCCAAGATCCCAAAGGGGAAGGTCCGCACCCGGTTTGCCCCCTCTCCCACCGGCTATATGCACGTGGGCAATCTGCGCACCGCCCTGTACACCTGGCTCATCGCCCGGCACCATCAGGGCACCTTTATCCTGCGCATCGAGGACACCGACCAGAGCCGCCAGGTGGAGGGGGCCACCGAGCTGATCTACCGCACCCTGGCCGAGTGTAAGCTGGACCACGACGAGGGCCCCGACGTAGGCGGCCCCGTGGCCCCTATATCCAGACCCAGCGCCGGGACACCTATGGAAAGTACGCCCGGCTGCTGGTGGAAAAGGGACACGCCTACTACTGCTTCTGTGAAAAGACCGAGTCGGAAGAGGACTCCGGCCAGTTCGACCGGGCTTCGGACCCCTGCCGCGCCCCTGAGCCAGGAGGAGGCTCAGGCCCGGGTGGACGCGGGCGAGCCATACATCATCCGCCAGAAGATCCCCAGCGGCGGGACCACTACCTTCCACGACGCGGTGTTCGGGGACATCACCGTGGAAAATGAGACGCTGGACGATGAGGTGCTCATCAAGCGGGACGGCCTGCCCACCTA
>VOFB01004776.1_pt1 | contig 21046 bp, 32 predicted proteins | sample 5384141 | NCBI WGS metagenome assembly VOFB01 (sample SAMN12384721, study PRJNA508395) | human gut metagenome | isolation source: healthy gut A | host: Homo sapiens | reverse complement strand
TTTATCAGGAGACTCTATCAATAATCAGTCTTTCAAGGTCGGTCAATTCATCTAAAGCCACAAGCAAGCATTTTGTGCAACTCTGAGCTGATAAAGTTTTCCTATGTCAGATTCAGTATCAATATACATCCGACTTATCGCCATAATCGCCAGCGACTCAATTCGCTTTTTGTGTTTGTTCTTATCGCCATAAGCTTTTTCGAAAACATCCATTTTTCCTGTCGGGCAGTTTTTCGCTTATAAGCTTTTTAAAGCAAAATGACTGATTATCACTTTTTAAATGAATTTTCAAGTGTGCTGTTCATCGTCATTAAAAATCTACGTTCTTTTAACGACTGAACAGACAACTATTGATATCAACATATTATCACAATATATAGCGTTTTTCAAGATTTTTCTTCTACAAGAAAAATCTAATTTTTACCCTGTTCTAAAAATCAGATTTAAAAATGATTTTTAAAAAGCAGTTGTGAAAATTGCAAAATTACGGAATATATATAGAGGGTATTTTGTTATTAGACACTAGAGGAAAATACCCCCGAAGGTCTAATAAGCAAAAGCACTGCGGTGTCGGACATTCGACACAAACCGCCAATTCAAATCCGTAAATTTGAAGAATTGCTTGTTAAGGATACCCCTAAAACCCCGTTTTTAGAAAATTAAAATTTTACAGAAAGGCATTTTATGAAAACATTGAAAACAAAACTATCAGAATCAGCGTAAGGTTTCTGAAGAAAGAATTGAAAATTATAAAAAACGAGGCTTCGCTCACTAATGAAAAAATCAACTAAGTTCGTTTTTGCGAAAAACAGGCAATAAAAGTTTGTCATCAATGTGAATTTTCAGGAGGTGACGATTTACGAAAAAACGTTACTGCAATAGGAACTAACATAAATCAGATTGCAAAACGGGTGAATTCAACAAATCGCTTTTTACGATGAGGACATCGAATACATTAAAAGAAAGGTGCAAAAAAAATATGGCAATCACTAAACTCGGTTCCAGTCAAAACTACGCTCTCTGTGGCAATTGACTCATTCTAAATCCGGAAAAACAGAAAATCAAAAATATGTGTACTGCTACGGTTGTACCGAGGATGGCAAATCAACAGGGCAGATTTTGGCAATCAAAATTTGGAACAGGCAAAGGTGATGTTCTCGCTCAACATATTAAGCAATCGTTTAAAGGACAGGAAGTTACACCTGAACAAGCACTTGAAATTGGAATAAAACCGCCGAACGCTTGCTTGAAAATAAATATCAGTACATAGTAGCGACACATACGGATAAGGACAACATACACAACCACATCATTTTTAATAATATTAATTTTGAGAATTTCCGTACTTTTGAATGGCAGCAAAATCGTGGCGGTAAGTCTTGGAAAAACTCCGTGAAATAAATGATGATGTATGCAGAGAATACAATTTATCTGTAATTGAAAAAACCTATCAATCCGGGCAAATGTTACTACGAATGGCAACAGGATTATTTGGGTAAATCTTGGAAGTCAAAATTAAGATGTGTGATTGATGAAACAATAATGCAATCGACATCTTTTGAAGATTTTTAGAACAGCTTAAAAGAAAAATGTTGAGTGTATTTATACTCCCGAAAATGTCATAAAGATAAAATTTCGCTTGCAGGGACAACAGCGTTTTTCAAGAGGTCGCACTCTCGGTTGGTATTATGACGAACCTCAATTACGCAAACGCATTGAGCAGTATCAATTCTTAAAAACCGGTAAAAAGCGGAAAAATATACAGAACCCAATTATTGATACAAGCACAGATGTATTTCAGACTTCCAAAGGATTATTGCATTGGGCAAATATTAAGAATATGCAAGAGGTTTCAAAGCTCATAAATTTTTTGTCTGAAAACAATATGAGAAGTGAGTCGGATATAGAAAACAGAGCTGCAGAAAAATACAATGACAGAATGGTTATTGTTTCCAAACTTAACAGAACTCAAAACCAAATTAACGATATTGCAGATGTAATAAAGCTCATAAGGACATATGAGAAGTACAAGCCTTATCACAAAAATCTGATGACTGCAAAAATCAAAAACAATACAAAAAAGAAAACATCACCGCACTTGCAAAGTACGATGATGCAGTTGCTAAATTATTAAGTTTGTATCCGACAGAAAAATTGCCGACAATTTCAACTCTTGAAGAAAACGAAAAAATTAACTTCCGATGTTCAGCAGATGAATGAAGAATACAAGGCAATTATTGATGAGCTTAAAAAGATTGAATATGCCCGTCAAAGCATTAACGATTATCTCAGAAACAATGACAGGTCACAAAATAAAAGCTTGGAATAATTATTATTTATATTTTTCTTCTTCACGGTCAATCTCTTCCATAAATAATTGCATTGCATAATTATATGCCTTGTTAAGATTTAACCCTTTGTCTTTGACCCAATTCTGCAATTTTTCCTTTTCGCCCTTCGGCACATAAATATGGATTATGTCATATAAGTCCTTCGGCTTTACCGTAGAATTTTTAGGATAAACTCTCTTCTTTGCACATTCCTCACAGATTTTCTGACTGCCGGATTTTAAAATGAAGGATTTTCCGCAGTTCGGGCATATCTGTTCCGTGCCGACTCTTCGTGCCGTTCCTGCTTTTTGTTTTTCCTTGTGTGCCTGAATCCGTTCGAGCTTCTTTATTTCTCTGCACTCAGGACAATATTTAGCGTGTTTAGCGGTGGTTTCAAATTTATTTCCGCATCGTTCGCAGGTAAATTCTTTAATTGTAACCATCAGACCAATCCCTTTCGCTATACTTTTGCTACTACTATTATTTTATCAAGTATAAACGAATTGTCAATACAAATTGAAAAAAAAATGCCGTTTTTTGAACAAAAATTTAAAATTACACTTGACATTACCCCTAAATGAAGTATAATATAATCAGAAATAGTTTAGGAAATGATTTCAAGTGTGAAAAGTTAAGGAGGTAAAACAAAGATGAAAACAGTAAGAGTAGTTGAATATATCTACCTTGAGGGAGAAAAATCACACCGATGAATTTGAAGAATCAGCCGATGCGGTTAAATTTTTATGAGGATTACATCGGAAAAGCTCGTAAAAAGAGCTGCGTTATATGACAAAGTAATTGAAAATTAACTTGTGCCCCAACGGGGCATAAGTTGCAAAATACAAATATTTTAAAGGAGTTAAAATTATGATTCGCAATGAAGTAAAACTTATCGGCAGACTTACCGCCGACCCTGAACTCAAATACACAAAAGAAACAAACAAAGCTCTGTGCAATGTAGTGTTAGCTGTAAACAGTATTTACAGTAATGAAGCAGAGTATTTGCACCTTTGTCTTTTTGGAACAAGACGGCTGAAAATCTTTGCAAATATAAAGGCAAAGGTGATTTGATTGCTGTTACAGGATACCTTAAAGCGAGGAGCTACATCGACAAAGAGAATATTGTCAGAAATATTGTAGAAGTCATTGTTGAACAAGTTGACTATCTCGGTTACACCAAAAGAGGAGTTGACAAAAGCGAACCAATACCGAAGCTTGACCCTGACCACAAGAAACAGGAAGAGTATCAGATGATACACGATGCACTGTGTGCTGACGAAGATTTACCGTTTTAAGGAGTGATATAAATGAAATTTAAATACAAGGTCGAAATTGTTATTGATGAAGAAAAGGTTATCAATGACGATATTTACGACCCTAAAGAAATGTATGAATTCATCAGGAATATGTTTAAACGCTTTGACTTAGCTGAAATTAAAACCGATAAACCCTATCACTTGATTTTTTGCAGATAAAGGCAGAAACAGAGATTATGGAGCAGTGGGAAAAGCAATGCTTGATTTGTATTACTCAGACTGGTTTTTAAACTACGCAAAAAAATTTTTGGCACAATAATGTTAATGAAAGCGTTGAAGATGTTCTTAAGCAACTTGGGAATAAAACTTGAGGTGATTCTCAATGAAGAAAGCACTTTAATCACCTGAAAACAAGAAATGTATTAAAGCAATAAATTTTGATTTAGAAACCAAAAGAGTGAAAGAGATTTTTCATTCAAATAGTCCTTATATTTACTTAAAAGCCTATCAACCGGTATCTAAATTTTAAAAAGCAACGATTTAAGCATAGACAATTTTCAGGATACATTTCAAGTAAGAAAATGTCAGATGCTGAAATTCTGAATATTGCGTATAAACTCAACGATGAGTTACCTTGGTTCAGTAAATGTGTCAAAAAGTTTGATGTTACCGATGTTGGAGAACAACACGATTTGATGTACATATTTCAAAAAGCCTGAAAATCAAAGTTGCAGTCTAAATCGGTTGAAACTAAAGAAAACAAAACTAAAGGAAAAGCTCCAATTTCCCGCAAACAAATTAAGAATAACGCTAAAATAATCACCCAAAAGAATACAGTCAGCAAAGAAAAACAAACAGATAAATCAAGATAACGGAGGTATAAATTATGTGCAAAATCATTTCAATAGCTAATCAGAAGGGCGGAGTCGGTAAGACAACAACAGCTTTTAATATAGCAACCGCTCTCGCCCTCAAAAACAACAAAGTGCTTGCAATAGACTTTGACCCACAGGCGGATTTATCCAAATATGCCGATTTCGACAATACAGACGGCAATCCTACAATGAGTGACCTTCTCATCGGCAAGGTAGGTATGAGTAAGGCAGTCGAAATTAAAGACTGCATCAGACATAACGAGGTTAATAATCTTGATTACATACCTTGTGATATTAACCTTGCAAATGCAGACTTATTCCTTGCAGGAGTTTTGTCAAGAGAAACAATACTCAAGCGTATCCTGAACGATGATACAGTTAAACAGTATGATTATGTAATCATTGACTGCAATCCCTCATTAGGGGTGTTGCTGATGAACGCATTGACTGCCAGCTCAGGAGTAATTATACCCGTACAGGTACAGGATTTTGCCTTTGGCGGTCTTAAAACGCTTACAGGAGTTATTACACAGATACAGGAAACAATCAATCCGGATTTAGAGATCCTCGGTGTGCTGCCGACAATGGTTGACCGTACCAACGCAAGCAAGCGTGTTGTTGAACAGCTTGAAAGTATCTACAATGATACTCTTTTCGGCATTCAGATACACCGTGCTACACAAGCAGTTGAAAGCACAAAACAGCACAAAGCATTATGCTTGATTAAGGGCAGCAAGCTCGGAGAGGAATACATAGCTTGTGCCGATGAATTGTCGAAAAGAATCGGTGCGTAAATTACGGAGGAATAACAATGACAGGCTTTAATTTTGGGGCTATGCTCTCACAAAATAATCAGATAAAGCAAATACCGCTTGATATGCTTGTACCGTTTCACAATCATCAGTTTTCTCTTTACGACGGCGAACGCAGGGATGATATGGTTGAATCAATCCGCAAAAACGGAGTAATGACACCTATTGTTTGCAGACCAAATCCTGATGGAACAGATACATACGAAATCTTAATCGGTCATAACCGGTGGAATTGCTCTAAAATAGCAGGTCTTGAAACAATACCGGCCATTATTAAAGAGCAACTCACAGAAGAGGAAGCTCAAACTTATGTTGATGAAAGCAACCTTATTCAGAGAGGTTTCAATGACCTCAAAGTATCTGAACAGGCAAGAATTATTGCAAGACGATATTCTGAAATGTTTTCTCAGGGAAAGAGAAATGACATCATCAATGAAATTCGTGTGCTTAACGGCGAAGAAACTTCTTCCGGCAACAGCCGTGAAAAGGTTGCAGATGAGTACGGATTAAGTCGGAATACTATTGCAAGACTTGTGCGAATAAGCAAGTTATCTGACGGTATTCTCGGTTGGATTGATAAAGGTCAGCTTGCCGTCAGAGCAGGTGTAGAATTATCGTATTTACTGGCAGAGGAACAGGAAGAATTATTTGAGATAAACTCGGCTGACGATGATATGCTGATGAAAATATCCGAAGCTCAGGCAAGAGATTTACGAGTTTTGTCTGCTGACGGTGTACTTGATGGAGATGAAGTGATGAAAGTTTTATCCGTCAAAAAGAAAAAGCCCGACAAAAAAGTATCTATTGCCCCAACACTTTACAAAAAATACTTTGCAGGTCTTAGCAATGAGGAAATTCAACAAATAGTTGAACAAGCTCTTGAAATGTTTTACAGCGATAGAAAGGAGCATACATAATGAGTAATGTTTGGGATAAATATAAATCAACGGTCAGAACACATATCAGTGTTCCGGAAAGTAGGACTTTAATTACTGAAAATCAATGGAAAGCAAAGCACTTTATAAAGATTGACGAACAGAGTGGTAAGTATTTATGGGTTAATGCTAATTGTCCGTCTAAAAAGCTGTACTTGTGGGACGAGGAAGTTCGCCATATGACTGAGCAGGAGCTTGCAAAATACCGAGCAGACGAAAAATAAGTAAGCGTATAGCTCAGAGAAAAGCTCTTCTAAAGCGAAAAGAGGCGAAAAACAAGAAGAATTACAGTTGTTCAAAAAAAGAGTTCAAAAGAAATTACTCAGAATATTATACAAAAGACTTTCAGCGTTCCGTATAAATCCGAAATTATCTATGACGAAATAGTCATAGATACCGAAACAACAGGTCTTAATCCTTATGACGATGAGCTGTTACAGGTGTCAATCATTGATGGTCAGGGCAACACTCTTTTCAACAGCTATATTAAGCCGCTTTATACAGATAATTGGAATAAACTATGGCGGTTAATAACATAACCCCAGAAACGGTTGCCACTGCACAGAATATTCTTGAAGTGAAGCAGAAAATCAGTCGTATTATCAATTCTGCTCATACTATCATAGGGTTCAATGTATATTTTGATTTAAAGATTTCTTTCCAATATAGGGATTAAAAAAAATAGAAAACGCTGCTATAGTAGATGTTATGGAGGATTTTGCTTATATATACGGAGAATGGAGCGAGCAATATGGCTGTCACGAATGGCAAAGACTCACTAAATGTGCAGAATATTACGGATATGATTGGGGAACAGACATTGCTCACGATAGTTTATCTGATTGCAGAGCTACTTTGTATTGCTACAAAAAAATGAAAGAACAAAAGGAACTGGAATCTTAATGTTACAAAGAAGTATCCGTAATGGTTGTAACGGATAAGTATAAGAGTATAGCCGATGCAGAGAAACACTATCCAAAATTGTTAGGAGGTAATAATTATGACAATTGAATTTTTTGAAAAAATGTGCGATATAGATTCCGGATAAAACATATGTGAGCAAAGCAAAGCTCAATGGCACAGAGCTTCCGTTGTATGCAGTTGAAGAAAAATCAATATTTGTAACGAAAAGGAATACAAATACTACAGCTACAATCAGAGAACCAATAACTACAGTATGAGAAGCTTATTGTGGGACGAGGCTGAATATATTGAATTTTTGTATAATCACAGGACAGATGAGCTTCAGAAGCTGATTGACTCAGGAAAGCTGTACAGAACAGTAATGCAGAGAGTACACAAAGCAAACAAGCTTATTGACAGCACATTGCACGAATGGGAATCACAGGACGAAGAAATTATTCTTGCAAAAAAAGTCAGGAAACAACGAAAAATATCGCAAGCTCATAACGGCTTGCGAATGACAGCCCGAACAGAAATTTACAGGGAATATTTATTCAGATAAGGAGTGTAAGAAATGTTAGTTATAATTAATTGTATTCTCGCTTTAATTTTCTTTTTGTATTTTTTTATAATGTTACATTCAGAGCCGAGTTTTATTAAACTTGCAATTGTCTTAACAGCACTTTTGATTAATATAGTGTGTGTGGCAATTATATCATCTTTTAAATACACAATTGATATTAAACTATCAGATGAAGTAAAAAGCAGCCAAAATATTGTTAATTTTTTAAAGACAATCGTGATTTACAAAGGTGGTTTTTATTGGGTGCGGCGAAGTAAATACTGAGCAATACTATTATTATTACTACAAAACTGATAAAGGGAGTTACAAAGCAAGCAAAATTAAGGCTGACGATTGCGAAATAATCTATACTAAGGATACTCGCACATAGATACTATAGTAAAATCGGCTGACGAAAAAAGCAACTGAAAATCCGCTTACTTTTGAACCTCTTTGTCGCTCAGAATTTCAGGTACAGGAGAAAAGTATAAAATTTATATCCCTGAAGGCTCAATTACAACAGATTTTTTCGGTTGATATGAAATAAACAATACTAAGAACAAACATAAAAATAATTATATAACATCTTCCGCTATTCAGGGTGGGATAAATTTTTTCTTGCAGGCTATAAAATTAAGATTTCAAATAACCAATAGGAGAGATATTACTTATGGGATATAGAATTAAATCACGCTTTATTTATAAGCAAGTAGGACAAAGACTAAAACAGCTGCGAAATCAAAAAGGTGTTTCTCAGAAAGTAGTTGCAGACTATTTGGGAGTCGACAGAAGTACCTATACTAACTACGAAATGGGAACTACTACAATGACATATGTAACTATACTAATGCTTGCAAGATACTTTTCTGTTGACTTCAATACCTTGCTCTGCTATGACCTTCAAACCCCAAATTAATACAAATAAACGATTGGAGTGAAAAAAATGAACGATAATTCATCTCCAAAAACAGGCTGTATAACACTTATTGCAGTATTAGAACAAATTATATTTATTGAATTAAAGCTGCTTAATGTAATTAATTGGAGCTGGTGGTATGTTTGTCACCTACACTGATTTATGCAGGTTTATGGTTCATAACCGCAATTATAATATTTTTACTGACGATTAAGTTAGAGAAAAGAAAGAGGAACGGAAAATGAATATTTGGAACAACTACATAACAAGTGTACGAACCAAAATACAAGTCAAACAGGATAAAAAGTTACTTACTGAAAGACAATGGAAGTTAAAACATTTTGTGAAAATTAATGATAAATGCGGTAAATATTTATGGATTAATGCCTATTGCCCATCTAAGGAGCTTTACTTATGGGACGAGGAAGTCAGACCTATGACTGAAAAAGAGCTTACAAATTACCGTACTGAGGAAAAGGAAAAGCGTGCAGCTCAGGCAAAACGCAGAGAGTTAAAGGCTGAGTATAAGAAAAGACAAGAAATCGGACAAAGTGTATCAGTAAGGAATATTATGAGTACATTAAAAGAAAATGATTACTGCTTTAGCAACAAGTATTTTGGTTTTAGGGTGCAACAAGTACAGAAAAAATTACAATTTACAAAAAGGACATCATTGACCTTGCCCCAAACGCCCACGAAGTTTTTATGAGCTATATAATTTGAATAAACAACAAAAAGGCAGATAACATCTTTTGATGCTATCTGCTTTTACTTTTGTCTTTGTTGTGTTGTGATTGATTTTCTCACTTGTTTAAGGTAAAGTATAAGTCATACTAACGCTTCAACCGAAACAGCAGATGGTATATGTTCAATTATCCACTCATATTCTTTTATATTGCTGTACAAAGCACCTAAATCAGACTGATTATCGCAAAGAATAATCTTTGTGTTGTATGAGCATAAGTCTTTATACATCTTTTTTACGCAGTCTAAAGCAGACTTAGAGCGGAGATATTTCTCGTACTTTGCCATAACAGCATTTGCGTATTCTACCAAAACTTCACATTGAGCAGTTACAAGATAATTAGTTTTCATATACATACTCCTTTCAGTCTGAGCAATAATAATTTATTGCAATTTGTTTTATCCGATTGAAAATACTCAGTTTATTCGGTTTAATTTTAAGATTATCAAATGATTCATTGTTGGCGAAATAATAATTGCTCAATGCTTCAAGAAAAGCAAGCTCATCTATGTTGTCATAATCAGAAAGCATATCGTTTATAGTCTGATTAACAGTTGTACATAAAACACCGTCAAAATTGAGATACTCTATATCGTCAAATGAATTGACAATATGATATTCAATGTTATCAAATTGTCCCTCGTTCTGAGCATACACCTGTATCTTAGATTCATTGACATAACCATTGAATAATTCAAGGTACTCAAGTGCCGAAACTCCGCACAGGATTAAATCCGTACCTTGAACCACATCTTGTAACCAATCGACATTAGAAAGATATCGTGTACTTGTAATTGACATCATAAATATCACCACACTTCATTTTCTTTACATATTATTATATGTCAAAATCGGCAAATTTGCAAGTTTTAAGGACAACAAAAAAGAGCCGTTCAGAGCCATCTGAACGGCTGCTTTTTAAATTAAATAAAAAATATTTATCTACCGCAAAATCGGAATAAAGAGCTGTTTAAAGCCGTTTCAAGCTATTATAATCACAACTCTTGTTCACTCCTTTTAGGTTCTGATTTCATAACTTCATTGTTCTGTATTTGCTTTGATGATTTGTTTTTTCCAAGAATAAAATCCTTACCAAAATAATGAGTCTTTTTTGGGTTTATCTACTTTGTGTTCTGACATATCAATGTTTAAGGCAGTTGTCAACTCATCAAGCCTTTTTGTACTGTTGTTAAGTTCATCCTCAAACTCAAACGGCTTGTGAAGCATATTCTGTGCAGTCTTATAGTCAATATCAAGCTTATTGAGTTCTGATTTTTTATCATTCAGAACATTTTCAACCTTAAAAAGCAAGTTCTCAATCTTTTTAAGATTTATAATACTTGATACGCCCAGTTCAACTGAATAAGTATAATTACCACGAAGAGTTGCGGTTATTTTATCAAGGAAATATCCGTCATTGATTATCTCAACACCAAAGTTGCCGAGTCCCCCTATGGCGATTCTCTTATTCTTGTTAGCATCCCCTTTGACCTGTGCTACAGCGTTAGTTAATGCTTTTGCAGCTACTTTTCTTGATTCATCATCTAGGAGTGAGTAAGCATCTTTTCCTATAGTAATCTTAACCCGATAACTTTCAGTTTTGACATCAAAAGGTATGTTTTTTACCGTTTCCATATCCTTGCTGATATTGCCTATATCAAGAAGTAATTTTTTGCGTTCTTTGGGATAAGCGTTCACCTTGTCCTCAAGTTCGTATCGTGTGCTGTTGTATTCAGACTTGAGTGCCTGCAATTCTTTTACTCTGTTTTCAAGAGTCAGCTTTTCACGGATACGCTCATCGCCTGTACAAAGAGCCTTGATTTCAGAGTAAGTCAATGCAGCTTGGTCAACATCTGCACATTTTCTGCCGGGCTCTTTCGAGGTCATAATCTGACTTATAAACTTCTGCTTTTTCTCCAAAAGCTGATAGCTGTAGGCATCAAAAGTTCCTTTTGTTACATAACGATAAAGATGTACCTTATCGTTAATATTGCCCTGTCGAACCATTCTTCCTCGTCTTTGTTCAAGGTCGGACGGTCGCCACGGAACATCTAAATCGTGCAGAGCAATGATCCTGTCCTGGTACATTTGTGCCTGTTCCCATTTTACCCGTAGAGCCGAGTAAAATTCTCACCTCACCGCTTCTGACTTTTGCAAAAAGCTCAGACTTCTGGGTTTCACTTTTAGCGTTGTGAATATAAGCTATTTCATCAGCCGATACACCTTTTGCAATCAGCTTATCTCTAATATCATCATACACACAAAACTTTCCTGACTCTTCAAGCGAGTCAAGTTCTGCCACACTTTTTGTATCGTCATCTTTATTGCCATCAGCAGATGAGTTTTTGCTCGGAACACCCAAATCACAAAATACAATCTGTGTCAGCTTTTTGTCGCTTGTTTTTTCGTAAATATCAAAAACATTATTGACACAAACATTAAGTTTTGTACCGGGATCATCTTCAAATGACGGATTGATAAGTCGGGGGTCAAGACCGAGCTTTCTGCCGTCACCGGTAATTTTGAGCATATTATCCTGTGACGGATCAACGGAACCGTTGTTGACCTCATCAGCTCTGTCTGATAATTCTTCAACAAGTTCAGTCTGTAATTCTGTAGGTTCAACATCAACAATGTGTAATTCACAGTCAGGCACTTTAAGGTTAAGAGTATCAGCCGTGCGGACATCTGCAATCGTTTTAAACATTGACATAAGTTCCGGTAAATTTGCATATTCTGCAATGCGTGTGCGTTCCTTGAATTTGTTGCCAGCAGGAGCAAGCTCATATTCTTTTTTCTGTACGCCAAATGTAGATACCCAGTTGTCAAAGTTTTGCATATTATTATGACTTGCAAGGAAATCATAGTTGAGATATCTCATCATTGTATGTAGTTCTGTTACACTGTTAGAGAGAGGAGTTCCTGTAGCAAATACAACACCCTTACCGCCGGTTTTTTCGTCAAGGTAACGGCACTTAGCGAATAACTCTGTCGCTCTCTGAGATGCCCTCGAAGAAATACCCGAAACATTTTGCAGTTTTGTTGTACAGAACAAATTCTTAAATTCGTGTGCTTCATCGACAAAGAGTTTATCAATACCGAGTTCCTCAAAGTACACCGTGTTGTCTTTTTTACTTGATTGTAATTTTTCAAGTTGTTGTTCAAGACTACGCTTAGTTCGTTCCATATCCTTGACCTTAAAAGAATTGCCTTCTTGGTATTTTAGTTCGGCAATACCGGCAACGATATTATCAATCTGCTCTTTGAAAATATTTTCCTGCCTTTCAGGTGATAACGGTAGCATTTTAAGTTGAGTATGACCGATGATAACCGCATCATAATTGCCTGTCGCAATTTTGCTCATCAGTCTTTTACGATTTTCAGCCTTAAAATCATCTTTTGTTGCAACCAATATGTTTGCATTGGGATAGAGCTTCAAAAAGTCTGCTCCCACCTGTTCTGTCAGATGATTCGGTACAGCAAACAAGGATTTGTGGCACAAACCGAGCCGTTTACATTCCATAGCCGTTGCTATCATTTCAAAAGTTTTGCCGGCTCCGACTGAATGAGCAAACAGAGTGTTACCACCGTAAATAGCGTGAGCTATTGCATTTTTCTGATGTTCGTGCAGTTCAATATTTGAATTCATTCCCGGAAAAGTAAGGTGTGAGCCGTCATATTCTCGTGGTTTAATACAATTAAAAGTACGATTGTATGTATCAACTATATCGGACCGTCTTACGGGATCGCTAAACAGCCAGTTTTTGAACTCTCTGCGTATCTTATTCGCTTTTTGTTGAACAACCTGAGTTGCCGGCACATCAATCACTCGGATTGGTTTGTTATTTTTATCAAACATAATCCGTCCGTACTCGTCAAGCTTATCTTTGTATACCTTTGGCTCTGATAAATTAAGAGCTGCTTCAAGAATTTGATATCCCGAATAACCGCAAGCTCCGTATGTTTTTGTTACTGTTACAGATTTATCTGCTGCCTTGTGTGAAATAAACCATTTACCGGAATATTCAGAGTATTCTACAGATATTTTACTGTCCTTAAAAATGCCGTCAGAACGATTGAAAAGAGGTGTTTCAAACAACTTGTACATAAATTGCTCATAGTATTCTGGAGCAATCCAAGTAGCTCCGAGATTAACATCAATATCTCCTGCTTTAAGCGGAGTAGGTAATGCTGCTTTAAGAGCAGTAACATTAGCTCTATAGATATTATTGTCAACAGCAGCATAGGATTCTGCTGTATCAAGTTTAGCATATATATCGCCTGATAGATATTCTGATGCGGTCTGATATGTATATTCATTATTTTCCGTATTCATAGGTATAGGATATATTTCACCGTTATTACGCAAACTTTCTTCAAGACTTGCTTTGTCAATATCGGTAAGATTACTCATATAATCAAAGTCAATATATCCTTTTTCGGCGATACAAACGGCAAGAGCTTCCGATGCAGTATCAATATGTTCAATCTGCGGTTTCGGAACATTTACACGCTGAGTGAAAATATCCGATTTTTTAATCAAGGTATTTTTATCATAGTCCTGCTCAAGAGATGCCACAAGCTGATACGCTCCGTCAAAATCCGAGAATATTACGGTTGTATCTGCTATGTATAAGACCGTACTTATCATAAAAGTTGTCATAGATTGTGTTAAGCCTATGCTGCAATTGTTCGACTTCCGCATCATTGTTATCGTGCTGTTGCACCTCAAGTAGTTCTCTTAAAGTATCACGGATTTCCATAAACGCAGTAAGTCTGTCAATGTTTTTTGTTGTGTACTTTTTATCAAGTAAATCCTTAGCCGACACAGTAACTAATTCTCCTGCGGAATTGCTGCCGTAAAAATAAATCTCGTTGCCTGATTTATAGTAGCTCTGTGAACGAAGTCCTTCGGGTTTTGATATAACAGCTTCTGTTTTAAAAACAGGCGATATTACCTCTTTTGCCGGTGAATAGGTAAATACAATATTTTTTACAGCTTCAGGTAACAGTTGTGATAATGGTCTACCGTCAGCAAACGGTACACACATTGTATCATCTGTTCGTCCGTAGAGCTTGTTGCCTTGAACAATATCACCGAGAACCATTTCAGGATGTTCAATAAAATAATTATTGATTGATAAACCGTTTTCGGTTGTTCCCACATTTACCCAAGATGGGATATTTTCAAGTGGTACAGAACGCTTTTGGAGAAAGATAATATCGGGAGTAACTTCCGTTCCTGCTGATTTAAAAGCATTATTCGGCAGTCTGACAGCTCCGACTAAATCAGCTTTTTCCGCCAAAGCTCGGCGAAATGAGCTGTCCTTTTTATCGAGCGTACCTTTGGATGTTACAAAAGCAACAACACCGCCGTCACGCACTTTATCAAGTGATTTCACAAAGAAGTAATCGTGAATTTTGAGATTTTGAGAACTGTATTTTTTATCAATTACTCCAAAATCACCGAAAGGAATATTACCGATTGCAACATCGAAGCTGTTATCCTGAAAATGAGTATTTTCAAATCCGTCAATCGTTATGTCAGCCTGCGGATACAGCTTTTGAGCTATTCTGCCCGACAGACTGTCTTTTTCAACACCGTATAACTTGCTGTTTTCACGCAATTCCGAGGGCAGTCTGCCGAAGAAATTACCGATGCCCATAGCCGGCTCAAGTATATTTCCGCCTTTAAAACCTGCATTTTGCATAACTTTGTAAATGCTGTCAATGATTACGCTATCGGTAAAAAATGCGTCAAGTACAGATGACCTTGCTGCGGTATATTCGTCATCAGTAAGCAATTCTTTCAGTTCGGAATATTCATTTTTCCATTTGTCATTATCTGATTCAAATGCATTAGCGAGTCCGCCCCAACCGCTGTATAAGGAAAGCTGTTTCTGTTCTTCGAGTGTTGCTGTTCTGTATTCAGCTTCGATTTGTTTTAAAACTTTGATAGCGGTTATATTGTTACGGTACTTAGTTTTAGCACCAGTAACAGATTCTCTGTCTTCAAGTACATAGTTTTCGTGAGAGGTGGTTTCATCAGATGAAACATCTGATACAGGTATACTGTCAAACAAGGTGGGTTGAGAAGTTACCGGAGCGTGTTCGTCTGCCGATGTCCAAATAAAATTGTTTTTACCTACAGAAGATTTCTCAGAAGTTGACTTTTCGTCATTTTCAAGCTGCATAGCAAGCTCATCAATGCTATTTAATTCGGTATTGTTGTTGTTTTTTTCTGCGTTGCTCTCTTTTTCAGGATATTCGGCAGCCTGTTCTTCTTTTGCAATATCATCTTTAAGCAATTTAACAACAGCAGAGTACTGTGAATACTGCTCAAGAAAATCAATCACACCGCCAATGCCGTCCCCGATGTCCTGCCGTTCGGTGTATTTCGTACCGTTCGGCATATTAATAATAAATTTCGTTTTTTCATAACCAAGATGAATATTGTCAAGTTCACCGTTTCTGTATGCTTCTGCAACCGCATTTTCACTGCCGTATTCCTCAATTTCAAGCTGTCTTTGCTCAACCCATTCGTCATCGGCATTTTTCATAAGTTTATCAAATTCAGAAACAGAGTATGTTTTGCCGTTCTCAAATACCGGACTTTCACTCCAATCACAAGTAATTGTCGGACGAATTATTTCCTGTACAGACTCAGTTTGTTCAGGCTCGTTTATCGGGACGATTTCATTTTCTGAATTAAATTGATTAACGATTTCTTCTGAGCTGACATTCAGAGCACCGGCATCGGATTCTGCGACAGCCATAACCTGTTGAATAAATGGATCACTGTTCAGCTTATCTTCATCGACAAGCTCACCGTTGACTATCCCTGCGTCCTCAAGCTGCTGACGAATAACTGCGGGATCTATGTCGTCAAGCTCGTCGTGTTCCTCATAAAACGGTGCAAGCTCCTCATATTTGATATTCACAGTAAATCCTTGTGTTTTAAGAAGTTCAGTATTATCATTCAGTTTAAAATCAGGGAATCCGACTGTATCAACTGAAGAACCGTTAATGTTTCTTGTTGTAGAAACAAGGTCGAGAATATCTGCAACGGTTTTTTGCGTTCTCACCTCTGACTTCATAAAAATCACCGACCTTTATAAGTTCTATTTTCCGTACTTCAGGTAATTTGATTTCGGGAACTACTGCAAGCTCAACGAGCTTGTGCTGAATATCTGCATTAAGACCTTCGGCAAACTCCGTACCGCTGTAAAACTTTTTAATAGCGGTTCTGAAACTTTCGCTACCGATATCAATTAACCTTTGTTCGCCTGTTGTATCAAGAAAATCAAAGAATCCTGAAAAATCATCTCCGTATTCTTTGTTAGCTTCCGCTATCTGTTTGTAAGATACCTCGGTAATTACAAACTGACCGCCGGAGTATGCGTCAGGATTATAGTACATATATGTAATACTTTCGACTTCGGACTCTTGAAAATAAAGGGTTTTCAAGAGTGTTAAAGTCGGGTAAAGCAGGAGTGTATGTACCGCCCTCAATTTGCCCTTCAATATCCGTGCGTGTAGTACCTTTAATATCTGCAATGAGATTGATTAAATCTTCATACGAGCCGTTCTTGTATGCTGTAAAGAAGTTTTGCATTTCATCAATCGAAAAGTGTAATCAAGCAAGTTGATTACTGATTCGCTCATACCGTAAGTTACCATTTCTCTGATAATTTCAAACTGAGTAGTTGAGTAACCACGATTTTCAGTTAATTTTGCAGTAATGTTATCATTAACAAAACGCTGTTTTAAATCATTAAACCTTGATGTATCTGCAAATATCAAAGATTTATCCGAAAAACTTCGATATGTGTCAACATAAATTTCGGCAAGAGCAGAAAGTTGTGATTCATAAAAATCAGTGCAGTCAGAAAACAATGAAACAAAGTTATCAGTCAAATTATCATCGTTTCTCGTTTGGATAAATTTTACAGACGGTGCAAGTGCCGAAAGTTGCGATTCATTAAAATGTAATTCAGATATTTTTTCATTAACTGATTTTGATTCTTCCGGTGATTCATTTTGAACAACCTCAGATTTTGACATAAATGATGCTCGCTGTTCTTTAAGTTCAGCAGATATTTTATTCAAGGTATCAGCATATTGCTTGTCAACAGTAATAGTTGTTGTTTTTCCGTAAATTCTGCCTGAAAAAAGGATGCCTTGCTCAGTAAGTCTTTGACCGATTTTATAGGCAAAATCGGTATTGTACTTACGGTATAATTTATCCTCAATAGAATCGTAGGTTGTAGTTCCTATGATGTTGTTGGTTTTATAGACTTTTGAATTACATTCAATAACAGTCTGATAATCAATATCCAACTTATCAATATTATTTGCAGTAGCTCTGCCAATGGCAATATGTGCTTCTCCGTTAAAATATATGCACAATAATTAAGTCCTGAATTTTCAAGTTCCTGACATATATTATCAAGACTATCCTCACTCGCAATGATTACTTTTTTATATTTATTGGGAGTGTTGCTGTTCCATATTTTGTTTCCATATAATTCAATCATTTATTTCATTCACCTCTTAAAAAAAGACCTGTGCCTGAATGGCACAGGTCTAAAAATAGCTTTATAATTCTTGTCCCTGAGTTTTGGTTTTATCATGCGTTCGTTGCTCATTATGAGCAATAGTGTTTGCATTTTGCTTAATCTGATTTCTCGATAAAGGTGCTGTTCTGCGTTCGGATTTCTTATCAGGCTCTTTTGAGTTTTCGTATTCCTGCTGCTTATTGCCGTTATTGATAATACCGTCAATACTGTCATAATCGTCCTCAATCGACATTTCAGCATTTTAAGATAGTTTTCTTCGAAAATAACTTTTGCAGTTGAACTTACAATCGTATCCGCCTGTTTCTTGAGAGCCTGTGGGTTGGTAGTAAACTCATCAACAATATTCTGACAGCTCTTGTTGATGATATTGTCAGCTTCTTTATCGGGCATTGCTTTGACTGCATCAAACTTTGCAGACCACTCGTCAAGTGCCTTGAGCTTTCGCATTAACTTTTCTTTTTTGTTGTGAGCTTGTTAATCTGCTTTGTGGGCAGAGGCCTATGTTCTTTTGACTTGCCGTCTTTTCTGTTGCCAAGAGCGAAAGAGCAGTATATACAGGTTTTTGGCACAATATCTTTCAAAGGATTCAATCGTAGATACAAACTCTGCATTTCGGGACTTTTTTATATTGAGCTTTTCAATTTTTTTGCATTGAACTTATCATTTTTGCTGTTAAGCTCATCAATTTTTTGATTGCATTTGTCATAAAGGGTAGCAAAAATCGGAATAGAAAATTCTGTGTCTTTTGATGTTTCGGTTACAATCGGTTCAGTCGGAACAGATTGTAAATTTTCTTCTTTTACACCGACACTTTTTTGGACTTTTTTTTCATTAATAGTGTCAAAATTTTTGCTTTCTGTGTTTTCTTTTTTCCTTACCCGGATCATAATGATTTATGTACAGTTCTGACCCCCTGACTGTTTCGGCAAGATTATCATCTTTGTCATAAAGCATATATTTACTCTCATCATCCAATGATGTGTATGGTTTTTGCTTCGTTGATTTCATCAACATCGTCGTTTTTTAATCCAAAGATAACGAATATCCTCCCCGAAAGTACCGGAACTCTTGTTTTTCTACTCACCTGTTATCATCATAGACAAGTGATGATTTGTCTATTGTAATATCAGGCATTATTTTCCTCCTTTTTCTGACAGCAAATGTAGCAATAACAGCTGTTATTGCTATTGCAATTATTGCCAGTAGAATAAAATCAAAACTTCTGTTATTAGTTTCTGCTTTTTATGGCAGTATCAGGCGAAGCGGTTTCAGATACCCTTTCGGCTGTCACAATAAGTCTGTGACTGTTAACACCGTAGGGATAACAAGTTATAAGGCTTAATAGGTCTTTTTCTTCGTCAACTGACAGTAACGATATGTTGTCGGGCTTAACAATGTTTTTTTTTGCTGTTACAGCATAGGTAAGCGTTTCATCAAGCACGGACACCTTTGATTTCATCACCGATTTCAAGCTCGTTGAGATTGTCAAAAAACACCTGCGTAGGATAACCCGTGTGAGCTGAAAGCACCGAATGATTGCCTACACCGCCTATCGGAAACGCTGTATTTGGCAGATGAGCAACACCTTTTTCAAGCACTTTATCCTCATCCCCGTGGTAAATAGGCAGTTTTACATTTATTTTTTTTGAAATATCAATGTAGCCTATAAGACCGTCACCAAAATTGAGAATATCGTCATATCCGTCAATCACGCTGTCTACATCATAAAGTAAAATAGTGGACAAGCTCTGACAAATTGTTGTTATATCGGCGGCAGCCGACAAGTACTGTGACCTGTCGGCTGCTGAAATACTATCAAGATTTGCGACATTGTTGTTGTGGATGCTGCGAAAAACTATTGACAGCATTCGATTACCTAAGAAGGTACAGCACAAAGCAGGTGATGCGGTCATAAAATTATTCCTATTATCAAGGTGCATTTGCTTCATTTTTCAATGTGCTGTACTCCTTTCTGTTTAATGTGAAATTACTTGTTTGTAGCTTTACTCTTCTGCAATGAGCAATGTTGCAATACCGAGGTGCCGCTGTGCCGAGGAAGAACATAACTGTTCCTACACCCGGAACAACAACCTTTGTATCCCTTAACATCAACTTGCTGTACCGTCTGTCAAGGCAGTTTGTGATGTACGAACCGTCTACTAATGTTGCGTATTAATGTAACATCAATAGTTACCGGAATAACGCACGTATGTTGGCGCCTGTAGGAGCTTTGTTTCGACAATATAATATTTACCGCTTGCAAGTTTGATTTCTTCTTTACTTGTGTTGTAGTAAAGTAACCTTGCCGGTCTTTATCGGATACACCGCTTGCAATGGCATTTGTAAACAGTTGCGTCCTCTTCTGTTCTGTCTTGAAAAGGCTGAATTCTGCACCTTCGAGAGCCTTTCCGTCTGTATCTGTCTTGTTTGTTGTTACTGCAAAGGTATAAACATAAACTGTATTACCGTTTACTTCTGATTCAACAATCGTTCTTGTTAGAATAAACGAGCTTTGTTTCTGAGTTTGCTTGCCTGTCTTTCCTGCTACAGCGTACTTATTGAGCTTTGCTGAATAAGTTACAGATGTATAAGTAACACCTGCTGCATAAAAAGTCATTTTTCTGAAGATAAGCGTTTGTGAGAGCTACACAAATGTTGTAGCTTTACCATCAACTTCTGATGTTACATTGAGAGCATAATCAGTTGAAACGGGTCAGCAACCTACCGCCCTGTGCGTTGAGAAGAAGTGCAACCTTTACGCTGTCCTTGTCGAGAGTAAGACCGGCTGACATTTCATCATATACGGTATATGATTTAAAGTTTCATTTCTGATGAACCGGCAGTCGATGACTTGATTTAAAATTTACTATGTCACCAAGGCTTACATCGGTAAAATTAACATTATCCTTTTGTGCTGTTTGTGATAGTCTTACCTGTAACTACATTTCATTTACCTTGTAGCAAGGTCGATAGCATTAATGCTGTAAACCCAACCGTTGTTGTGGTACGGAAGAGATACAACAGAGTTTGTAACGCTTTTAACACCGTATGGTTAGTAAATGTAGTACAAACTGAAAGGCTTGAAAAAGTCTTTAGATGTTGCCGAATGTGCCAACTGTTGAAGCAGTTGACG
>VOFB01002463.1_pt1 | contig 21068 bp, 30 predicted proteins | sample 5384141 | NCBI WGS metagenome assembly VOFB01 (sample SAMN12384721, study PRJNA508395) | human gut metagenome | isolation source: healthy gut A | host: Homo sapiens | reverse complement strand
CAGAAGCTTTGCAGAAAAAGAGTATCAGATAGGGGAGTAGATATAAATGTTGCGTCCCATCTCTCCTGTTTCCACGTCAAAACTTCCCGATGCTATAACTTTTCCGTCCAGAAGCACTTCAACATAGATATCCCAAAGCCCTGCTGCTTTCCAATATGTCTTTGGATACTGTTTGATTTCCACATTCAAGTCATCTGGGACCCCAAATCTTTTGCAATGATTCGCAGTTGCTGATCTGTAAAGCTATCTCCTTGGGATATTTTATCTGTTGGGTCGTCCCATTCACAGATGTAGGCACATCCGGCATCAATTATTCCATCTGCATCATTCCACGTCCCATCCTGAAACTTTTCATAGAACATTGCATAGTGCTCAATACCATCCTGATTGTTCGGCTCACCAGAATGCCAGTTTGTATAAGCTGTGCTGGTTCCATCGACCCATTTCCAGTTTCCTTCAGGGCTTTCATCGCTGAATCCAAAGTAGGCATTCTCGTACCCTTTTGCTTTCATTGCACTGTAGAGAAGGAAATTTTCCGTTGACGATTCAATGACCGCCAGATGACCGCCTTTCCACTCAGCGTCTCTCTGCTTGTTGTCGCCATGTGATTGGGCCGGACTCCCACCCGATTCGGGCAATGTATAGAACTCATAGAGGTGTCCTGTGTAACCTTCGACCTGTGTTTCCTCGGCTGCATTGGATGCTTCCCATTCACAAATGTAGCCGCTCTGTTCATATGTATTGCTGTTTGCCAAGTCGTTCCACTTTACCGGCCACACGGCCACACAACTCTCGTCTGCCACAACATTGCTGGAATTGTTCGGCTCTCCATCGCCCCAGTTCTGATATTTCCATGGTTCACCTGTCACCCAGCACCACTGACCGGCAGAATTTTTATAGCTGCCAATCCAGAGTTTGCTGTTCTGTGTATTCAGGCTTTCTATCATTTTCTGCTCTTCCTGCGAGGGTAATCGTTGCAAGGTGTCCACCCATGGCTTCACAGGCAGACTTTGCTTCTTCCCAAGTCAGCGTATCATAAAAAATTTTGTATTGGTGCTCGCCGCTTGGTTCAAACGGAGGGTCGTTTGAATTTTGAATCCGGGATAGAATGGATAGCCTTTCAGTCCATCATTCTCCAAGATACGAAGATATTCAATTTCTGATGGCTCTTGTCCACTAGGATCTGTCAGAACAAATTCATAATTGCCCGGAGTCAGGTCAATTTGAAATGCGTCTGCTTTCCGAACCGAGTAATCATAAGATACGGTTCTTTGCAAGTTTTCATCATACTCCACTGGCAAGGCATCCATATCCAGCCGTGCAATATGCAGGTCATAATTGTCACACAAGGTTCCATCATCTGCATAGACATAAAGTTTAGCCTGTCCATCAAGCGATACAACGCTGTTTTCATTTTCATCCAAAAATAGTGAATTCGGTATGCCTGCCTTGGTTCCAATAGCCCAATCCACCATTGCAACTTGCTTCGCGGTCAGCATTCCAGCTTGGCACATGGAGTAAGCGGTATAGGTAAGCACATTTCGAATTCGCTGAAATTCGTATCCGATTTGGAGATTCCATAAAGTGCCTTATAGAAAAGTTGTGCCAAATCGTATGTAGAGAGTGATTCATATTTTGTCTCATCTACAGACGGCCGAGTCATCAAATAAGCAGCGTGAGAAATCACCGTGCAATTAGAATGAACTCCGCCTTCATCATCGTTAGATTTTTTTGTATCTCGCCAGTTTTCTCCATGATATGTCGTAGGCAATCCATTTATTTGTGGATTAGCCAAACTGCGCTCATTCATTCCAACGCTCCATGGTATGTCCCCATCGAGCCATTCCAAGCTGTTCTCTAACGGAGTATCCCAGTGTTTAAATATATCCGATATACTGCTTTAGGTGAGTTATTATACCAGTCTGTAATAATTTCCCCATAATATCTCCATATGCCTCCATCAGAGCCCCCTGTTTCTCCTTTACCTTCCAAATGACTAATTGACCGTTCAACTGCGTGTGTATACTCGTGTCCCAAGACATCAATTGTCGGTGGGCGCTTTGAACCAACGTAAATAAGCGTAAAAATTTTGCTTTCTCCCCAAGCGCTCCAGGCATTTTCTGCAAAGATAATCGTTCTGATCATTTATAACTAAAGCCAATGCACGGTTACTATCGCCAAAAGCATCATATTTTAACACATCTCGATAAAAATTACAAACTGCCAAAATATTTATAAATGCAGGCTGACTTATATTGTCCTTTTCCAATGAAGCATCAGTTAACGCAGGCATGGTCGAATCTGTATCTGTGTAGATTGAAAATTCTCCCTACCGTTCTTTTTATAAATTTCACCATTTCTATCAATCAATGTAATGTCGTTCCAGTACCCATTGGTAGTATATTGATGATTATCGGATGAAACAAATTTTCCATCCTCAGCATATTCTACCACTGTTTTATCATCGAAAACTATTTTTAATTCTGCACTCTCAACTTTTTTGATTTTCCGCATCATAGAAAAGCACATTTGTAAAGCAGCTATCATCCGCTTCACTTTCTTCAAGATCATTCGAAAAAGTTTCTACAATTTTGCCATCAGTGGCAGAAACAAATACAGTTTCCATGGAGCCATTCTCTTTAACGGATACTCTCCATGTCAACGCCGGTTCTGTATCCGACAGCGAAAAGATTACTAAATTTCCCACACAGACAACTGCATTATCTGAATAAAGTCCTGCGGCTATCTTTTTTACATCATCTTTCGTAATTTTAGGCTCAATTGAAAGATTTTTAATCGGATAAAATCCAGATGACAAAAGTGCTTGCATCAGAATTTGCATCAGCGGATACAATAACCTTTCTTCCGTATACTGGAATTCCATGGTACATCTGCTGAAAGCTATAATATGTATCCCCCATACTGTGTTGCATTCCACCGCACCCAGTTCATCATCAACGGATGTAATTCCTAAAACTTCTGCTTGCATCATTGATTGCCGCTTTTGCAGATGCCGAATCCGTAATTTTTCGCTCCGTAAAATGCGCCGGTAAAATAGCACTGTTCAACCGAGAAGTCGAATTTATACCCGATACCTCCCTAGCCTCTGAAGCATCAGAAATATTGCCAGCCATTAAAAGAACCAGAATAATACCCAAAAAAAGCAGAACCATTCCCGCAAGAATAAAAAGATCCATACGCGGCTTTTTTTGTCTATTTTTCCTATGCACCTTACTTGCTTTCGATTTTTCTCCATAATATGTACCTATTCTTTAGTCAGAACTTGCGATGCAATAAAAAACTGGAAGAATCGCTTTCGTTTCAGGAGCTGTGAATTTTCACAGCTCCTTAGAATTTACAGATAGAACGCAGCAAACAGATCGCCGATGCCGTAGAAGAAATCGCCGAGGCTGGTAAAGCCCCAGTTGCTGCCGCCAGACATCGTGTGGGTATAACCGTCAGAGTAGGTGTAGACACCATTTTTCTTGGAAACAACAGCACCATGAGACTGTTCAAGGGTCTTGGACTCGCTCTCCCAGTTATCATAGTAGGTGCTGCGGAACATCCGGCCGAAAGCATAGCAGATCTGTGAAACAATACCACCGCCCTCAACACAAGACATTTCGTTTTCATTCAGAGCCGCAAAATTTGCAGGCATCTGAATCTTGTTGTTTGTCATAAAGCAACACTCCTTTGATTTGCGTCTTCTTCCAGCTTTTTATTGCACCCCTTTCTTTTTATATTTTCTGACTTTAGCCCTTGTACTTTGTCAACAGCACCGATGTATTATCATGTGCTCCGGGAAATGTCAGAGCCGTTTCCACCAGCAGCTTGGAGGCCTGCTTCAAATCCTTTGTGGTATTCAAAATCTGGCAGATTGCATCATCCGATAAGCAACGATACAGCCCATCTGTACATTGAAGCAGTACATCATCCTTTTGCAGAGGGAATGGTATCCGATTTCCACTGATCAATGTCAGTTCCTGAATGCCAAGATAACTTGTCAGTGCTGCACGCCGGATGACGCAATGCCTCCTCAGTGGTAATGCTTCCCTCCTGCACCATTTGATCCAAATGCACACCAAAATTGTGGTCAATATTCAGCTGCCGCAATTCACCTGCACGATACAGATAAATATGGCTGTCACCGATTCCGCACCAGAATAATTCTCCGTTCCGGATAAATACAGCAGTCAATGTTGTTCCGGCTTCCATTTTGCGGTTTCGCTGTCGCGGATGTCTTTAACTTTTTCATTCAGCCTCAGTGCCGCACGGCCCATCTCTGTAGAAATATCCGTCGCCTGTGCATTTTCGAGCAGATGCTGTGTCATTCCCTGCGCCGCTAGAGCACTGGCACGTTCACCGCCGGATAAGCCGCCCATGCCGTCACATACCACACAGACTGTGCTGAATTCGTTATGGTCGAAGCGAACTGAATCCTGCTGATTGTTTCTCGTTCCGATCGACATATAACTGGCAATTTCCGTTGTGTCGGTTTCACAGCTGTCAAAGCACAGTGTCTTTTCCGAATCATTTTCAGACGGGTACAAAAGCGTCTGTGTCACATCATCCATCGCCTGCATTTCGTCGGCAGCTTTCCCCTTTAACTTTTTTCTCTTAAAAGAGATCACGTTTCAATCACCACCTTGAACTTATACTCTGGCGACAGGACATAAAAAACTGTCTCCATCCCTCAATGTATACTGTTTTCCTTTTTTCATCGGTTCTCCGTTTGAAAGGAGCGTACCGAACTTTGAAAGATCCCGTATTGTAAAATCTTTTCGTTTTTCATTGTAAAAGATCTCACAATGGTTTCGGCTGATTCGATTGTTTGCGGGCATCATCACATCACTTGTAGCCGACCGGCCAATCTTTATCGTGCAATTCGGTTCAAGTAACCACCTGCGCTTGGAGAAGCATCCCGCTGTCTCTCTGTAATCGATCGTCAATTCCAGATAGGCCATCTTACGTTTCTTTGGATGGAAGAATGCGGCAAGGCCTCTGGGTTCTTGCACATCCTGCTCTTCAACAGAGCACACCTTTTCAGAATCGTCATGCACAGCAGCCGTTTTCGGACGAACAACTGCCGTTCCGGAAGCTCTCGACTTTGGCATCAATGCTCCCAGATCAATATCATATTCTTCCGGCTCAACGACCTGCTCCAGCGCACTCAGAAAGTCCATCATCTTTGCGATAGCGGTCATGGTAATCAAACGCCAATGCATGATCCATTACATCTGATAATGGTTTTGAAACAGCTGGAGCCAACTTCCATAGCGGAAGATACGCTCCTCCCTTTGCCCGGCTCAAAGCGTCCAGCATTTTCTGGCCAGACACAATAAAGTAAAAAGTTGATGCCAGTGCATAGATATCAGTCCACGGCCCCTGACAGGGTTTTAAGGTGTATTGTTCGTATGGTGCATAATTTGGCTTCAGATAGATCTTTCTGCCCTGCTTTGCGCTGCTCTGACGGAAGGAGCGCGCCGCACCGAAGTCGATTAGTTTGATTTCTCCATTCTGTGTAATCAGGATATTTTCCGGACTGATATCCCCATGGATCATGCCAAAGCGGTGCACTTCGGCTAAAGCACTGCCGATCAGAAGCAACATCTGAAGCGCCATCTTGAAAGTCTGCTCTTCGTTGTGTTCTTTCTTAAAGGTACGCAGATTGCAGCCTTCGATCAGTTCCATCACAAAATATGCCGTGCCGTTTTCTTCAAAAAAAAATCCTGAATATCAACAACAGAGACATTCCCGCGAAGTTCCTGCAGCGTTCGTGCTTCTTCAATAAAAGCGTTGTTTCCCATCTTCAAACTCACAGCGATTTTCTTCGCCTGTCAGGGCAACCGTGCCATCAGGCATTCTGCCCTGAATCAAATTGACGGAAAATACTCCTTGATGCAGCAGCGTGATCCATTCAACATATTTTTTTGCCAGATAGGTAATGCCAAAACCGCCCTGTCCGAGACTTTTTCCCAGCAGATATTTTGTATTCAAAATTGAAAATGACCGCAGGTAGTTTTTCCCCACAGATGCTTCATCCGAAACATATCCACAATTTTGACATTTTCCGCCTTCCATCGCTTCCCGAAAGCAGACTGGACAAAGCTTTTCTTCCAATGTGGCCATCGTTTTATTTTTACCTCATTCCAGCCTCTGCTGAAGTCAAACCTTGAACTGGAAGATCTCATTTCCTAGCGTGATGTACATACCATCCGTCAGAACCACGATATTGTTTCCAGAAATCTTCTGATCCCCAACGAACGTGCCATTTTTAGAGCCAAGATCCTGAATCGTGCAGGTACCGTTATGGCAGCTGATCTTTTGCATGGGCACGGCTGATGATCGGGTTGGAGACGATCACATCTGCCTGAGAACCCTTACCAATGACCAACTCCGTATTGTTCATAATTGCAAAGCTCTTGCTCGTGTTCATCTGGATCAGAGTAGCAACTACAGTCGAGGCAGACGGGATGCTGCCGGTCACAGGGGCAGTATCATTATCATCAATCAGACCAGTCGGCGCATTCCGGTTTTCGTCATCGTCATCCCAGTAGGCATCACCCTCTGCATCCTCCTCGGAATGAACTGCATAGCTGACGATTACAGAGGCAACGGACAGGATAGCGTCAATTACCAAAGCGCGATCAAAACTGCGGTCATTGCAGGAACAACTCGGCTCCCGGTCAAAGGTTCACTCCGTTTTTCATTGAATCTATTTTTGAATACGAGGAAGAACACCGCCAGCAGTTCAAGCACGCCAACAAGGTTTGCTGCCAGCGTCACCCAGCTCATGGTATACACTCCGGCAATTGCAGCTGCAACAATCAAAACGAAAAATACAGCCAAGAGTATCCATCCCATTGGGGACTTTCCAGATTCCTTGTCAGTAGTAATGTTTTCATCTGTCATCAGCTTTGCATTCAGCAAACTCGAATCCGAAAGATAGGAAAACACGCTCGTCTTTCCATTTTCCAAAAAGCTATTCAGTTTTCCGGAGATTTTGTTGGTTCCCAGCTGAACATTAAGTTTCCACGCCTCTTTCGCCTGATTCAGTTCGTAGGTCTCCGTTGCCGGAATATCCTGATACTTACCGTTTTGATTCTGTGTCTGAAACTTCACCCGAATCCCGGCACAAAAAGTGCAACGAGCAAAATTGCTGTGGCGATCCATGAAAGGACTGCACCGATTTTTTTTTACCTTTCGGTGCATCTGAAAAGAAGATTGCAAATTCTTGATTGTTTTCCATACTAGTTCTCCTTTGCTTTATTATGTTTGATCTGCCAGATCATAATGTTTCAGTAAAACATCTTTTACGAGTTTTCCTGATGTTCTCAGCGTATCCTTTTTCCAGAACGGAACCAGCCGTTTTGGTTTATCGAAGGTGCTTATGAGGATTCCTGTAATATTATCCGTTTCTTTTCGTTTCTTGCATAATCGGGTCACTTCTTCCAGTGCATCTTGCAGCTTCTTTTCCTTGGTAGAATATTTGCAGATCTCCTTGATTTCGCTTCCCGTTATTCTGCGGCGAAACCCATCACAGCAGAGCAGGAATACCTGATGCGGCTTGATATCGCCATAGAGATAATCCGGTTTTACCACCTTGCCGGCTCCTACGCATTGCAGTAAAAGACTCTGGCGTGGGTCTTTTGCCGCCTGCTGGGGCGTAAGCCTTCCTTCCGTTATCTCCCGCTGCACAACGGTATGATCCGTTGTCAGCTGGTCAATCGTGTCCGAAAGGACATATGTTCTGCAGTCTCCAATATGGCAGATGTAGTACTGATTCTTCATAAGAAGCACAGCTTCCACCGTTGTCCCGCTGCGAAAGCCGGCATTTTCCGAGTGTTCCTTCAGCAATCCATGAAGTTCCTGAATGAGCTTGTCCCAATCATTAAAAAGCGCAGTCATCGGAATTTCCTGATGATACAGCCCTTCGATCTGGTTGTTGAACCAATCATGAAACGCTGTCACAACTTCTGCGCTGGCTTGCTCGCCCATTTTCAACCCGCCTACACCATCACAGATCACCGCAAATACAATTTCGTCCCCTTGAGGCTGTCTTCGCTGCATCAGAAGGAGGGAGTCCTGATTCGTTTCTTTTTTCCCGATATCCGAATAATATGCGGAACAAAATTTCATGGCTCTTTTCCTGCTTTCTCAGCGGTATTCATGTTCAATTTCAAGAAGAACCGCCTTTTTCCTTTTGTGTAGAAGAATGCTTCCAAATACGCCAAGCAGAGCAGCAGACCACAACCAGACAACTTCCACATATCACCATGATTTGTCCTACAGTCATCTTGTTCACCTCTTTTTACTGCCAGTTATTTGCTGCAATTCGGTTCAACTCATCCATCTGGGGGTCATACATACCGGAGGCCTGTACAGCACGGTACAGTTCAACCGCCGTTGTATAGTATTCAAGTGATTTGGTATAGGACGTACCATTTTTTTAGGTCGATTTCCCCTTGAACGAATGCAAGCCATTTATATACGCGATAGTCCTTAGGATAATCGGTCTTTAATGCTTGAAGCGTCTCCATGGCATCTGTGAAATCCGTAGCTGATACTGCAGCATTGCAATGTTTAATCGTACTTCCAATGTGGTATTCCCATTGTCTTCCATCTTTTGGTATGTTTGCAGTGCCTTTTCCTGATACGAGGAATTTCCAGTCACCTCGGCCTGACGGATATAGGAAGTCGCCAGCTGTCCTGCCAACGCATTGTAATATCCACCGGGTAATCTTTCGATTCCATGCTCCAGCAACTCGATTTCTTCGGAAATTTTATTTTCTCCGATCTCTTCGCAGATTGATGCGGCAAGACGGTATGCTCGTGCCAGCAAATCATTGTCATCAGATGTTTCTATCGCCTTATATGTAGCCTGCAGTGCACCTGAAAAATCGCCCTGCTTTCTCAGCAGTTCTCCTTGAACGATCTGATAGTCCCCGCTCTGCTCCGCCTGAGGGATTGCAGTCTTCATCTGTTCAAGCACATCATTTGCGCCTGAAAAGTTCCCCCATCTGGATCATTGCAGTGGCAGCCCCTGATAATAGCTTGGCACCTCCGGTGCATACTCCAAAAAGCTTTTTGGTACATCTTGATCGCTGCCTCATAGTCTTCCAGCGCATAGTCTGCTTCCGCCGCAATATTATAAAGATTTGCAACGCTTTGCTTGCTGTAATACTTCAATGCGCGGGACTGTGTTATTTCAACAGCATCGATGCACTCCTGATACTTACCCTGCCGATAGAGAAGCACCGCCTTTTCAATATACGCTTCCAGCTGATCATCATAGATTGCAATTGCCTGATTCAGATCCTGCTCAGCTTCGTCAAAGTGCATCTCTTCTGCCGCCGTGCGGCCTTTGCGCACAAGAGCATCATAAGCTGCATATCTTTCCACACCGATTCGCTGTGTTCCAAGCAGAATGGTGGCCGTTCCTGCGATTGCAAGCACGATTGAAGCCAGCGCCACGATTTTCTGAGAGCGAACGACCTTTTATAGCGGCCATCGATCGCATGGATATCCTGCAGAGCACGGAGCATTTCCTGAGCATCGCAAAAACGTTCTTCCTGCCGTTTCTTCATTGCTCTGGAGATAATAAGCAAAAAAAACTTCGGCTGAATTTCAGCTTGTAGCTTGTGATGGGCCGGACGCTTTTCAACGAATGGCCGGGCTGCCGACCGGTAATAGCATAATACAATGTTGCACCGATGCCATAGACATCCGTTCGCTTGCTAATTGTACCATACCCACCGGCATTCGTTGCCTGTGCCGCTGTCACGGAAGCATTTGCATTGCTTCCAGAGGATGCCGTGTTTCGATAGGCAACTGCATTTCCGTATCCACGCAGTGGCATCGTTTCGGCCAGTGGAACCGTTTCAGCAGAATCCGGCGTCAGATGCGTTCCTTCCGGGCGTGTGTATTGCTCCGGTGCCGCATAACCCGGCGTTGCACCAATCGCCAGCACTCCCTTGGAAAAAAACCAGCGAGGTGTTAAAATCGATCACGCAGATGTCCCCGGAAGGTGTAATCATAATATTGCTGGGCTTAATATCACAATGCAGGATCGGCGGGATCTGTGAATGAAGATAAGCGGTCACTTCACAAAGCTGACAAGCCCATCGATAGAGCAAGCTTTTGATCAACCGGGCCATGTGTTTCCACATATTTCTGCATATTTACGCCCGGTATCATATCCATGATCGTGTAGACATAGCCGCTTTGGCTTTCAATCACGTCATAAATACGCGGAAGATACTTATGTTTGAGCGTTTTCAGAATGTTTGCCTCAGCGCGTTCATCCATCCGTCCCTTGAACTTTTGCTTCACACGCTTGATAACAACATCCACGTCCAAACTATCTTTGTGCGCACAGTAAAGTGTGCCCATTCCGCCTTCGCCCAGCGGATGATCCGGCTGTATCCACTCCCCAGGTCAGCGGCCCACTGGCTGACATCGTTATAATTCATACCCACACCTCCGTATAAATCTTAGGATGCCAGGTCATCACTGAACGCCGGAAATTCCGATTCGATCTCAGACCAGTCAAATTCCTCGTCTGTACCATCGTCCTGTGCGGGGTCGTATGCGGAGCTGCAATGCTGCTTGACGAGCTTGCCGCCTGCGTTTCAGAACTTCCTAAACCCTTCCGGAGGGCTTCCTGCGCCATCGAATTTGCAACGCTTGCCGCATCACCGGTAAGGCCGCTGTCCTTTACCACTTTGCTTGCGGCACTGTCGGCGACTTTTTCCGCCACCTTTTGGGTCGCAGTTTTGGCATTGTCCTTTGAATCCAGTTCAACTTTTACAGAAGAGCTTTTCCCAGCTTCTTCCTGCATAAAATTCTCGATCTGTGCCGTCAGTGTGCAGCTTCCATCCGAATTGACTTCGACCTTCTGATTGATCGCGTTAAAGTCCACACCATTCTCTTCTGCTTTTTTCAGCAGCTCTACAATGCCGTTTTCATCATCCTGCGCAGAATAATATGCTCCCAGCAAGGCATACGGTTCTGCATTATCAGGTTCCGCCTCAAGCCATGCATCGCTCACGTCCTTCGCAAAGATAGAGTTGGTATCATCCCAATATTGATTGGAGAGGAATTGGAACGGGCTGTTTCCGCCACCATTTTCATAAACTAGGTTTGCATCCTTCAAAAATTCCGGCAAGAACTCTGCGTCATTCTCAAAAACTTCCTGTGCCTTGTTAAGGACTTCGCTTGCCTCATCTGTCTTTCCCTGTGCGGCATAGGCTGCATAAAGTCCTGCGTATGCTTCTTTGTTTTTGGGGTCATGCTGAATAATGTCGATATACTGTAAAATCGCATTCTCATAATCCAGCGAGACGAGATAATTCGTACCCAGATCCAAAACCTTCGTCAGGGAAAAGACTTCCGCTGTTTCCGAATCGGATTCAGTAGACAGCGTAGACATCGCATTTCTCGGGCTGCAGCCCATCAGGACTGCGGCACTCAGTACGATTGCCACTGCTGCAATAATTTTTGCTTTTTTCATTTTTTGCTCCCATTGACTTTACGTCAATTGAAATTTATTTGCACCATCTGCCAGAGAAAGAACGCTTTCCGATGGCACATAAGTCGGCACACTGTAGAGAATGCGCTTTCCATTAACAACGACTCCATTTCTGGAAAGATCTGTAACGGTATACCCTAGCTGGTTCCCATTATATTGGACCAGACAGTGTACCCTACTGATTTTTCACTATTAACGATCACAGAAGCTTCCGCAGCACTTCTTCCAATCTTGATCCGTTGTCCCGGCTTCAATTCAATCGTCTGCCCGGCCAGACTCCCAACTAATCAATAAGCGTTCCCCGCCCGGAAGACAGGGAACGCTGTGTAATAGGGCTAGTACATTTTTACAAAATGCCGTCTTTTTTCATATTCAGCAGCCAATTGATTAACATCCGAAACGAATCGGTGCATTGCAATAAAATATCCAATGAATGGAACCAAAATCATCCAGATAAAGAAGCTTTCACTGCCCTGCCGAATCTCTACATCATATTCATCTGCACTATCATAGACCCGGTCTACAATTTCTGCGAGCCACAGATACTGATAAACGCCAAATGTCAGAATACTGAATCCGATCATCCTTCCGACCCCAACGGTATCCTGTCCGTCTTTCTTGCAGATTGCATTGACATCCTTTACCAGCGAATCCATGAACCAGTAGTGATATAAAGAACAGGTTACGACAGAAAGCAGGATGTATTGTAAAAAGCTTCGTTTTTGCTTGAGCAGTTGAATCTTTGGCTTTGAATCCATTCGATTTCCTTGTTTGGCTGGCATATCTTATTGCTTACAGCAGCTTCATAATGTTGTTGCTGTCTCCCAGAGAGATTTCCGTTCCACGCGCAAGCTTCACCGGAGCGTTCGCCGGCAGACGGCTTCCGTTCACATAAGTGCCATTGCTGGAAAAATCTGTGACTCGATACTGTTGGGTCTGGCTGTTAAACATGACTTCGCAGTGCCGGCGGCTGATTTTTGTGCTCCCTGAGAGAACACAATCTGGGCTCTTTGCGCTGTCTCTTCCTAGGATCACCGGCTGATCCGGCGTAAGTGGGAAGTTGGAGCCTGCATACATACCAGAAATACCCAAAAGTGCAGGCGCATTCTTCTGCGCAGCAGACTGGCGCTGCTTTTTCTCCTGCTCAATTCTGTTTCCAAGGTCGTTGATTTTTTCTGCAACATCCTCCGGCTTGATTGCGATCGTCAGACCCGAACCCTCGGCGATACTGCTCTGGATGCCATCCAGAGCAATGGCACGGCCCTTCAGTTCTTCAAATACCAGAGCCTTTGTCATATTATAGTAGGGTGTCACATAGAGCAGGCCGACAATACCGCCGGTAATATCATTGAGAAGCCACCAGCCCAGATAGCTCAACTCAAAAAATCAGAAGATCACCAATGTGTCCTGCGGTCATTTCTTTGCAGCGTGCGATCACCTGCTGTGCCGACAGCTGCGGATGATCCGCCTGAACCCATGCCATCGGCCAAAGCTGGAGACGCCTGTAAATGCTGATGACTGCCGCCGCGATCATACCAACCATCAGGATCAGAACTGCAAGCCAGATAACCCCGGACAGCAAAAAATACGAACGTAAGGATCACCGTTGCAACAGCAATTACAATAGGAAGCCACTGAATGACAATTTCTCGTGTTCCAGTAACGATTGCAAACTGCACAAAGAAATCAAAGCTTTCAAAAATGCTGCTGGCACTTGTCCGTGTTCCATTTTTACGCAGATACAAATAATAGCGATACCGCGCAACTTCGAACGGTGCCTTGAGCATCTCTGTTACGATTCCCGTTCTTTCGCCACGAGCAGAACGAAAATCAGTGCCATCAGAATAAACTTGAATGGACTGAAGATCATGCTGGGGCTATAATACCCCCATCTGGAAACTCTACTCAGATCGTTAATGAAGGACACCACAAGCGAAACGAGTGTGGTACCATAGATACGAACTGCTGCTGCAGAAAATGCCGCCATCATACTTGTGACAGTTAGTGTGGAGATGATCGTGTATAAAATCTCCATACCAATCATTGCAGCCTGATTTCCGTTATGTTTTAAAATACTCTTGGCACTTTCTTTATCCGCAACTCGATTTACCATAATAACCCCATCCTTTCAGCTTACCAGTGAAACTGCTCTCCGCACAGAGGAACAAACATCAGCTTGGTGTCACCAATGTTCAACAGATCCATAGTCTTGAGTTCGACCGGGTTCAGCACCAGCTTGTCGTTCACATAGAACAGTTCCTTCGAGCTGCCCGGCTGCGCCAGATACACATTGCTACGGGGATCGTACACTACGATCGCATGCGAGCTGCGAGACACCGTATTATCTCCCAGAATGCAAACATCCATCTCAGGCGAACGACCAACAAAGTTGCGGCCCTGATGCAGGCGGTAATCCGTGCCCTTATTTACACCGTCGGTGCAAACCAGCCAGCCGACCACTGGTGCCGGCTTTTCTACCATACCGTCCAACATATCTGCGGTCACAGGCAGGGTGCGGTCATCATCGCTTACAGTCGGTGCAGTCACACATTTGCAGGCTGAGAAACCACAGGCTGAGAAACAGTCAGCGGCTCCGTTACCTCATTGGCGGGCTGGGGCGCATCCGGAATATTCAGCGGCACAGTGGTCTGGTCTGCGCCGATACTAGCAGCTCCGCTCATGCCGCAGTGGGGGCAGTTGTTGCCAAAGCGGGAAGAATCATAATAGTGGCCATTCGGACATTTCACCAAAAGTCATAATAGGGGCCTCCTCAAAATAAAAATGTTTTTATATCCTCGACAGACAAATTCTGCCGCTGAATCATCAGGGTGTGCTCCATTCATCTTGCAAGTTGAATCACACGCAGAACGATATTTCCCAGTTGGGCGTATCCCCAACATGAAGCAGATGTTCCGCTGGAATCTTTATTCCATTGACGTAAGTTCCATTGTGTGAGTTCAGGTCAGAAAGCACCACGCCGCATTCCCGCACCTCAAAGACACAGTGCTGCTTTGAGATCCGCGGGTCGTCAAAAAAACATCACACATTTCTTTGCTGCGACCCCAAATCGCACTTTTTATATCGTGCATTCAATCTGCCGCCCAGCCTGTGCACCGCTTACAAGCTCCATAAGCATTTTAACCGAACTGGGTTTTCTCCTGCAGATGAGATTACAGCCTTCGGTTCAGTAACAACATGCTGAATCTCATATTCAACTTTCTGCGTTTCAACAGGCTGTTCTACGCTGTTTTTCTTTCTTTTTATCCCAAGGAATATTACGATAAAAAGAAGAAGCAGAATTCCGCCGCCCAAGATATACCAGCCAGCATCCCTCAGCTCAAATGGCTTACAAAAAATCAAGGCTGCTTTCTTTCAATGGATTTTTTCCATCGAATCATCACAGATGCCATACATTTCCAAGGTATAGTCGCCCTGCGGGAGATCGTCCGGCAAAACCAGTTGATAGCAACGCTTTTCTTTGACTACGACACCCTTGATCTCTTGCGTTTTCTCATTTCGCTTCAGTCTATAAGCATTTGCTTTGTCCGCGCCGAGAACAGGCTCCGAAAATTCGATTTCGATCGTATTTTTTCATTGTCGTATCGGAACGATATGACCTCTGGTGCAACATCATCCACCAGCCAGTTTGTGATCCGAATCTGCCTTTGTATCGCTTTGCGCTCCGGCTGTTTCTTTCAGGAGCAGTGTGTGCAGTTCCCCAAATCAGCATAATTTGCAGTGCTCTCAAATCCAAGACAAACGGTTTGATTCAGCCGTTCTTTCCACTTTTGCCATACCTGAGCTGCATTCTGTGGGCCAAATACAAAAAGTTCGCCTCCCGTAGTGCGCGCAAATGTCCCCAGCCCATCCCGTGACTGCCGATCTGCCGTATCCACACAAAACGCATATACCGGCATACTTGCCTGTGTCAGCCGTGTTTCAAGTTCTTCCTGCGTGATGCCCGCATCCCCTGTATCCTGAATGCCGTCTGAGATGACCAGAACGATCTGACGCTCCTTCTGTGATTCAGCCTCTACATATTTCAGGCACTGATCAAACGCCCGGTAAAGGTTTGTTTTTTTATCTTTTGCCTGTAACAACGCCAGTATTTTCGAGATCTCATCCGCATTCTGGCTGTCCGAAACCTGCATTTTAACGGTATCTCCAAAGGTGATCAATGTGATTTTGTCCTTTGGTCCAAGATTCTGCGCAAGTTCCTCAACTTGTTTTTTGGCAGCTAGAAAGTATTCCGAAGTAATTGAACCCGATATATCCAGCATGATCAGATAGGAAGTGCCGTTTTCATCCAATGACTGGTTCCCTGTGCTAGTTAAAGCGTTTCCATCCAAATACGCTTCACAAGCCTCATTCGCATTCACGCCCCGCACATAAACCTGAATCTGCGGCATCTCTGCTCGGACCTGTTCGATTTGAAAAACTTCAAGTTCCCCGGTACCGGGTGACTGCGCTTTTGCACAAAGCGACATTCCGCTGAATGCCCCCAGCAAAAATATGACGCCAATGACCGCTACCGATATTCTCCGCAAAAACTTTGAAAACATAACTGTTCCTCTCCCACACACATCTGATCACCATCTGCTAATAGCTGTGGCTCCGAAAGCAGCTGCCCATTCAGATAAACCAGCGAAACCTCACCGGGAACCAGTATAAATTCTTTTTGTGTTTTCCATCATAAATGACTGAGCAGGCACATCCGCATTCCTGCCCTGTCAACTGAATCGGAACCTCTGCATTCACTGCTGTTCCAATATCGTTCCGCCCTTCGTGTAATCGCCAATCCGTCCGCAGTTTTTTCCTTTTACACAAACGACCCATCCAACGGTTGGTTTTGCCACAACATCATCCTTCAGTGCCTGATAGCCGATCGTCTTGTCTGCCACATTATCGAGTGGTGTTGTATAAGCTACAGTCCTATCTTCGTTCTCATGGTTTTGAGAAGACAGCGAAAGACAAATCGGGCAGACCTTATACTTTTCATCATCATAGAAATGATGCCTTGTGCATTGCCTGATTGCCATCGTACATCTTCTCCTTTTTCGGATTTTCGCAGAGTACCCTACTCTGCGAATTGTTTTGCAAAAATACGATTATGTGCTGACTTTTTTGAAATTGACGGATTATTTGACGGCGATGAAATCAGCAAGCTTCTCCATACTATCTCGCTTTAGACTCAATGAGGGATGAACATATCGATTCATTGTAATGCTAACAGATGTATGTCCTAAAATTTCACTTAGTGTTTTAATGTCGATATTAGCCTTAACACAACGAGTAGAAAATGTATGACGTAAAACATGAAAATTCTTCCTATCTATGCCACATTCCTCAAGAATTTTATGAAAACGGTACTGGATGCGACGAGGCTCGACTACTTCTGATAACGACCCGCTTAAAAATATCCAGTTTTCTCCATTGGATATTGACTCAAAATCTTTAATAAAGTGTTCGGAATGGGAATCACACGGTTTGCTGAGCTACTTTTAGGCGCAGCGATTATGATATGTGTCTTTTGTTTTCTGAAGTACGCTTTTGTATACGCTGCATCGTTTGACAGATGCAGATTGTCTTATCAGAAAAAGAGATTTTCTCCCATGTCAGCGCACATAACTCACCAACTCGGATTCCTGTGTATAGACAGATGAGAATTCCAAGATTAAGAGAGTCAAGCTGGTTCACTAGATATTCCTGCAAGGTTGTCTGCTCGGACAGACTTAAGATTCCCATTACCTTTGGAGTCTGTTTGACCCTTATGTTGAAAGCAGTCACATCGATAGAAATATTTTGATCCTGTGCATAATGCAGAATTCTCCTCAAAACAGAAAGAATATCTGAAATTGTTTTAGGGGACAGCCCTGTTCCATCTTTTTTCCATGCTTTTCCAGCTCCTTACAAAAGATACAGCCTCGCTCACTTGTAATCTCTGATATCTCTAATTGCTGGAATGATGGCATAAGATAGCAATTTAGTAAAGTGCGGTAGCGAATATACGTTGATTCCTTCAAACTGGTCGATGAATTTTCAAGCCATATAGCAGAAAAGCCCATGAATTTATAATTTGTAGCAGGGACTTTTTCATTATCAGTAGCATTCAGGGCTTGAATAACTTTCTGTAAATTGTTCCGAACTTTATGGTAAGAAGTCGCATACAGATATCCGTATCGCGGTTTCCCTTTGCGTATTTCGTGATTTTATGTATCGAGCTTCCCATCGGCCATCCTTTCGTTTATAGATGTTCAATCCTTTTCTTGCCATGTGTTAATCCCTTTCGTTTTACGGTCTATTTGACGGAGTATACAATCAAATTGTAATGTTTTTGGCAAAACTGTCGATTGTTCCAAACATTATTTCCGAAATTTCTTGGCTTTTGGACTGATTTCCTTGACCGATAGCTGAATTGGCAGTAAAATTTAAGAGAAAATATTGTCGTAGAGTAGGGTACTCTGCGATATGAAAAGCACAGCCATGAGCACCACGAACGCTCATGGCTGTTTTTCTTACTCATCTGAAATCTGTGGAATTTCGTTTAACAATCGCTCAAGAACATCTTGCAAAATCACAGCTGCTTGTGGCAATTCTCCATCTGCATTAGCTAAAGAAGTTATTTCATGGCGAGCATATTCCTGAAAATAAGGCGAGAGCCTTCCTAGACTGGCATCTACTATGCAATCTAAAATCTCTCTATAACTAACTTCACTTAAATCAATCATTTTCTGCTCCATTTTATTGAAAGTCTCTTAACTTACGGTCTCAATGGTTATCGGCCTTGTGTCCAGTCTATCACAAGTGATTGATTATATCAATCAAAAATTGTAGATTCAACCACTCATTTTTGACTGTCCTCTAGACTACAATAGAGTAAAGAAGGATGGTGGTTGCTCATGTACGAAGAACAGTTTTCCAAGCGGCTCGCTGAACTGCGCACGAAAAAAGGGAGTATCTGCGAGAGACATGAGTCTTTCCATTGGGCAAAATCCCGGATATATTCGTGCAATCGAATGTGGAACTACCTTTCCTACCATGTCGAACTTCTTTTTATATATGTGAGTACCTCAACGTAACTCCACAGGAATTTTTCAATTTCAGTGAGGAACCTTCCAATGGAATGAATGCTCTTACCGATCAACTCCAGCAATTCGATTCCGAGCAGATAAATGCACTTGCTACATTTATCAAAACCATCGTAAAAAGTAATTTCATTCAGCTCTTGCGGTTGCATGATAAAATACAGCACAGCATTTGACTTCACCGTATAGAGCGGATGAAGCTAAAATGCTGTGCTTTTTGTTGGAGGCATTATCATGTTGCAGTCTACATCGGAATCTGAAGAACGCAGTTTTGATGATATTCAGCGTGCGCTTGACATTGAACACACTGTGAAGGCTTTGGAAGCTCAACTATGCTATGACCAACATTCGCCAGAAGAAGTTGCCCGACAGATTCTAAAAGGCAGCGTGCAAATTCTACGATGCCGATTGGTGTGGTCTTATCCAAGTTGATTTGGACTTGAAAATCTGGACACCGTTCTGGTGGTATAATGATAGTTCTGAAGATAAAACAACCATCTTGACGGAGGAGTTTGAATCTGCTGAATTTCTTGACCGATGGGTACAGGCCGTGCGCCATGGGAAACCGATGATCGTTCCTGATGCAGAAGAAGTAAAAAACACCTATCCTGCGGAGTATAATCTCTATCAGCGTCTGGGAATCCAATCTGTCCTTGGTGCTTCTCTGGAGCCACGCCCTGTCGCTCTACTTGCGGTACGCAATCCCAAGCGGTACATTTCCGAAACGAGTATTCTGCGGCTGTTGGCGTATGTTCTTCTCGTTGCTTACAAAGACAAAAAGATGAATGATGGTCTGAACATGGCTTTCGCTCCAGAAAACATCGAGAGCAGCCATGATGTTTTTGTCAGTCTCTTTGGCGAACTGAAGATTTACACCTCCCACGGCATCCTGCGAGAAGCCGATCTGAAATCCCCAAAAATCAGCCGCTTGCTAACCTATCTTTTGATTTCAGGTAAGAAAGCGCACTCATCGCTGGAAATTGCGCAAGCTCTTTGGCCTGATGATTCAACGAATCCTGCTAAGAATATGAGAAATCTGATTTATCGCCTCCGGCAAACATTTGGTCTTATTTCAGAAAAAAGAACTTATTGTATCTACAGCTTCCGGTTATCAATTTAACCCCGATTTTCATATCATGACAGACTATCAACAATTTGACGATCTTATCCAGTTGGCCTCGAAAGCATCTTCCGTTATCAACCGGGTAGAACTGTTAAAAAAATGCAATCGACCTCTATTGTGGAAAAATTCTTTCTTCTGCTGACGGGGAGCATTGGCTTATTCAGTTTGCGGCAAAGTATCATATTGCTTATGTTGGCGCCGTGAATGAACTCCTGAAGCAACTGAATGCGCTGCATTCTTATGATTTGCTGAATCAGTATGCTGCAAGGTCTCTGGCAATCGTCCCTGAAAACTCCAGAGGATACTACTGGCTGATTCACTCCCCTTAAAGTTCAAGGAATGGATGAATTGGCCTCAAACGAGTATCACTAGCAAAGCAGCACCTCACCACCGAAGAATATAAAGAATTGTGTACTTCATTAGGTGATAGCTGCGAATAATGCTCATAAGACCTTCATGAGATGGTCAAGAGACGTTCATGTCACATAAAATTTTTCAGGAGATTCCCTAAATAGGATAAAAAATGGCCCTATGTGACTTTTTGTGAGATGTTCATAAGACTTTCGTAAGACCTCGTGTGATATGCTTATACGGCACGAATCGCTGCCTTGTAAGCTACCACACGAGGTTTTTCTTTTTGGCAATTTTCCAAGGCTTTCGATTCGTCCGAATAAAAACATATCGAAAGCCTGAGATGCATTAAAGGCCGAGGATACTTATACTGCTTTCCATTTTCGGGTGGAAAGGTATCGGTAACCTTTTCTTTTAATGCGTCTTTTTCGCTGAGAAAAGCCCGTAAACTGTCCCACAGTGAAGTGTCCTCAACCTCCCTTTCAACAGGCATTAAAAAAGGTTACAAACTCTGCGTTCATCGAAATGAGAGAAAGCTCCTCGACGCCCGTCTCGAACTTTCGATATGTTTTGGTCAGCAAAACCTCGTGATGATGGCACTGGGCAACATTCGCCATGCTTTTACAGTCTGGTATCACAAAATTTATGGGCCGACCTATTTGGTGGCTGTCACATGGTATTCGCGGCTGTCTTAATGAAAACCGCAATTCTTTGTATTCGGTGGTGGCTGCTGCCATGCTCGTTTGACAATTCATCCATTCATAACAGGAATGGTGAGGACAACGCTGTTCGGCTGAAATCGCAATGCAGCGCGTCAGCGAAGTTGGCAATATGATGCGCAAACAATAACATCAGCAGAAAGCAACTGTTGCCGGAAGATGGCATAAGATGTGCTGATGTCTAATGCGTAATCGAGGGTTAAAGTAACCGAAACTTAATTTAATAAGTTCTTTTCTAATAAAACAAACCGAAATCAAAG
>VOFB01004347.1_pt1 | contig 21079 bp, 31 predicted proteins | sample 5384141 | NCBI WGS metagenome assembly VOFB01 (sample SAMN12384721, study PRJNA508395) | human gut metagenome | isolation source: healthy gut A | host: Homo sapiens | reverse complement strand
GGAAGGTGCCATTCTTAACGGTGATGTTGGTGGCGCGTATCACGGATGCCTTTGGCGATCCTACAGTGGGGTTATTGAGTGACCGCACCAAGACACGTTTCGGGAAATATCGTCCGTGGGTGCTTTGGGACTGCGTTGCCTTTCATGGTTTTCTATGTGTTGGCTTTCTATAATCCGGGCATTGAAGATAAAGGGCTGGTAGCATTGTATGCTACGCTGTCTTATACCTTGCTGATGAGCCTTTATTCTTTTAACAATACGCCGTATGCTTTTTGGGCGGAGGATGTCCAGCTGATATAAAGGAACGTACCAGTATCACTTCCATTCGTTTTGTGGCGGCTACCATTGCCCAGTTTGTGGTGCAGGGACTTACGCCCCTTTGGTAAGCAAGTTTCGATGGTGGAGACAAAGCGCATGGCTGGTTATGTACCATCTCTTTGTTCGCTTGTATCGGGTTCGTTTTTCTGGTCATTACTTTCTTTCAACTCGTGAGCGCATAGAGCCGCCTGCCAGTCAAAAGACAGATACGCGTCAGGATATAAAGGATGTTTGGAAGCGTTCCTTGGCGGGCTATGTTCATACTTACGCTTTTCATTTTTATTACGCTTGCCATGTGGGGGTAGTGCCATGAACTATTATTTTGAGAATTATGTGATGCCGGAGCATTGTATGCCTTTGACCGTCTGGGACTGGTGGCAATGGAAACGGATGGCAGCGCGGGGTATGCTGTGTTGAATGCTTTCGGGCTGGTAGTCAATTCTTCCGATAAGGCATACGAGGTAGGATTTGGAGTGTTTAATATGTTGGGAGCACTTGTCCAGTTCTTTGGGGTGATTCTTCTTGTCCGGCTTTTTTGGCAAATCGTTATGGTAAGAAACGCGTTTTTATCGTTTGCCTCACTTACGGCCATTTTTACAGCTTTGTTCTATTTCCCGGGAAAAGCGGATGTGGAAACGATGTTTGTACTGAATTTCCTGAAGAGTTTGGCATACGCGCCGACTGTACCTTTGTTGTGGGCGATGATTGCGGATGTAGCCGACTATTCAGAATATATGGTCACCGTCGCGCCACAGGCTTTGTGTTTGCTGGTGTAGTTTTTGCCTTGGAAGGCCGGGCTGGGTATCGGTGGGGCCATCCTGGGGTTTCTGCTTTCAGGATTTGGGTATGTCCGGTATCGGGGCAGAGCAAAGCGGTACGGCTATAGGGATTGTACTTTCCTCCAGTCTGATTCCGGCTATGATATTTGGAATGGGAGTAGCTGCCTTATGCTTCTATCCTATTACAAAAAATACAACGAACAGATGCAGGCGGAACTTGCTGACCGTCGCAGGCGCTTTAATTATTAATGAAAAAACAAGTTATTTACCTTAAAAACTTTTGTAATATGAAAATAAGATATGTAACATTATTGGCTGCCATTGCCGGATTAATGGCCGCTTGCGGCAATGACCGGAAGGCCGGTAGCCGGATCCTTCTGCTGAAGGAAGCAGCTTCGGGCAAGTTTCTGATGGGGTAGCGTTGAATGTACGTCAGGCAGCAGGTCAGGATACTTGCGCCTCGAAAGTGGTAAAACGTCATTTTAATTCCATTGTGGCCGAGAATTGCATGAAATGCGAAGTGATTCATCCGGAGGAAGACCATTTTGATTTTACGGAAGCGGACCGGTTGGTTCGTTTTGGGAGGAGAACGATATGGCTGTTATCGGGCATTGCCTTATCTGGCATTCACAGCTGGCATCTTGGTTCTGTGTGGACGAACAAGGAAAAACAGTAAGTGCCGACATCTTGAAGGAGCGTATAAAAAAATATCCAGACTATTGTGACGCACTATAAAGGGCGTATAAAAGGGGGTGGATGTGTTGAATGAAGCCATTGAATCGGACGGCTCCTGGCGTAAATCTCCTTTTTACGAGATATTAGGCGAAGAGTACATCCCGCTTATTTTTCAGTATGCACATGAGGCAGACCCGGAAGCGGAACTCTACTATAATGATTATGGCATGGACGGAAGGCTAAAGCGTGACAAAGTAGTCGAATTGGTAAAGATGCTGAAAGACCGTGGACTGCGCATCGACGCGGTAGGTATGCAGGGACACATGGGATTGGATTATCCGTCAGTGTCCGAATTTGAAGCCAGTATACTGGCATTTGCAGCTGCCGGAGTAAAGGTGATGGTAACCGAATGGGATATGAGTGCATTGCCCACGGCACGGATGGGAGCCAATATTTCGGACACGGTGTCTTATAAACAATCCCTGAATCCCTATCCCGACGGTTTTGCCCGACTCTGTGTCTGTGGCATGGAATAACCGGATGAAGGAATTTTTCGGTCTTTTTCCTGAAACATTCGAATATCATTACCCGTGTGACGGCGTGGGGGGTGACGGACGGTGACTCATGGAAGAATAATTTCCCTGTGCCCGGACGTGTGGATTATCCTTTATTGTTCGACCGTGATTGCGGCCGAAACCTTTTGTGGAAGAACTGATTGGAAAAACAGAACATTTAATAACGTAACGATATGGAAAAGAAATTCAGATACTTGGTGCCTGGAGACTATATGGCAGATCCTGCCGTACATGTTTTTGACGGAAAGCTTTACATTTATCCTTCTCATGACCGCGAGGCGGAGTGGAGGAGAATGACAATGGTGATCATTTTGACATGTGTGACTATCATGTCTTTTCTACAGAAGATGTGATGAACGGAACAGTGACCGATCACGGAGTCGTACTGAAAGTTTCGGATATCCCTTGGGCCGGGCGTCAGTTGTGGGATTGTGATGTGGCTCGTAAAAAGGAACTATTATATGTATTTTCCATTGAAAGACCGAACGATACATCCCGTATCGGCGTGGCGGTGAGCGATTGCCCCTGAAGGGCCGTTCATTCCCCAGCCCGATCCCATGCGTGGAAGCTACAGTATAGATCCGGCGGTATTTGATGATGGTAATGGGAACTATTATATGTATTTCGGCGGTTTATGGGCGGGCAGCTTCAGCGTTATCGCAACAACAAGGCATTGGAGTGTGCGGCTTTTCCGGCTGATGGTGAACCGGCTTTTGCCTTCACGTGTGGTGAAACTTTCGGACGATATGCTTCAGTTGCCGAAGAGCCGCGGCCTTTGGTTATTCTGGATGAACACGGACATCCGTTGACTCGTTTAGTGACAATGCGCGCCGCTTTTCGAGGGCTTCATGGATGCACAAGTATAACGGGAAATATTATTTTCTTATTCTACACGGGAGACACTCATCTGCTTTGCTATGCCACAGGAGATAATCCGTATGGTCCGTTCACTTATCAAGGGGTTATTTTGCAGCCTGTGGTAGGTTGGACTACTCATCATGCCATTGTAGAATACAAAGGAAAATGGTATCTGTTTCACCACGATTGTGTCCCTTCGGGGGAACCACTTGGTTGCGCAGCCTGAAGGTGTGCAGAATTGGAGTACGATGCGGAAGGGAAAATAAAGACCATAGAATCTGTCTAAAAAAATAAATCAGTGATACATCATCCGGACAGATTGGGACCGGTTTGCTTTGCCGGGTATTGTCCAAACAGACCGTTTGCAGAGATTCCGTTCGTCGTCCGGACTTACAAACGGTCTTTTTATATCCGTGTTCTTCAATTACAGTATCTGGTGGCGTAATTATAATTTGTTGTAATATAGTATGTTATGTATGTATTGTAACGCAAATAAAGATTCATGTAACACGTTTGAAGCAAGATGTAACTCTACGAAAGATGCGTGTATCATGCAGAGAATTTATATTCGGCGACACTTTCTATATTTGCGTCTGAAATCCGTAAAGGAATTGGTCAATTATAATACTAGAAAGACAATGAAACAAAAACAAAAGCTGAAAAGATGGTCGGGCGTGCTGATCGCTTTAGGGGTGTTGGGCTCCTCCTTTACCTCATGTAGTTCGATCAAGAAAGGAAATGATTTGCCAGTTGTAGGAAAGTCTGTCGCTCTTTTCGATTACTTTAATTATAAAGGTGAGGATGATGTCTATATTTCCAATCCGCTTCCGGGAGATGATTATTTTTTATAATCCCATTCTGCCGGGATGGTATTCCGATCCCAGCATTTGCACCAATGGCGAAGGCGATTATTTTCTGGCTGTTTCCACCTTTACTTATTATCCGGGTGTGCCTCTTTTTCCACAGCAAGGACTTGGTGAACTGGAAGCAGGTAGGGCATATCTTGAATCGTCCTTCTCAATTAGTCAACATGGAGGGGCAACACGTAAGCGGAGGAATTTTGCTCCGGCCATATCCTACAACCCGCATAACAAGACTTATTATATGGTTACTACCAATGTAGGGGCCGGAAACTTCTTTGTGAAGACACAAGATCCTTTTGGCGAATGGTCTGATCCTATTATGTTGCCCGAAGTGACAGGCATTGATCCCTCTTTCTTTTTCGATGAAGATGGGAAGGCCTACCTTGTCAATAATGATGACGCGCCGGACAACAAGCCCGAATACAGTGGACATCGTACCATCCGTGTGCAGGAATTTGATGTGAATGCGGACAAGACGGTGGGGCCGCGCAAGATTCTGGTGAACAAGGGAGCTCGTCCGGAGGACAAGCCCATCTGGATTGAAGGTCCGCACCTTTATAAAATAAACGGGAACTACTTCCTGATGTCTGCCGAGGGTGGAACAGCCGGATGGCATTCGGAAGTAATTTTCCGTGGTGATTCTCCGACGGGCAAATTCATACCGTGGAAGAATAACCCTATTCTGACCCAGCGTCAGCTGGATGCGGAGCGTCCCAATCCGGTGACGTGCGCCGGACATGCCGACTTGGTTCAAACCCGGGAAGGGGATTGGTGGGCAGTCTTTCTGGCTTGCCGTCCCATAAACAACACGTTCGAGAACTTAGGACGTGAGACTTTTATGATGCCCGTCAAGTGGAGTGAGGATGGTTTCCCCTATATGACGCAGGGGGATGATCTGGTGCCAGTCATTGTCCGCCGCGAAGGAGTGAAGCGTGACGAATCTGCCACCTTCGGAAACTTTGAAATGAATGACGGTTTCGACGGACAAACATTGGGTATGGAATGGATGACTTTGCGTGCTCCTGCTACCGGACTTTACTCGCTTTCCCAGACTCCGGGTTATCTCACTTTGAAATGTGATTCAGTCAGTGCTTCCGAAAAGAAGGTGCCGGCTTTTATATGCCGCCGGTTGCAGCATCATAAGTTCGAATGCAGCACGCGTATGTTGTTCTGTCCGCAGAGCAAGGCGGAGCAAGCGGGCATATTGTTGTTCAAGGACGAAAAGCATCAATATTTCCTGGCTGTAGGCAGGGATGACCAAGGTGAATGTATTTCCCTCAGGCAGATAGGCGATGGGGAAAGTAAGATGCTGGCTTCCGTTCGCTTGGACGACGGAGGTGCTTACCGACCTGAAGGTGGTTTCGCGCGGAACACATTATGATTTCTACTATGCTCGCCAGGAAGCTGTGTGGAACGTGTTGTGCAGGAACGTGGACGCCGGGTATCTGTCAACGGCCACTGCCGGAGGCTTTACCGGAACAACGATAGGCATGTATGCCACCTTAAAATAAATGACTATTTGATTTTTTGTATAACTTAAATTAATGTATTAATGAAAAATGCTATGAATTTTAGGCCGGTGGGGCTGATGCTTCTGTTCTGTCTCATTCCTCTGTGGGCATTTGCACAGACGCGTGATGGTAAAAGGTGTAGTAAAGGACACAAGTGGTGAAGCCATCATCGGAGCCAGTGTCTTGGAAAAAGGCACTACCAACGGTACGATTACCGATTTTGATGGTAACTTTGCATTAAATGTATCGAAAAACGCCGTGTTGGTGGTGAGTTTTGTCGGTTACAAGAACGAGGAAATCCCGGTAGCGGGAAAGAGTTCTTTAAAGATTACATTGAAGGAAGATTCCAAAGCTTTGGATGAAGTGGTGGTGATTGGTTACGGTAGCGCCCGCAAGAGTGACGTGACCGGATCTATTGCATCGGTAGGCGGAGAGAAGCTGCGTGAGATGCCTGCCACCAATATTACATACGCTTTGCAGAACCGCGTGGCAGGTGTGGATATGGCTCAGACTTCTTCCGCACCGGGCACTTCATGCAGATTCGTATTCGTGGTACCCGTTCGTTGAACGCCAGTAACGACCCGTTGGTAGTATTAGACGGAATCCCTTTATGGGTAATTTGTCCGATATCAATCCGGAGATATCAAGAGCATGGATATCTTGAAGGATGCATCCTCTACTGCTATCTACGGTTCGCGCGGTGCCAATGGTGTTATCCTGATCACTACACACAAAAGGTGCACAGGGTAGTCCCGCCCGGTTTACTTACAATGGGTATGCAGGTATGAAGAAAGTATTCTCCAAATATCCCATGATGAACGGCAGCAAGTTTGCCGAAATGCGTAAACTGGCAGGCAAGTTCGAAATTCGGTGGACGAGTCGGACGATGTGGATACTGACTGGCAGGACTTGATGTTCCGAGACGGTTATGTAAACAGCCACGATGTCAGCGTGTCCGGTGGTACCAACGGTGGAGGCTACAGCTTTGGCGCGGCTTACTATAAGGATCAGGGTGTCATTCCTACTCAGAACTATACCCGTTACTCTCTGCGTGGTTCTTTCGATCAGGGTGTGGGAAAATATTTCCCGCTTCGGACTGGTGAACAATACCAACTATAACGTCACCAAAGGTTCCAATATCGGACTGTATGGTGTGCTTGCCATGTCTCCTATCGCTAACCCCTATAATGCGGACGGCACATTGAAACGTACCGTGAAATACAACAGTCAGGATGAGTCATTTGTATTGACCAGAGGCGTTGTGGAAGAATTGGAAGACAGTTGGCTGAGCAAGACCGAAGGCTTCGGTACGTACAACAACCTGTTTGCCGAAGTGAAATGCCCGTGGGTGGAAGGTTTGAAATACCGTGTCAACCTGGGTTTTGAACTATCGTTCTACTAAAGGTGGATCGTTCACCGGCGAAGGCATCAACAGCACTACGGCCGACACTCCGTCTACCGCTTCGCTGAACCACTCGGAAACAACCAACTGGACTGTGGAGAACCTGCTGACTTACGACCGTACTTTCGGAAAACACCAGCTGAACGTTGTCGGTATGTACTCTGCCGAACAGACTGTCTATACACGTTCGGACGTTGCCGGACGGGATATTCCTGCCGAATATTTCCAATTCTACAACATCGGGCGTGCGGAAGGCACCATTGGTGAACCCCGACAACTGGAACTATCAGAAGAGCGGTCTGATGTCTTGGATGGGCCGTGTGATGTACACTTACGACAATCGCTATATGTTGATGGCGACTGTACGTGCCGACGCTTCTTCACGTTTGGCAAAGGGACACCAATGGCACACTTATCCGCCGTATCGGCAGGATGGAACATTCGTCAGGAAGAGTTTATGGACGAGGTGGACTGGATAGATATCCTGAAACTGCGTGTAGGTTACGGACAGACCTCCAACCAGGCTGTTGATCCTTACAAGACCTGGGGACGCTTGGCAACCCGTCCTTATAACTTCGGTCCCTCTACCGCTATGTCACCGGTTACTATGTATCCGAACTGCCTAATGCCGAATTGGGGTGGGAATATTCTTCTACATGGAACTTCGGTCTGGACTTCACCTTGCTGAGAGGACGCCTGTCCGGTACATTTGAGTATTACATTCAGAAAACCACCGACTTACTGCAAAGCGTAAGCCTTCCTTCCACTTCGGGAGTAAGCAGCTATATGGCTAATGTGGGAAAGACGGAAAACAAAGGTTTTGAATTTACCTTGAACGGAACGATTCTGGACAACCATAACGGATGGACATGGGAGGCAAGCCTCAACCTGTCTGCCAACCGTAACAAACTGACCGAACTGGCTTCGGGCTCCAAAGATGATAAAGCGAACAACTGGTTTGTAGGACATCCCATCGACTGTATCTACGACTATGAAAAAAGTAGGCTTATGGAACAGTGATGATCCCGATTTCCAATACTTGGACATTCTGGAGCCGGGTGGCAATGAAGGTATGATCAAAGTGAAATATACCGGTGATCGTGATGCCAGCGGCAAGCCGACTCGCGCCATTGGTCCCGAAGACCGTCAGATTATCAGCTTGGAACCTAAATTCCAAGGAGGTTTCAGCACTCGCGTGGCCTATAAAGGCTTCGACTTGAACGTTATCACCGCCTTCCGTTGCGGAGGCAAGCTGATCAGTACGCTGCACCACAGCAACGGTTACCTGAATATGCTGACCGGTCGTCGCGGACAAGTGGATGTAGACTACTGGACACCGGAGAACAAGGGTGCCAAGTACCCGAAACCGGGTGGTATCCAGAGTGGTGACAATCCGAAATACGGAAGCACATTGGGTTATTTTGACTCTTCTTACTGGAAAGTGCGCAACATCACGTTGGGCTACAACTTCGAGAAGCAGGCTTGGCTGACCCGCATGGGCGTACAGAGCCTGCGTGCTTACCTGTCCGTACAGAATCCGTTCATCATCTGTTCTCCTTTCCATAAAGAAACCGGACTGGATCCCGAAACCAACTCTTACGGTAACGAGAATGTAGCTGTGACAGAAGGTATTCAGAAACGATTCCTGACAGTAGGTACTAACTCACCGTCCACCCGTAACTATTTATTCGGTATTAACTTAACATTCTAAATGAAAGCATGACTATGAAACCTATATTTTCAAAAATAAGAGTTTTGGGAACAGCCGCATTGGCTTTGTTTCTGACAGCATCCTGTTCAGACATTCTGGACGAGCAGCCGCGCAGCAGTTATGATCCTACTTTCTTTAAGACAGAAAAGGGAGTGGAAGGCGGTGTGACCTCCATGTATGCACACTTGCGCTATATTTACGGACAAGCTTATTATTATAATTCCTGTCTGACGGGAACCGATGAGGCAACCTGGGGATGGAGTGCCGATGGTAACTTCAAGGATGCCGACCTGTCCGGAGTAGGCAACCTGACTGCCACGACTTGCCGTTCCGACGCCTTGTGGGGAACCGCTTTCTCGAACATCAACACCGCTAACGGGTGATAGAGAACGGTGCCGAAGTAGGGAGTCAATGAATCATTGGTTTCCGAAGCCCGCTTCTTCCGTGCGTTCGATTATTTCCTGTTGGTGCAGACCTTCGGCGGAGTGCCTCTGGACCTAGGTTCCGGCGAACTGAAGTTCAATATCACTCCTTCACGTACCTCCGTGCGCAATACCGTGCCCGAAGTGTACACCAAGGCCATCTTCCCCGACTTGCTGACCGCTATCGAGAACTTGCCCGCTAATCCTCGTGTGACGGGTGGAGTGACCAAGACCGTTGCCCGCCTGTACTTGGCAAAGGCTTATCTGGCTTATGCCTGGTGGCTGAAGAATCCGAATAACATTCCTACTTATCCCGAGTGCCAGCGTACGGACCCCGACGGACACGATGCGGCATGGTACTTCCAGCAGGCATACGATGTGGCGGTTACTGCTATCGAGAACCCCGGTCCTTTCGGCTTGCAGGAAAGCTTTTGGATGGTGAATGCCGGACCCAATGACCGTAACATGGAAATCCTGCTCTATGCAGACCATACGCAGGAAGACGAGTATTATAATGGTGGCAGCCTGAGCTACGGTGGCGGTGGTGCTCCCGATAACTTTGCCGGATGGATGATGAACTGGAACTATACCGACGCGCGTTCGGCTGATAATCAGGCTGTCATCAACCGTATTGCCGAGCAATGTTATGGCCGCCCTTGGACCCGTATGGCTCCTCCGTTGGGTGTGTTTACCAAGACGTTTGCCGACAAGGTGAACGACTCCCGTTACGACGGTACTTTTACTACTGTTTATCGCGGCAACTGGTCTACAGCCGGACAGAACTGGGAATCGGTGACCAATGCCAACGGAATGAAAGTGAAAGAACGTGAACCTATATTCTCTTTCGTATTCCAGGATATGGATAAGATAGACTATGCAGGAGAAGGTTCTAAAAGCAATCTGGGAGCAGGTACGTTGCCCGGTCGTGCCGACTGGGTATTGGGACTGGATGCGGTAGGCCGCTATGTATATCCCGGTCTTTGGAAACTCGGCCCGTATCGTACAGACAACGGCTCCGGAGCAGGACAGCCCAATGCGGGAAGTACCCGTCCGTATAACATCGCCAAATTCTCCGAACTTTATCTGGTTGCTGCCGAAGCTGCCGTAGAAGGAGCTGCCACACAAGCTGGCAAGTCTGCCCGTGACCTGGTGAACGTGCTTCGTGCCCGTGCCGGTCGCTGGACTTACAGCAATGCCGAGTACAAGGAAGTGGATCGTGATTTCAGTGCTGAAATGACAGCCGCCACTCCGGCAACCATTGACATCAACTATATTCTGGATGAACGCAGCCGCGAGTTCTATGGCGAAGGTTATCGTTGGTTCGACTTGGTTCGTACTCAGAAATGGAACGAATATGCTGACAGTTACGTGATTTGTGGAGGCAAGGGTGATCACAATCCGCAGACTTACAGCCGTACCATCGAAGCGTTCCATTATCTCCGTCCTATCCCACAAGGACAGTTGGATGGCATGGAAATGACAGAGGAGGAAAAGACGCTTATCAGAATCCGGGATACAGAGATTGATTTTTTTTTTTAAGAGTACCCGCCGTTTCTTTCTGTTTCTGATGGAAGAAGCGGCGGTCTTTTATGGTATGGACTGCTGGGTAGGTTATCATCTTCCCATAGAATATATGTTTTCAGTTTGATGAGTATGTGGCTTCCTTCTAATAAATTTACTGTTTCACTTAGGTGGGTAAGTTTTATCACTTAAGTGATGAGGATTCTTTACTAAGGTGATGCAATTTCATTACCTCAGTGAAACGATAAATTTGTCAAGAGGAATTAGGGTATTCATCAGGCTGGTAAAGGATACTTGTACAGCTTGTTGCTGCTTGTAGTTTGCGATTGGTGGATATGGGGTCTGTCTGTTCCTGTCGGATATGTTTTGAAGTAAGGAAAGAGCTTGGGAAATATTTTTCCATCGGCTGAAAGGACTGATAGCAGACTGAAAGGACTACTGTCAGCCTTATGCATTGTGTAATAGTGAGTTATGCTTACTGAATGGACTGAAGAAAGGTTCGTGAAATAGGTATATGTAAGAGTGTTTTGTAGGAAAAGTGTATTTGTTCATACCATTGTATCCGCAAAGTTTGCATTCGGCGGAAACTGGGTCTGTACTTGGTGGAAAAGAGAACCGGAAATTATTTTCAGTTCTCTTCCTTATTCTTATCCTGTTTCAAATGTTGTTCCATGTATATGCTGGGAGGCATTCCGTACAGATCCTTGAAAGCGGTCGAGAAATTGTTGGGATTGGTGAATCCGGTCAAGTCCGCCACTTCGGCTATGGTGTACCGTTTCTTCGACAACAGTTCTGCCGCTTGTTTCAGTCGGATGTTCCGGATAAAATCCCGTGTGGTCTGGTTGGTCAGTTCTTTCAGTTTACGGTGCAAGTGCACGCGGCTGATGCCTACCTCGGTGGTAATCATCTCCACGGTGAGGTTCGGGTTACTCAGGTTTTCGTTGATGACCCGCATGATTCGTTCCATCAGTTTGTCATCGGGGACTGTACTTCTATTGGTTGTATCTTATCCCCTTGGGTCTGTTGTCCGGTATAGGTATTGCGTAGCCGTTCACGACTGCGGATCAGGTTGGCGGCCGTTTTCCTCAATATCTCTATATGGAAAGGTTTGGTCATGTAGGCGTCGGCTCCTGTTTCCAGACCTTCCAGATTGTCTTCCTCCCGTGTCTTGGCGGTGAGCAGTATTACCGGGATATGGTTGAGGTTCACATTTTGCTTGATCTTCCGGCATAAGGTAAGTCCGTCCATTTCGGGCATCATGACATCACTTATTACCAGGTCCGGGGTTTTATTGAAGATGCTTTCCAGTGCCTCCTTGCCGTTGCAGCTTTCCAGGGTATGGTAATCGCTTGCCAGTTCACGGCAGATATAGCGGCGTATATCTTCATCGTCTTCTACCACCAGTACTTTGTATTTCGTTTTGGTTCGTGTTTTCCGTTTTCTTCTTCCTCGGTTTCATAAGGAATAGGAAGGACCGGAGCCGGAGGTGGAAGAGAGGAGCTTTGTCGGCTTCCATTTCTTCTTTGCGCAGATGGGCGCATCCCAGAGGCATACGGATGATAAAGCTGCATCCCGGTTGTCCGTCCGGATTATTTTCTACACGGATGTCTCCGTGATGAAGTTCCACCAGTGAGCGGGTGAGGTGCAGCCCGATACCGGTACCTATGTTTGAGTTGTTTTGGCTATTCCGTATCTGGTAAAAGCGTTCGAATATGTGTTCTGTTTCTTTGGGGGCGATTCCTATTCCGCTGTCGGTCACGGTGATTTCGGCATACTGTTGTAATGGTTTCGGCAGGGTGGAGTCCTTACCGGTGCGTAGCCGTATGTCCACACTGCCTCCTTCAGGGGGTGAATTTGAAGGCATTGGACAGGATGTTCAGGATAATTTTGTCAAAGTTCACCGGGTCCACCCACAACTTTAAGTGGTCGGCGCCCCTCGTGGTGGAACTGCAAAGTAATTTGTTTTTGTTCGCTTGTTCTGTAAAGGTTTCACACAAATCATTAATGAATCCGGTCATTTCGGTTTCACGGAAAACGAGTGACATCTGCCCTTTGTCTATCTTGCGTATATCCATCAATTGGTTTACAAGCCGAAGGATTCTTTCGGAATTGCGCCAGATGATGCGGTAGTTCTTTTGCCGTTCGTGGTCTGTATCGTTTGTCATCAGTTTTTGCAAAGGACTGATGATGAGCGACATCGGAGTACGTATCTCGTGGGAGATGTTGATGAAAAACTGTAGCTTGGCTTCGTTTATCTGTTCAGCATGGATATGTTGCATCATTTCCTGCCTTATGCGGTAACGGTGTCTCACTTGCAGGATGATGCCATAGACGGCTGCTACTGCCAATAAGGCATAGATCAGCATGGCCCAGCCCGATGCCCACCATGCCGTAAGCGATGTGAATGGTGATTTCATCGGTGTCGGATTCCAGCAGATAATCTTCGGCTTTGATCCGAAATGATAATCGCCGGGGAAGGTCGCTGAATGACACTCGGTTGACTCCTTTGGGAAGCTTGACCCAGGGGGTGTTGTTTATGGTATATAGATACGTGATACGTTCGGAATTATTTAGTTCGCGGGTAGAGAACTCGATGCTGAAAGCGTTGTCGTTATGTGACAAGTGGAAATCCCGGGCCTCAAAGACGGAGGTGTTTATGATTTCTTTTCCGCCCGACAACATTCCTTTCCTTATGGGCTGGTCGTGCAGATAGAAGTCGATGATGCGTACGTTCCATTTTTTTTGCGGGATTCGTAATCTCTTGAGGATTGAAATAGGTAATTCCATTTGTACCTCCAAACCAGAGTATGCCGTTGTGGTCGGCAAAGAGGCGTTTTGCTGAATTCATTTCCTTGCAGGCCGTCGTCTGCATAGAAATTGCTGAACGTGTGGGTATTCAGATTAAAAACGTGACATTCCGGCATTGGTGCTTATCCATAAGTTGTCCTGCCCGTCTCCTTTGATGGCATATACGGCGTTACTGGATAGTCCGTGGGCGGTGGTGTAGGTCTTTAGTTGCCGGGTTTGGGGATTCCATTCCGCCAGTCCGTCGGAACTGCCTATCCAGATGTTGCCTTGGGGTCTTCATAAAGGGAGTGGATGATGTGTCTGGACAGGATTTCTTCAGTCTTGAAGTCGTCGGTGCTCAGGTCTATACATCTTATTCCGTCATACGTTCCTACATAAAGGTGGTTGTCACCGGCATACAGAAGACAGCTTATCCATTTATATTTTTTTCGGTGGCAGCATTGAATTTAGGATCATATACAGACTGTCCTGTCTTCAAGTCATAATAGAAAAGTCCGGCTCCCATGGTGGCTATCCAGAGTCGTTTGTCCTGGTCTTCAACCAGATCATACACGCGTTGGATACGGTTTCCATGCTTGTCTGTCAGATTCTGCAGATAGCTGCACTGTCCTGTTTTCTTATCCAGTCTGCCTAGTCCGTTGGTATAGGATCCGAACCACAGATTACGTTCAGAGTCTTCATACAGGCCGAAAACGGTGGAAGGAACCGAAGAAGGGCTGTCATGTGGGGCATAATGGACTCTTTGCTTCAGTTCTGTGGTGATACCGTATATGCCGTCGTTGTCAGTACCTATCCATAATATGCCTTCGTGGTCGCGGCAGAGTGAGGTGATACAGTTGGAGCCGATGATATTCTTGTTTATTGATTTGTAGCCTATGTACTTGAAACTGTTGGGCTGTGCAGGGAATCATCATAACCCCTTTCTGGTAAATGGCTATCCATAGGTTTCCTGCATTGTCTTTCAGGACGGAGTGTACTTTGGAGGTACCGGAGTCGAGGTAATTATTATCAAAAGGGTAATCCGTGATGAGCTGTTTGGGGATGTTGAAAATCTTGGCGCCTTTCCCGTCCGTGCCCAGACAAAGCTCGTTCTGGCTTATCTGGCAGATGGATTTGATAGGCAGGTTTTGTTTTCCTTTATAAAGGATAGAATGAACTCTTCTGCCGGTTGGTTATATTTCAGCAATCCTTTGCCTATGGTTGCCAGGTAGATGTCTCCGTAGTTGTCTTCATAGAGGTCCACAATGGTCATTCCCTTCTCTTGTTTCAGAAAGTGCTTGCTTTTTATTGTCCGCAGAGAGGCGGTAGATACCATTCTCACCCTGTGTTACCCAAAGATTGTGTTGTCTGTCCTCTATCATGTAGTCTGTCATTTGGGTGGGGATAGGTAAATCCAGTTTGTGTGCAGTCAGTTTCCCCTGTGTGATGGTTATGGTACACAAGTTGTTTCCCGATACCCATATTTCTCCGTTCCTACACTCCAGAATGGACATGATATTGCTGTCAAAAGTCTTTCCGTCTTCCCATTGCGCCTGTGTGCTGAAGCTGTCGGTGGCGGGATCGTATAACTGTATTCCATTATAGGTTCCTACGAACAATCGTCCCTTGCTGTCTTCATACAGGGCGCGTACGTAGTTGTGGCAGAGAGAGTGCTCGTTTTCCGGATCATGCTTGTAGATGACGAATTTGGCTCCGTCGTAGCGGTTCAGTCCGTCTTCGGTGGCGATCCAGATCATACCGTTCCGGTCCTGATATATCTTGTTGATCAGACTGCTGGACAGTTCCCTGTCTGTTGTGAAGAATTTATATGATTGTCCGTGACATAATAAAGACAGGAACATGAATAGTGTAAGAAGCGTATGTTTCATCATAATATAATATCTCAGATTGATTCAGGCGCACAAAAATAATTCAAAAAATATATATAGCCTAATAAAAAAAGAGGTAATTTCTATACTTCCCGCCATAATAGGGTGAGTTTGTAACATGGGAAAAGGACTATGTAACATAGTTCCGCCCTGAAAATAAAGCGGATGTCTTTATCTTTGCTCTTGTTGAGCCGTGAAGAACGGAAAATAAAAAACAACCTTGTGAATTTAATACCATGAATATGAAACTTGAATGTGATTTATCCGGTATCCGGAAATGTATGATGAGTGGCTTGTCCCTGTTGCTTGCCGGAGTGTTGCAGGCGCAGAATCCGATTGTGAAACTGGCTATAGTTAAAAAATAGAAAGTAGAAAAAGAAATGAAGAAGATCATCATTATTATTACCCTGCTTCATTGGTTTGTCAGGGGGCGTTTGCACAACAACGGGGAATGTTCCATAATCCGGTGATTATGAGGCGGATGTACCTGACCCTTCCATGATAAGGGGTGGGAAACTATTACTATCTGGTAAGCACCACTATGCACCTGATGCCGGGTTGTCCGGTGATGCGTTCAAAAGACTTGGTGCATTGGGAAACGATCAGTTATGTGTTTCAACGGCTTACTGACTTGCCCCGTTATGATTTGAAAGAAGGCACGGTATATGGTCGCGGACAATGGGCTTCCAGCCTCCGCTATCATGACGGACGGTTCTATGATGGTTCTCACCCAATGATGAACCCCATCGTGGTTATATCTATACCGCCGAAGATCCGGCGGGCGAATGCACATTACTTTCCGTCCGCCTCATCATCATGATGCTTCTTTGTTTTTTGATGACGACGGCAAAGTCTATCTGTTTTATGGCACCGGCAACTTCGTCAGCTCAAGAGCGACCTGAGCGATGTGGAACCGGAGGTATAGACCAAAAGATATTCGAGCGGGACGCCGACGAGCAGGGACTTCTGGAAGGAAGTCAGGCATTCAAGCATAACGGCAGATATTATGTGATGATGATTTCCATGGATTGGAGCATTCCCGGACGGTTGCGTCGTGAGGTGTGCTACCGTGCCGACCAGATAACCGGTCCGTATGAGAAAAAGGTGATTTAGAAACTGAATTTCAAAGGATATGGTGGCGTGGGACAAGGCTGTATAGTCGATACTCCTGACGGAAACTGGTATGGCTTTATTTTTCAGGATAGAGGCGGTATAGGGCGTGTACCCACATTGATGCCCTGCCGCTGGGAAGACGGTTGGCCGATACTGGGTGATGCGGACGGACGTGTGCCCGAATGTATGGAGATGCCTGTTTACGGAGAGGAGTGTAAAGGAAGTATCATGGGAAGTGATGGTTTCGACACCGATCAGTTGAGTTTGAACTGGCAGTGGAACCACAATCCGTTGGACGATTGCTGGTCACTGACGGAGCGTCCGGGTTTCCTGCGGTTGAGGACCGGAAAGGTGGTGGACAATCTGTTTCTGGCTCCCAATACCTTGACTCAGCGTATGAGCGGACCGAAGTGCAGCGGTGTGGTAGCTATGGATATCTCGAAGATGAAAAGAAGGAGATGTTGCGGGCTTCTGCGCTTTCAATGGGTTGTCCGGGGTACTGGCTGTGGTCATGGAGAACGGAAAAAAGCAGTGGGTGATGTCACATCAGTCTGTCAGTCTTTCGGACCGGGAAAAAAAGGGTGACTGCTGTGGAAGTACTGGAGAAGGAACGCATGGATTGTGAGAAAGAGGTGGTCTATCTTCGTATGGAGGGCGATTTTGCAGATAAAAAAGATGAAGCCACTTTTTTACAGTTATGACAAGAAAACGTGGAAACGAATAGGAGAACCTTGTAAAATGGTTTTGATTATACCAAATTCTTTATGGGAAGCAAGTTTGCTATTTTTAATTATGCTACTAAAGATTTGGGAGGATATGTGGATATAGATTATTTTGAATACGGTAACTAAAAAAGTGAATAGAATGAAACTGAAAAAATGTGTGGGGATATTCTTGTTCTCCACCTTGTGCCTGAATGTAGGAGCTATAGATCATAAAGGGATTACTTTTGACCAGCTGGCTCCCGACCGTTTCACTCTGATGGAAAACGGAGTGGCCAATGAAATATTGGTGGACGAGCAGGAGGATGCTGGTGTGATGATAGCAGTAAGGAATCTTCAGAATGACTTTAAACGGGTAAGTGGCCGGGCTGCCGGGTTATGCTATACTCCCGGCGTAAAGCGCATGATTATGGTAGGTACGTTGAAAAGCCGCTATATCAGAGAATTGGTAAAAGCGAAAAAAGATAGATGCTTCGTTGCTGGAGGGCAAGAATGAGAAATACCTGATGACCGTGGTGTCTGCTCCCTTGAACGGAGTGGATGAGGCGCTCGTCATTGCGGGAAGTGACAAACGCGGAACGATTTATGGGATTTATGAGCTTTCGGAGCAGATTGGTGTTTCGCCGTGGTACGACTGGGCGGATGTGCCGGTGATGTCCCGGCAGAATCTTTCGATGACGCGTGGAAGTTATACGGCGGGAGAACCGGCGGTGAAGTATCGGGGTATCTTTTTGAATGACGAGGCTCCTTGCCTGACCGGATGGGTGAAGCACACTTTATGGCACGAATTATGGTGATCATCGTTTTTATGCTCGTGTGTTCGAACTGATTTTGCGTCTGCGTGGTAACTTTATGTGGCCTGCCATGTGGGGTTGGAGTTTTTATGCGGATGATCCGGAGAACAGCAAGACCGCTCATGAGATGGGGATTATAATGGGAACCTCACACCATTAACCTATGGCACGCAATCATCAGGAATGGGTGAAAGCGCAGCGAATATGGGGCATGGGACTATGCTTCCAACCAGCAAGTGATTGACCGTTTTTTCCGTGAAGGTATGGGCGTGCCGCCGGTACGGAAGATTTGATTACCATTGGTATGAGAGGTGACGGTGATACTCCGATGGGTGGAAAGGAGGGGGAAGATGACAAATATGTGCCGCGTGATGAGGAAAACATGTGCCTGATGGAGAAGATATTCCGGAACCAGCGTCGTATTATTAAAAGTGACGGGGAAAAGTGCCGGAGAAACGTCCGCAGGTATGGGCTATTTATAAAGAGGTGCAACGCTATTATGATATGGGACTCGTGTGCCTGATGATGTGATTATGTTGCTGAGTGATGACAATTGGGGGATGTGCGCCGATTGCCGGATGCAAAAGAACGGAAAACGTGCCGGTGGCTGGGGGATGTATTATCATGTGGACTATGTGGGGGCCCCCCGTAATTCCAAATGGTTGAATGTAACTCCCGTACAAAATATGTGGGAGCAGCTTCAGTTGACTTACAGTTATGGGGTGGATAAGCTTTGGATATTGAATGTGGGGGATTTGAAGCCGATGGAGTATCCTATCACTCTTTTTTTATGAATATGGCTTGGAATCCGGAACGCTATGCGGCAGGGGATCTGTTGGAGCATACACGAGTGTTCTGTGCGCAGCAGTTCGGTGAGGAACAGGCGGATGAGGCCATGCGTATTTTGAACCTGTATTGCAAGTACAATGGACGCGTGACTCCGAGATGCTGGATAAGGATACTTATCACTTGGCTTCGGGGGAATGGAGGCAGGTGGCTGATGAATATGTGAAGCTGGAGGCGGAAGCCTTGCGACAGTATTTGAAACTGGATACCGCTTACAGAGATGCCTACCGACAACTGATTCTTTTTCCTGTGCAGGCGATGGCCAATCTGTATGAAATGTATTATGCACAAGCCATGAATCACAAATTATACCGCAGGCGAATGTGCAGTCGCCCATGACATATATGCGGTGTCGTATTCAATATCAAATACAAGTCCTCTCTGACTGTCGTTTCCCACCATTGTATTTGTTCCGATTTTCCCGACATATTTTCCGTCACGGTAAAAATGTTCTCCGTTGTAATCGAATCGTGTTCTTTTCGTGTTGTCTGTTATTGTTCCGGTGTACATTGTGATTCCGGTTGAATCAAATTGCATGTATGAACTGCCTTTTGTTGACTGCAACTCGGACATTGTATGCGTTCTGTGTGATTAGTGTTCCGAAAATCATCCTCATTCACCTTTTGTTGACCTCGGATGATTTCATCTGTCTTGAGTTTTATCGCTGCATTCATTTCTTTTGTCGTCGCATAACTCTCAAGCGTTTCAGATACGCTCAATTCAACCCCGTCGATTGCCACATCAATGAGTGACTGTGTTTCCTTTGTTGTGGAATAGTCTCCCATTGCTGCCTTTGTTTGGTATGTCTGTGATACATTGAGTTCAATTTCGCCTTTTGAAACCTCAATCAATGAATCCGTCTCCGTCTTGTCGTAATAACTTTCAAGAGTATGCATGACACCCAACTCAACCGCCTCTTTCGAGGCTGTGATTTTTGTCTCGATGTCCTCGGTCGTCGAATAATCTCAAGGACTTTCTTTGTCGCCCTGTTTGAGATGGAGACCGCCTCCTCTGTGGCTGCTGCCGTCTCCTTTTCTGAATCTCTGCGAATGTCTTTCTCGCATTGAAATCTCAACCGTGTTCTTTTCCGGCGATTCCGGATATTCTGTGATTTTGACAATCCTCTGCTTTTCCCTCGTCCTTGTTTTCTTTGGACACAAGTGTGACCGTGTCTCCGATTCCGTATGAGAATGTCTTTGTATTCCTCTGATGCTTTTGCAAGGTCGACCACCTCTGCGGTGTATGCCTTGTATGGTCTTGACATTTCCTCAATCTTTGCTGTCGCATCCTCAATCAGACTTGTGGTGTTGGTATATCTTTCGTCTTTCCAAACATACGCCTTGATTTTGGAACTGTACTGAAAATTGTCGATGTAATCTTTCCGGTCAACCACTCCGGTGTGATGCCGTCCTTGCCTATCGGATAGATTCTTGTGTAAAAATCGTATGTGTCCGACTTCAATGATATTTTCCGGAGGTTCAATCCCTCCATGAAATAGCAACCTTTGTCACTTCCTATCCGGTCATATATGTCGATTGTTTTTGTCAGAGAGTGGATGATGCACTCGCAGCGATATGTCGTGAGGCACTTTTTGCAGGACATCCCATGCCGTGACGCTTTCCTGCTCGTCGATGGTTCTTTTTCTTTGTGACGGTGCATGTTCCGACATGCCATCCCGTACCCTCGAACGCAAACTCAAGACACGCCTTGATTGTCTGCTCCTGTGATTCAAAAACCATACGGGAAACGCCGTTCCTCCAACTCCTCGACATTGAGGGACTGCTGTGTATTTGTTGAACTGCTCTCCTTTTCAACCGCTTTGATGACATATTCGTCCGTTTTGGTGCGTATATAATATTCTTCTTTTTAGCAGGTCAAACCAATGCTCCCGCTGCCGGATAACTGAACGACAACTCTTTATCTCGGAATCCAGTGTCGTGGTGATTTCCCCGTCCTTGAACCCGACAATGTTCCGATTCTTTTCTTTTGTCATTAAAAATCTGCAATGCTCTCACCTCCTAAATCCACATAGGCGTGTATCTGATAGTCACTCTCGCCTTTGTGTTGAGAATGTGAGTGCTGTTTTCCGGTCTTTAATACCGGAAACGTCCATATTCACCTTTGTCGAATGCATTTGCCCCGTCGATTGTCACAAGTCCGGTCTTTGCGTCTATCACAACCTGTCTTTCCCCTGCTGCCAAACTCTCAATGATGATGTCGTCCTCTCCCAGTCCGGCGATTGTGTACCCGTCAGCGCACTCTTTTGCATAGCAATATGCAATCAAATCAGCAC
>VOFB01002957.1_pt1 | contig 21080 bp, 40 predicted proteins | sample 5384141 | NCBI WGS metagenome assembly VOFB01 (sample SAMN12384721, study PRJNA508395) | human gut metagenome | isolation source: healthy gut A | host: Homo sapiens | reverse complement strand
ACGTTGTAATCACAGAAATGACCGGCTTTTTTCAGCATAGTGGCAAGACCCAGATGGTACTAAAAAAACTCTTCTCACGGTGAGAAGAGTTTTTAGCCAAATATTCATCAATGCCGAGTAGCCAAAGTATTGACACATTCAGAAGCTTAGCTAATACTACAACTTCATAGTCAGCAACAAAACGTCGTCCGCTCTCAATCTTGCTTATAGAGTCACGCTCAATATTGACTCCAGCAATCTGAAGCTTTGCGGCTAAGTCGAACTGTGTTATATGTGCACGTGTACGTGCTTCATATACACGTTGACCTGCAGATATTCTTTTTCCCGTTGTAATCATAAATCTTCAAGTATATGCCTCGCCCGCTTTGTGGTAATGACAAACATTTTTCTTGACATTAGCACATTTATCCCCAATAATTGTGCTAATGATTCACATGAGCGTTGAGATTAGGTTAAATTTTGAGAAACGATACAATTATAATTTGACAAATGGAGAAATATGAACTATGGTAATTTCACTTAGAAGCTTAAGGATGTGTGGAGCAATGAAAATTGCGATTTGTGATGACTACATTACAATAGCGACTGAGCTTAAAACCAATATTGAAACAATTTGCGCTCAAAAGGATTGGACGCTGGAGTGCAAGGTCTTTGCATCCTCAATAGCCTTACTTTAATGCTGACCTGTCCGGAGTACAGGTCGTATTTTTGGATATTGATATGCCAGAAATAAATGGGCTCGACGGAAGGCATTGAGAGGCAAGTACCCAGAATTGATAATTGTATTTGTGACCTCGTATATAGAATACGCTCCGGCAGGATATAGGGTAGCCGCATTCAGATATTTACTGAAACAGCGGCTTGACGAAGAACTTCCATGTGTTTTGGAAGATGTTCAACGGAAACTCCTCGAATCCGAGGAACTGATAAGCGTCCGTACAAAGTCAGGCTTTGTTGATATACCGCTAAAGGATGTTCTCTACTTAGAAGGGACCCCTGGTCGCGAAGTTGTATTTCATATGAGCCGATTCGAGACTATAAAAGCATCCGGGAGATTGACGCAATACGAAGAAAAGCGCGGGCAAAGGATTTCTTCGGCTGCGCAAAAAACTTTATTGCGAACATGGCGCATATATGCAGAATCAGTAATTATCAAGCCTTTCTAGATAGCGGTGCGGCGCTCAAGACCTCTGAGATAACATACCGAGATATTCAAACAACGTTTCTTCAATGGAAAGGACGGCATATATGAGCCAGTTCCTTGCAAATGTTCTGAATACTGCAATAATCGTTCTTGAAAGTGTAATTTTATACGTTTTAGCTGACGGCTTATTTGAACAGCGTAGGAATTGGTATAAAAAAGTAGCTGCATTTACCGTAGTTACTGTAATACATTGCTTGATATTGTTTTTGTCGGGACAATCCAATATGTGAAATACTTTTCTGCACTACTCATGGCGTTCGTGTTAATAGTGTATTGCTACAAGGTCAGTATTGTTAAGAGTTTGTTCCCGGTGGTGTTCTGGCTTGCATACATCACCATTGGAGATAACGCAATAATATCTGCTGTGGCTACGGCAATGGGGAGTAAAGCGCAATATCTCTTCTCTGATCCATATGCATATTATTTGATGTCATTCAGCGCAAAGATTGCGGAACTCTTTGGAATTGTTGTGATTCACAACTGGACAAAACATCATTATTTGAGGAATACAGTAAATATACTTGATTGGCTTAGAGTTCTATATCTGCCGCTTGCCACATTATTGCTGTCTGTGTTTCTCTTGAAAATCTTTTTACGATTATCCATCAGTTGCGCACGAATTGCTGGTGTGTAATGCGATTTTATTGGTGCTGGATATAATCTCCGTATTTGTGTTAAATTATATTGAACGTCAGCAGGAGACCGTTCGTGATGCGGTCATTTTGCGGCAGAGCATGAAAACTGAGTTGGAGAGCGTAGAAGCTTGGAAGAAGGCTTACGAGCAGCAGAGGAAGCAAACACACGATTTCAACAATCTTATTATCGCATTACATGGTTTTGTTGAGTCGAATGCTCCGCAAAGTGAAATGTTGCATTATATTGAGAGGTTGCAGAATGTCAGTACACTGGGGACCACCACAGTAAAGACTCATAGAACAGCAGCGGATGTGATATTAAGCCAAAAAGAGCGCAATTGCGGAAAGCCGCGGAATTCGTTTCACGATGCAGCTGGATGATCTATCAAAGTTTCCACTTGCCGACGATGAGTTGATAATAGTTCTATCTAATCTGATAGATAATGCGATTGAGGCATGCGAGAAAGTCTCCGATGAAAGCAAACGGTATGTTTTGCTTAAAATGAGGGTCGAAGAACAGGCATCTTTTCTGTACATAGAAAATCTAACGACTCAGCCTGTGGTAATAAAGGATAACAAAATTATAACGACCAAGAAGAACAAGATGGAGCACGGATATGGATTACAGAATGTGGTTTCGGTTCTGGACAAACATGACGCGTTTTACGTCCTGAAATATTATGATGATACTCACCTGTTCTCGTTTTCGACGCAGGTTGACAAAAAGCAGTGAGCTTCAAGCTCACTGCTTTTTGTTATGCCTTTTCACAGCAGAAAAGCGCCATCTTACGGCAACTTTCACATTTAGTCTTTCTGCTGTGCTATTATTCAGTTAGGTGAAGGACATGATACATCAATGTGCATTGAAACTTACAGAAGTATGTTGCCAAAGGAATTGGATAAAAGAGGGGGATCGTAGCTGGTGCGTTTATGCGATGGAAACGCGGATAGGAACGACTGTGTTTGCGGTACTGTTAATTGTATGGTCGGCAGTATCTACTTGTTGGCTTGAGACAATAGCGTTTGTATTGCCATGCTATCTTTTACGTCAACGGATGGGTGGATGGCATGCAAGGACATCTTTTCAGTGCTTAATTATCAGTATTTCCGCAGTAATTGTAACATGCAAGCTCTTGGGGAAAGCAGTGATGCAATTACCTACTCTAGTTGTAATAATCATAGATGTAGTCCTTATTATAAGCGCAGCGGTTATCCAGCCGGCATATCCAAAACAGCTACGTTTTACGTCAAATGAGATCAAGGCCAATGTGAAAAAGAAGAACTTGGTCCTTGTATTTGTTCTGATAGTCCAAATCGCAGTAATATTCTTTGGAAACAAAACAATACTCACGTATAGCTTCTTTGGGGGTCATGTTGACTGTTGTATCAGTCCTTATTCAAAAATTCAAAAGAGAGGATGAGCACTTTGACGAAGGCAGAAAAAAGCAGTTAGGAAGATAGTAAATGATATGATAGGTGAAATTCGATATGGGTGGCCTCCTATATGTAGCGGGACTTTCTATCAGCCTGAGCGTCCACATGAAAGTGGGAAAAAAGCACCTCAAAACGAGCAATAATAAGCCCTTTGCCAAACCAAACAATTATGATCTACTGGAAAACCAAATAAAACGCGATTACTACTTCCCGCTAGGCGCCAGTGAGGGAGTTGTAATAGAAATAAAAAGGGAGGTTCTATTTAATGAAAAAACGTCTTTGGCAATTCTGATGGTTCTTACTCTCGTGGTATGTGTTTTCAGGTAAACGCATTTGCCCTCACGGATGGTTATCCCGATGCTAGCAAGCGGAATGATGACGGGAACTGGGTCATAAAGGTAAACGGCGTAACATATAATGTAACTTATGGCACAGTTATTCGGCAGGGGAACACGACATACAATCGCGACGTATATGTAGCACAGATCGCACTCAACAAGATAAATTATCTTTATTCTGGTGCTGGTTGCGGCGTAGGTAGCGCGGATGGTATTTTTGGTTCTGGTACATATACTGGGGTAGTTGCATTTCAGAAGTATTGGAATCACAAATGGGGTTATTCTTCCTATTATGCTATTGACACGGATGGAATAATTGGAAATTGCACTTGGGCGTGCATATCTGCAACTTCAACCTAACCCTACTGATCAACTTTGAACTTATGCAAAGGAGCTGCAATATATATTGCAGCTCCGCATTATATACCATATCATTAAGGAGGGTAATGCAGATGTTGAAACGACTTGCTTTGCCATGGCATTGGTCGTAATACTTGCCATATCGCTGTGCGGATGTGGAAAAGACAAGTACGCGGATGGAGTCACTGTCGGCGAGACGCTGTCAGGCGATGGCGGTGCCAGACTGTTCTCGGCCGAGCCCATAGCTTTGCCGCAAAACGGCATGGTTATGAGAAGTGCCATCCATGTGGGGGACTGCATTGTCCTCTGTGCCGAGTTTAACGGCGAATATCAAATAATATGTATTGATAATGACAGCGGCACACTGCACGAAGTCGAAGGGCTCAGGCTCGACAATGTCGTTAACATGGACGGTTACGGAGATATGGCCTACGTCATTACGAAAATGAGCGACGGCGGCTACCGTCGGTATAACATTCGGACGCAGCCGCTCGATGATATTATATATAATTACACGGAACTTGAGGTTCCGCCCGAACTGAGCGGGCAGAACATATTCAGCATCCTGTTTCTTTTTTGACACAGGTTCGAGCTGTATGAGACAGCCGACGGTGTGTACATCCCCACGCCGTCCGGTGTAATCGAAACGTTCGGCCCATACTCCGGGAATCTGAATGTATTCCGGAACGGAGACGATATTTTCATCGTTTCGTCCGACGGCGCATCGACCAAAGTCCAGCGCGTGGTGCGGAAGGATTCGGACAGGATAGCGTACAGCGAGAAGGAAAGCTGGACGATCGACGGTAATTATACCGCATGTTTCGGCGGTAGCGGCTCCGAAATCTACGGCTGGAACGCGTCTGATCCGAACATTATGTATAACATCAATTATACGACGGGCGCAAAAACGCCTACGCCAATCTGTTTTCAAGCGGTGCAAGTGTTGTCGGCTTTACCGAACTAGGCGCAAGCCGCTTCTTCGCGGCAACTACTGACGGGCGACCGGCAATATGGACAGTCAGCAAAAGCGATGATATTCAGGTGATCACTCTTGCGACCTGTTCCGGAAGTGATGCGGCCAGCGATCAGCTCCTGCGCTGTGCGGTCACGGACTTTAATAATTCAAGCCCCGACTATCGAATAGATATCCTCGATTACAGCTCCTATAATAACGGCGGTGACAAGTCAGCCGGATACAACCGGCTGAATGCCGACATAGCCGCAGGCAGTGCGCCGGATATATACGACCTATGGAGTCTTTCAGGGGTAAATTACGCCTCAAAAGGACTTCTTGCCGACCTGAAGCCGTGGTTTGATAACGACTCGGAGATAAGCTACGACGACCTCGTTTTGGGAGCCGTGTCAGCGCTGGAAGATGACGGGCACATGTATCAACTCGTACCGTCGTATTCGATCGTAACGGTATTTACAACGGCGGAGCGCTTCGGTTCAGCGAAGCATATGAGCGTAAGCGAATTTCTCGACGCGGCGGACAGACTTGGCGCGGAAAAATGTTCGGCAGCAATATGACGCGTGAGCGCTTCCTGTCGCGCCTTATCACCTACACCGGCACGGGTATATAGACCGCAGCAATGCAAGCTGCAGCTTCGATACACCGGGATTTGCGCGGATGCTGAAATTTATTGCCCGGCTCCCGGCAGAGAAGGACGATACGACCGGCGATTGGGAAAATATACTTCGGCGACCAGTATCTCTATTGCTGCGGTATGGACAATGTCGTAGAATGGCTGGTTTACTCGGACGCGGTGTTCGGCGGTATTTCTGAGTCGGTGGGTTTTCCGTCGACGAACGGCAGCGGAGTCGCGGTATCTCCCCAACTGCGGCTCGGAATGTCAAAGCAGTTCGGACGCGCAGGACGGCGTGTGGCAGTTTTTAAATACATGCTCGGCGACAGTTTCCAAAGCAGTGTTCGGGCGTCCCGCTGACACAGCGGGCGCTGGATGCAATGATGGTAAAGTGGTGTGAGGCACTTGATGGAACATCCGCCGTCGGCCTGGTGCGGCAGGTAGATGGCCAGGTTGTCAGTGCTACTGCGGCAATAACACCGCCGGATGAAACGACGATGCGCCGTGCGCAGGCGATAATCGAAGCGGCCGACTGTGTTGATGAGTTTGACGGTGCACTGTATAACATAATATGGCAGGAAATTAATGCGTATCTCGGCAGGGGGGACGACTGCGGAGGCGGCAAAAGACGAAGAATACAGGAGAGAGCGAGTATATATCTCTCCGAGCAATATAGTTAACAGTAGGTACAGTTATTAAACATAACCTCCTCATGGAACCGTTAAAGCGAGCGGAAACACAATTGTGCTATCCGCTCGCTTAAATGTTCTTTCAGGAAGTCTTACTTCGACAAAAAACAACGCACAATATGTAGATTTATAATCCAACACAAAAGGACATACAAATGGTTAATGCCATAATATGTAGATTTATAATTCAACACAAAAGTATATAGATTTGAATATTGTAAAAACAACGGATGGAACCTTTTAATTTATATTGACTGCTCTCTAGTAGTTGGGTGTCAGCGGGTACATCTGCACCTATGTACTGCACCTATCCCCGGTTCACAGTGGACCAGCTTGAAGGGAATACTCTAAGACTTAGTACAGGGAGTAAAACATTGGTTATACTAAACGTACATATCAAATGACCATCCGCATACCTTCGTAACCTGACAATTACTGAAGCTCCTAACTATTGCGGCAGGTTATTTTTATGTGATTACGTGTAAAGCGTAAGTCTTGAGGCCAGCATTCTCTCCGCGCTGTATGAGCGGGAGTTTATGGAGAGGGTCAATATCTTGCGGTGGCACTGACCGATGCCGCATTATCGGCAACGCCGCCCGCGTGCAGTCGCATATTAGCATCTGACGAAGCGCAGGGCAGAACGGGCAATATCGATCCCATGTTGCACCGTCATTATGTTTTCAGGCTTGTGACGGTAAATTCGTATTAAACTGCGGCAGTAAATCGTCGAGGGAGTGTCTGTGCTGCCAAACGCTGAACTGTTGAAGCTTATTGAAAAGCCACGGTATACCGATAACGTGCATCGTTTGGCGCATAACGACGAGCTGATTTGTATCCTTATCTGAGCGGGCTGCAGATAAGAGCGTTTGCCGACTGCATTAGAGAATTCAGCGTGAAGCAGACTGTCTTACGTGCCTGTCTGGGATTTAAAGCAGGTATATAACAGCGGCTTCTACCGCGAAGAGCGGAGAATGTTTATCACCGTGCCTACCCCTGACGGTGCAACTGCCGATGCTATGGTTCAGCCAATAGTTTTCGGTTCACATCCACGCAGGCTACGTTTTTCCGTAGCAATTTGGCCAACACACAGACAAAATACTCCATCAAAAGCTGGGTATCCGCAGAACATAATAGACGCTTATCGCCGCATGGGTGTTATCAAATAATTTGCTCAATAAGGTACAGGTAATTTACCTGCGTCTTATTTTTTGCACTTCTTTAACGTAAATTCGCTCATATACAATGGCGCTCTTATGGAGAACACAATACGGGGCACGAAGCCGGTGCCGAATCACTTATGGAGACCGCGACATGTTCTTTGCTGTACTTTTCTAATCCATATTTGCAACGCTAAATTTACATACCAAATGATCCGAGCGCCTCCCGTTCTGAATTTTTGACTTTTTCAAAATTCAGAATAAGGAGGGAGATCTGCGTAATGGCAACAACTATTACATAACCATCAACGGTGAAAAAATCTGTGTTTCCGAAGAAGTATATAACGCTTACCGCCAAATGAGGCGGCATGAACGCACGCTGGCCGAAAAAGATTCCCGTAACTATGTATTGAAGTATGAGGACTTTGCAGATGGAGAGATTACCGGTGAGGAGCAGATATACGATTTCTTACAGCCGAGTGTTGAGGAAACTTGCATTAACGAACCTCATTTACCGCAAGCTACACAGGGCTATTGAGATCTTTGCCGCAAGCTGAAAAGGAGTTGATCTCAGATTTGTATTTCAACGGTTATTCAATGCGCACTATTGCAGAAAAAGCGGGGTGTAAGTCACATGACAATACAACGCCAAGTCCAAAAAATCCTTACAAAATTAAAAAATTTTATAAAAAGTTGAAAAAACCTGTTACAAGCCCCCTACGAACTCGCTTAAGAAGTGAGGGGATAAATTATCACCCCTCGGTGTACCTTGACAAACACCGGGGCAACCGGTCATATCCGGCTACTACAACTATCGTTGTATACAGAATCTGACGCCCTGTCGGGCTATAAAACCTCGTTGAGGTTTTATGAGATTCTAGTATGAATAACATCAGTGAATGTACGAGCGAGACGAAGGATGCGCCAGAACTCACCTGTGCGGGCAACCGCATCAATCGACGGCCATAAGGTGACGAGCGAGTCAGTCCATTCAAAAGCGGCCTTGGCTAGCCGCGCGCCATGACTGCATTCACACAGGTACTCCTGTCCAGCCACAGCTTTCAGGCAATGGGGGCGGCTCGGAGAGATCCTCGGAGGGTGAAAGTCCCGTGCGCAGCGCCAGGCTGCGGTTCAGTAGTCCGCCCGGCCTGGGGAAGTAGTGTCTAATACAGGTTAGCAAAAATCCAAAAAGTCAAAATTCAGAACAATGGCAGCCGGTGTTATACATCGGCTGCCGCATTATCAGGAGGAAACATGGAAAATGAGAAATCCACATTGACCGTGCTCATGATTGAGCCGAGCAAAGCGCCGTATCAGGCCACTATCGGTGCTGATCTCAAGTCTTTGCAGCAGGTGGTCGGCGGGTATATAGAATCAATCGCACCCTATGATGACCCTGTTGCAATCATCTGCAATGAAGAGGGCAAGCTCGAACAGCTCCCCGTTCAACCGTGGGCTGCGTGATGAGTCAGGCAATCTCTATGACTATATTGCCGGTAACTTTATGATCGTAGGTCTCGGAGAAGAAGATTTCACATCGCTGCCGCCGGAGTACATAGAGAAGTATTCTCAGCTCTTCGCTCAGCCCGAAATCCTCAACATTACAAACGGCAGGTTTGAAGTTTTGCCGGATACATCCTTTGAACAGCAGAAATCTGAAGAACCGAATATGAGTATGTGAAGGAGGTCATCATGGGAAAGAAAAATCGCCATAAATGCAAAGCACCGTACCGCGCGCCGCCGCAGTGCGGCAAGAAGTACCAGAAGCTCATGAAAGCCGCCGCAGATGAGCGGCAGAGAAAAAAAGGAGGTCATGATCATCACCGTTACAAAAGCGCTTATGTACACAGACGCATATTCTCTCTGCTCTGTGTGCTCATATCTTTATCGCGATCTTGCCATCTCAGCCTTTGCGGACTGGGTCACGGTCAGTACGGTGAATTCCGCATCGTACTTCCAGACCTTCAGCAGCAAAGGGAGTTTGGACTGCAATAGGCACTCCGCGCACTACATAAACGAGACCGGGCAGGTCGCCTACTGTCTCTCAGACTAATTACAACTCACCCAACAACAGCGGATACTCCTCAACGAGCGGCTGGCAGTATTACGATGAGACCACCATCCGCGGTCTGCAATCCATCCTTGAGCACGGCTACCCAAACGATGACGGCGGCTTCTCGGCAGATGAGGCTCGGTATGCCACTGCCAATGCCATACGCTTCTGGCTCGCAGAACGCGGCGCTGAAGGTGTCCCCCGCGTGGATGAATCTCCAGTTATATTCGCAGTTCTTCCGTGGAGCATCCGGCTATGAGTACCTGTTCCAGTGGTGCATGTATCTCCTTGAGAATGCACGGTATCAGGTGACGTACAGCCACTCGGTCAGTTTCTCACCCATCACGCTCACAGAGGACGGAGACTACTATGTCGGCACAACTACCGTCACCCTTTGTGAACTGCACAGGCGGTTATACGCTCGACCGCAGCGGTCTGCCGTCAGACGCCGAGGTATACGGCTGGACAGGCAATGACGGAGACGTGCTCACGATACGCATCCCCAAAATCTATGGCGGCGCTGCATTCACATTGAATGCCACCGGCATAGACAATCAGACGGACGCTTCGCTTATCTTCTTCAATCCGGACAACTGGGGCGAGCAGAGAATACTCGCCTACACTTACGACATTGAAAAGGATGTTGCGAATGCAAACGTTGAAGTCGTAACACCGGAGCCGGAGCTGCCCAAAACTGCCGGGCTTGCCATCCGCAAGATAGACGCCGACACCGGCGCGGCCATGCCCGGCGTCACGTTCGCTTTGTACAACACCGCAGGCGAGACCGTCGCTTACGGTACTACAGGCGAGGACGGGTATGTATATTTCACGAATATGCCTCTTGGGGATTACTACTACGAAGAGATAAATACCCTATGATGGGTATGTCTTAGACAACACCCGTTATTCGGTCTCTGGTGTCCAGCGGTCAGACGGTCGAGGTCACGATGACAAACAGCCGCTTCCGTGCAAAGTTTGTCATCGTCAAGCAGGACGGCGAGACTAAAACGCCGCTCTCCGGTGCCGGGTTCAGGTTGTTCAATGCTTCTGGTGAGATAGTCGGAGAGGCTATACCGATGAGAACGGACAGATAGCCTTTGAGAACCTCAAGAAAGAAGCAGCTACACGTATCAGGGTACGAAGCGCCTCCGGGGTATGCTTTGGACGACACCGTTTATCCTTTGGACATTACCGAGCACGGTAAAACCATCACGGTCACGGTAGACAACACAGCCATCCAACCTGAGCGTGACGGCAGCATAACCGTCACGAAGGAGAGAGGTACAGATGGCGAGCACTCTCACCGGTGCTGAATACCTGCTCGAATACTCCACAGACAACGGCGCGTCATGGCAGCCGGTGTTCAGTAGAACGGGCGAAACCATAGAAGCTGGAGGCTGTACAAGCTCCGTGCTGAATAACGGCCGCCTCACGGTGAACAGCGTGGGTACGGCTACATTCTCGGCCTCAAAGCAGACCGTTCTATTATGTATAGACTCACAGAGACAAGAGCACCTGACGGCTGCGCTCTGCTGGCAGAGCCGCTGTATACCGGCACACTTCCTGTAAAGGTGGAAAAAGACCTTCTCTTCCGATGACTGCGAGGTCATAGACGGCGAGAATTACTGCTACGTTCTCTATGTCACAGCGGTCAACGGTGCGATGTACCACTTGCCGAACACAGGCGGCAGCGGGTTTGCGTATATCCCCATCGTGCTCTGCATCCTCGGCGCTGTGCTCTACGCGTTCACGATCACACATGACACAAAATCTAATGAAAAAAGGAGAAAAACACGCATGAATAAACTCAGAAAAAGCCCTCGCATCTCATACTCTCCCTTGCGGCGATCCTCTGCTTCCCCATCTCGGCAAGCGCACTGTCGGTCGAGGCGCGCCCACCATAGACTACGCCCGCACAGGCGCAGTGGACATATATAAATATGACCTCACCTCGGCAGAGAAAGACGGTGTCTGGAACAGTTCCTATGTCTCATCCGGTGTCCGCGATGAAGCCGGAGTAGAATCCATCCTCGGCAATACACAGATAGTGAACCAGCTCACCGACAACGGCGAATCCTACGGCTACGCTATCAAAGGGAGTTGAGTTCAGTTATCTCAAAATCGCGGACATCTGCACTTACACTGATGTGGACAACAATACGAGCAATACACAGGTGCTTTACGGCATTGAGCACAACGACACCACGGACAAGCTCCTCGCCGCACTGGGGCTGAGCATAGACGACAGATACTCCGCCGCAGACAACGGCAATGTATATGCGTATCAGTCGGACGTGCTCATCGATGCGCTGAAGAACGCGCTCACAAATAATGCGACATCGGTCAAGAACTCGCTTGAAAGCTACGTCCGCGAGAACGGCGGCACGGCCATGCCGGAGACTGACGGCCACGGTCACAGTGCAGTTTCAGACCTGCCTCTTGGCCTGTACCTCTTCGTCGAGACCCGCGTCCCCGAAATGGTCACAGAGACCACCGCGCCCTTCCTCGTCTCCCTGCCGATGACCAGCACCACAGATAACGCAAGCTGGCTTTACGATGTGACGCTTTACCCCAAGAACCTCACCGGAATCCGACGCTTGAAAAGACCGTGCGCGAGGCAAAGTCCAGCAGCGGCAGACAATGGCAGTGCAGACATCTCTGACGGCTTTACACATACCGCCACCGCATCTGTCGGCGACGTTCTTGAATACCAGATCGTCTCCACGCTCCCGTCCATCACCTCGGCAGCTTCGTATCTCATAGATTACAGCTTCATAGATACCGCCGAGAAAGGCATACCTTACCGCCAGAACGGCGTCACGCTTGAGTTCTTTAAGGAGGCTGCATGCACGGACAAGATAGCGACATGGACAGAAGCTGATGGCAAGTTCAATGTCAGCTACACAACCAATGACAATGGATATGTCATGAGCATAGCGATGACTGAGACAGGTCTGGATGAAATAAACACCAGCAAGGCCGTATACGCCGATGCTTCAATGGTCAACTCCGGGTATTCCGACTGCACGCTCCGCATTACATACTCTGCCCAGCTGGACAAGTCCGCGAACTACGGTGACAATGGCAACACCAACGATGTTGTCCTCACGTGGAAGCGCACGAACAGCAGCTATTATGATACGCTCATCGATGACTGCCATGTGTACGTGTTCGGGCTTGACCTCACAAAGAAGTTCTCCGATGGCAAGGGGAGACCTCAGCAAGGTCGAGTTCTGCCTCCAGAACGATGCAGACGATTACTATGTGGTAGCCAAGTATGACGAGACTGCGAAAGCATACTATGTGACCGGCAGCACTTGATGACAAAAGCCAAGACCACGCGCTTCACTCCGCGCTCTGACGGCAGACTCCCCATCTACGGTCTTGAAAATGATGCGTACACCATAACTGAGCTCAAGACGGACGGGGGCATATACTCTTCTCAAGAATGGTATAGGTCTTGTAATAAGCGTCGGCGAAAGCAGTACGGTCTGCGATGTTTACAGCTCCGATGTCCTCGGGCTTATCCAGAACGATCCCCGTTACGCAGATGTTGAAGAGGGCTGTTCCACAATATGCCGCAGAAGCATCTGGAACACAAGCTCCTGACCGCATCGGCAAAGGTGGACAACAAGCAGCAGGTCACGCTCGGTTCGGACAACGGCTCGGCAAACGCTTTCGTACCTCTGACAGTTGTGAACACCAAGGGCTTCGACCTGCCCAAGACAGGCGGTTACGGCAATTGGATGTTCCCGGCTATTGGTCTGAGCCTTGTAGCTGTGGCAGTTGTGGTCATATACTTTGCGTTCAGAGATAAGAAGAAAGAAACAAATAAGTAAAGGTCAGGGAGGCAGGCTAAGAAACCTGCTTCCCGTTTTCGCGTATGAGCAGAAAAACAAAGATCATATTAGGACTAACAATATTAATTATTGCTCTGCTCGTCTGCCTGTACCCTGGTCATAAGATAACTTCACCGCCGTCAAGTACCAGTCTATAGTTCAGACCAGATATGAGAAGGCTGTCAGCAATATGGATGATACAGAACTGCAAAAGGCAAAGGAAGGCGGCTTTGGCGTATAACCGGACGCTGATCCCAGGCGTCGCAGATAACCTTTCGTTCTCGGAAGAGGCGCTCAAATCTGCCGCTGAGAATTACGAGAACCTGCTGAATATCCGCGGCGACGGGATAATGGGGTACGTCGAGATCCCGAAGATAGACGTAAATCTGCCAATCTACCACGGCACGGGTGACGACAGTCTTGACCGTGGCGTCGGCCATCTGCTCGGCAGCTCTCTGCCGGTCGGCGGGGAAACTTCCCACGCTGTGCTGACAGCGCACTCAGGGCTTGCCGGACAGCGTCTGTTCTCGGATTTAGATAAACTGGAGTGCGGCGATACGTTCTACGTTCACACGCTTGATGAGACTATGGCGTATATGGTGCTGGAGATAAACACCGTGCTCCCGGAGGACACGTCAAAGCTCGTGATCCTGCCGGAGCATGATGTATGCACGCTGGTGACCTGCACGCCATACGGAGTCAACACTCATCGCCTCATGGTACGTGGGACACGCATTCGCAATGATCAGGCTGAATATGTAGAAAATCTCAAGGCTGAGAGGAATGAGCGCGAGGGTGTCACACAGTCTACGTGGCAGCAGGAGTATTTCAAGGGCATAGGGCTTGGCGTTATCTGCATAGCGCCATCGGCATAGTCTATGAGATAAACCGCATACGTCCAAGGCGGAGAAAGCGAGGTCTGCATGAAAAGGGCTAAAATAATCCTTCTTATTTTTATGGCGCTCCTCGCCGCAGTTGGACTCTTTGTTACCTTCAAACCGCTCATGGAGCGAGCTTCACGGCAGAAGCAGGTGGACGAAGCCAACGATAGCTTTATCCAGCAGTTAGAGCAGATACAGTCTGTAAAGATGCAGAGCCGGAGGCAACACCATATGCGCAGCTCCGCGAGCAGATAGAGCAATACAACACTTGGCTGTATGAGGGAAAACAGATAGCGCTCACAAATGCGGCAGCATACGAGCAGCCCGCATTCATCTTAACGCAGTACGGCTTGCAGGATGAGACATTCGGGATAATCTACATCCCGAAGCTTGAAGTAACTCTGCCGCTGTACCTCGGCGCGAATGATGAGAACATGGCAAACGGCGCGGCAGTGCTGGGACAGACAAGCGTCCCCATCGGCGGCGTCAACACAAACGCTGTAATCGCAGGTCATCGCGGCTGGAACGGATATCCGTATTTTCTGAATCTCGATGAGCTTCAGATCGGCGACCTCGTGTACATAGATAATGTATGGACGCTGATGAAGTATGAGGTAGTAGATATACAGGTCATCTCGCCAGACGATGTTGACGCGATAAAGATACAGGAGGACGAGACCTTGTGACTCTCCCTGACCTGCCATCCGCCGAACACCGGCGGTCGGCAGAGACTTCTCGTATTCTGCGAGAGAGTAAGTGAATAGACAAAGAGCCGGGCATCCGCTCGGCTCGAATTATATGGAGGTTCAATATGACAGTAGATATAGACCTGTGGGTAACAGCAACGATCCTCAGAGAGCTGCGAAACAACGGGCTGATAACCCAGAAGGAAGCTGAAAAGATACTTTCCCGTGTTGCCAAACAAACCGGCGCGACGCTTATTATTTCCGTCTGAAAATTACGGCTCCTGCTTTATATATGTCTGATTACGGCTTGTCGGCTTGTCCGGCTAACTCATGATCACGAACCCGTCCTCTATAGCAGGGTTCAAATAGTTCTTTCTGAGTGCCTCTTTGGATTTCAGACCTAAGAGCTCCATAATGCACTTGGCTGTATATGCTTCGCCGTACTCCATCACATTGAGCAGCCGCTTTACCTGCTCGCTCATGCTGGAAGCTGAGGATGCAGTTTGCTGCAGAACCTCATCTAAGGTGCTGTTTATCATGGTGAGCATAAACACAATGAACGCATCGGAATTACCGGCAACATGGCATGCGGATATAGCGTTATAATACTCGGTCTGAAATTTGTATATGTGGCTTTCTATAGGCAGATACTGAAAGACCTGCTTCCACTGAGTAAGGAGCGCGGTCTGCCAAAGGCGAGCCATTCTGCCGTTGCCATCGGCAAAGGGATGAATAAACACAAATTCATAATGAAATACCGAAGATAGGATCAGCGGATGCACTGAATCTTTTTCGCGAACCATCCAACTGAACAGATCATCCATAAGCTCGCGGTACGAGGTGTGCCGGAGGTGCCATAAAAATGCATCTGTCTCCGTCAAACACGCCTTCCTCGCCGCGGCGGAATGCGCCTGATTCATCGACAGTATATTTCGTGAAGAGTCCATGCAAGCGCTTCAGCTCTTCAACCGAATACGGGTCAAAGCTGCCTATCTGCTCATATGCGGCATAGGCATTCTTGACTTCTTGAATCTCTTTTTGTGGGCCTATCACGGTTTTGCCGTTTACGACGGCTCTTACCTCATCCATCGAAAGAGAGTTTGCCTCTATTGCGAGCGATGAGTGTATAGACTTGATCCTGTTGTTCCGTCTGAGATGCGGCTTGCTCTCAAATTCTTTATAATTGCTGATTCGACCGAGCTTGTCCGAAATCTCGGATATGAGAGAAACCATTTCATTTGTTATGGAAAACGGCGGAGAATACATTTTCATAGCAAGCCTCCCAATTAAAAATACCTATTTTATTATACCTCAAGCTGTGTGAAATAGCAACATCTTGCTTATTATCTTGCGTACTTTCTTGCGCATCAGGAAGCAGAGGGTGGTTAGTGCGCCGGAGGGAACTTGCTTATTATCTTGCACATTTTCTTGATATTTCAGTAGCTTTGTGAAAGGTGTTGTGGTATTGTGTGTTGCTGCAGAGGGAGGTGAACCGGTGCATGGCACAGGAAAACACCGCGAGAGTCATAACAATAGCGGCAACAGAGCAGCCGCAGGATATACGGCTGAGAGTCGCAGCCTACGCTCGAGTCAGCTCATCATCTGACGAGCAGCTAAACTCCTTTGCCGCACAGAACCGCTACTATACCGAGCTCATATCCGGCAAGGATAACTGGCAGCTTGTAGACATCTATGCCGATGAGGGTATCACAGGCACTTCAATTGAGAAGCGCGATGACTTCAAGCGCATGCTCCGCGACTGTGAGCGTGGGCTCATAGACAGGATACTTGTAAAGTCCATATCCAGATTTGCCAGAAACACCACCGAGTGCCTCGAAACAGTACGCTCTCTGAAATCTCGCGGCGTAAGCGTGTACTTTGAAAAAGAGGGCATCGACACCGGCAAAGTCTCCGGCGAGATGCTCACCGCCGTGTTCGCATCGCTGGCACAAGCCGAGAGCGAGTCTATCTCGAAGAACATGCGTTGGAGTTACCAGAAACGGATGCAGATGGGAACATACATCCCGCGTCCATACCCTTCGGCTATGTGCTTAAGGACGGCAAGATAACTATTGAACCAGAGGAAGCGGACGTTGTGCGCAAGATATATGATATGTACCTATCCGGCTCGGGTAGAGTTACCATAGCTCAAAATCTAAACCGACGGGGATATTTAATCGTCAGCATAAGCCGTGGAATAGCAGCGTATACTTTATATACTCTCTAATGAGAGATATATCGGAGATTCAATATGGCAGAAAACTTACCAGACAAATGTACTTCCCTCGTGAGCTCAAGAGAAATAACGGTGAAATCCCGCAATACTACGCAAAAACACGCATCCTCCAATAGTGTCACACGAAGAATATATGGCTGTACAGAGCTTGCGAGAGCAAAGGACACTCTCCGAAACGCCAGTGCAACACCCAAGCATATTCAGCAAAAATTATTGTGTGGTAATTGCGGCGCGTCGTTTCGTTCAATGACGAATAAGAACGTAAAATATTGGCTATGCAGGACCCATGCAGAAAATACCGGCTTATGCAGTGTATCTCAAATTCCAGAAGCAGAAATCGAGGAAGCGTTCCTTCGCCTCTGCTACAACTGAAACACGCCCCAGAAATACTGCAGCGGGTTTTAGGCAATCTATATGAGATGACAAATCACCGAATGTTATGGAGTCCGGATGTAATAGAGTTAAACAAGAGAATATCCGATATTCTAAGTCAGAATCAAATGTTAGCCGTACTGAAACAGCAGGGGCTCGTTGATCCTGACATTTTCATATCCAAGACCAATGAGCTGGCTGAACAGCTCCGCAAGCTGAAGTTTGAGAAAGAGCGTCTGCTGGAAGCAAAAACGAATGACACACTATTTCAGACAAAGCAGATCATGGAGGTTATCCGTGATGCCCCGACTGCCTTGAGGAATTTGACTCGGAGCTGTTCTGCGAACTCATTGTCAAAATCATAGTTGAAGACAATACTCACTTGAGATTCAGGCTGAAAAACGGTCTTGAGCTCAGAGAGACTATTAGAAGGGCGGTGCGGTAATGAATAAGAGGCGACAGCCATTCGGGTATCAGATATGCGGCGGACGGGTAGCTGTTAAATGCTCGGAGGCGGACATCGTGAAATATATCTTCCGAGCGTATATAGGCGGCGCATCATTCAATGATATAAAATTAGGTTTGATGAATCAGCCGGTTTCCTATGATGGGGATAAGGCTTGGAACAAAAATATGATAGCGAGGATATTGGGGATAGACGATATGTGGGAACAGATGTCTATCCTCAAATTTTACTCTGCGAGGATTTCAGGCGGCTGAAAGCATACGAACATCCAAAGTTCCAACAGACACACGGTCAGAAGCTCGGAGGTCGCTCTATAAATTGAGCGATAAGCGCCCTGCAGTGCAGACCGAAGCAGATGTGCTCGGTATTATAAACGCACTGATTCATGATCCGAGTTTAATAAAAGAGCAAAAACTGCGCCGGAAGTAACTGAGTCATTTGGGCTGCAACAGGAGTTTGATGACTTGCTTCTGGTGCAGAATAGATGAGGTCAAAGCAAAACGACTCATATTTCAGATGGCGTCCGTGCAGTACTCCGTGATAGATAATAGCGAGTATGAAACTACACGACTGCAAAGAATGGTATCCAAGTGCAAAACACTAACTGAGCTTGATGCAGACCTGCTTGCGAAGATCGTTGATAAGGTGATCGTAAATAGAATATCCACACAGGTGATTTTGAGAAATGGACAGATTATAAATTCGGAGGAAGTGATATGAGCAATACAACGCCAACAGTTATATGTATTCCAGCCAAGCCCGAAGTTGTACGGGCTTCAAAGCGCCAGCTCCGTGTTGCGGCATATTGCCGCGTATCCACTGATGACGAGGAGCACTCACCAGTTACAGGCGCAGAAGAATTACTACACAGATAAAAAATCATGACCAACAAAGAATGGACTATGGCGGGTATCTTCGCCGATGAGGGCATAACCGGCACATCTGCCCGCAAGCGTCCGGAGTTCATGCGCATGATCCGCCAGTGTAAGCAGGGCAAGATTGACATCGTGCTTACAAAATCCATCTCGCGCTTTGCTCGGAATACAGTCGATTGCCTGAATTACGTACGTGCGCTAAAAGAGCTGGGAATAGCAGTCATCTTTGAGAAAGAGAATATGAACACCCTCGAAATTGACAGCGAGATACTCATAACAATGCTTGGTGCGTTCGCGCAATCCGAAAGTGAGTCCATCTCTGCTAACGTCCGCTGGGGTATCCGACAGGCTATGAAAGAGGGCAAAGCCACTATACAGTACAAATATCTGTATGGCTATCGCAAAGGGCGATGACGGCAAGCCTGAGATAATACCGGACCAGGCAGAGGTCGTCAGAAAAATATACGACCTGTTTCTAAGCGGCACACCGGTCCGCGGTATACAGGAGTATCTGAATGCGAACTCTGTTCCGAACATAAACGGTGAGCCAAAATGGGCGCGGGCGCCATAGACAGCATACTTACGAATGAGAAATACTGCGGCGATGTACTGCTCCAGAAAACCTACATTGACGACTGCATCAATAAGAAAGTCAAGAAGAACACCGGGCAGCTCCCAATGTATCTGGTGCAGAATCATCATGAGGGGATAATAAGCCGAGAGACCTTTGATGCTTGCTCAAGCAGAGCTTGCACGTCGTAGTGCAGGAAAGAGTCCATCAAAGAAAAATGCCCCGACCGGCCGGAGCAGGTACAGCAGTAAAGATGCGCTATCGGATAGATTGTATTGCGGCGAGTGCGGCACACGGTATCAGCGCTGCACATGGCGCAACCGCGACGGCGCAAGAAGCGCATCGTCTGGCGCCGCGTCAGCAGGGTAGACTACGGAAATAAATACTGCCACGACTCGCCGACGCTGGATGAAGAGCCGCTGCACAGAGCCATACTTGACGCAATAAACAGTGCAGTTAAGGATAAAGACAACATCATCTATAATCTCAAGAGTGCAATGGAAAAAAGAGCTTGCCCCGGTCGCAGGGGCAGCAGCTCAGTCTGTCCGAGATAGATAACCAGCTCGAACAGCTAAACACTGAATTCAGCAAAGTGCTTGCCGAAGCATCCGAAAGCGGTGATCAGGCAGCGTATAGCGATAGGTTCCGAGAAATCATGCAGAAAGCAAACGGCTTTGAAAGCCGAGCGTGGCGAGATACAACGGATGTTAGCCGAGCAAAAGCCGCGCGACTCATATAGAGCAATGCAGGCAAGCAGCAGAAACAACACCATATGTAGCAAAGGAATATCAAAATCATAGCCATGCGACATTTATTGCCTCAACAATCCAATATGGAAATAAATTAAATGGTATTGCTTGCACCTGCCACACAGCGATTTCAGTTTATTGATATAATAGCAATTCCCAATAGTAATCCGACGCTTGGCCCCACGGATACAATCGGGGAAGAAAATCTCATGGAAATAATTGAAGAGGTGATGGAGAAGTATTCAGCGTCTACAAAAATATGGAATCTATCATTAGGGGTCGAAAGCAAAGTTTGCAACGGCTCTATGTCAGATTTGGGAATATTTTTGGACTATATCCAAAATAAATACCAAGTTCAATTGTTCGTTTCAAGCGGAAATCTAAATCAGCCGCCATTTAGAGAATGGCCACCACAAGACGATATGGGTGATCGTGACCGCATTATTTCACCGGCCGATTCTGTGCGTGCTATTACAGTAGGTGCAATTGCCCTATATGATTCAGATGATTCTATTGTGAAAAGAGATGAACCTGCGCCTTTTAGTCGCAGAGGACCTGGTGCAAACTATATCGTTAAACCTGATGTAGTGGACTACGGGGGAACATATCCAGACACCTCGGCTCGTTGGGGATAGGGATGAAAGGATTAGATAATTACGGGAATATAATAGAGGGAATTGGAACCAGTTACTCAACTCCTCGTGTTGTTCAAAATTTGCTTCTGTCTATGATGCGATGGTGGAAAGAGATGTGCTTCTTGCCAAGGCAATGATAATTCATTCCGCAAGAATGAATTTTTTTTCAGAGATAGTCTTGAGCAAAATCCTGACAATATCAAGTATTATGGCTTCGGGATGCCCGCGGTTGATGTGCAAGATATTTTACAATGCGTAAGATGAGATTACATTAGTCTTTCGTCAGAAAATTGCACAGGGCACTCATTTGGAGA
>VOFB01003526.1_pt1 | contig 21107 bp, 22 predicted proteins | sample 5384141 | NCBI WGS metagenome assembly VOFB01 (sample SAMN12384721, study PRJNA508395) | human gut metagenome | isolation source: healthy gut A | host: Homo sapiens | reverse complement strand
TCAATGTTACTGCGGTACTGGAGAAAAAGTAAATGATACATGGGAAAAAAGTAAACAATGCACCTGTTGATTTAGGTCAGGTAACTTCAATAGATTCTCCTTATGTATTCGACCGTTACAAATTAATGCCGGGTACATACCGTATTACGTTCTATGGAACAACAACGGATGAACATTTTTCATTTGAAACCAATGCTCAAATGGATTCCGACAGCTTTGGACATCTTCAAACAGCGGAAGCATTTGACCCTGACAGTGGTAAAATACAGGCAACTTCTTTTGAAGTTACTGTAAACAGCGGAGAAACAGTACAGCTAAATGCTCCTGTTGTACGCAATCAACAGACTGTCATTTCAAAAGAATATAAGGCAGAAGGTCAAACTGATTGGACAGCAGATGATAAAGCAGAACATCATCCTGGTGAACTGATTACATACCGTATTGGTATGCAGAATTTTAATACCGCTGAAAAACAAAATCTGAAGGTGACAGACCAGATAAACAGATTGTTGGAATTCCAAGAGGGCACGTTGCAGCTGCATGTGATAAATAACGATGGTACAGATACTGTAACACCGATTACTTCATATACGTTAAACAACGGCACTCTTGAGATAACGAATCTAACAATTCCGGGAAGAGCGGAGAATCGACCGGATGTACCGGTACAGGCATATGTTGAATTTAATGTAAAGTGTTAGGACAAACGGGATTGACTGTTGATAACAATGCATGGACTGTTCCAAACCAAGCAACCGTTTCAATGGATGGAGCGGAAACGGTTACTCAAATACTAATGTATATGTGACAAGTCCAATTGCGTCTATTACCAATACCGTAGAAAATCCGAAAGAATTCTATCAACAAGGGCAAGAGGCTGTCTTTAAGCTAACTGCCATTGTAGAGCAAGGGCAAAAGTACGTCAAGTTCTCTTGAAAATGTAATAATAACGGATGTACTGCCAAAAGGTGTAAGCTTTAGCGGATTGACATATGCAGATGGAACTCCTGTAGATACATCACTTTATACTGTCACAAAAGATGAGACAGGAAGAGACGTCCTTACATTAAATATTGACATACTGACAGATAAAGAAGTATTTTTGGTAAAAACCACTGTGGACTATTCCAGCCAAAACTTTGATGACCCTACAGTAAATACATGGAAATGGAGCATAAAGCATCTATTGGTTGGCCTGTATTGGTTCAAGGCGGTACCGAATATGAATCTGCAGAAAGTGAAGTTCAAACTATCACTGCAAAACGTCCAAATGTTAATTTGAAAAAAAGATGTTTCAAAGCACACAGTAAAACAGAAGAGGTATTTTCTTATACATTTTCTATCTATAACAGTAATGGAATTGATGTAGCAGATACAACCTTTACAGATATTCTGGATAAGGGTTTAAGCGTTGTCAATATGCCTCAGGGTATGACTGCTACACCGCAAGAGGACGGTACCACTGTATTGTCAATGGATATCAGTAATCTTCCCGCACAGGCAGACGATACGATTCCGTCTTATACGTTCCAAGTTGATGTAAAAGCTGTAGATAATCAGCCTGAAGACATCACTCAATGGACAATTCCAAATGCGTTTATGCTTGAAGGAGAACTGGATGGCGACCCAAATACAGGCATTGATATGACCAGAGCGAATAGAAAAGTAGACCAAATTACCAGTAATACAGTTGATGTAGAAGTATTCAGAGCCTATCAAGTAAAGTATTTCCAAAACAGCCGACAGAACTGATAAACATTATAATGTTGGCGAGCAAGTAAGCTTTACGGTTAAAGTTTCTAACCTAGGCGTTGAACCGTTAACAAATTTAGAAGTAGCGGATGTAATGCCAAATATAACACTTGATGCAGCTTCTTTGAATAACAATATCAAGCAAGTGTCTTCCCAATCAGGGACTGCGGTCATGATTCAAACATTACAGCCCGGAGAGACAGTGACTCTCGACTTCCTTTATACTGTACAGGAAAGCGATTCGGATAAAGCTGTAACGAATACGGTAACTGCAAGCAATACTCACGTAAATAAAGAAGCAACAGAAACAATTACGATAGGAAAATATGTGCCATCGGTAATTCCGGAGACACCAAGTGACAGTCATCCAATGGAACAAAATCAAAATAAAAATAATGTACTGACAGGGATACAACATATCTAATATTGGTACCTATATTAATTACAATATTGGCTGTTTCTTTTAGTAATTGTTGTCACTTTAGTTTTACGGAATAAGAAATATACAGATAAATCATAAATAAAAAACTCTAACGTTTAACGTTAGAGTTTTTTATGGAAAAAAATACTCAAGTTTCCAATATTTGAAAAAATTTCTAAATGAAAGAATGTGAAATTTCTTCCGTTTTATTGCAATTACATTGTAGTTTGTGATAATATAATTTTACATAAATTATTAGGAAAGTTAGGGGGCGAAAATGAAAAATTTACTGGTTTTTTAGCGATTTTTATGGTAGTTTTATTGTGTGTACCATCGTTTACAGCTGTTTTTGCTGACACTTATTCATCGTCTGCATCAACAGTTCAAGATGGAAATGAATCAGAAAGTAGTACAGACAATACTACTGATAATGTACAAACCTATCCATACGACCTGGAAGAAGGAATTTATAAAATTAAATATCAGAACAAAGTACTGACTGGTGTTAGCTCAGAACAAAATGGTGGACAAACCTTTATATTTGCTGACGAGCAAGAGTCTGATGAACAGCTATTTTGTTTTGAGAAGTTGGAACAAGACAAATATAAAATTGTACAGCAAAGTTCTCAAAAAGTATTAACAGCACAAGATAATACAGCTGTTTTTTCCGATTGGAATGACGATGAAACTCAGTATTGGTCATTGGTATCCACAGAGGAAGGGACAGTATTTTTAAAGTCCTACAATCATCAAATGGTGGTTGTTTCTTCTGAAAATACATTACAATTGTCTTATAATATGCCTGATGAAAGCTTTTCATTTGAACGTGCTGTAAACTCTTATTCTACGAATTCCAACGTAGAAAATACTGTGGATTCACAAGAAAAACAGACTCTTAATTCTGCTCAACAAAAAGATGTTGTCATCCCGACGGCTATTACGAGATACGTTCTGCAGTAAGCGGAAAGAACCTGGAAGTATACGGAGTAAAGTACACTGGGCGGAGCAAAAATCACCCAGTGGTACGCTACAGGAGGAAAGAACCAGAAATGGAAAGTAGAAAACCAGGCAGACGGAAGTGTCCGCATTACGAATGTAAACTCAGGCTTGGTATTGGACTATAACGGAAGCGTAAACGCGTATGAACAATGGGACTGGCATGGAGGTTCCAATCAAAGATGGGAAATTTCCAAAACAAGTACCGAGGGAAATTACTGCATCAGAAATCAGTCCAACGGCTATGCAATGGATGTATTGTATGGAACCATGGAAGATGGTCAGCATGTGGTAAGTTATGAGTACAACGGAGGAGTTAATCAGCAATGGCAGTTTATTAAAACTGATTGTAACGCGACACAGGTAGTACCCGATGGGTACTATGAAATAAAATCAGCAGTAAGCGGAAAGGACTTGGAAGTCTACGGAGCAAGCTTACTTGGCGGAGGAAAAGTGACCCAGTGGGATGCTACAGGAGGCAACAATCAAAAAATGGAAACTGGAGAATCAAAGTGACGGAACCATACGCTTGACGAATGTAAATTCAGGTTTGGTGCTGGATTACAACGCAAGCACAAACAGCTACGAGCAATGGGATTGGCATGGAGGCTCAAACCAAAGATGGCAGATATCAAGTCGCAAGCCGGAAATTACTATATCAGAAATATGTCCAACAACCACGCAATGGATGTGTTGTATGGTAATACGGGTAACGGCCAGTATGTTGTGGACTATGAGTATAACGGAGGAATCAACCAGCAATGGCAGTTGGTACCTACTAAAAATAGAACAGGTAATGCCAGACGGCTATTATGAGATACGTTCCGCAGTAAGCGGAAAGAACCCGGAAGTGTACGGAGTAAGTACGCAGGGCGGAGCAAAAATTACTCAGTGGGATGCTACAGGGGCAACAATCAAAAGTGGAAACTGGAGAATCAAAGTGACGGAACCATACGCTTGACGAATGTAAATTCAGGTTTGGTGCTGGATTACAACGCAAGCACAAACAGCTACGAGCAATGGGATTGGCATGGAGGCTCAAACCAAAGATGGCAGATATCCAAGTCGCAAGCCGGAAATTACTATATCAGAAATCAGTCCAACAACCACGCAATGGATGTGTTGTATGGTAATACGGGTAACGGCCAGTATGTTGTGGACTATGAGTATAACGGAGGAATCAACCAGCAATGGCAGTTGGTACCTACCAAAATAGAACAGATTATTCCAGACGGCTATTATGAAATACGTTCAGCGGTAAGCGGAAAGAACCTGGAAGTGTACGGAGTAAGTATGCTAAGCGGAGCAAAGATAACCCAATGGTACGCTACAGGAGGAAAGAACCAGAAATGGAAAGTAGAGAACCAAGATGACGGAAACGTCCGTATTACAAATGTAAACTCAGGCTTGGTACTGGAATACAACGGAAATACAAATGCATATGAACAACGGAACTGGAATGGAGGTTCCAATCAAAAATGGGAAATTTCAAAACAAGTACCGAGGGAAATTACTGCATCAGGAATCAATCTAACGGCTATGCAATGGATGTATTGTATGGAGCCATGGAAGACGGAGATCATGTGGTAAGTTATGAGTACAACGGAGGAGTTAATCAGCAATGGCAGTTTATCCAAACAGACCTGATACAACACAGGTAGTACCTGATGGCTATTACGAGATAAAATCAGCAGTAAGCGGAAAGAATCTGGAAGTGTACGGAGCAAGTACGCAGGGCGGAGCAAAAATTACTCAGTGGGATTCTACAGGAGGCAACAATCAAAAATGGAAACTGGAGAATCAAAGTGACGGAACCATACGCTTGACGAATGTGAATTCAGGTTTGGTACTGGAATACAACGCAAGTACAAACAGCTACGAGCAATGGGATTGGCATGGAGGCTCAAACCAAAGATGGCAGATATCCAAGTCGCAAGCCGGAAATTACTATATCAGAAATATGTCCAACAACCACGCAATGGACGTATTATATGGCAGTATGAATAACGGTCAGTATGTGGTGGATTATGAGTATAATGGCGGAATCAATCAGCAATGGCAGTTGGTACCTGTAGAGTTAAAAAACGCTACAGGGGATAGATGTATCCGAGCATCAGGGAAATATCAATTGGCAGCAGGTAAAAGCCAGCGGACAGGTAGACTTTGCGATTATTCGTGCAGGTTACGGTAGAAAAACTTATCAAAAAGATAAGTTTTTGAGCAAAACTATGCAGGTGCAAAAGCGCAGAATATTCCAATTGGAATTTATCAGTACAGCTATGCGGACAGTGTAGCTGATGCTGAACGCGAAGCAGAAACTTGCCTTACATGGCTAAACGGAAGAGCCGTAGATTCTTATGTCATTTTTGATTTTGAAGAATCAAAGATCATAGATAAGCTTAACAAGGACGATATACCTGATAATGACATTACGCCTGACGTTTTGTCTCAAATGGCAATTGCTTGGTGCAAAAAAATTGAGGCAGCAGGCTACACCCCCATGATTTACGTAAATCCTGATTTTATAACCAACAAATATAACTATAAAATGTTAAAAGAATCAGGTTATGATATTTGGATAGCCAATTATGGAAGAAGTATTACATATGATTGGCCATATCCGGTTAGAATGTGGCAATATACATCTTCAGGTAGCGTAAGTGGTATTAGTACAAATGTGGATATGAATATTATGTACACTGGCAGTGAATATAGTGGTAAATTTGTACTTCCTGATGGACAAAAAGGTAAGTGTAATTCAAGTAATGTAAATGTTCGCACAAGTCCAACAACTACTTCGGGTAATAATGTACTATTTCAAGTTCATAATGGGTATCAATTTACTATATTGCAAGAACAAAACGGTTGGTATCAAGTATCCTTTGGAGCGGATAGAATTGGTTGGATATCTGGACTATATGTAACACTTATTTAAATGTATTTATAACCCAAACTTAAAAAGAAATTCCCCTTTTAGCTTTACAAAGCTAAAGGGGAATTTCTTTTTATTCAAATTATGGTTTTTGCAGAATGCCTTTTTCCAAATCTTCAGGTGCTTGTGCTTTTACCACATAGTGTAGTTTTTACCTGTTGCATTATATGGAATTTTATCTACAAAGCAGTAAAATCTAGGACATTTGTATGCAGAAAGGTCAGGGTGATTTGCACAGTATTTGTTCAAATCTTTTATTGTAAGAGAATCATCTTTTGGAATCACATAAGCTACAACTGCTTCACCGCGTGCCTTATCAGGTACAGCTGTTACAATACAGTCTGCAACGCTTGGATGACAGTTGATTGCCTCTTCTACTTGTGCCGGATAGATATTTTCACCGCTGCTGATAATCATATCGTCTTTTCTGCCGGAAACAGTAATAAATTGATTCTTATCCCATGTACCTAGGTCATGAGTATAAATCCAGCCTTTATAGAATTTATCTTTTGTAAGTTCCTCGTTACCGGGATAGGTCAGTGTAGATTTAAAACATGGGAAAATAATGATTTCGCCCGGGGTTTTTCCGTCCATTGGAACCAAATCATCTGGTTCAGCACGTTTATCGTCGTATACACGAACAATTCTAACTTCATCATCGGTGCAAGAACGTCCTGCAGAACCAGCCATTTCAGGCAAATCATATGGTCTTAGAAAACAGTTCCAGAAGGTTTCTGTAGTACCGTAGCCGTTAAAAATATTCGGTGTTAACTCTTTTTGGTAACGAATACATGCTTCCTTCTCCAAAGGACTTCCCATGGTAACAATTCCTTTTAAATGAGACAAATCCGCAGGATGTTTTTCTCCTGACGGGTTACCAAGCTATTCAAGGCAGAAGGGGAGCCGATTAGAAAAATATTCATAGTAACACCGTATTTTTCAGTGTATTCCATGCATAATTTGGTACTAAACACTCTCAATACAACACAAGTACCGCCAACATAGAAAGTTGGTGTTAAACCGCCTGAATGTAATCCTCCGCGATGGAACCATGGTGACATATTCATAGTAATGTCCAATGGGCATAGCGGAAAATGCATGATAACATCGTGAGCGGATAAAACTTCATTTACATTGTTAAGAGGTACACTTTTGGGCAATCCGGTTGTACCTGAAGTATATAAACGGGTTACTTCATCATATAGATTTGGCTCTTCTTTCATAACCGGGTCAGCTGTACTGGAATCTTTAATATAATCGTCAAAGAAAATATGTCCTTCAGGCAATGCAGGGCGCTCACCACGATAATCTACAGCCAAAATAATAGGAGGTTTATATTCACATAGTTCTAATGCTTTGTGGGCAGTTTCTTTAATTTCACAGTCATAAATATAAGCTTTTTGGACGATTATGGTCAAGCAGACGTGCTGTTTCGCCAGGGGCAAGATTAAAGTTAGCAGGGGAGTCGATGGCCCCAATTTTTGTGGTGCAATGTAACAAAATGCAAATTGAGGAGAATTTAACAGTTGAAACAAAAACAACATCATTTTTTCCAATCCCGTCATTTTGTAATGCATTTGCCAAGCGATTGCAGGTTTCGTTTAATTCGGTATAAGTCCAGCTTTGTTCGGCCAATGGGTCAATCATTGCGGTTTTATCCGGAAAACGACGAACATTTCGCATAAATCCGTTTAGCCAAGTAAAATTTTTCAAAGATTTCTTTAAAGTTTTCTGCATCATATGTGTATCCCATAATTCACCTCTGATATTTTCCAACAATTATGCTGGAGTTTTGACCGCCAAATCCAAGAGCGTTGGACATAGCGGTTGTTATATTTTTTGTATTGGTTTCTCAGCAATAATTTGAACGTTACATTCAGGGTCAATTTCATCGCAGTTTATGGTAGGCGGTAGAATTCCTGTTTCAAAGCTTTAATGCAGGCAATACATTCTGTAATGCCGCCGGCACCCATTAAATGACCTGTCGCACCTTTTGTGGAACTAACGGGTACATCGTAAGAGTCGAATACAGTGCGAATTGCAAAACATTCGGCAATATCGCCTTTGACGGTAGCAGTTCCGTGTGCATTAATGTAACCAATATCTTCAGGTTTTAAATTGGCTTGATGTAATGCAAGACGCATACATTCTGCTGCACCAATACCGTCAGGGGTCAGGTGCTACAGGGTTAAATGCATCTGTATTATTGGCACAGCCCAACAATTCAGCATAAATGGTTGCACCACGTTTTTAGAGCATGTTCTTCTGTTTCTAAAATTAATGCTCCGCCGCCTTCACCTATAATAAAACCATCACGTTTTTGGTCAAATGGTCTGCTCATGCCTGTACGGGACAGCGCTCCGCTCATTGCAAGACTTTGAATTAAAAACAGGATTAATGGCGGATTCTCCCCTGCCATAACCACAATTGCATCAGCCATACCTGCTTTTAATAACATAGAAGCAACAGTGATGGCATCTCCGCCTGAAGAACATGCAGTTGTAACAGTCAAACTGGGACCTTTTATTCCATATTGGATAGATAGATGTGACGCTGCAATATTGCCCATATATTTCGTTAAAAATTTGGGACTGACATGTTTTCCTTTTGTAGATAGTTCTTCTTGTGTAGAAACTGCAAGTGTAAGTCCTTCCAAAGCAGTTCCCATAACAATGCCTGTTCTATAAGGATGAAAAAAGATTCAATACCGCTTTGTTTGATAGCCTCTTGTGCTGCAACATATGCATATTGCATGAAGGTATCTAAATCGTGTGCCAGCTTTCCTGGAAGATAATCCTTTGGATTAAAGTTATGTACTTCTGCAGCCTGTTTGATAGGTAATGTGGAAGTGTCAATACATGAGATATCTTCAATACCGCAAACCCCTGAAATTAAGCTGTTCCAATAGTTGTCCACACCAATTCCGATAGGAGTCACTGCACCCATGCCGGTTATTACAATTTTATTACTCATTGATTGTCACCGCCGATCTTACGGAATGCAATACAAGCATGTCCTCCGAAGCCTAAGGATGTTGACAAAGCGGCCTGAATGTTTGCTTTGCGTGCCTCCAGTGGAACATAATCTAAATCACATTCCGGATCGGGTTGTGTTAAACCTATGGTTGGTGGAACAGTTTGATGCTGCAGTGCGAGAACAGAAGCAATTGCTTCTGCGGCGCCTGCGGCTCCAAACATGTGACCTGTCATAGATTTTGTAGAACTAACCAGTACTTTACGTGCACGTTCTTCTCCCAACGCTTTTTTGATAGCAACTGTTTCTGCCTTATCATTCAGAGGTGTACCTGTACCGTGAGCATTAATGTAAACATGGTCTGTATCCAAATTCAATTCATTCCAAGCATCTGCAATGGCACGTGCACCGCCTTCCGCTTCCGGTTGAGGTGCTGTAATGTGATAAGCATCACAAGTAGAGCCGTATCCACATAGCTCAGCATAAATATGTGCACCACGGTTTACGGCATGTTCCAGCTCTTCTAAAACAAGCGCGCCCGCACCTTCGCCCATGATGAATCCACTACGGCGTTCATCAAATGGCAAGTATGCGGTTTTTGGATTATCCACTACAGACAAAGCGCGCATATTGGTAAAGCCGGCTGCTGTAATTTCATTGATGGTAGCTTCTGCGCCGCCTGCAATCATGGCATCAGCGTATCCGTGGCGAATCATTCTTAATGCTTCGCCAATGGCGTTGGTTCCGGATGCACATGCAGTTACGGCAGGCATAGCAGAATTTTACAGTTAAAACGAATTGCAATCATTCCGGATGCGATATTGGCAATCATCATAGGAATAAAATACGGTGAAACCTTACGCGGTCCCTTTTCCAAAAGAGCTGTGTGTTCTGACATGAAGGTGCTCATACCTCCAATACCCGAGCCCATATATACGCCAATGCGTTCAGGGGCTATGGTATTTTGAATGCCGCTGTCTTCCATAGCTTGGCAAGCTGCCGCCATAGCATATTGTGCATAAAGGTCTGTGTGACGCAATTCCATTTTATCCATGTATTGTAATGGGTCAAACTGATGCACTTCAGCTGCAAGTTTTACTTTATAATTTGTTGTATCAAATTTTGTGATCTCTTTGATGCCGCAAGTACCTTTTACAAGATTGTCCCAAAATTCGGATACGTTATTTCCCAGAGGGGTAATCGCTCCAAGACCTGTTACAACAACACGTTTCATACGATCACCTCCTTTACTTTCAAATAGTTTGGTACTAGAACAAAAATGCCATATTTATTCATCTTCCTGACATTTTTTCTCAATATATTGGACAAGCTCACCAACAGTTTCTACTTTTTGTTCCAATTCTATTTCTTTTTCCTATTTGCTCTTCAATTCTACCAATATATCAATTACATCCAGCGAATCCAGTCAAGCTCACGAAGACCACTTTCCATTGTAATTTCTGAGCGCTCAAAACCATACTTTTCGGCAAGTACATCTGCCAAAGAATCAAATATCATCGAAATTTTCCTCCTGAACCTTTCATCCAAATTATTGCTATCTAATAACAAATATTAGCATTGCTAATTATAGTTGTCAATAAACATCTTATTCAAAACTACATGTGATAATCTAGATAAATTTTCTTTACCTATTATTATAACATTAAAAAATTGCTTTGCAATTTTTACGGATAAAAGCTAAAACGTTCTTGTCAACAACCAAAACTTTAGTTTTGTTGCTGTTGCTAGGTTGTTATAACATAAAAGAAATTGTACAGCAATTCTAATTCATAAATGTTGTAACGTTTTTATCGGTCTGTATTGCCTTTTATTTTATGTATGTTACAACATTAAAAATAGATACTCATTTGTATTGGCTTGCCACTTTCAAAATAAAAAAGTATTCATGAGGTGTGTTGAATGTGCGTTCAACATACCTCATGAATACTTTATGTGGGAATTTATTGCATTTTGGAATACATAGTTTCAAATTCACACTTTCATAATTGAGAGATGCTGATTTTTTTATATTATGTATTCACACTTAACAAATTATAAGCCAAGACAAGTATTCCAAAATATTGCTGAATGTGAATAGTTGTATAACCTATAATGCGTTCTTAATGAATGAAAAGAGTAACTGTTGTATTATGGTAAACACAAATTGAACCCAGCATATTTTTATCCTAACATGAGTCATTGACAGCAATTCAATGACTCATGTTAGATAACCAAAGTACTGTTTGTTACCCTGTCATTGTGGTGGACGTTAACGGACTTGAACCGCTGACCCTTCGCACGTCAAGCGAATGCTCTACCAGCTGAGCTAAACGTCCATAATAGTACTGAATTATTATACCTAAAACAAACCGTAAAATCAAGTACATTCTTATATTAATTTTTGTTTGTGCCGCTTTTGTCAAGTCTTGTAAAAAAATAAGGATTCCATTATAATAAAGATACTCATTTTTTATGTAAGGAGGCGGGAGCTATGTCGGTTGGGCTTGTGCTGGAGGGCGGCGGAATGCGTGGGTCTTATACTGCCGGTGTACTTTTCGGCATTTGAGGATAATGACGTTTATTTTCCAAGTATCTACGGTATCTCTGCAGGAGCCTGCAATGCACTGAGTTATATTTCCGGTCAGTCTTACCGCAATCACGATATTTTTATCAGTATGTGCAGGGCGATAAATATGTCAGCGTCAAAAATTTTTATTAAGCACGGCTGTATGTTTGACTTTGACTATATTTTTTGGAGATTTATTTCATACCATTTTACCGTTTGATTATGAAGCTTTTAAGAAATCTTCCGTCAAATTTTATGCCGGTGCAACCGATATACAAAACAGGGTTGCCTGTGTTTTTTACAAAAAGATGATATGGATGAACGAATGGATGTCATTAGAGCCTCCAGTTCTTTACCGTTTTTATCTAATATTATAAAAGTAGGTAATTATAAATTACTTGATGGTGGCATCTCTATGCCAATTCCGGTGGAACGCTCTATTTTTGTGACGGTAATGAATATAACGTGATTGTATTGACTCGCGATGCAAAATATAAAAAAAGTGCAAAACCGGAATTTCCTCAGGCATTAATGAAATATCATAAATATCCTGCTTTGCTCAAAGCACTGAATAAACGTGCGGATATTTATAACGAACAGAGATTGTTTTGTCAAAAACTTGAAAAAAGAAAAAAAGCAATTGTGCTTTTGCCAAGCGAACCCATTGAAATCAGTCGTTATGAAAAGGATTCAGATACCCTAATGGCAATTTACGATATGGGTTATACAGACGCAATGAAACGTATGAATGAAATAAAAGCCATGATTGCTGAACATTCTACACAAACTGTTTCAGTGGAAGGGTAAAACCTTCTTTTTTTATGTAGTATATTAAAATATAGTTATAAATAATGAATTTATTTTTCATATTTTTGCAATTATATTTTTATGATGACTACTGAAAATGATACTGTCACTTTTATATTTATGACAACGTATCAACGGCCAAATTCTATCGTTTTAATTACTGTTAGAATGTTTTAACGTTCTATTTGTTAGAAATTGCTACACAATTTCTTTTATGTTATAATGTTATCATATAAGGAAAATATGATAAAGTAACACCAACGGCTTGCATTCGTTGGTTATGTACAATACAGGAAAGAATATGGACTTAAAAAGGACATGACTTGCTAATCACCAAAAGGCAAGACAGAATGGGAGGAACTATGTCAGTTACCAGAATATTTGTTGAAAAAAACCGGGATTCGATGTGGAGGCAAAACATATTCAAACAGATTTAACAGAAAATCTGGGAATTAGAGGAATAGAGGAGTTACGCCTATTACATCGTTATGATGTAGAAGGTTTGTCTCAAAAAGAACAAGAAGATGCGAACCGCATGATTTTTCTGAACCGAATGTAGACCATTTATATGGCGAAGATTTGCAATTTTCTGATGACTACCATGTGTTTGCAATGGAATATTTACCCGGTCAGTATGACCAGCGTGCGATTCCGCAGCGCAATGCGTACAATTACTGACCCACGGAGAGCGTCCAAAGGTGGCTACCGCACGTGTCATTGCAAATCAAAGGGGCTGTATCGGAAGCAGATATGGATAAAATCAAAAATTATTTGATTAATCCTGTAGAATCTCGTCTGGCTTCTTTTGGAAAAACCTGCTTCTTTGGATATGGAAGTAGAAGTACCTGAAGATGTTGAGCAGGTAAAAGGTATGATTTCTTGGGATGATACTACGCTGGAGAAGTATTACCACGGTATGGGATTTGCCATGACGATGGCGGACTTAAAATTCTGTCGTGATTATTTCAGAGATGAAGAAAAAGAGATCCATACGTAACAGAATTAAGAGTAATGATACTTATTGGTCCGACCATTGCCGTCATACTACCTTTTTTACTTCCTTAGAATCCATTGAAATTCAAAAGGTCAAATCAGCCATGCCATTGAGCAGGCTTTAAAAGCATATTATGATACCCGTAATACCGTATACGGCGAAACAGACCGTCCTGTTTCTTTGATGGACATGGCGGTTATAGGCGCAAAATTGATGCGCAAACAAGGTAAATTGGATGACCTTGATGTCAGTGAGGAAATCAATGCATGTTCCATTGAAGTGCCTGTTGAAATTGACGGGAAAACAGAACAATGGCTGGTACAATTTAAAAATGAAACCCATAACCATCCAACAGAAATTGAACCGTTTGGTGGCGCTGCAACTTGTCTTGGCGGCGCAATTCGTGATCCTCTTTCAGGTAGAGCTTATGTTTATCAGGCAATGCGTGTGACTGGTTCCGGTGACCCAAGAACACCGTTTGAAGATACTTTAATCGGAAAGCTGCCAAGCCGTATGATTACAACAACGGCAGCGGCAGGTTACAGCTCTTACGGTAACCAAATTGGTTTGGCAACCGGACAAGTTACAGAATTGTATGACGAGGGCTATATGGCAAAGCGTATGGAAATCGGCGCAGTCATCGGTGCTTCTCCAAAAGAAAATGTAATGCGCGGTACTCCGGAAGACGGAGATGTGATTGTATTATTGGGTGGAGCAACCGGTCGTGACGGCTGCGGCGGTGCAACCGGCTCTTCCAAAGCCCATACAACCGATTCCATTGAAGTTTGCGGCGCTGAAGTGCAAAAGGGTAATCCCCCAACAGAGCGTAAAATTCAGCGTTTGTTCCGTAACGGTGCTGTTTCAAAGTTAATCAAACGCTGCAATGATTTTGGAGCAGGCGGCGTTTGCGTTGCAATTGGTGAATTGGCAGACGGTTTGCGCATTAATTTGATAGCGTTCCGAAGAAATATGAAGGTTTGGATGGTACGGAACTGGCTATCTCCGAATCGCAGGAACGTATGGCAGTGGTACTTGATTCAAAAGATGTAGACGCATTTATGCAGGCTGCAAAAGAAGAAAATCTAAACGCACAGGTAGTTGCAACCGTTACAGCAGAACCAAGACTTAAGATGTTCTGGCGCGGCAATACCATTGTAGATTTAAGCCGTAAGTTCCTCAATACCAATGGTGTAACACAAACGGCACAGGCTGTGATTACTGCACCAAACCCAAAAGAATATTACAGAGCCTTGATTCCGGAATGTTTGGAAGGAAAGTCTGTTGCTGATGCGTTCAAAGAAAACTTGGCACGTTTGGAAGTTGCTTCTCAAAAAGGTTTGGTAGAACGTTTTGACGCAAGTATCGGTGCCGGCACGGTTCATATGCCGTTTGCAGGTAAATATCAGTTAACACCTGAAGAAGCTATGGTTGCTAAAATTCCGTTGGAGTCAGGTGAAACAGATGATGCAACAGCAATGAGCTACGGTTATATTCCGGGTATTGCAAAGTTCAGTCCATTCCATGGTGCGGCTTATGCTGTGGTAGAAAGTCTATCTAAACTGGCAGCAGTAGGTGCAAATCCTTTGAAAGCGCGTTTAACATTCCAAGAATATTTTGAACGTCTGCAAAAGAACCGAAACGTTGGGGTAAGCCGACCGCAGCATTATTAGGTGCATTAACAGCTCAATTGGGATTGAGATACCTGCGATCGGAGGAAAAGACAGTATGTCCGGCTCCTTTGAAAGCATGGATGTTCCACCGACTTTAGTGAGCTTTTGCAGTTGCGATGACAAAGGCAAGCAAAACCATTTCCGCTGCATTCCAGAAGGCAGGCTCTACAGTAGTATTGCTTCCATTGCCGGAAGAAGCAGATACTTTGCTACCAAACTGGCCTAAATTGAAAGCATATTATGAAGCTGTATTTCAAATGATAGAAAACGGACAGGTACGCGCAGCAAGCGTTGTAAAAGAAGGCGGCGTGGCAGCAGCAATTGCCAAAATGTGCTTTGGTAACGAAATCGGTTTTGTATTTGCCGACCACATTCAAGATGAGAAGTTGTTGTTTGCACCTGCAAGCGGCGCGTTGATTTTAGAATTAAACGATGTTACCTCCATAGACGGTAAATTAGAAGCCATTATTCTGGGAGAGACAACGGACCGTTCTGAAATTGAAATTGCTCACACAGCAATGCCTTTGGAAGAGCTACTGTCTGCATGGACAGGAACACTGGAGAAAATTTTCCCAACTCAGGCTGAGAAAAAAGAATTGACCCATGAGATTGGTTTGTATATACAGCGCAATCAAAAAAGCACCTGCAATCAAAAGTGCAAAGCCAAGAGTGTTTATTCCTGCATTCCCCGGCACCAACTGTGAAGTAGATACTGCCCGTGCTTTTGAGCGTGCAGGAGCAATTGCAGATATTTTGGTTGTAAAGAATTTGACGCCGAATGATATTGAAGAGACTATTGAAGAAATGGTTCGCATTATCAATGAAGCACAAATTGTTATGCTGCACGGCGGTTTCTCAGGCGGCGACGAACCGGACGGTTCCGGCAAGTTTATTGCTACTACCTTCCGCAACCCAAAAATTAAGGACGCTGTCAGCAATCTTTTGGAACATCGCGACGGTTTGATGTTGGGTATCTGTAATGGGTTCCAAGCATTGATTAAATTAGGTCTGGTTCCATACGGTAAAATTACAGAGCCAAGCCCACAGGCTCCAACTTTAACGTTCAATACCATTGGACGTCATATTTCCCGTATGGTATACACAAGAGTAACTTCTGTAAAATCTCCGTGGTTGTCAGGTGTAAATGCAGGAGATGTCTTTACAGTGCCTGTTTCTCACGGTGAGGGACGTTTTGTTGCAAGCGATGCCGTTATGCAGCAGCTGATTGAAAACGGACAAGTGGCATTTCAATATACTACCCGTGCGGAAAACCAAGCGGCGATGTCAAATGGAATCTAAACGGTTCTGTTTGTGCTGTGGAAGGCATTACAAGTCCTGATGGCCGTGTACTTGGAAAAATGGCACACCCGAACGTTTGGGCAATCATTTATATAAAATGTTCCGGGTGAAAAAGATCAAAATTGTTTGAGTCCGGTGTCAAGTATTTTAAATAATTGTTATTAAAAAACGGATTGAACATTCCTTTTATATTTTTCATCTTTTAAATGCCATTAAAGCCGATAAAATAAGGCTTTAATGGCATTCTTCATAGTGGAAAGACACTCACATAAATTCTTAAATCTCTATGTGTTTTCTCGTTTGAAGTCGTAAATTTCATGTTTGAAATCCTCAAAGAATACAATAGATACCGTGTTTTAGCGAATCATCGGAGTTTTAACGTGTTTTTATCAGCAAAAAAAGCTGCCTGTTCATAGGCAGCTTTTTGATTGTGCAATATTTTTCTACGTAAAATGAAAATACCCACAGTTGTGGGTGAATCATGTTGCATATCAAATGTCCTAAAATTATCGTTCACTTTATGCCACTCTTCACCGTTAAAAATCAAATCGTCAAGGTCATCGCCTGTAACCAAACTGCTAAACAGTCTTGTGAATAGATTCATATCTACGTCTTTAGGACAACGAATATGCATGTTGCCTTCCATTTCAAAATCACCTTTCTTTCCGTTCTGGTTGTTTTCCGCATGAAAACGTCATTTGTCTAGTATATGCGTTTGTATTTGAAAAGTTACATGAATTTTGACGAAAGATTTTTGTGCGGTTGACTATTTTCCTTTGCAGACATATAATAGAAGAATCGGACGATTAGAGACGAATCACGATTTTTTTTACGTAATACCGGAGTGGCAACATGGATAACTTTTTTTAACGAACTTGGGCGGAAATCAATTTAGATGCAATCCGCCATAACTATACGGAAATCAAACAATCCTTAAACCCTGACACAAAAATTTGCTGTGTGGTAAAGGCTGACGGATATGGACACGGCGCTTCTTTGTGGCAAAAGAACTGGAGCGTATAGGCGCGGAATGGTTTGCGGTTTCCAATTTAGAGGAAGCAATACAGCTTCGCAGAAGCGGCATTGAAGGAAATATGTTGATATTGGGTTATACACCGCCTCAGGAAGCTGCCAGACTTCATGAAATGAATATTTCACAAACCGTATTTTCTTATGAATATGGAAAAGAGTTGGCAGAGCATGCGGTCGCAGCCGGTGTGCAGGTGAAAATACATATTAAAGTAGATACAGGTATGAGTCGTATTGGCTTTTTATATCAGGTTCCGGAACGAGATGCGGCTGTGATTGATGAGATAGAAGATGTATGTCATATGAAAGGTCTGTATCCTGAGGGTATTTTTTACTCATTTTTCTGTTTCAGATGAAGGGGAACCGGGAGACTTTTTACAGAGAATCAATTTGAAGATTTTATGGGTGCAATCGGTATGTTAAAACGACGCGGTATTGATTTTAAGCTGCGTCATTGTTCCAACAGCGGTGCTATTTTAGACTATCCTGACATGCAGCTGGATATGGTTCGCCCCGGTATTATACTGTATGGCTTGTTGCCTTCCAATTGCATGAGACGGCCACTGAATTTGATACCTGCAATGGAACTGAAAAACAGTCATTTCTATGATTAAACAGTAGAAGAAAACACGAGTGTAAGCTATGGACGCTGCTTTGTTACACAGCGTAAAACCCGATTGGCAACTGTACCGATTGGATATGCAGACGGTTATCCCAGACTGCTGCACGACCATGCTGATATGCTGGTGTGCGGAAAACGTGCCAGAGTGGTTGGCCGCGTATGTATGGATCAATTAATGTTGGATGTGACAGATATTCCGGAAGCTGAAGTAGGAATGACAGTTACTATTTTTGAAAAGACGGAGAGAATACCATTACAGTAGATGAATTGGTTTCTTTCAACAGTACCATTCATTATGAAATGGTCTGTTTGGTTGGAAAGCGTGTACCCAGAATCTATCTGCGTCATGGGGAACAAGTCGGACAGCTCAATTATATTTGTCCGGAACCTTTTAAAGTGTAGTATGTAGTTTGTTCATATGCATGAAATCTATATATGGGTTTCATGCATATTTTTACTGAATTTGGTGATATGTCATGGTTTTCTAGGAATAGACAGGAAGAGTTTATTTATAAAATCACTTGTATCTTATTACTTGTGTTGATAGAATTAAAATAGCATTCATCTTGGAAAGAGTCTGTATTGGAAAGATGAAGAATGCTATAGTTCGTATCTCATTTATATTCCATAATATAAAAAGCGCAAATACCGAAAAGGTATTCGCGCTTTTTATTTTGCGTCTTTTGTTTTTTGAATCTGCCGAAAAATAAGAAGGCCATCGCTACAAAAAGGTAATACATTCTGTGATAGGTACTGCATACCAGATAGCATCTGCTCCGAATATCATTGGAAGAACAGAGACCAATACAGAACTTAGCAGCAAACTGCGGAGTATTTGGATGGTGATTGCAGCAACAGGCCGCAATGTGGATTGGAAATATCCACTGAAAAAAGATGTTAAAGTTCATAAATAGATAGGCAAAGAAATAAATGCGCAGGGCATACCGTGCCAGCTCTAATATTTCAGGAGTAGGACCCTTTACATAGCTGTAAATCAGAAGGTCAGGGAAGAAGAATCCGACACAAAAAATAATAACAGCAATCACACTGGAAGTAATAGTGCCAATGTGCCGAACCTGTAGCACCCGTTTATGGTTATCCGCACCATGATTTGTTGCAATAATTGGTTGAGCTGCTAATGTAACACCGTTGAACAGAGACATGCAAACAACCGCAACATTGGACATGATGCTATAAACTGTTACGCCAACACTGCCTATATATTTTAGTAAGGTATGGTTAAATACAAATACCAATACTGCGTTGGCACACTCGATTAGAAACTGGAAAAGCCGCATTTGGCAATTTCCCCACAATGCCTTAATAGAGAAAAAGCGAAAGGAAAAAACGCATGGTATTTTTCTTAGTGAAAAAATGTATGATTAAAATACATACCGTAATGCTGGTGCCGATAGAGGTAGCAAAAGAGGCTCCGAACATTCCCATTTTGAATACAAAAATAAACAAATAGTCTAACAGAATGTTAAGACCTGAGCCTGTCAAAACTGCAATCATAGCGTGTCTTGGAGATTTATCGTTACGAATAAACGATTGCAGACTGGATGAAAAGATAAACAATGGCGCCGAAACGGTATAGCAAAGTCCATAGCCGCGTACCAGTTCAATATTGGTTGTATCTGCGCCCAAAGCATACATCATTGGGTCAAAGAAAATCGCTCCGAATACTGCAAAGCAAACGCTGACAACTGCCGCTGATATCATAGCTGTTGAAAAATATTTATGAGCCAGTGATTCATTACCGCTTCCTTTTGCAACGGACATCAAAACGCCGCCGCCTATGCCCAGTAATAAGCCAAGGGCAAAAAAGGAAGCTACAATCGGCATAAAGATGGTAAGTGCGGCAAGACCTGCGTCGCCAACGCCTTGGCCGACCATAATGGTATCTGCCAGAATGTAAATGGATGTGACCATAGATGAACCGATTGTTGGGCCTAAATAATGAAAAAAACAATCGGCGTGGAGAATCTGTAAGTAAATTAACCTGGTTCATGTATCCCTCTCAATCTAAAAAAATCAAGCAGATAAGCATAATATGGTTCGCTTACCTGCCTGTTACCTGTTCATTTAAAATGCTTTTGGAATAAATCCAATTTTTTTCATCACCTTACGTAACGTACGATTGGAGACTGCCAATGCTTTTTTGGGCACTTTCTGTATAACATTTTTCCAAATAGGCTTTGTCTCCTATATATTGTGCAAACTTTTTTGTATTGGTTTTAAATGTTCAATGACGGCTTCCGCAACCGCAGTTTTAAAGTCGCCGTAACCTTTTCCCGCAAATTCAGCTTCAATTTGCTCATTTGTTTTCCGGTCACACAAGAATAAATTCCCATTAAATTATTGATGCCGTCTTTCCCTTCCGCGTATTTTACACAGCCGTCACTGTCGGTAATGGCACGTTTGAATTTACGCAGAATGTCTTCCGGTTTATCCAGCACAGCCACGCAGCTGTTTGCATTCTCGTCGGATTTAGACATTTTTTGGTTGGGTCTTGCAGTGACATAATACGTGCGCCCGTTTTTTGGAATATAAGGTTCAGGTATTACAAAGGTAGGACTGTAAATGCCGTTGAACCTTTCTGCTATATCACGGGATAATTCCAAATGCTGCTTTTGGTCGGCTCCTACCGGTACCATATCTGCTTGATATAACAGAATATCGGCAGCCATTAAACTTGGATAAGCAAATAAACCCACGTTGATATTGTCTGCATGTTTTGCAGACTTATCTTTAAACTGCGTCATTCTGAGAGCTCACCAAATTGTGTATAGCAGTTTAAAATCCATGCAAGTTCTGCATGTATGAACATGGCTTTGGATAAAGAATAAGCTTTTTTTTCCACATCAATTCCGCAAGCCAGCAACAGGGCATATGCCTCCAATGCATTATGGCGGAATTTTGCAGGGTCTTGACGGACGGTAATGGTATGTAAATCTGCCAATGCAAAAATACAATCATATTCGTCCTGTAAGCCAATCCAGTTGCGCAGTGCTCCCTAACTAATTTCCCAATGTAATGGTTCCGC
>VOFB01003555.1_pt1 | contig 21108 bp, 31 predicted proteins | sample 5384141 | NCBI WGS metagenome assembly VOFB01 (sample SAMN12384721, study PRJNA508395) | human gut metagenome | isolation source: healthy gut A | host: Homo sapiens | reverse complement strand
GTGTCACACTGGCAGCAAAACGCTTGATATCCATCAAACGAAGTGTAAAAGGCATTTCACGGCGACGTTCAAGCAACACCTGTTTTAAAGCTTCGCTCTGCGAAGCGGCGGTCAACTACCGTAGCCGTTCCGGGAAGAAAGCGGGCTTCACGCAACGGTGCCAGTGTAACCAAGGCGTCCTGCCAATTGGCACTACGTGCCTGCAATTCTGCCTTCATCAGTACCAACTCAGCGGCAGTCAAACCGGAAATGGCATAGCAGTCATCATAAAGTTGGTTGTAGCGATACCAGTCATAAGCTACTGAAAAACGGCGATTACCATGTTCCACATAGAAAAGGTCGAAACGGCGGTCGTTCTTCCCGTCAACATAGCAATCCAACAGTTCCTGTGACGGGGAATGCCATTGCGTCGCCAGATATTGCAGACCGATATAAATCCATTCTGACCATTTATAGATTTTTTGCAGATTCCAGTTGTGGGTTTCACAATAGTGCAGTGTATCCTCCGCCATCGTGCCAGTGGCAGGATAAGGCACCGGTGTTGCCCAATCCAGATTGTTATAGTCATACAGTCCCGGAGCTAATGCCAACGCCTTGTCCACGTAGGTAGTCGCATTGTCATAGTCGTTCATGTAAAGATACACGCGGGCAAAAGCTCCGTAAATGGCACATTTGGACGCCCTCCAGGCAAAGCCTTCCTGTACCCGGTCCACCACACAGTATTTTTCCGCCTCGCGGAAGTCATCAAGAATCCGGTCAAAGGTCTTCCCCAGCGTAGCACGCGAGATATCCTCTGTGAAAAAGCGTACCCAAACGCAACGGCAGCCCCATCTCGCTGCGGTTGGCCTCACTGTATGGCAGACAGTGGACGGTAGCCAAGCGGAAAAAACGACCAGCCTCGCATCAAATAGGCATTGCACAACGCCTCGTCTTTTTCTTCCTGCGAACCGTTTACAGAACCAACAGAGGCAATGATCGTATTGGCATTGAATATCTTGGCGTATTCGTATTCCCAAACGTTATTGCCTGTCGTTGTTTCCATAACTTCGCTGCTCAAGGCATACAAACTCATCTGATCAGCCCCAAAAGTAATGGGACTAGCATCGTACAGTGCCAAGGGCACACCGTAATCATCGGTGGCATACACTCCGGGATAATCGTATTCATACGTGTTTGACACATAATCATAAAGGGAAAGCAATTGCGATACCTCGGTAATAGGGGCGTCGCTCGTTGCCGACGGCTGCTTGTCCAAAAACGAATCGCACGCACAGAACATACTCGCCGTGACTATCAGGAACGATAATTTCAATAAATGCTTTTTCATATCTTTTTCCTCCTAATTATTAAAGTTAAAGCTGGCTCCAAAAGTAAAGCTGGTGCTGGGTTTGTTGGTGCCAGGCAACCATTCGGGGTCGTAGTTGTTTTTGTTGGCCGTCCATACCATTCCCAAGTCACGGGCCTGTACGAATACTTTGGCCTTCTGCAAACGGATAGAGCGCAACCACTGCTCCGGGAGGTAGTAGCTCAACGTGACTTCTTTTAAACGGATGAACGAAGCATCCTCCACATTGCCGCGCAAGTAAGGCAAATAGCGGCCCCAACGATAACACATGTAATCGCCCGGTGCCGGTAAAGTAGGGAAAGTGGTCCCATCGCTTTCCATCAACCGGGTAATAAACTTGGAGATCGTGTTTTTCGAATTGGCCAATGGAACCGATTCGGCTGTCGGCGCCCGGAACTTACCGCCGAAATTACCGGTCATATAAACGTAAAGGTTCAACCCTTTCCAACTGAACGAGTTCGCCCATCCGAATGAAGCGGGAGCAATGGTAGTCCCCCGTAATACATCTTATCCAATCCCAAGGTTCGGTTATGCAGCGTCAAATCGTTGAACGTCCATTCATTCCCGTCCATAGTTTTCACGTGCGGCACTCCATCGCGCACTCCGGCATAATCATAGCTGTAAACAGCACCCACCGGTTTGCCCTCGATGAAATAACCGTTTGAAGGATCAGAAGCATAAGCCAATTGATGGCAATAAAGCGACGGGTAGAACAGTTTCTGTACTTTATTTTTGTTATAGGCAAACGTCACAGTCGACGAAATATTCAAACCAATCGAACGAACCTGTCCCTGACCGGTCGGTTCCAGTTCTACACCCCGGTTCAGAATTTCGGCATTGTTGAACCTTTGTTCTTTGCTTCCATATACGGAAGGAACAGTCACCGTTCCGATGATGTATTTCCCCAGTCGGTTGTAATATTCCACCTTACCGGAAAGTGCATTTTTAAAGAAAGAGAAATCCACCCCGACATTAGTCGTATAGGTCTCTTCCCAACGCAAAAGGGATTACCGTAACTGGTCACACGAGATACGTTAGTTCCCGTCGTCACGTTGGCACTGGTAGAAATCAACGTCTGGGGAGGTGCTCTTTTTCTGCATTACCGTTGATACCGTAAGTCAAGCGCAGGGTCAGGCGATCCACCCAGGAAGAAGCGGCCTCCAGAAACGATTCATTGGACATGTTCCATTTGAGCCCGGCCGACCACATGGGCGACCACCGGAGGGACTTGTCATCGGTTACATAATTGAACCGTCCGCCCGATACTAAACGATGCCCCGTATCTGCCGTCGAACATATAAGCCGCATTGGCAAAAATAAGAGAAATAGCGGTCCACCCGGTCGGAGTAAGTCGTCTGCACTATCGTAGCCAATGTATTGTAGTAATCAGGATAACCGACAATAGTCTTTTGCCGATTCCTTGCTACCGTAGTAAGCCGGTGCAGGAGGTGTTGGTCTTTTCATTGTAACCACTACATAGGATAAGTAGTGCCAACAGTGATGTTTTATATTCGCTGATTTCCATACCTCAGCCAAAGCCGTTACGTCATGCTTTCCGAACGTTTCGTTTGTAACTCAACTGGTTTCGCCAAACGTAGTTTTTCGTTGGAATTTTTTGCTGCTGCGGATAATGCCTCCCGAAGGGATGTACTGATTTTTCAACACATCACCGCTCAAATCGTAGTCGGTATAGTAATTCACCATTTGGCGCACATAGTCCGTCTCCTCATTGTCGTACTGCCGGGTATCGGCGACATTCTTTCATACTGAACTTGGTATCAAAAACAAGTTCGCGCCAGATTTTGGCATTCAGCCCGACGTTAAAACGGTATCGGGTGGTTTCCGTCGTATATTTCCGGTTGCACACCTCGCGCAACATATTGTAGGAAAGATCCTTGTAAGGCAGGTTTTGCAGGTTCAGATCTTCTGCAATCAACCGGTTCCAAGACCCCACGTTGTAGGCATAGCTCCCGTCCTCTTCCAACAGCAGTTCATAAGGAGCCAAATTACGAAGTTCAGCGACCGTAACACCACTGGTTTTCCGCTTTTTTCCGTTGAAACGTACCAGCTACACTCGCCGCCAGCCAAGGTGTGAATTTATAGGTATTATTAAAGTTTACCATAAAACGTTCATAGCCGCGTTTGATGGTAGCTTCATCGTTCTTTTCATACATCAGCGAAGCATAGGTTGTATTTTTTCCGTACCGCTCGAAAGGTTGACATTGTACTGCTGCAATGCCTGTGTCTGCATCAAATGCTTCTTCAATTGGCTCCGATTGTCCGTCCGCCGCAAACGGTCAAGATTTGTGTTCATCTCCGCCTCGGACATTCCGTAATACTTGTTGGCATAATAATATTCCTGCAGAAATGGGCAAACTGCCTGCAATGCTGGTAGGAGAAGGTGTGAATTCCGAAAAGGAACCATCCGTTTTTACAGCCATGAGTTCATAATCCACCGTCGTTTTGCTATCAGCTTGCGCTAAAATGTAATCCAGGTCGGGGCGTATATTGAAACGGTAAAAAGCCCTGTACCTCTACATTCAGTTTGCCCTGCTTCCCTTTTTTTTGTGGTTACAACGATTACACCATTGGCCGAACGGGCACCCCAAATGCTGGCTGCAGCAGCATCTTTCAATACAGTGACACTCTCTACGTCATTGGGATTGATGCTGCTGAAGGTACCCTCAATAGGAAAACCATCAACTACCACCAATGGTTCTGTATTGGCATAGAGCGAACTGGTACCTCGAATCAGGAAATTGACCGAGCCGTCTTCATTTTCAGTGGATTGCATCCCGGCAACTACACCTTGTAGCATATTGGAAAGGTCGGAAGAAGGCCGTGAATTGAGTACCTCCACGGATACTTTATCGAACGAACCGGTGGCCCGCTCTTTGGAGATGGTTTGGTAACCGGTGACTACCACTTCTTCCAAAGCTTTGTTTTCCGGTTCAAGGACGACATTCAACGTAGTTGCTTGACCAATTTTCATTTCCTGACTTTTCATTCCGATAAACGAAAAAACCAGCATTACATTCGGATCGTCGTTTACCTTAATTTCGAAACGACCGTCAACGTTGGTCGCCATCCCGGAGGAAGTGCCTTTGACAAGGACCGAAACGCCCGGTAACGGCATACCATCCCTATCTTTCACCACGCCGCGCACCGTCCGCTTCTCTGCTTGCGGTAAATCGACATTATTCACCGTCACAGCCCGCTTGATGGCAACGACGCCGTTCACGATTTCATACGTGTAGCCGGGACCTTCGAGCAAACGACTCAAAATCGTGTTGATTTCTACGTTCTGCAAATCAAGCGTGATGCCTTTGATTTGCTCCAGTTCCCTGCCGTTATACAGGAAACCGATGCCGGTAAGCCGTTCAATCTGCTGGATGCAGCTTTTCAAATCGGCATTTTCCATCCGGAAACGGGCAACGCGCTGGGCACTGATTTCCGAGAACACATTAAAATGACAGACCAATAGCAGAAAAACAAACATTTCATCACCATGATGAGTTTTTTTCTCCATTGAAGGGAAATCGGCGCTCGTCCGACTTCCAAATTCGGATGTTTTTCCATAATTTTGTAAAACTTTAAAGTTAATAATCAGAGAGGGATGACAGCTAATGGTAGTTACTATCGCTCCTCTTTTATTGTATAAAAATTGTATTTCCTTTCCGTTCAAAGTGCAGGGGACTGACATTCTCCATCAAGTCGAGAATGACCTGCAGGTTTTCAAACCGCGGTAACTTACCGGTGAAGACTTCTCTGCGCACGGCATCATTGGTATAAAACACATCGATGTGGTACCAGCGTTGCAGAATTGTGAAAATTTCTTCCACGGAGGTATTATCGAAGCGAACTCTCCACGGATCCAGGCTGTAAACAGTTCTGTATCCACTTCTTTCACTCCACGTTACCGGTCTGACGGTCGCACACCGCCTGCCGTCCCGGAAGAAGCTCTATGCTTTCGCGGGTGTGGACATCCGTCATCTCCACTTTACCGATGCAAAGGGTCGTTGCCCAACTGTCATCGTCGTCATATGCTTTCACATTGAAAGAGGTGCCCAACACTTTCACCTCATAGTTGTCGATTTTAACGTAAAAGGACGCTGTGCATCGGGGTTTACCTCGAAAAAGGCTTCGCCTTTCAACTCCACGCAACGGGTATTGCCATTGAAACGGGTCGGGTATTTCAATTCCGACATAGCATTCAGCCACACTTTTGTGCCGTCTGCCAAAGTCAGGGAATATTCACCACCGCAGGGTGTACGGATCAAATGTTGCGAAACAGGCATCGAATTCTCGTCGGAGCCGGTATAATCTACCGTATTGCCGGCAATGACGACCTTTTCCCTGTTCGCTTTCCAGTGTTTTCTGCATATCCGGCAAGAGTTCCACAGCCGAACCGTCTGCCAGCACCAACTCGGCACGTCGGATTCCCGGTTCGATTTTTCAATGGTTTCTGTTACACGAGGCTGAGATTCCGTCCGGGGAAAGAGTAGCCACACGCCCGCCACAATCGCCACGACAGCCGCATAAGGCAGACTCCACCGCACAACACGCCGGAGGGCGTAACGCTGTAATAATTTCCGGTTGTACGCCAACGCCCGCTCCGTATCAACGGCCGCCAATTCATCGAAATGCCGCCGGAGAGCCCCCGGTTCCGCCAAACGACGATAGAGTTGTTCGTGGCTTTCCTCTTCCTGTCGCCACTCCTCCAGCATCTGCCGCTCATCGGCCGTCAATTCGTCCCACTTTTCACGCACTAATAAATCCCGTATCTTTTTTCAAACTTCTGTTGCATAACTTAACGCTATATATTATTTCGTCCCACTTTTCACGCACTAATAAATCCCGTATCTTTTCAAACTTCTGTTGCATAACTTAACGCTATATATTATATAGACACAAAAGTTTAAAAAACGTGCAAAAGGAAACGAAAAAATATAAATTTATTTGAGTAATATTTATTCGCTGTCTATCCATTTCCCGAAACGCCCCCCTGACATATCAGAATAAACAAACTCAACCCCAATGCCGCTGTCAACTTCCGCCGGAGGATTTCCCTTTCCCCGGCGCAATTGGCTGCGCACGGTTTCTTCTGTGATATCCAACTGACGGGCAATGTCGCGGTTGTCCGCTCCATCCAATTTCAAGATAAAGATGTCACGACAACGGGCGGGCAAACGGCGGACGGCGTCATAAAGTTCGCGATATACTTCTCCTCCATCATCCGACCGACAAAATCATCTTCTTTCAGCATATCCTGATCCTCTCTCGGAATCCCGCGCCGGTCGCGCAAGTAATTCAACAGACGATTGTGTATTGAACGGTATAAATAAGTTGTAAACGAATGCATTTCTGCCAATTGCCGGCGTTGTTTCCACAGATAACAGAAGAACTCCTGAACAATATCTTCCGCGATCTCCCGTTCCTTGACAATACGACTGCTATAGACCACCAACGGAGCATAGTATTCCCGAAAAACAGCCGTATAGGCCTCCCTATCTCCTTGCGATAATCTTTGTATGACAGACGCGTCTATTTTCATACTTCCCAGTTCAACGCATATATTTTAAATTCAAGGCATACATCACGATAAAGATAACAGCAAAAATAGCAGAAAACAACATACCGGCAAGTACCATAAAATTAAAACCGGCAAAATAAGGCAGCACAAACAACATCAGGATTTGAGCCGCCGTATAGAAATAAAAAAACCGATACGGCGCAATTGAAACATCAGAATAGCTCCCAGCAAACTAATCACACTCAACACCAGGCTTACGACGGCAATCTCCTGGCATGTACAAAAAGTGGCCTGTAAACTCGCCATAGTCGAATTCAGAATATCGGAAAGCACGGCAGAATCGCCCCCCCTGGTCCATACCGTTCAGCATGGAAGAATAATGTTCCATCTGCATCGATGAATCGGTCAATCCGGCTGTAGATACGGAAAATAAATTGGATAAAGTTCCCCAACCACTACCGATAAAGGTAAGAATACACAATACCAATAAAAAGTCGGGCGCTGAAACTGGTTCTGCTGTTCTTCAAAAAGGATTTTCCATGTTTTCAATTCTGTTTGTTCACATTCTATTGGGTACAAAGATACAAAATTCAAAAATATCTAACCGATTACATCACTTTCAATTCAAAACTTTTCAGCAAATAAAAGTTTGAAATGCTGCTTTGGAAAAGGATTTAATTTAATTTTGACAAAAATATTTTTAACTACTTAACTATGGAAAGAGATACCGTTATATTTGACCTGATTAAAAGGAGTGCCAGCGTCAAAAAAGAAGGAATCGAACTGATTGCTTCTGAAAATTTTGTGAGTGATGAAGTCATGGAAGCCATGGGTTCGTGCCTGACTAATAAATATGCAGAAGGTTATCCCGGAGCCCGTTTACGGTGGTTGCCAGATCGTCGACCAGACCGAACAATTGGCGATCGACCGGGCATGTAAATTATTCGGTGCCGAATATGCAAATGTGCAGCCTCATTCCGGAGCACAAGCCAATGCTGCCGTATTTTTTGCTTGTATGAAACCGGGCGATACTTACCTGGGACTGGATTTGGCTCACGGAGGTCACCTGTCTCACGGATCACCTGTCAACCTTTCAGGAATCAACTATAAACCGATCGCTTATCATGTAAAAGAAGATACCGGTCTGGTAGACTATGATGAAATGGAACGCCTGGCACTCGAACATAAACCGAAAATGATCGTTTCGGGAGCTTCTGCTTATTCCCGTGACTGGGATTATAAACGGATGCGTGAAATCGCCGATAAAGTAGGTGCTATATTGATGTATGATATGGCTCATCCGGCCGGTTTAATCGCCAAAGGCTTGCTGAACAATCCGTTCGAATATTGCCACATTGTAACGACCACCACGCACAAGACCTTACGCGGACCGCGTGGAGGTATGATTTTACTTCCCAAAGATTTCCCGAATCCCTGGGGTTGAAAACGCCGAAAGGAGAAATCAAGATGATGTCACAAGTCATCAATTTTTCAGTATTCCCGGACAGCAAGGCGGACCGCTCGAACATGTCATCGCAGCTAAAGCTGTTGCTTTCGAAGAAGCGTTGTCTGATTCTTACACCGAATATGCAAACAAGTGCAGAGGAACGCAAAGTTTTGGCACAAGCTTTCATGGATAAAGGATATAAAAGTGGTTTCAGGCGGTACAGACAACAACCATTGCATGCTGATCGACCTGCGGACTAAATTCCCGGAACTGACCGGTAAAAAGCTGAAAATACCCTGGGTAAAAGCCGACATTACGATCAACAAAAACATGGTTGCCTTTCGACAGCCGTTCCTCCGTTCCAGACTTCCGGTATCCGTGTCGGAACCCGGCTATTGGCAACCCGTGGTCTGAAAGAAGAGGATATGAAGTGATCGTCGACATGATCGACGGATCCTGTCGAATATCGACGATGAAAACGTCATTGCAGAAGTGAAGAAAGAAGTCAATACGATGATGAATCCCCGTCCGATGTTCGCCTGGTAATAGAAAATATAACTCCATTAAAAGCTGCCTTAAGGGCAGCTTTTTTGTTTTCCCTCTCACCCAGGATCTTAAAAGCAATATCGAGATAAGCATCCATATCGATCGTTTTCTCCCGGATATATTCGTCACTGCGTTTATGCCCCAAACGAATCACGATAGCATTTTTCTGAGGAATGACGAACATATACTGTCCTCCTAGCCCCCGAAACGCAGGAAACCGCATCTCTTTGTAATGCATAATCCAGATTTGAAAAACCATAATAATCCAATGATCCGTCTCCGAACTCATTTTCCAGATATCCGGCTGGAGTTATCGCTTCATTCAGATAAGTTTCGAGATCAGCTGCCGGCCGTTCCAATTTCCTTTATTCAGAATCAAACGTCCGAGCCGCCCAAATCCCGCCGTCGTATTGAAACAACAATATGTTTTCATCCCCGTCTTCCCGGTCCAGGTTCCACAAAGCGTCGTTGCAGGCCCCAGGGGTTTCCATAACACTTTTCTTTCAGCATATTCACTGATACTCACCGGGCTATGGACTTTCACTTCTGTCTTAAAGATCCCCCACCATATTCCTTCTCTTTATGCACCTTATCTAAAGCTGCTTCCGAGCACAAATGAAAGTAATTGAGTATCACCGCTTTTAGAATACTTTTTTTCCAGGTTCTTCGACTACTTTCAAATCCATAATCAAATCCCGGATCCGATCACCATAGTAAGCCTGAGTGGTTTTTCGAAATCAGGGCGGATATAGGCATCCCAGTCCAATCCCTCTGAACTCATCGTCAAAAGATTGCGGATCGTAATTTTATCCCCCTCCCCGAATTCAGGGGCAAATATTTGCTGACTTTATCGTCCAGACTTTCGATAAATCCTTCGTCATAAGCTATTCCGAACCAGCAGGGCCGACAATACTTTTGGTAGCGGAAAATATATTGGAAAGCTTTTGCGGTGTCCAATCTTCCCGGTATTCCTCATACCGGATACTATCGTCCTGAATGACGAGATAAGCCACCGTTCCGTATTTTCGAGATACGCCTCTTCGTCGTCGGGTCATCCGGTATCGATTGGCGTCCCTGGCCACCGGCCATTCCCAGCAGGAATCAGCTTTTCCCACCGTATCCGACGGAAAAATATAGGTATCCGAAATATCCGGGAACCAGTGAATCAAAGCCTCCTGCATATAAGTCGGCATCAGCAGAAACAGCAGGGCAATCCCAGAAACAGCAGGGCACTGATTTTTCCATTTTCTGCTCTTCATATTCCGCCAACTTTCTTTAACCTCCCTTTTCACATTCCCTCAAATCCTCGGTTGTCAAACGTTCCGGTAAGAAACGGGTGACATCCCCGCCGTTCAAATAAATATTACGGACAATCGTCGAACTTACAAATAGTATGCTCGGTCGAGGTCAGCACAAAGACCGTCTCGATACGTCCATCCATGGCCCGGTTAGCTTGTCCGACAGCACGTTCGTATTCAAAATCGGCCGCCGTCCTCAGGCCCCGGATAATGATGTGGGCATTCACCTGCCTGCAAAATCTACGGTCAAACCGAAATAAGGTTCTACCGTCACCCGATCGGTATCTTCAAAAGCCTTTCTAATCAAACGAATACGACAATCCGTATCGAAATTCCTTCTTAACGGGATTGACACCGACAGCAATAATAATCTTATCGAACAATTTCAAGCCTTCTTACGATCTCTTCATGCCCGACCGTAAAAGGATCAAAGGATCCGGGAAATACAGCAATTTTTCCATAGTCCGAATAAATCAATTCGGCAAACATAGCGAAACAAACGTTATAAATAAAAGAAAAAGTCAAAAATATTGCCATTCACTTACAATTTAGAAGCAGAAACAAATTCTCACAAACAATTAATGAATTTTTCTATATTTTCTTGCCACTTTATTAGAAGTTGTCGTTTAAATTTAATATGTTTGTACAAATCAAAATAACAAAATACAAACACTCAAGTTATGGCTACAAAAATTATTAATCAGAGATCTTACTTTGAGAGACGGCCAGCAATCTTCTTTTGCAACCCGTATGACTCAGCAGCAGATCGACAGGGTATTACCGTTTTATAAAGATGCAAACTTCTATGCAATGGAAGTTTGGGGAGGAGCTGTTCCTGATTCAGTAATGCGTTACCTGAATGAAAATCCATGGGATAGATTGGAAAAAATCAAAGCCGTAGTGGGTAAGTATCCAAATTAACAGCATTATCCGAGGTCGTAACCTATTCGGATATGCTCCTTACACAGACGAAATTATCGAAGGTTTCTGCCGCAATTCGATCGAATCGGGCTTAGGAATCATGCGTATCTTCGATGCCCTGAACGACGTGAACAACGTCAAATCGACCGTAAAATACGTGAAGCAATACGGCGGAATCGCCGACTGTGCAGTATGTTACACCATCGACCCGAAATATCGAAACTGGGCTTACTTCGACAAATTGAAAGGTAAAAAGAATCCGGAACCTGTATTTACCAACGCCTATTTCCTGGACAAAGCAAAACAAATGGCTGCCCTGGGAGCCGACATGGTGACCATCAAAGATATGGAGTGGTTTGATCCAACCTTCACGGATTGCAGAATTAATTCCGTTATTCAAACAGAATCTGTCTATTCCGGTAGACTTCCATACTCACTGTACCCCGGGTTATGGTTGGGTGCCGTCTGATGGCTATCATCAAAGGCGTAGATATCGTCGATACCAATATCTGGAACTTTGCCGGCGGAACCGGAGCCCCTGCTATCGAACTGGTTTATATATATTCTGTAAGAAATTAGGTGTCGAACTGGACGTCAACATGGAAGCCGTTGCTAAAATCAACAAAGAGCTTTACGGCATCCGTAAAGAACTGGAAGCGTAGATGCCAGCAAGCAATTCCCGAATCCGTTCAACCCGTTGACAGACCAGTTACCAGCTGAAATCGACAAAGAATTCGATAAAGACGATCGAAGCTGCCAAAGCAAACAACGAAGAAGCTTTATTGAATGCTTGTCATGCTATCGAGGCTTATTTCAATTTCCCGAAACCCAATGAATTGGTAAAGAAAGCCGAAGTTCCCGGTGGTATGTACAGTAATATGGTCGCTCAGCTGAAACAATTGAATTCTATGGATATTCTGGAAAAAGCTATGGAATTGATTCCGACCGTACGTTTAGCAGCCGGATTGCCTCCTTTGGTAACTCCTACCAGCCAGATCGTCGGTGCACAAGCGGTTAACTGTGCTCTGGATATTAAAGCCGGGAAACCGATGTACAGCAATGTTTCCAATCAATTTGTGAACCTGGTGAAAGGGGAATATGGAAAAACTCCGGTCCCTAGATCCCGAATTCCGTCTGAAAATAGCAGGTACCCGCGAGGAAATCCCTTACGATACCAGCAAATACCAAATGCAGCCAAACCCCGAATTACCGGGAAGCAGGCGGGTGAAACTGGCTGCCAATGAGAAAGAAGTATTGTTGCTCGAACTCTTCCCGCAGGCTAAAAAACTTCCTGACTAAATGCAGAAAGTAGCTGCTTATGAAGCACAGCATAAAGCTGACGCACCCCAGGCAGAAAAAAGTGGTTGCTGAAGAGAAAAAACGAACCGATCACCGGTAAGACAGTAAAGCACCGGATGCCGGGTAGTATTTTACGCTTCACCGTAAAACCAGGCGATACGGTAACCAAAGGTCAGACTGTAGTCATACTCGAAGCCATGAAAATGGAAAACAGTATCGCAACCGACTATGCAGGTACTGTAAAACGTTTGTTGGTGAGAAGGTACTACTGTAGCTGCCGATGTCTCCGATGATCGAAATCGAAGCTTAATCATTATAAAGTCCATGAAAAATTCTTTTCATGGACTTTTTTATATCCATTCGTCCCAAGCTTTACAAGCCCCAATTTGGAAAACATAACCTTTTCGTCCCCCTCGGCCAAAAACAGCATCCAGGTCTTCCCCTTCCTGAAGGTAGAGGTTAATATTATTGATCCGGGCAACTGATGACTACTACGAAAAATCCTCATATCTTTCGTCCAATAATTCATTAAACGGTCTGTCTAGCTTTCTTCCGAGTCATCTCCCTCCCACTCTTCTTCTTCCAGGATATCCAGCAAAAACTCTTGCCGCCCAACTTCCCAATTCCTTTTCTTTATTCCAATCCGGCTCGTAACTGTCTAAAACTTTTAAAAAGTTCCTGCAAATACGCAGAATCCCCCACTCTTTATAAACCTGGACCAGATCTTCCTGATCCGATAAGCTACGGCCAATTCTTCTAATTTTATTTGATCCATACTTTTAGAATATTAATTACTGATTCAAAACTCCGGAAACCTAAAATCCCCCTTCCTATCCTACAGGTAATGCTTCGAATCTTCAAATTCACAATCATTTTGATTTATCAAAAATAATTAAAAATACAGAAATACCAAGACAAAAGATCGGAATTTAAAAAATCATACCCCGGGACGATTAGTATTCAATTCAAAACTTTAACAACTTTTTTCGGTATATGAATTTAAAATAGAAACACATACATTGGCATATTATTTGTATTTTTGTATGAGTTATTAAATTTTTTCATTTCTACTATCCTATGATCATCGACACAGGCAATATCCTATTGATAGGAGCTGTTCTCCTTTTTTCAGTATTATCGCCGGTAAGGCCGGTTTTTCGTTTCGGAGTTCCCGTTCTGTTATTATTCCTCGGTGTAGGTATGTTATTCGGTAGCGACGGCTTGGGAATACAATTCAATAATCCTCATGGAGCGCAGTTCATCGGTATGATTGCTCTGAGTATCATCTTGTTTTCGGGTGGTATGGATACCAAATACACAGAAATCAAACCTGTAACTGGGCCATGGAGTCATACTCGCCACCCTCGGGTGGCACTGACAACAGCCATTACCGGTTTCTTTATTTATTGGATTACCGGTCTCGTATCCGATTTTTCTGCTCTCACGCTGACTGAATCTTTGCTAATGGCAGCAGTGATGTCATCTACCGACTCGCGTCGGTATTTTCCATCCTGCGAAGTAAAAAAACAAGGATTGAAAGAACAACTCCGTCCTATGCTCGAACTCGAAAGCGGAAGTAACGATCCCATGGCTTATATGCTGACGTTATTGCTCATCCAAATTATACAAACTCCTGCAGGTGAAACAAACCTATGGTATTCCTTCCTGATGTTTATCGTTCAGATGAGTGTCGGAGCCGTAGCCGGTTTCTTACTGGGAAAAATGGCCGTATGGCTGATGAACCGGTTGAATATCGGCAACCAATCTCTATCGCATTCTTACTGTTAGCCTGTGTATTCTTTACCTTCTCTATCACCGAGATGGTGAAGGGAAATGGTACCTGGCCGTATACATCGCGGGGTTGGTCGTAGGCAATCACAAGATTCAGCACAAGAAAAGCGTCACCACCTTCTTTCGATGGATTCACCTGGCTTTTCCAGATCGTCATGTTCCTTACCTTAGGGCTTACTGGTCAATCCACGTGACTTGCTGCCCATTGCAGGACTGGGTTTATTGGTGGGTTTTTCATGATCATTCTGGCACGTCCCATCAGTGTCTTTTTTTATGCCTGGCCTTTCAGGCAAATGAGTACCAAAGCCAAAGTATATGTTTCCTGGGTCGGTCTCCGGGGCGCCGTTCCGATCATTTTCGCCACCTATCCGCTGACGCCCAGATTCCTAGCTACTTCCCGATTTTCAATGTCGTATTTTCATTACGATCGTATCTCTGTTGATCCAGGGAACCACAGTCATATATGGCTAACTTGTTGAACTTATCGGAAAAAGAACTCAAACAAGGCAATGATTTCGGCATGGAACTACCGGAAGAAATCAAATCGGCCATGTCAGAAATCGAAGTTGCGGACAACCTGCTGGCCAACGGAAACCGTCTGATGGACCTTGAGTCTACCGGACAATACACTGGTAGTTATGGTTAAACGGGGAAATAACTTTTATCCCAAGAGGAGGTACCGATTTAGATATCGGTGATAAACTTCTTTGTTATCACAGACAATGACGAAGAATTAATGAAAACCTATAAAAATTTAGGTATCAACGAATATATGATCAAAAAAATTCATAAGATAGTCCGCATGATGAGATATATTCTGATCGGATGTTGTTTTCTTTTGCAGCCTGTTCTGTCTTCCTGTAACAGCACGAAACGACTCGGCAAACGGCGACCAGACGAGCCAACTATCCCACCAACTGGGTTTTTAAAGTCAATCGTAAAGACGATCTGCGTCTTTTTTCGGAAGCGGCCCGATGGCTGGGAACCCCTTACCGCTATGGAGGTAGCACCCGGAAAGGAGTCGACTGCTCCGGGTTGGTGAATCAGATTTACAAACAAGTCTATCATCGATCCCTCGAACGTTCCAGTAGTGGTATAGCCACCCGCAACTGCCGTAAAATCATGAAAAGCGATTTAAGTAGTGGTGATCTCGTATTTTTCAATACTTCCCGGAAAAAAAGGAATAAACCATGTCGGCCCTATTCCTTAAAAACGGCTATTTTATCCATGCTTCTACTTCCAGGGGAGTCATCATCAGTAACCTGAAAGAAGATTATTACCGAAAAACATGGAAACAGGGAGGAAGAGTAAAATAAGCCTATTTCAATAATCTCTTCAGAGTCTGCATCAGCTCTTCCTCTTCGATCTCGCCATTCCATCTCCAAAGTTGTTCTCCGGCTTTGTATATCATCATCAGGGGACAGCCTGCACCTGATAATAATCTACCAACCGCCGGTTAGCCGATCATCGATATCGAAGCATTTCAAATTCAAATGCTTGTTATTCTCCAGCTTCCGGACGATAGGTAACATTTTACGGCAATGCGGACACCAACTCGCATAAAAACATCACAAAAACCGGCAAATTTCCTTTGATCAAAGCCCATAAATTCTCCATAAATACTCTTTTATTTTAAGAATATACTTCCCTGCTTCCTGAAAAGTTTCGATTTTCCTGTATTTTGTTTTCACAATTTTTATCAGATCGGTAACCGCCGGGAGTTACCTTATCGGCTTTTTCATTACAGAACAGGGTATACCTTACACCGGTCTTACCGGAGAAACCTTTTTACTTCGTTTGTTCCTGCTGTTTATATCGGAGAATATGTTGCCTGTCAGCTGGCTTCTAATCAAGTCAGGGATAAAAAGGGATATAAAACTTACCCGTGCTCACGCATCTTACAGAAATAATAAAAATCGACCAAATGACCATTCTTGACTGCAGCATGATGCAAAACAGCTTCCTGTCGATACCCCGCTTTTGCGATACATGCATAGAAGCGGATTCGTACTGAATACAATCGTGTACAATTTTTCGTAATGAAAATTTTGAAAAGCATATTCGGTGATATCCTCCAACACTTTACTCATAATGCCATGCCCCAATATTTTTCCCCGATCCAATATCCCACCTCGGCAGTCACTCTTTCTACATCTCCTTCGGATCCGAATCCGATACTTCCCACCGCTTTTCCTTCAACCTCGATAGCAAAACGCATCGGTTTGCCCGGCATGGCTTTTACCATACTGATGTAATCGAATGCATCCTGCTTGGTATAGGGATGCGGAAAATTATCCATTAAGTTATTCCAGATTTTGTTGTTATCGGCATTTTCTGCCAAGGATTCACAATCGGAGTAACTGAATTCCCGGATGACATACCCCTCTCCTCGATCCGCACTCCCTGTTTTTTCCTGTAAAATAAAGAACTCATCTGCCCCACTCGTCGATCGGGGCAACTCGGTTTTACCTGTTTTCATAGTTGTCAGATTCTTTCGAATCTCTCCTTTTTCAGATTTGTTTGTTTTAATTTTAAACGCCACAAACATACAGAGATATTTCATCGGGTGTAACTATTTTTCCTCAAAAAAATTCATCCGACGAAAGATATTTCTGACATTCCGAAAACCGGATATTCAAATAATTTTATACATTCGCGGTTTGATGATCACGAACAGATGAAATATAAAACACTGATAATCAAAGGTGTTTTTCAATCACTTGACGAATTTGTGTTGCTTTGCATCGCCCCACCTGCCGCCAAACCATTTTACCTGCTTTGAATAACATCAATGTCGGTACCGCCTGTACCTGATAGAATTTACCAACTGCTTTTTCAGGTCTTCCAATACGGGATGCATCATTTTACAAGGTCCGCACCAGGTAGCGAAAAAATCTACGAACACAAGGGTATTTCCCTGAATGATGTCTTCGAATTTTGCCATAACTTTATGCTTTAGGTCTGCTTTATTTATATCGCAGATCATGCTGACAAGTTACGCTTATAGGGACTCTATTTTCAATCGGTAGTCGGATCCAAAATTGACGATATAAAAACCCTGATTTTCTTTTTACCGGCTTGACCTTCCATCTTTTGGAAAAATAAAAACGCGAAAAAATCACCGTTACGCGGATAAAATTCAAGTGCATCCAGTGTCCGGTCCCGGTATTTTGCCGCCAATTCAATAAAATAAAGACTCATATCGAAAGCCTTATAGGCCAGATTATTCGGTTCGGTATAAAAATATTTCCGGTATTTTAAGGCAAACCGTTTGGCAGGCTCCGTGGTATTGTCCACATAACTATAGGTAAAGATCTTCGTATTCAGTTTGAAATAAGTCTCATGATCTACCGAAGTAAAGGCCTGCCATTCCGGGAAGCCGACGACGGTAATCCGATAACCATCCGTTAAAGCCGATAATACCGGTAATATCTTACTGACTTCAGCTTCTTTCGTAGTAGGCAGAATGATTATATTTTCCCGGTCGGGCAACAATTGCAAACGCAATCCATCCAACGGAACTGCCGAAGTATTCCAATCATAAAATTCATACTGCCGATCCGATGCATATACTCCTTAAACAAGCGAATATCTTCCAGGTCCGAATGACTGACCTCGTTCCCTGTCAGATTCAGACAAACCAGATTCGCTTCTTCCGCTTCTTCGCGCAACCAATCACTCATCGCAACAGTCAGTGCTTTCATAGAAGGGTTGACCTGGATAAAATCAGGATACACGCCAAATTCTTCACTTCGGGAAGATAAGGGATAAATGACCGGGATATTTTTATTCGTTAAATCATCCATTAAGGCCTTATACACCGAGCCATATACCGGACCGATGATCAGGTCGGGATGAAACCGGTCGATTTCATCGACCATAGTATACATTTTCTCTGCACTCCGTTCGGTATCGAAAACCTTCAGGTTTACTTTGTATCCTTGATTTTTCAAGCTGTCCACCGCCAGCAATACCCCTTCATAAAAAGAAATAAATTGCTCGGAGCGGGCAGAAATCTGTACCGGCATTTTTTTCCACCAGCGTATCGACAAATACAGGATAATCTTTTGCAGAAAAAAGGGAGCAGTAAAGCCACCTTCACAAAAGGATCGACAGGCATCACTACTTCGGAGATATAATCCGAATCTCCATTTTATCGGTAGCCCCGATAACAGTCGTAGTCTCTTTTTCCGGTTCTTGTTCCGTTTTTTCGTTTTTTGCATCAGGGCATCTTGCAGGATATCGGTCACGGACGCTTCTTCCACTTTTTTTTCACGCTCTCGTTTCGAACCGGACGCTCAGGGCGAATCTCCTGCTTTTTTCCCACCGAAGCTTCGATTTCTTCTTCACCCAATACAGAAAGATCGATTTCAGCCAAAGGCAACTTCACCACAGCTCCTACCGCCAGGGGTTGATTCTGGGCATATCCTTCATTGAATTTCAATAAACGTTTCGGTTTTTTATCTTATAAAGCCGGGCGATGGAATAGAAAAAGTCTCTCCTTTAACCACTTTGTGATAATAAAATTTGTCGTCCTGTTGTACAAAAGGATCGGTATAAGGCACTTTCAATACCTCGTATAAACTCAACGCATTATCTTTCTTATCATTTAAACTCTTTACCTCGTCGATGTTCGCTCCGTATGCCTTACATATCGAATACAAAGTCGACCGGGTTGCACGGTATGCAAATAATAACTCTTTCCCCGAATCACAACGATATCGTTGGACTTCGTTACCGCAGTCCCTTGCCCGAGTACCTGACCGCAAGACCATAAAAGCAAAAACAGAAATAATAATTTTAGCATAGCTATTCCTATTAATAAGCAGCAAATTTAGAAAAAATAGTAGATAATTTAAAAATCTGCGCTATTTTTGCAAGTTGATGAACCCAGGCTTTCACAACAAAGGCCATAAAACCAAATTGTAACCGATGAAAAATTTCCGGCAAGACTCACCTTTTACCTGCTGAATCTGTTAGCAGCCATTCTTCTCGTTTGTGTGATAGGTTATTTTGTTCTATCCCATCTGGAGAGTTATACCCAACACGGACAATTTATTCCGGTTCCTGCCTTTAACGATTTGACAGTGGAGGGAAGCACACGCGGTAGCCCGGCATGCTCATTTAACTGTTGTGGTGACCGACTCCCTGTATGACGATGCGGCCAAACCGGGAGTCGTGCTCGAACAATCACCGGTAGCCGGAGCACACGTTAAAGAAAACTCTGATCCATCTGATCATCAATGCCCATAACCCTGAAAAAGTGGTTTTCCCGAACCTGCAGAATGCTGCTTACCGGCAGACACTGCAAACCCTGACCAGCCGGGGATTCAAAATCGGTCATATCGAATATGCCCCGTCTGAATTTCATAATCTGGTATTGGATCTTAAACATGACGGAGAAAATATCGTTCCAGGGAGCTTATTGACCAAAGGAGCCGTTATCGATATCGTGTTAGGAAGCGGAAATGGAAGGAATACAGTCGTTCTCCCGCAACTGACCGGGAAAAATCTGCAGGAAGCCCTGGATATCCTTCGTAAATCTTACCTGAATCTCGGCGAAGTACTCCCGGATGCCAGTATAAAGGTAAAAACATGCCTACTCGGCTGTCATCTACGAACAGGATCCTTTGGGCGAGACGACAGTCGAAGGAGGTACTTATGTCAACCTGCATATCACCCTGGAAAAAGATAAAATTGCAGCACTCGACTCCTTGATGGTTACCGAATAAAAACGTGAACTAAAACAGCATCCTATGCCCGAATTTGAAGAAGAGGAAGAATTATTGGAAGAAGAAGAGGAAGGACAAGCATCCGAAATGTACGAACACCACCGGATCGAAGCGGATAATGGCCAGAATCTGCTCCGGGTGGATAAATTTCTGATGTCACGTCTGCCGAATGCTTCCCGCACAAAAATTCAGGAAGCTGCCGATGCCGGAAATATTCTGGTAAACGGGAAGGCTGTCAAATCGAGTTATAAGGTAAAACCCAAAGATATCGTATCGGTCGTCATGGCCTATCCCGTCGGGAAATCGAGATCATACCGGAAAATATCCCCCTGAACATCGTTTACGAAGACGACGACCTGATGGTAGTCAATAAACCCGCCGGGATGGTAGTACATCCCTCCTACGGGCATTATACGGGCACTTTGGTGAACGCTCTGGCCTGGCACCTGAAAGGTAATCCGCTTTTTAAAGACAATAACGATCCGCGTCCCGGATTAGTCCACCGGATCGATAAGGACACGTCGGGATTATTGGTCATCGCCAAAACCGAAAAGGCCAAAACCCATCTGGGATTACAATTTTTTCAACAAGACTTCCGACCGGAAAGTATGTAGCCGTTTGTTGGGGTAACCTGGAAGACGAAACCGGAACGATCACCGGACATATCGGGCGCAACCTGACCAACCGCAAAGTCATGGCCTGTTTTCCGGACGGCAGTCATGGCAAACACTGCCGTAACGCATTACCGGGTATTGGAACGCCTGGGCTATGTGAACGTAGTTGAATGTATTTTGGAAACCGGCCGAACCCATCAGATCCGTGCTCATTTCAAATATATCAAACACCCGCTTTTCAACGATAAAGAATACGGGGGAAATGAAATTCTGAAAGGTACCACCTTTGCCAGGTACAAACAGTTTGTCAACAACTGCTTCGAAATTTGTCCCCGACAGGCACTGCATGCGAAAACCCTGGGATTCGGAACATCCCACCACAGGTGAACGCCTGTCGTTCGAACTCGAAATCGGACGATATGCAGCAACTGATACAAAATGGCGGGCTTATATCTATCCGGGAAGAATAACTTGAGGATTCGGGACGGTTCTTCCATCCCACTTTTTCTCAAACAAATCTTCGGGCAACCAATCACCAGGCATTTCCCGTCGGGCCATACTCCCGCCCTCTTTCTCTACATA
>VOFB01002647.1_pt1 | contig 21164 bp, 23 predicted proteins | sample 5384141 | NCBI WGS metagenome assembly VOFB01 (sample SAMN12384721, study PRJNA508395) | human gut metagenome | isolation source: healthy gut A | host: Homo sapiens | reverse complement strand
TCGATGACCTTCTTGTGCTCACGGCCTTCCTTCGCACCCTCGGCACGTTCGAACGCATCGATCTTCTTCCAGCCAGCGAAGTCGATCGGCTTGACACCGCGCGATTCCAGCAGCCGGTCGATGGACTCCGGATCACGATCGGCAGCCACACGACCGACTTCAGCAGCCTTCGACAAATCCTCCAGCATATTGGTCACGATCAGCAGTGCGTCGGACTTGGTGGAGCCGATCAGGCCAACCGGACCGCGCTTCGCCCAACCGGTCGCGTACAGGCGGTCGCGCACTTCATCCGTGGCTTCAGCGGCCGTAGTGATACGTCCGTCACCGTTCGCGTTCGCCAGATGCGCGTGACGCTCGTCGTACGCGATGCCCGGTGCGGTGGCCGGCTTGTAGCCGATCGCATGGTATACGGCCTGCACCGGATACTCTTCGAATTCGCCGGTACGGCTCATCTTGCCGTCCGCCGACGTCTCGGTCTTTTCCACACGGATGCCAACGACCTTGCCGTCCTCACCCAACACTTCGACCGGAGCGGAATTGAAGTGCACGTAATACTTGCGGTCAGCCGGATTACCCTCGTAATCCACGTCACCGTCATCTTCCATGTCTTCCGCCATCTCACGAATCGTGAACAGCTCTTCGACCATCTGACGGGTCAGCTTGTCTTTGCCGGCCTCTTCAATCGTGTCTTCATCCAAATCGAAATCGTCTTCGTTGATGATCAGCTGCACTCCCGGCAGCTTCTCCATCTCACGCAATTCCTGCACGGAGAACTTGGCCTGCGCCACACCGCGACGGATGAACAAGTGAAGCACACGCGCCTTGTTGGACTTGATGCCCTCATACACGTTGTCCGGAATATCGGTACGCTCCTTGAGGTCGTCGGCGTTGCGCATGAGTTCGCGGGCCACGTCCATGGCCACGTTGCCGCCGCCGATTACGGCGACGTTCTCGGCCGTAAGCGGCCATTCGCGGGCACCGGTGGGGTAGCCGTCATACCATTCGACGAACTTGGCGGCGCCGTACACGCCGTCCAGATCGGCGCCCGGCAGTCCGAGCGGCTTGTCTTCGACCGCACCGGTGGCGAACAGCACGGCGTCGTAACGTTCGAGCAGTTCGTCGAGCGTGGTCCACATGTCCGGTGGATGTTCGAGGTCTTCTTCAAGCGCGGAGGCGATGAATTTGATGGACGGATGAGTGGTCCGGGGCCACGCCGTAGCGCACCAGACCGAACGGCACCGGCAGCTTTTCGAACAGGTCGATGCGCGCTTCGGTGCCGAGGCCAAGCTCTTCGCCCAGCTTCTTGAGCTGGCGCAGGAAGATATCAGGATGGTAGACGCCGGCCGGGCCAGCGCCGATAACAGCAATGCGGGAGTTCAGTATTCACGGATTCAGTCACGCGCTATAGCCTAACGCAAAGCCTTCCGTTGCGACAGAGGGAGAGTGGTGGGAATTCTGTGTATTAGGCCATAGTTTGTGCGTTTGGGAAACCTACGAGCACTGCTAATGTCCAGATTATGGGTTTTTCCTAATGTAGGATTATGGGTTTCTCTAATGTAAGATTATGGTAATCAGTAATGTCGTATTATGGGAAAGAGGCATCGATGATTCCACGCGCGCTCGGGAAACAGGCCAAACAACTTGCGCAATGGTTTCCGTGGTCTCTATTACCGGGCCTCGGCAAAGCGGCAAATCCACGCTGGCAAAAGCCATGTTCCCTGATTATGACTACGTGAATCTGGAAAATCCTGAGACACGCAAAGCCGCCATTGACGACCCGGTGGGATTCATTCGGCAGCGTCCTTCCAAGCTCATAGTGGATGAAGCTCAATATGCTCCTGATTTGTTCTCCATGATTCAAGTGGCTTCCGACGAACGTAGCGAACAAGGACAATATGTCCTCTCTGGTTCTCAAAATTTCCTACTACTCAAGCGTATTCAACAATCACTGGCAGGCCGAGTCGGTTTGGTCAAGTTATTGCCGTTCTCATTCCAAGAAGCATGCAAGGCGGATCAGGCCCTTACTCCGGATACGTTTATGCTGCAAGGCGGTTATCCACGCATTTACGACACGAGAATGCCGCTCAATCTGTTCTTCTCGAACTACATCGACACTTATATCGAACGTGATGTTTCCGAATATCTTGATGTACGCAATTTGGCTGACTTCCGCCGATTCTTGACTCTTTGCGCACTCAGTTCCGGAGCACTCATAAACTACACCAACATCGCCAACGAACTTGGTGTAAGTCCGCGAACCGTAAAGGCATGGATGTCAATTCTGGAATCAAGTTACATCGCATTCCATCTCATGCCGTTCTACACGAACGCACGCAAACAGGTGGTCAAAACGCCGAAACTCTATTTTTATGACACTGGCTTGCTGTGTCATCTCTTGGGCATTCGGACGGTCGAAGCACTGGTTGCGCACCCCAAGTTCGGCGATATATTTGAAAACCTCATCATTGCGGAAACCATGAAACAGCATTTGAACGCCAATCAGGAGCCACAATTATTCTTCTACCGCGATGCCAGCAAGGTCGAGGTGGATTTGTTGGATTTCACCGATCCCAACAACCGTATGCTCATAGAAATCAAATCCGGACAAACCTATCATGACCGATTCGCTCGGAACCTCACTTTAATTGGCAATGTTCTCGGTATACCGTGTGAGCAACAGTACGTAACCAGTCGGGTTGAACATAGTTATGTCTCACAAGGAATCCGCGTCACTTCCGCCCTCGATTGGCTAGAAGGCCGACGGTAAAGAGCCGCCGCAGAACAATAACAATACTGCACAACCGGCGAATCCCTTGATGACACTGAAGACGTCACCTCCAACGGCTCTTTACGACCTCGATTGCATTCATTAGGTCATTTCTTCGTTCATTAGGTCGGAGGGTGCTGAAGCCATCCCTTGGAACGGCGGGGTTTCAAGGGCCGCTCCGACCAAGGACCGACCTAATAAACGTCAAATCGACCTAATGAATAACTCCGATGCTATTGCTGCTTTCGTGGGTGGGATTTCCGTTTCCGCCACGTCACCAACCGTATCGCCCCGATTATGTTTCGATGCGGTGGACTCGACATACGACCATCCCGGTCAGTCAACTGACCTACAAAAACAGCAGAAGCCTCATATTCTTAATCAGTCCCGATCAATTAGGGCAGTGAGGGCCCAGAGGATGCTCACCACGTCGATGGCCTCCTGGAGGAAGGCACCGACGACGACCGGGATAAGGTTGAACGCGGCGGCAATCATGCCGATGGTGGCAAGCACAAGGCCCGCGATTACGGCTTGAAGCATCACGCGCTTGGTGCGGCGTGCAATGGCGATGGCGCGCGGCACGGCGGCGATATTGTCATTCATAATGACCACCTGAGCGCTTTCGGAAGCGGCGGTGGACGTGCCATCGGTCATGGCCACGCCGATATCGGCAACAGCGAGCACCGGGGCATCATTCACACCGTCACCAACCATCATCGTGACGGTTTTGCCGGCTCCTGTAGCGGCCCTGACTGCGGCTACCTTATCCTCCGGGAACAGTTCGGCGTGAACCTCGTCAATGCCGACTTCGCTGGCAATGATATTGGCGGAAGCCCGCTTGTCACCGGTAAGCATGGCGAGCTCGGTGACGCCCAACTCATGCAGTTTGGCGAGCACTGCCTTGGCGTTGGCACGCGGCACATCGCGCAGCACAATGCGCGCGATCAGCCGGCCGTCAACGGACACGTAGGACGCCATCTCATCCGGCTGCAGCAGGCCAAAGCGAGTGCGCAGGTCATCTTTGCTGAGCTCCCCCTCTTAGGGGGAGCTGGCCACTCGCGGGCTGAGGGGGCAGCCTCGCCGACCGCCAGGAATCCATCCTCCCAGCAGCCGCGAAAGACAGCCGGCCAACGCGCACCGCGTGTCCGTTCACCTCGCCGGAAACGCCCTTGCCGGCGTCTTCATTGATGTTCTTGACGACCGGATACTCCCGGCCATGGCCAGGCCAGCTGGCCTCCGGCTCTGGGCACAGGCGCTGGCCATCCTCGAACCGCTGGCGCAGTCGGGCCAGCGCCTCCGCGCCGGCCTTGGCAATGCCTTTGGACAGGATGTGCACCGAGTAGCTTTCCACCGCGCCGGCCATCATCAGCACATGGTCTTCGTTGAGACGGGTTGCAGCGCCGGGCAACATCTCGACGCGCACGACCTGCGGCTGCTTGACGGTGAGCGTACCGGTCTTTGTCGAAGAACACCTGCGTGACGCGGCCAAGGTTTTCCAGCACGTCCTGCGCTTTGATAAGCACGCCGGCTGCGGCGAGGCGTCCGGTTCCGGCGATGTATGCCACCGGTGCGGCGATGAGCAGCGGGCAGGGCGTGGCCAGCACCAGCACCTGGGCGAACGCGTCGGTACCCCGGACACCGCCCATGCGACGCCGGCAATCACCAACGAAAGCACGGTAAAAGGGCACAGCCAAGCGGTCGGCGGTTTTTTACCACGGCCGGGCGCGACTCCTGCGCGGAGGCCACGAGCTCGAGGATGCGCTGGTACTGCGAATCGGCGGCCACCTGGGTGGCACGCATGGTCAATGCAGTCGAGCCGTTCACCGCCCCGGACATCACACGGGCGCCGGCGAACACTTCACGCGGCACCGGCTCACCGTTGATATTGCTCAGGTCGAGCGTGGCCGTGCCGGACAGCAGCTCGCCGTCAACCGGCACAGTTTCGCCCGGCAACACCATGAGTACGTCGCCCAGCTGCACCTGCTCGACCGGCACCGTGTCGAAGCGGTGCGCGGCGGCGGCAGCCGATGCCAAGCCCACACGCCGGAAGCCATCGGACGAATCGCCCTTATCGGCAGCAAACCCACGCCCCACGCCAGGCAGGTTGACGACGTGCGCGGTTTGCGGCGCGGCTTCCATAAGCGCGGTCAGACTGCGCTCGGCCTTGGCTTGGGCGTATTCCTCAATGGCCTCGCCGGACGTAATCATCAGCGTCACCGCCCAACTTGCCCAGTATTCGGCGACGGCCACGGTGGAGAGGATCGCGACCACGGCCAGCACTATCGACTCCAACCTGCCCGTGGCGCAAATCGTCAATCATGCCGCGCACAGTGTCAATCACGATAATCAGCACCAAATGCGATAACCAGCCACTGGCCGAAGCCCGGATTGCCAGTACCGAATCGCCATCGCATTGCCCCACGGACGCCAATCGCCCAGTAAAGCCAGCGGAATTGCGGCGATGACGACGACCGGAAGCATCGGCACTAAGCTTGCAGATGTCGAGAATTTTGGTGAAGAATCTGATGAGTGCGCCCATCATTGCTCCTCTACGCTCGTATACGGAGTCGATTGCGGTACGGCAAGCGTGGCCCCGCGCAATCGGCGCTGCGGTCACGCCTTGTTAACCCACCGGCGGCTTTGCCTGGGGCTCCGCTTTGCTCGGCTCCCGCGCGACCTTCCGATACACGGCGTAAAGAAATGTTCAGTTTTGTATTGAATTATGCGCTTTGTTCGGAGCACCGCCCGAACTCAAGTGCTTGACCTACCCTATCAACGAGCGTTGCGCGACATGCCGGATATCGAAACTACGTTGGCGGCATGGGCGCAGGGCCAATCGCGCATACGAAGGCCCGTGGCAGGAGTTTGCTCACTGTCACGGGCCTTTGCTTGTCTGACACGGTGTTCAGGCGGTTACCGCTCAACACCGTGTGACGTTGTCGAGTCGGCTTTACCACAGGCCGAATGGGTCGGAGAAGCCGCCGCCGTCACCGGTGCCGCCATCGCTGTTGCCATTGCCGTTACCGTTACCGTTACCGTAACCGTTCTGGCCATTGCCATTCTGGTTGTTCTGCTTATTCTGGCTGTTGCCGTTGGAATCGGAGCTGGACGAACCGTTCACCGACGACTCCTCCTGATCGAGCGTCACGTCCACATCCATGGTCTTGCCATCGCGCACGATGGTCAGCGTCACCTTGTCTCCCAAAGCCGCGGCACGCACGTAGCCGAGCAGCGAGTAGTTGTTGTTCACCGCGTTGCCGTTGAAGGCCACGATGGTGTCGCCTCTTTGAGGCCGGCCTGTCGGCCGGGCCGCCGGAGACGACCGCGCTGCCGGTGGCGCTGACTTGGTGATGGTCGCGCCGCCGCGGGTCACGCCGTCGGCTTCAACCGTGTCGGACTTGATGACCACGCCGAGGGCAACGTGCTTGACCTTGCCGTCCTTGATGATTTCGTCGGCCACACGCTTGACGAGGTTGGACGGGATGGCGAAGCCGATGCCGATGGAGCCGGCGGAGTCGGAGGAGGTGGCGGTGGAGGCGATCGAGGAGTTGATGCCGATCACCTGGCCGGCCGCGTTGAAGGTCGGGCCGCCGGAGTTGCCGGGGTTGATGGCCGCGTCGATCTGGACGGCGTTGGTGACGATCTCGTTGTTGTTGTCGTCGGTCACGGTCACCGGGCGGTTCAGGGCGGAGACGATGCCGGTGGTGGCGGTGTCGTCGTAGCCGAGCGGGTTGCCGATGGCCATCACGTTCTCGCCGACGGCGAGCTTGTCGGAATCGGCGAATTCCACGGCCTTGAGGTCGCTCGGCGGGTTGTCGAGCTTGATGACCGCAAGATCGGTGGTGGTGTCGGTGCCGACGAGCGTGGCGGAATACATGTTGCCGTTGGCAAGCGTCACCTGAATCTGCTGGGCACCGGAGATCACGTGGTTGTTGGTGATGATGTGGCCTTCGGTGTCGATGATGGCGCCGGAGCCCTTGGCGGTGCCGTTGCTCAACGCGGTCTGGATGGAGACCACGGAGCCGGAGACATCGCTGGCGACGGTCTGCCAGTCGGGGGCTTCGCCGCTCTTGGCGGTGGCGGACCCGGAGCCGGACTTATTCGAGCTGACGTTGGACAGCGAATTGCTGGTCGGCAAGGTGATCAGGCCGCTGGTGAGGGCGCCGTAACCGAGGCCCAGGCAGAGGGCCGCAGCCAGAACGGCGGCGACCACGGCGATGAGGATGTTGCTCGCCGTCTTGGACATGCCCTGCTTGGCGGGGCCGGGCTGACCGGGCTGTCCCGGCTGGGTCGGACCTTGACCGTTCGGCGTACCGGTACCGGGAGTGCCGAAACCGAACAGACCGCCCTGCTGGGGCTGCTGGCCATTCCGGCCATTCTGACCGGACTGGCTGGCAAACGGGTTGCCGTTGTTCTGCTGCGGCTGCGTGGGCGGATTGAACGGATTGCCGTTGCCCTGCGGCTGCGGGTTATTGGTGTAGTAGGGATTGCGGTTGTCCCTGCTGGCCCTGTGGGTTTGCTGTGCAGGCTGACCGAACGGGAATTGCTGCGTGGGCTGGGCATTGCTGCCGGCCTGGCCGCCCTGCTGGCCCTGTGCCTGAGTCGGGGTCGGACCATAAGCGCCATATTCCGGGGCCGGACGATACAGCGGAGTTGTGGCCGAGGTCTGGCCTGCGGCTGGTGCTGCCGGAGAAGCCGGCGAGGAGGAGACCACCGTGCTCTCGTCCTTGGCGGAGGCGTAGTCCGGGATGGGCTCGGTAGCGGCTTGCGTAGGCTGCTGATCGGCAGCGAGGGCGGCCGAGGAAACCGGGGCTTGCTGCTCGCTGGAATCGCTGGCGTTGCCGGCATCAACCGAGTCGCCACCCACAAACGGGTTCTTCGGCTCGGCGTTGCCGGTATCGGCAGTACTATTGGGGTTTTCGTTATTCCGCGGGGTCTGGTCGACGCCCTGCGGGTTAAATTCGTCAGCCATTGCTGCTCCTTTTCCTAAATTCCTATCACGTCTGTTCGGCGGCTATTCGGGGCACTTGCCCATTGCCACTTCTCGTGTGCTACCTCAGTAGTAAAGGCAGTCAATCTGGAGGTTTTCTGAACGTTGATTGAAAGTCTATGCGTAATCATCGCAGAGTCTTATGGGCATCTCGGCTTCGAGGGGCTGATTTCCTGTTTCGGGAACATCTACTTGCACTTCAAGGGCTGTTCGCGCGGTCAATTCCGAGTATCAAGGGCCCTCATTTAACGCCATTCCGCCATTTTTGCAGCCGGCCTACTTGACCGGGAGCCCCTTTGAAGCGGAAGTAGACGTTCGGGAGCGGCGAAATCCGCCCCTCGAAACCGAGTTCTTCACAATTTCCGGCCCTTTTCTGGCCCTTCTGCCTAAAGTGAACATATGACGATCAGCCTTCTTGAACATCCGTTGGGCGCACAGCCCGGACAGCCCGGCGACCGCAGCGCCTTCCATTTCGAAACGATCACCCGCCTGCCATCCACGGCCAGCGGGCTTGGGCGAGACGGTGCCCGATACGGCCGCACCGGCATCATTCACACGCCCCACGGCGATATTCGCACGCCTGCCTTCGTGCCGGTGGGCACGCAAGCCGCGATGAAGGCCGTGTTGCCCGAGCAGATGAAGGATCTAGGCGCACAGTGCCTGCTGGCCAACGCCTTCCACCTGTTCGAGCGCCCGGGCGAGGACGTGCTGGACGCGGCCGGCGGCTTGGCGCGTTTCATGAACTGGGATGGGCCCACGTTCACCGATTCCGGCGGTTTCCAAGTGATGTCGCTGGGCGTCGGCTTCAAGAAGACGCTGGCGATGGACGTGACCGGCATGAAGTCGGACGACATCATCGCCAAGGGCAAGGAGCGCATGGCCTGGGTGGATGAGGACGGCGTGACGTTCAAGTCGCCTTTGAATGGTGACGCACATCGTTTCTCCGCTGAGATTTCGATGGGCATCCAGCACAAAATCGGCGCAGACATCATGTTCGCGTTCGACGAACTCACCACGCTGATGAACACCCGCTCCTACCAGGAGGACTCGGTGGAGCGCACCTTCCGCTGGGCCCGCCGATGCGTGGACGAGCACCAGCGGCTGACGGCTGATCGAGTCGGGAAGCCGTATCAGGCGTTGTATGGCGTGGTGCAGGGCGCGAATTACGAGGATCTGCGCCGACGTGCGGCTTCGCAGATCGCGTCGCTGGACTTCGACGGCGTGGGCATTGGCGGCGCGATCGAGAAACGCATCATCGGCGACACTTGCGCCTGGATCTGCGACGCGATGCCGGAGAGCCGGCCGCGCCATGTGCTGGGCATCGCCTCCGTGGACGATATCTTCGCGTGCGTGGAGAACGGCGGCGACACCTTTCGACTGCGTGGCCCCCGCACGCTGCGCCCGAAACGGCGCGATTTACACGCGCGCCGGCCGGTACAACATCAAGCGTGCCCAGCATGTTCGATTTCGGGCCGCTGGAGGAGGGATGCGACTGCTACACATGCCAGCATTATTCGCGCGCGTACGTCGACCACCTGCTGCGCGCCCGCGAGTTCAACGGGTTCACGTTGGCCACGATCCACAACGAGCATTTCTTCGTGAAGCTGCTAGACGACATCCGCGCCTCGATCGACGGCGGATACTTTGATGAGTTCCGCGACGAAGCGTAACGCCCCACTTACGGCAACGGCGAGCGCCGGCCAGGGTTGTGAGTTTTCTCCTTCGTTGCGGCTTGTGCCGAACTTCTCTCTGCTCCCCGCTGAGGCTGAGACGTTAAGCAAACAGCCCAGTGGGCTGTTTGTAGTCGAAGGTGAGACGATAGTCGAACCAGCAGGTTGCAGGCAAGGCCCGTCCTTAATTGCGGACGAGCTGTCACGAAGTGACTGAGGGGAGTGCCGCCACCCTCAAAGATCACGGCGCCCGCAGGAGACCCACAAGCGATATATCCCTGCCTCCCATGCGACACGCCGAAGATTGCATGATTACCCAGCCGGGTGTAAGTTAGTCGATTGTCTGCGAGTGTGGCGGAATGGTAGACGCGCTGTCTTCAGGTGGCAGTGAGTGTATGCTCGTGGGGGTTCAACTCCCCCCACTCGCACCAGCAACTAAAGGGCTGGAATCGGAAGGTTCCAGCCTTTTTGCTTTGTCCGGGCAAGCGCCGTTTTTCAAGTTGCGATGGCCTTGAGGGGGCTTAGGACTTGAGACTTATGGCCCAACTTTCGTGGCGGAAATGTCCCGGTACCTGCATCAATCGTTTGACGTTCAAGCCAGGCCAGATCCGCTGTCCCGGTTCGCGATTTCGGGCGATCTTTGCAAACCGGGACAATTTTGTTGCCCCGGTATAAATGTCAATCGATTTATGCGAAAACCGGGACAACGTGCCAATTCCAGAATCGGCCTTATTCCGCCGATTCCGTCTGCCAGACGATATGAGTTGAGGAAACCGGAGTGTCCCGGTTCACGAAAACAAGCCGAAATCGCCGACCGGGACAGCGATTCGCCCCGGTCGACAGGTCAAACGATTGACATATGAACCGACAAATACAGATCAGAGAGAAGCCTTATGAAGTAGATTTAACTTTCCCCTCAACTTCCGTCCGCCATAAACTAGCATTACATAGCATCATGAACCGAGACGAAATCAACGAAGCATTTGAGTCACCGACGACCAGCTCGACCGAATGGCCGAGCCGTACGAATCCGACAATTGGCAGGGCGGTGTCGGGAGCATCATTCGCAGCAATCCGAAATCAGAACCAGCACAAGTCGGACCCCAGCAGACACGCATAATACGAGTTCACAGACTTAGCGATGCATTCCGCAACCGTACCACCGAATACCACACCACGGAAGAACTGTAAGCATTACGAAATCAACCTTGATTATTGCGCGGGCCTATACTAGGTTACGGCTTAGCGTAGCAGTTAGTGGCCGGGAGCGTCGCCGGCCATAGCGAGGTGATCGGTATGAGCGTTTCCATCAACACGCCATCTGGACGAACCATGGCTTCCGCCGCAACAGTTGTGTCTTCCACAACCGCGAGTCAAAATCCAGCGCAAGCACCAGCCCCACCGCACTGGATCGCGCATCAGCTCAGTACAGGGGCCGCGCAATCGCGCTATCGCCAAGCCAAGGCGCGTTGAAGGCGATCAAGCGCCAGATCGTCCCCGTTGATGCATTCGGCAATCGCAAGCCGCGACTGCGCGGATGGCTGCACGTCGTGCTGTGCGGCATCGATTATTCGAACATCTTCCTCATCATCGCCGGCGCGGTATGCTTTGCGCTACGCAAGCCGAATCCGTCCCCGGCTGGTTCGAGTTTCACGAGGTGTTTCACTTGGGCACGGTCATCGGGTATGCCTGCCACGTCGTGGCGATTTATCTGATTGTCTGCGCGCTGTAGGTTCGCTCGCCCAGCACCGAGGCGGACCTTCATACGTTACGAGATAGGTCCTTGACCAGCCAGCCGTGACGACCGCCTTCATAGACCTCGTCAGTGAGCCGGTAGCCGCGCTGTTCGTAGAACTTGTAGTGGTCGTTTTCCGAGTGCACGGCAGCCATGGTTCCGCCGGCTTGCGCGATGCGGCGTTCGGCGTCGGACAGCAGCCGCGAGCCGATGTGCCTGCCTTGCGCTTCGGTCAGCACCGCGAGCCGCGCGATGACGTATCGCCCGGGCTGGTCGGGATGGTCGGGGTCCGCATAGAACCGGCAAGTCGCCACGGGGCGATTCTGGTCGGGCTGGCCGGACTGAATAGACGAGGCCGATTGCGCGGACAGGCCGGGGCGATTGGGCGCATCGTTCGAATCGAACGCCAGCAGATGCACGGACACGGCATCCCATTCATCGAATTCCGGCCGCCAGTCGCGTTCGCGGATGAACACCTGCTCGCGTATGGCGCGGGCCGCGTCGGGCAGCCGGTCGTATGCTTCGATTCGTATGGTCATGAGCGTCAGTGTAATGCGTCACGATAACCGACAGAGTGCGGCTTGATGGACGAGTTCTGGCCCAGGTTTGGCCTGTGCTCGATGAGCTCAGGCCGTACGCGCGATCTGCACGGCGGTGCCGGACGCGGTGACCATCAGCATGCCGTTGTCGGCGCCGAGCACCTCGTAGTCGATGTCCACGCCGACCACGGCGTGCGCGCCCATCGCCTCCGCACGCTGCTGCATCTCGGCGATGGCCTCGTTGCGGGCGCGCATCAGCTCCTCCTCATAGCCCTGGCTGCGGCCGCCGAACATGTTACGCAGGCCCGCGCCAAGATCCTGAACATGTTCACACCGGATACCACTTCGCCGAAGACGATGCCCTGGTAATTGGTGATGGTGTATCCGTCGACGGACGGGGTGGTGGTGACGAGAATCATGGCGAGGCTCCTTTGGCTTGTCTGCGTAGATGAATCACTGCCGAGAGTCGGATCGCTCCCGAATCTCACCTCGGAAACGGATCGCTTCTCTTGGCTACCACAATAGTCGAGAGCGCCTTCCCCAACATCTTCAATCCACGCGATTGCGTAATCAAACGCATGTTTCGCCTCCAAAAATGCTGATAGACATTGGGCCGCAAAGGCCAGCCTCAACGGGCGCAAGCCGCTCACCAAACTGAATCGCAGACCCAAATGACTCGTCATGGGCAAACGGCTGGACCACCCAAATTCCGCTGCGATAATCAACCATCACCGAAAGCCCAGGCTGCTCCGTCGATACGACCATCATCGAACCGGACACGTTCTCGACATTGATATTCGGGTGCCCGTACAACGCGTAACTCAAACCATCATCGGCAACACCCTGCTTTGCCAATTGGCGCCTAAGCACTCCAACATCTCGCTGGGCGAGTACGCACAATCTTCCGCATAATCAATCGGCTGAGCATCCGTATAACAGCATTCACCGCCGTCACCTTCCGCAATGCTGCGCTCCACAAGATAGGCCATCACATCCGGCATCTCCCAATAATCAATGGACAGCTTATCAATACAGCCGTTTTTCCAAGCCATATAATGCGTTTGCTCGTCGCCAAGAATCTCTTCAAACGCCTCGGCTGAGATAAACGTCGACCCGTCCAACTGATAGCACTCGTCCAAAGGATAGATTTCTCGGTTCGCGTATTGTTCCTGAGCCTTGGACACAAGCTTGTCATCCAATGCGCTCATCTGCTGATCAACTTCATCCTGTGAGGGAATGAAAGGGGCGAAGTCCAGCCCTGCTTCGCCACAGCCTCTCTGCCGTTCACGCCTGTACATCACGTCCGCACACGTATCGGTCTGCCGTTCATTCACCATTGATCAGCCTTTCTTTTCGTTCCACAAATGCCCTAGAACACTGCGATTCCAGTAGTTCCGATTGAATCAGGATCGTTCTTGCGAAACTGTCGAGGATCGTGGATCGCTTGTGGATCTTGAAGCGTTGTATCCTGGTTGTTCATGGATCCGGAACGCAAAATCATTAACGTCGTGGGAGCCGCAATCGTCACCAACGGCACCGTACTATGTGCACAACGCGGTCCGGGGAAGTCGTTGGCCGGATACTGGGAATTCCCCGGCGGCAAAATCGAACCTCATGAAACAGCGCGGCAGGCTTTACACCGCGAAATCGAAGAAGAGCTGTTATGCGAAGTTGAAGTCGCGGAAGAAGTGTGCACCAGCGAATACGCCTACGACTTTGGGACCGTACGGCTCACTACATTCGTCTGTCACCTCATCGCCGGCACACCGCATCTCACCGAGCATACTGATATCCGATGGCTGAATCCTGCCGATATGCCGACATTGAACTGGGCTCCGGTAGATCGCGAAGCAGTCGCGATTATCGCCAGCAAACAGCTGACGCTCCGATGAATGCGCCATAGCGCAGCCATGCAGTCATGCAGTCATCAACAAACAATTCGAATCGCAAGGGAACAAGACAACATGTCTATCAATCTGGCCAGCACCTCAAGCTCTCCGGCCAACACGCAACATAGTGATCCTGGCCCGACACCCTCAATCCTCGAAGATGTCATCTCAGGTCTGATCGAGCCGCGCTCAGATGCTCCCGGCGAATATAAGCCGACCCTCATCGCAAATCGCCCCGGTGGATTGACCATGCGCGAGGAAATCGGCAATTCCTTGGCTACTAGCGATTCCTTCGACATTTCTGTCGCATTCGTCTCGGCTGAGGCCGTGCTCAGCTTATTTGAAGACTTCAGAAGTCACCATGAAACAGCGACCCGAGCGGGCACACTGATTACCTCAACGAAAAATCATTTCAACGATCCCAGGGCATTCTGGGAGCTGCTGCATCTTCAGAACACCACTGGTGTTGACGTTCGCGTGTGGGAAGGCTCCCGCAATGCCTCAGTGGCCGCAATGGCTCAAGGACAGCCATTCCATCCAAAGGGATATATCTTTTCTCGCCGCATGAAAGACGGTACGCCCTATTACGACCTGTACGTTGGCAGTTCCAATCTCACTGGAGCCGCATTGACCACGCAACGCGAATGGAATCTCAAAGTCATCGCTGGCGGATGGAGAGCTGGTCGGGCAGTTCCAGGATGAAATCGACTCACAGGTGGCCGATTCCGTTCCGCTGACCGAAGAGTGGATCAAACAGTATGAGGAAGATTTCAAGAAATACGCCCCACCGCGTCATGAGATTCTGCAGTCGTTTGAGGGGCATGACATTCAGCCAAACGCCATGCAACAGGAGGCGTTGGCGAATCTCAAGAAACTTCGTGAACAAGGCGAGCACCGCGCAATTATCGTGTCGGCCACCGGCACCGGAAAGACGTACCTTTCCGCATTCGACGTACGCGAATGCCAGCCGAAGCGCATGCTGTACATCGCCCAACAGCAGATGATTCTTCAAACCGCAATGAACTCTTACCAAAAGGTGCTCGGCTGTGATGAATCCGAATTGGGATTGTATTCAGGCACCAGCAAGCAACAGGACCGCCGCTACGTATTCGCCACGGTACAGACGATGCGGCAGCCGGAGGTTTTGGCGCAATTCAAATCCGATGAATTCGACTACGTTCTGGTTGACGAAGTTCATCACGCTGGAGCCGAAGGATATCAGCGTCATCAATCATTTCAAAGATGCCGACTTCATGCTCGGCATGACCGCCACGCCAGAGCGCACCGACGGCATCAACATCTTCGAGCTATTCGGGCATAACATCGCGTACGAAATTCGCTTGCAAAAGGCGTTGGACGAGAACATGCTCTGTCCATTCCACTACTACGGCGTTGCGGAATACCTTGGCTCCGACGACGATCCGAATGGAATCGCCCATCGTCTCGATGTCTCCAAGGGTCTTGATGCGAAGGACTCGAAACAGCTCAAGTACGAGATCGAGCAGCTTGCCACCGAAAAGCGAGTCCGCTACATCATTGACAAGTTGCAGGAATATGGGCAGTTCAACATTCCGGTCACCGGACTCGTGTTCTGCAGCCGACAGGAGGAAGCCCATAAGCTGTCCCAGCTGTTTAACCAGCAGTGGAATCAACAAGATGAACGCCCCTATCGCACCGCTGCCGTTACCAGCACGGACGATGACGGCAGGCCCGTGTCCCAAGCGCAGCGAGACGAATACGTCCGCAAGCTCACTGAAGGCGAACTCGACTATCTCTTCACTGTCGATATGTTCAATGAGGGAGTCGATATTCCCGCCGTCAACCAAATCGTCATGTTGCGCAGCACCGAATCCAGCATTATCTTCACGCAGCAGCTCGGGCGCGACTGCGCAAATTCCCTCACAAAGAAAGCGTTGTGGTTATCGATTTCATCGGCAATTACAACAACAACTATCTGATTCCGGTGGCGTTATACGGCAACACTGGCGACCGCGACAGGGCTCGCAAGAACCTGCAGCGAAAGTCAATCGGCCTGTCGTCCATCAGTTTCGACCCGATCGCCAAGGAGCGCATCCTTAAGTCTTTGGACACCGCCGACTGGTCCGACATGAAAAAGCTGTCCGAACAGTATCGCCAAGTCCGTTACGAGCTGGGCCGCATCCCCATGCTTACGGACATCTATAACTACGACCCCTCACTGCCGTATACCATCGCATCGAAGCGCAGCAACTATCTTGATTTCGTGCGTTCCCGTGAAAAAGCCTGGGCAAAGGCAAACATCATGAAGCGACATTTGAGGATCAGTTGGAGCCGGTGACCGACGTTGAAGACGCGATACTCAAGATGGCAGCGGAGCTGCTGCTGCCCGGATTGCGACCGCACGAATTGGTCATTCTTGCTCAGCTATGCCATTTCGTCAGCGAACGGCTCGACGACGACGTACCTCAGCATTGGAGTGCGGGCTCGTCAATCGGCCGCAGCGAACTGCTCGATGCGATTCGTACTGAATTCCCGCTGGCCGATGGTTCAGACGCGCAATTCGACTCTGCGATCAGCGTGCTCGATTATTCATATTTCACCGGCCCGAACTGCAATCGTTTTGGCAACCAGCCATTGGTCGAAACCTTGAACAGCACCGGCACAGGAAGCGACACCGCATATCGGTTGAGCAGCAGATTCGCCGACATACTTGCCACGAACCGAACGTTCCGCATCTTCTTCGCGGACACTTTGCGCACCGGTATGGCCAATTGCCGAGATATGTTCCGCGAGGCCGCCGCCAGGCAACAGGTCTTCGACCACATGTTCTTGTACGAGCGCAAATATTCCATGGCTGACGTCATGCGCCTGTGCGGATGGAAGAAGAAAACACTCGCAAAACGTGGGTGGTTACCTGCTCGACAAGGAAACCAACACCATGCCCATCTTCGTGAAATACGCGGCCAGCCAATACGAGGATGAATTCCTGAGCACACAGGAAATGAAATACTTCAGCAAGAACGGACGCACTCCGCAGTCTCCGGAATTCCGATGGGCGCTTAGCGGCATTGGCCCGAATTGGGACCACACACATTTCGTCCCGCTATTCGTCATGCGCAAGGCGGAAGAGGCCGATGGCAAGTACTACTACGTTGGCCACGTCGCTGCGTTTGAGAATCCTCAGCTCACCACCAAGCCTGACGCAACCGGACAGGGCAGTGCTGTCGGTCCTGCGTTTGGCCCGGCCAATCGATCCAGAGCTCCTATCGGCATTTTAGCCTGACCATCAGCTCCTCAACCGTACGGCGGCGGCCATTCCGCCGTCGCCGTAGGTGGGTGGGCCATGAAGGCTGGCGGGGCGTCGCCGCGCATCGACTCGTCGTAGCCGCCACAGCGCTCCCACGCGGCACGGCGAATTATGACGTGGCCGGGCAGCAATTATGCGACACGAACGTGGCGGCGATGCCACGGTTACGCGCGGCGCATCATGCGATGCTCGCCGGCGACCGTGTGCTCATCCTCACGCTTGGCGGGCTTGCTGAGCGCCCGCAATATTCTCCATGCTCATGCCTGCTCATCCCATCCACAACCGAAATCCAGTCGCCGTATCCTTCCTCGGCCATGCGCGAGCGCGGCACGAAGCGCAGGGCGGCGGAATTCATGCAGTAGCGCAGGCCGCCGCGGTCGGCCGGGCCGTCGGTGAACACGTGGCCCAAGTGAATCTGTGTGTCCGACGTGCGCACTTCGATGCGGTCGCGGCCCGGAATGCGGTGGTCCTCATGCTCGGTCAGCAAGTCACCGGCAATCGGGCGAGAGAACGCGGGCCAGCCGCAGCCGGAATCGAACTTGTCTCGCGACGAGAACAGCGGCTCGCCGCTGACGATGTCCACGTAGATGCCGGGCTCAAACTCCTCGTCATACTCGTTGACGAACGGGCGCTCGGTAGCGGCGTTCTGTGTGACCGCGAACTGCTCAAGCGTCAGATCCCAGATGCGTTCCACGTACTTCTGACGGCGTTTTACGTTCGCGATTGCGGCGATCGGTACATGGCAGTAGCCGCCGGGGTTGTTCACCAGATAGTCCTGATGGTGTGCCTCGGCCGGGTAGTTGCGCAGCGGTTCGACCAGTACGGCCGGGCGCTGCGGCTGGCGGTCGACCAGCTGCTCCAAGGCCGCCACATACACGGCGCGCTGCGTCTCGTCCGTGTAGAACATGCCAGTGCGGTACTGCCGGCCGCGGTCTTCGCCCTGCTGGTCCACGGAGAACGGGTCAATGACCTCCAGAAACAGTAATGTCAGCGTCCGCAGGCTGACCTGTGCCGGGTTAAACTCGACTTTCACGGTTTCGGCCGCATCCGTGCCGCCCGCGCATACCTGCTCGTAGGCCGGCGATTCGACGGTGGATTGCGCGTAGCCGACCGTGGTGTCCGTGACGCCGTCGACGTTCTGGAAGTAGCGCTCCAGCCCCCAAAGCAGCCGCCGGCGAAGTATGCGGTTTGCGTATTGCCGTCATTGTGTTCGTTACGTTCGCTCATGCGCCCCACGTTACTACGTCGAGGCGGCTCGCGATGCAGTCAACGACACCTCTGCACCGGCAAAACCGCTTTCGAGGGGCTGATTCGGCCTTCGCAGGAGGTCTACCCCGTTTCAAAGGGGCTGGTCGGCAGCTAGACCGCATGTAAAGCCCATCCGCGTCAACGCCATTCCGCCGATTTTGGAGCGTGAATACTCGGCCATCAGCCCCTCGAAGCGGGAGTAGACCTCCCGGAGGCCAAATCAGCCCCTCGAAACGGAGATAGCGTCTTCTGCGCCCTTCTCGCTGGGCTTTCGCCGCTCAAAGAGGTACATTCGGGCTTCTGCAGAATGCTTTCTCCGTTCAAAGAGGTACTGAATACGGGAAACCCCGAGTACAAACGCCGTCATTGCAACGCTCATACTCGGGATTTCAGAGTTTCAGGTATCTCTTTGAAGGCAGTTAGCTGTCCGCAAGAGGCCAAATGTACCTCCTGAAAGCAGATAGCCCCATCTTGGGCTCGAATCGGTCAGTCTCCGTGTCCGTACGTGAACGAACAGGCAAACGGCCTAGAGCCTCAACCGCGAGCACAATTGTCAGGGTCCGCCCCGCACCCTACGACCGCAGCGTACTGAGCATGCCGGCCACTTCGGCGGGCGTCACGCTGGGCACGTAGGCGCGCACCACCGCGAGCCCGATCTGCGGCAACGCCGCCGGGTCCGGTAGCACACGTAGACCGGCGCTTCGAGGGCTGGAACTTGCGCTTGAAGTTGAACAGCGAGTGGAAGCCGTAGGCGGGTTCCATCCAGTCGGCCACGATCTGCAGCGCGTGTTGGAGCACCTGCGTGCCTTCGCCGGCCGCCACCCCACCTTCCCGGGCATTGTCTCGCTCGGGGTTCATGCCGGCCAAGGGTGCCGCGGACAGGCTCATGAACTCCACGGCATGCTCAGGATCCGCAAGCCCCTCGTCGCGCAGGCGCTCGGCCATGCGCGCGATCCAGGAACTCCATAATGCCGTTGGGACTGTCGGTGCGATGGCGCATGAAGTCCAGCGTCCAGCCGACGATGCGCCCGTCGCGCCAGGTGGGCAGCCAGCTGGTGACGCCCAGCACGCGCCCGTCCGCGTCGATGGCGTAAAGCAGCCGCACGCGCGGGGTCGCGCAGTTCCTCGACACCGCCGAGCGTGAACTTCATTTCCGGCAGCGCCTTGAGCTGCGCCCACTCCTCAGATGTCCTCGATCTGCTCGCGCACATCGAGCGACGCTTCCAGGAACGTGGACTGCACATCGGTCACGCCGTCGCGCTTGGCCCTTGTTGATGGCGGTGCGCACATCCTGCCATTTCTTGCCGGTCGTCTTCCAGCCGCGCGGGTCCACGACCATTTCGCTGCCGACCTCGATGGAGCTCCAGCCGGCCTCCAGCAACGCGTCGCGCTGTTCGCGATGCACGCTGTAGAACACCGGCGAAAGCGACCGCTCCACGCAATACTGGGTGAAGCCGGTCAGGTCGTCCATCCACTCGGAGGGCTCGCCGAACGGCCCGGTGCAGGTCAAGGCGATGCCGTTGAGCACGCGATATGCCACGGCCGATTTGCCCGTGGGCGAGAGCCAGTAGCTGTTGCCTTCCCACGTAGTCATGAAGCTCATCGATTCGCCGCCGGTTTCGACCAGCCGCTCGGCGCGTGCCTGCGCCCGCTCGTTCGATTCGCTCACGTCGCTCATCCAGCGGATCACCACGACCAGCACCACGATCCAGAACACCAGGCCGACGCCCTGATACACGATCGAGGCCATCGGGGTACGCGGCACGAACGACAACTTCATATGGCTCAGGAAGCCGATGGGCAGGAAGCGCCCCCGGCAGTTCGGCCAACAGCGACGAGGCCGTGGCACGCGGCGAGAATTCATCCGGCTGGGCGATGCCGTACATCAGGGTACACGGCGGCGCACGCCAGCAGAACCAGCACGATGGCGCCGACGCCGCCGATCAGTCGCCGCCAGCCGACGCGAATCGGGAAATGCTTCAACGCCGCAGTCAAGGCGACGGCAAAGAACAGCGGCGGCAAGGCGTTCGCCACGCAGGCGGTGATCGCGCCGTGCTGCAGCAGTGAGGTCATGCCGTCCGGCGCAAAGCTCAGCGGCACGATCAGGTAGTAGGCGATGGCTACTCCCGCAGTGAACAGGTTGATGGCCACGGCACACATGGCCGCGAACCGACGGCCGCGATACAGGCCCCACGCCAGCACCAGGGTCACGGCGGTGGGCAGCAGCGAACGCAGTACCGCGCCCGGCATCGAGGCTCGCAATAGGTCGAATTGCAGGAAGCAGCCGCTGTGCGTGGCGCCGGCCAGGCAGCGCGCGAGCGTGCCGTCGTCAACGGAGACCGGACTCATGAGCAGGCCGACCGTGCTGAGCGGCCCCGCGTGATTATGCGAGGATGGCGATGATCGGCCCCCAGCGCCAGCACCACGGCGATGGCCGCAAACATGCGCCGCGCCTCGAAGGAGGTGCTGCGCAGCCAGTGCCAGCCGGTCTCGGCATGCGCGGGCGGCCCGGCCATCACGCGGCCGGCCGCGTGTCCGATCAGCGCGGCGGCGAGAATGCAGTAACGCCAGGATTGCCGCTGTAAAAAGCAGCGCGACCAGAATCGCCACGTAGCCGATCAGCCGAATACGCCGCCGCAACAGATGGCTGCAGAACGCGCTGGCCGCCATAAGCGCGCCGACCGGCAACACCAGCGGGCTCAGGGCGAACTGCATGCGGAGACGAATTGGGAGTCCTGGAACAGCCATCCGGCCGCCGCACACAAGGTCAGGCCCACGATCACGCCGCCGAGCGCGCAGGCGAGCGCGGTGCCGACGGTACGTGCGCGGCCAAGCCACGGCTCGGCGATTGACAGCATGACGAGCCACAGCGCGGCATCAAGAATGAGCTGGATGACGCCGCGCGCCAAGAACAGCGTGCAGAAGAGTTTGCCGAAATCGAATTCGGCCATGCTGGTGTCGAGCCGCAGCGGGACGCGAATCCGGCCATCGCGACCACCAGCCACACCACCAAGTTCAGCACCACCAGCGCCACCGTGGC
>VOFB01004152.1_pt1 | contig 21166 bp, 38 predicted proteins | sample 5384141 | NCBI WGS metagenome assembly VOFB01 (sample SAMN12384721, study PRJNA508395) | human gut metagenome | isolation source: healthy gut A | host: Homo sapiens | reverse complement strand
TGATGCCAATGGAAACTGTATTACTGTATGTAATATGGAAAACATTGACCCGGTTGGTGTACATACCGGAGACTCTATCGTAGTAGCACCTTCCCAGACATTAGGTGATAAAGAGTACCAGATGCTGCGTACTTCTGCACTTAATATCATTTCCGAATTAAATATTACCGGTGGATGCAACGTACAGTACGCACTGCATCCGGAAACCTTCGAATATTGTGTTATCGAGGTTAATCCTCGTGTATCCCGTTCTTCTGCATTAGCATCCAAAGCAACCGGATATCCGATTGCAAAAGTTGCAGCAAAGATTGCACTAGGTTATACCTTAGATGAGATCAAGAATGCAATTACCGGAAAGACATATGCAAGTTTTGAGCCGATGTTAGACTACTGCGTAGTAAAAATCCCAAGACTTCCATTTGATAAATTCATTACTGCAAAACGTACGTTAACAACACAGATGAAAGCAACCGGAGAAGTTATGAGTATCTGCAATAACTTTGAAGGTGCCCTGATGAAAGCAATCCGTTCCTTAGAGCAGCATGTAGACAGTCTTTTATCCTATGACTTCAGCAAGCTTTCTGATGAGGAGTTACAGGAGCAGTTACATGTAGTAGATGACCGCAGAATCTGGGTTATTGCAGAAGCACTGCGTCGTGGCGTATCTTATGATAAAATTCATGAGATTACAAAGATTGATAAATGGTTTATTGACAAACTGGCTATCTTAGTTGAGATGGAGCAGGATTTAAAGACAAAACCACTTACCGTAGAGCTTTTAAAAGAAGCAAAACGTATGGAATTCCCGGATAAAGTCATTGCAGATCTTACCGGAAAGAGTGAAAAAGAAATTCATGACATGCGTTACGAAAATGGTATCGTAGCAGCCTTTAAGATGGTTGATACCTGTGCCGCAGAGTTTGAAGCATCCACTCCATATTACTATTCCGTATTTGGCAGTGAAAACGAAGCAGAAGAGACAACACCGAAGAAGAAAGTTCTGGTATTAGGTTCCGGTCCAATCCGTATCGGACAGGGTATCGAGTTCGACTACTGTTCTGTACACAGCACCTGGGCATTTGCCAAGGAAGGCTGGGAGACAGTTATCGTAAATAACAACCCGGAGACTGTATCAACAGACTTTGATATTGCAGATAAACTGTATTTTGAGCCGTTGACACCGGAAGATGTTGAGGCAATTGTAAAATTAGAAAAACCGGACGGAGCTGTTGTTCAGTTCGGTGGACAATTAAGATGCCGGTATTTTCCTTTGAAAAACTGCGTGGAGCAGAGATCTCCTTAGGACCGGAGATGAAATCAACCGGCGAGTGTCTTGGTATTGCAAAGACATTTAACGAGGCACTATACAAAGCATTTTTAGGTGCAGGAATTGTCCTTCCGAAATATAAGCAGATGATCATGACCTTAAAAGACGCAGATAAAGAAGAAGGTGTCGCAGTCGCAAGACGATTTGAGGCACTTGGTTACAAAATCTATGCAACCAGAAGTACGGCAAAATATCTGCAGGAGCGTGGTGTCAATGCCCTGCGTGTCAATAAGATTTCACAGGAGTCTCCAAATGTCATGGACTTAATCCTGGGACACAAGATTGATCTTGTCATTGATACTCCGACACAGGGAAATGATAAGAGCAGAGACGGTTTCTGATCCGAAGAAACGCAATAGAGACCGGTGTACACTGCCTGACATCCTTAGATACGGCAAATGCATTAGCACTCAGCTTAAGAATGCAAGTGATGAGATGACACTTGTGGATATTGCGACAGTAAAGAATATCTAAAAATTAGGAATAATAGGAATCAAGTAATGAAAATAAAGTGATCAAATTACTAAGAATCAGGAAGTAGATAGTAGGAAAAACCGCGGAGTCAGATGACTTCGCGGTTTTTTTGCTTTTAGCCAGTTTTGCTTTGGCTTTTCGGAAACGGTTCATCATTTCCGTGACATAAGAGTCAGTCTGGAACTGTTTTAAAGTTTCCTCATCCACCTGGATGCGGTTATCCAGCGTTTTCATCATATCCTTGATCTGAAATTTTTCCGAAACATCAGGATCACTCAGATCATAAATCTGGTTATCCGAAAAACGTAAGATCAAAAGGCTGTAAAAATCATCCGGATTCGTCTCTAAGATCAAGGCTTTATCCCCACTGGTCAGATCGACGCATGCTCCCTGCGGAAGAATGTTGATACATTCACCGAGAGCCTGAACCACGGTAGAGTTAAAAAGTCAGGATGTTCAAACAGATATTTCATGGTCACAACCTCAGACTGTGGTTCAAAGCCATAGCGCATAGCGGTCATCTGGTCAAAGCAGCCGGCAACACGCAGAACCTGGGTGCCAAACCGCCAGGTATGCTCTTTCATCTCCGGATGGGCAATATGGTTTGCCGGATGGATCATCTCCGCGATTACTTGTAGCGTCATTTTTTGGAAGATGATATTCATTGGTCTGCGGTTTTAAAAGTGCAAAAGCATCTCCTCTGGCAAGACACAGTTTTTTATAATCAGCACTCTCGACATCTTCAAAGTCCGTCAGTTGATCAGAAATCCAGATAGAGATACCCGGTATCATACAAAAGAGCGGCTTCCACTAATGCAAGCTGTTCTTCATAGGAAAAAAACCGAGATGGTATGTCAGGATGGCACAGAGAATACCGGTATTCAAACCGTGTTTATAGACAAAATCACCGGAACTTCGGAGATTTTGTGAAAAAAATAATCTTGTGGTCAAGGTTTCAAACTCACGGATAATACTTTTACAAAGTTCAGAGAGCTTATCCGGTTCTTTTCCGGTTACTAACTTGCCAAGTTCATCCCGCAGCCGGAACATATACATGGTCTGGAACTGTTCAAAATGCAGCTCTTCTTCACTTAAAAGGCGGCAGGGGTTCTGCCGGGTCTAAAACATAGATTCCGATCAAAGAGAATTTGCGGATGCTGTTGATTCCCTGAGGAGTCAGTTTCGTGTTACGTTCGTATAAAAGAACCCCTAAGCGGTTATAGATGGGTTTTGCAAGTCTCATACCGGGACATAAATCTTCTGTTTTTACAAAATGCATAATATCCCTCCCAATACATTGGTTTTTACATAGAATATTGATTTATTTTAGCATAAACGGATATAAATGACAAATGACATCTTGGAAAGCATAAAAAACTATTGTAAAATAATTAATAAAAGAAGGCTTATAAAAAGTGCAAAAAGAGGGATGAAACATTTAACAATGAAAATAGAGGGTGAAGCAGTATGGAAGCGTAAAAACTATCAAAAAGGAATAGCCATTGCCTTGAGCATGATGCTGGCGGTAACCGTATTACCAACAGGATTTGAGTGCCAAAAGTACAGGCAGCAGGCGAAATGCTGTATGTGGGAAATATACGGGGGTAACAGAGGCAAACGCATCGGATGTTCTTGAAATAAGACTATTTCCTATCAGGCATCCGCGCATACACTGACACTCAATGGGGCAAAATCTGACGACTCCGATGAAGGCCGGTAAATATATCTATGGCATTCGGTAGGAAGGAGCAGGACAGACGCTGAACCTGTCCTGAACGGTACAAATACGATCACAACAGGAAATGTAACCGATGCAAAAGAGTGCTACGGAATTTATTTAAGTATGAATGATACCTTGAAAATTTCCGGTACCGGAACACTGAAGGTCACAGCCGGAAATGCAATGGATGACAGCATGGGAATTCTGACCGGAAGCCTTAAGATGGAGCAGGGAAGTGTAGAGGCACCTGCAGGAAAAGAAACCATATGTAAAATTAAACGTATCTTCCATTATGCTTCAGGTAAAAAGCAACTTGTAAAGTAACGGTAAAATAAAAAGGAACTGACATGAAAAATACGGAAAACTGCTCTGTGCATTTACTTTAGCGGTCACGGTAACCTTAACAGGTTCCTCCTCCATAGCGGTCCATGCAACAGAACAGAAAATTGAAGACACCAAAGGAAAACTGAATGAATTGCAGGAAAAGAAGAAACAGGCAGACCAGAAAGTAAAAGACCTGCAAAACAGCAAAGACAGCATGGGGCAGGAATTAGAAAATCTGGATGCAGAGCTGGCTGAGATCAGCACTTCTCTAACCGGTCTCGAAAATAAGATTACAGAAAAGCAGAACAGTATCCGTGAAACAAAAAAGCAGTTAAAGAAAGCAAAAAAACGTGCGAAAAAGCAGTATCAGAGCATGAAAAAGCCGTATACAGTTCCTGTATGAAAACGGCAGTGAATCGCTTTGGATGTCCTTATTGAATGCGGAATCCATGTCGGATTTTATCAATCGGGCAGAATACGTCAAAGCGATCAGCAGCTATGACAGGGAAAAATTAGAAGAATACGAGCAGATGTGTGGCAAAGATAGCTTCTGACAAAGCCAAATTAGAGGAAGAAGAGAAGAGTCTGCAGGCATTAGAACAGAAGACAAAAGAAAAAAGGAACAGATGAATACGCCGATCGCATCCACAAAGGAAAACATCAGCAGATCGGAACAGGAAATCGGTGAGACGCAGAACCTTCCGCAGAATATGAAGCCGAAATAGAAAAGCAGAAAGCATATGAGGCACAGTTAGAGGCACAAAAGGCAAAAAAGAAGACGCAGCAAGGATGAGTGAGATCAAGGCACAGGAAGCCGAAGGGGCAGATGGCTCCAAGGTGCAGACACAGGCGGGAGATTTAGAACCGTTAGCGGACCGATCGAGTGTGAAGCAGGCGGAGAGCCATACGAAGGAAAGTTAGCAGTCGGCAGCGTAGTGCTGAATCGCGTGGCAAGCTCGCATTTTCCAAACAGCGTAGTCGGGGTCATATACCAGAGGTCAGTTTTCGCCGGTAGCAAGCGGTCGATTTGCAACCGTATTGGCAAGGGGAGCAGATGCTTCCAGTACACAGGCGGCACAGGAGGTCATCGGTGGCAGAATCACGGTCAAATGTCTCTATTTCCGGAGAAATAACGGAACGATCCAGGGAACAGTCATTGGCAATCATGTGTTCTATTAACTTGAAGTAAAAAGCGGGATTTTGTACAAACTATACAAAAAATCCCCGCTTTTTTCAATCTCGGAAAGGATTTTGATAAATTTTTTAACAATAAGGTTTTTGTTGCATTTTTTTAACAGATTATGCTATCATTATTAACGAAGTAAAGCTTAGGTTGAAGTACATAAATTCTTTTGATTTAAGCTTCGAGTAGTAAGGAATAAATTAAAAACTCAGCAGTTTTCAATTTATTTTTTTAAGTATGAGATTGTTAAAAAATTAACATCTCATCCACACAAAGAAATCATAAAAAGGAGAAGAAGAAATGGCAGAAAAAGAAATAGTTTTAGCAGGCGCATGTCGTACAGCAATCGGAACTATGGGAGGAGCTTTAAGCACAACTCCGGCTCCAGTTTTAGGATCTATCGTTATTAAAGAAGCATTAAACAGAGCTGGTGTACCAGCAGAAAAAGTTGATCACGTATATATGGGATGTGTAATCCAGGCAGGATTAGGTCAGAACGTAGCACGTCAGGCTTCCATCAAAGCAGGATTACCAATCGAGACACCGGCAGTTACAGTAAACGTTGTATGTGGTTCTGGTCTGAACTGCGTAAACATGGCTGCACAGATGATTAAAGCAGGAGATGCTGACATCGTAGTAGCATGTCCAGTTAATCACCAATCCCTGGCACAAGACCTGCATCTATAATCTTCTGCAATGTAGTTGATGGATGGTACTCTGCCGCCACGGATGGTCTTATACAGTATCACCCTTCTTAGTGACTTAGAAACAGATTAACTATGTGTATAACTCAATCGACAAGATATGTACATCCATCGGCTTATCCGTAGCTGATCTTATATATCTTAAATCATTCAAAGACATAACGAAAATTAGGCACGTATCGTCCATCCATAATATCAATATGGAATGAATCAATACCCGCCTTTCTAAATCTTTGCTCTTTAAGATTGCCAAAATTACACATCATAGATGCTGTTAGTTCTGTGTATGTAATCGTCTCCTTACGTTTTTATTGGCATATCTATATGCTATGCAAACTATAATAATGATGTTAGTGTTCAAAAAAAGAGTCTTTTGCAATGTTAAAAATACTCTTGATGCCTAATTTATATTATAGTTCTCCTAATTTTGCTAAGCTGCTTTGTATAAATGTGTAATTCTCCCAAGGTACACTTTTAAGATATCTCGTCTTTCATTAAATTGTTCAGCCGATGTCCTAATTGAAAAGTAGACATCAAATTTAGCCTTTGTAACGTATCGACGCTTATTAAGATATCTTTTTGTTCATCCACACAATCAACAAATGAATTACATTTAGAAATAATCTTAGCATCATATTCATCATTATTAGCAATAGCATTTAGTAAAAAATGTTTCCATTGCTCCTGTATCCTCAAATGGTATAACTAACAACAGTAACTTAACCTGTTGTTCATCACCATAACCGTTCTGATATATATAATTCTTCCACATATTATTACTAAGCATTATATCCTGAGATTTAACAACATATGTATTCATTTTTTCTTCTATATTATTAGAAAATTCCACTTCTGTAGATACTTCATCTCTATCTGTTATAATAACTATATTATCAATACACTCGCCAGGTGCAGAAACACTATTAAGATCAAGAACATAATCTAAGGTTTCAATTATACGGCTGCAACCACCACAACCAATTATACTAAGCTTATCATCACCTTTAACAAGTTCACACACTCCCTACTTTTACATCATTTATTCTAATTGGTTTGTTACTCTTATACTCCCATCCATTCACTTTTTCCTCATATAGTGCTGTAACAAAATAAAATCCGTTGAACCTTCGCATAAATAACACTTCTCTCTATCTAGCTCAATCCCATATTATCCTGAACCTCTATAGCTTTTGTCCATCAAAGTCTTCTTACTACAGTTTTATTTTCACGTTTATTCAATGTATATACCGCAATCGCATATTTGTATATTGAGGCCTTATTTTAATAGCTTATCTATTGCCTCCTTACTGTCGGAGATGTCCCTGAAACATTCAACTTTATACATCTCTATTATCCATGCAAACGTTCTTTCCATTGCTGACGTATGAATTGCAGTTTCAATTCATCATTAAAAATTACTCCGTCTTTGGCTGCTATTGCAGCACTCATACTGCCTTTTTCATTCCGTCACCATATACACATTAAGTGGTAAAAACCTTCTTATGAGATTTCGTCAGTATCTTGTATATACCTCTAGATTTGTACTCTCACATAAAATTATCATAATTAATACTTATAATATCCTCGTCATATTCTTTAAGTACAGTTAACATCTGCTCATACATATCAGAATTATTTAGAACAGCATTAAGATATACCCCACCTGTTGTATGTCTTTCTGGAGTTATATATACAATTTTATCTTGATTAGCATTAGAATCTATATGTTTTAAATCCGGCTTGAATCTGAACTGACCTTCATACACACTATTTTCAGACATTTTTTATTCCATTTACAATAATATCAAGTATTTTTTTCGTATTTACAATATAGTGCGAATACCATCTTTTTCACCTACTCTTTCAATATGAGACAACTATTGTTAATTTTAAATATTCATCTTCAAGTAATTCTTCTTCTTAGATACTTTCTGCATTCATAACGACTTCATACTTTTTATCTTTATATTTAACATCATACTTTATTGATTTATCTATCTGATCAATGTCAAACAAATCGCAAAACCTTCAAAATATGATATCCCATCTCTTATATCATTAGAATTCCTTCTAATTAGAGTCCTCCAAAGCCTGAAGTCAGATGGATTCTCAATACTACGCAAAACTTCTAAAAACACTTGTTTTTCCACAATTATTGTCACCTGTTATTATATTGATAGGCGCAAGGTTATTAAGTTTTAACGATTTAATTCCTCTATATGTTTCAATATTTAACTCTGTTATATGAATTGCCATAATCAAGCCCCCAATTATCATACATTGATATTTTCCATCTTATTAATAAACGTATTATATAATATATTCTAAAATTTTTTTTAAAGCCTTTAGGGATATTATACCCTAAAGGCTTTTACTACTAAACAAGCATATTGACAATTAACAATTATATTCTTCATTTATTAAATGCTTCATCTTGCTTCATTTTTCGTAAACGTTGAAGCGGTTCTTTACCATTCACTTTAAAAATTTTATTAGCATACACAACTCTATAACTTTTTCTTTTCTTGATTTAAAAAAATACGTAATAAGTCTTTCAGGAGATAAACCCTGGATACCTGTTCATATTTTGTCATCCTTTAACACCACCATGTTTCAAACTGCATCTAATATTGGAAATAACCATGTACACATATCATTTAGTACATTTTTTCTTCATAATAAACATATTACATGGATTAAATAAATTTCCTGCAAATATTTTTTTGCATTATCATATTCATATGGTAAATTATTCTTAAAATACTCCATTAAATAATCCCAATCTTTCTGCAATATGTCTCTATAATTTTCCGCAATATTAGGTCCTATATACAGTGGTACTGGCAGTACAACATCAACATCGTTTGATATCAGTTTAGAAATCAATCATCGGCAATTCAAAATGTCTCCGATAATGTGCCAATCCAATATAATCATCATTTGCATGTTTCCATAACCAATAAATGCCTGTTAATTCACAATACTGCTGATTTCTATCGGATATATTATCCCCCTTCGCAGTCAACAAGCACGTTCTCTGATACTCTTTTTATCTGTAAGAGCTGCACCCACCTGAATTATTTTCTCATATGGTGGTATCGTATAAACTCTGCAATTCTTTGTCAAATATTGAATTAGCCACATATATCGTTGCAGAAATGTCATTATATTTTAACTGCTTAGTGCAATTATTCTCATCAGCTACAGTAAGATCATTGATAAGTTCATACTTTCTTCCTTGTGATTCAAAACGTTTCTTAACATAAGCATTTCTTAACTCGATGTCTAACTGTACAGTTACTGGAATAATATTAGTAAATCCTGCTTGTCTTAATTCAGTTTCAAGCTTGGGCATGATTTACGCCACGTTCACAATATACACCTGACATGAAGTATCTAAACCTGTATCTATTAACTTCACAGGAATATTTTCAACATATTCTTTATTATCCTGCATGTCATCAACAAGGAATGCAATAATATCGGTCTGCGGATAAAGATATGTAATATATTCTTTAATGTCTGAGCTCGAATGAGCTCCTGCAATATAAACATGTGGCATTTTATCTTAATCTCCTACTATTTTATAAATTTCCTAATTTTATTATTTTGATTAAAATTTCTCCACCAATTTAAATACAATCTATATTGTCGGCTACAACTCTAAATTCACTATTATTTTTATAAAGATAATTTGCTATTACCTGCATTAATTCAAAATCGTTCTCATGATCCAAGTCAAGTATACCTGTATCATACATTTCCACACATTCACAATACCCACCAAGTACTTTTGCCAGTTGAAAGATAAGCCGGAGAATATGCATATATTGATGCGTTCATATCATATATGTCCGGTGCCTGCTGACGAGCTGTAAAATTAGAATCAATCACTCTTTTAAATCCCTGTTCACATTTCTTGACCTGGTTAAAATACGGATTTCTTCTCGCTGAAGCTACTGTTGTTGTCACATCTGCATTTGTGGTAATATGTCTATCAATAACATTTTCATATCTATTACCCTTCTTAACGGAGATGTAATATCTAAGTCCATAACCACATCATATTTCTTGCCCATTCTCTTTTGCATCTGTTCTACACAATCTTCAATTACAGCAATTTTCCGACACTGTCTCCGCTCAATTTTTTCATCTCTTTCAATAATATCCACCTTTCTCATAGTATTATCAGACATAATTTTTATAAGCTCAATACTATCCGTACTTACTACAATATCTGCTATTATATTTCTTTTTGTACTTTTTAAAAAAGGTCTATTGCTGAGATTGTATAATATGGCAATGGTTTTCCGCAAAAATTCTTTATATTTTTATTTTTATTCCCTTCGAACCAGCCCTTCCGCATATTGTGAATAAAACATCCATCTCTATATCACTCCTTTAGTCATTTTAAAACTTGAATAGCATTGTCAATATCACTATCAGATTCAACATTTCTATCAAGTATATCTAAAAATGTATAAGCTCTCTTTTCTGAAAATCATCTCTCTTCATTAAATTCAATTTTTTTCCACTTTTTTTTGAAAATTTATTTTGCAATTAGCAATATCTCCTATTATGGTATCTTCTTTAGAAAAATCTGTATCTCTCTTATATTTTTCCTTCCAAAATAGTCTAAGTGAAGTTCTGCAATCTTATCCTTATATTTTGCAATATATATTGCATAATCCTCGCTATCTATCTCCAAATCAGATATTTTTCCTGTTAAGCAGTATATCTTTTGTGGTATACCAAACAAAAATGATAAATAATCCCATTCATGTATTAAATCTATTGCCACACCACCACCAAGATTTTTATGTGCACTATATGTATTTCTATAATCAGTTCCCGGTCTCCATTCCGGCAAATAACTTGATGAAATGCTTCTTACAGATAAAACAGAATTAGTATTAATATTTTGTTTAAATATTGGATTACAGCATTATACCTAAGTGGACATGCCACATAATATACTGAACCGTTTTCAATATTGATTTCATTTACTCTATCAAGCTGTCCCGTCGTTACCAATGGTTTTTCTATAAAAAAAAAATGCTTTGTTTTCCCTTAAAAGCCTTTATCGTTTCCAAATGATATTCTGTAGGATTAGTTATAAAAAGCAACATCATAGTCTGATGGTATATCTTGAATAGTGTAATAAATATTTGTTATAAGATTGTCTACATCAGTGGCTACAGATTCCTTTCTTCTAACTGCATCTATTTGCAATTCTATATTTCTCTCACCACATATATTTGTCATATTTTTTAATGTGTCTTCTTGCTATTGAACCAATTCCCGCAAAACAAATCTTAAGTTTTTTCATATATGGTTGCTACGCCTCCACTTTGTGACAATATTTTCTAATTTTTCTCAATTTGATTTATCAGACTGATAACTTTTAAATCATCACCGAATGTATATCTTGATTTATCTTTCCCATATATCTGATCAAGAAAAAGTTCTAAGCTCACTTTCGTATGCGTTTTCGATAATAAATGAGGCATAATCTGAATTCTTATTTATTTCATTGTATAAAGATATATTTTCTTCTTTCTTATCTGCATAATTATATCTTTTCAAACCATCCGAGTACCATTCCATGATAAATAAATATTTTCTCCAAAAAATTTCCAAATTTCTTACAGGTTTTTCGGACATAACATCTATTGCTAAAGAACCAAAATTTTTCATTTTCATGTTCAAACAAAATAATATAATTATCATTATAATTAACATTTAAGGCAGTTTTCTTATTAGCTAAAACATTAAATGTTTTGACATTTCCAAAAAGTTTTTGTTATCCACTGGAAGTTCTATAGCCATCAATTCTCTGCAGCCATTTGTCTTTGCATCACTTACAAAATAGTTTTCAATTTTCTCCCATGGATGCCAATCAGGAAGATATTGTCCGACATGATACGTATAATTAACACTTCCTTTTACAGCATTTACTTCATTTCGAATATATTCAATTTCGTCTCTATATAAAAAAGTAGATGAAAGAAACAACACGAGATTATTTTTTTTCAGCAAGCGATATGTTTTCGCAATAACCATCATCTATTAGATTTAGTTCAGTAAATACATGACATTTTGATTTTAGACAAATCTGTATTATATCTGCATGAGATGCTGGTGACGTCGAGACAATAGCTGCTTCCGGTTTGCATTCATCAAGTGCAGCTATCAAATCCTGCCGCGTGGTAATACCAAACTCTTTTTTTCTGCTGTATTACATCTGTCTGCTGACTTATCAACACCAATAATTTGAATTGAAAAATCAATTTTTTTCAATAATCTTATTCTTCTTTTTCCCATAGAACCTAGACCTGCAACTAGAATTTTCATACTTTTTCCTCTTTAACTATTAATAATCACTCGAAATCTCTAAACCTGTATTGCTGCGACCTCTAGATTTCATTTTTTATTTTTCAAAAAAGTCATTAACATTCACCTCTAAAAAGCGGTGTTTCACGCCTCTTAATTAATTATCAATATCGTTTCAATTTAGCCGAAGCAGACTTTTTTTGATTTAACTTCATACACAAAGTTATCTTCTGATTTGAAAAAAAGAATCATCTTCACACAATTATTTCCGGCTTTTATGTTGATAATACTCCTGGCATTGATACCTTTTACAACTTTCATAGACGGCTCGGTTATCTTCTAACAAGAACCTGACTAACGCAGTATATCCACATAAAATAAAGTCTCAAAAAACCAAAGGTAAAGAATAAAAATCCACTCCTGTTGAAAAACATATTTCATCAGTCCATTCGACTCTTAACAAGATAAAATGCTTCACTGTTATTATAATAACCAGTTGCCCCTCTGTATGCAGCCAGTCCCTTGATTGCATTCTCATTTCTAGGAATGGGGCCATATCTATCTCGCTTTTATATATTTTCATTATTTCTATTTTACGTTCCACATATCCATCAATATTAATAAAAACATTTGGAACAAATCCACTTCCTTGCTGTGCTTGATCTGTTTCCGATAATATCTCCATGCTCAAAACAGTTTTTTAAATAAGGAGCTCGAAATGATTTAGTACACGAATAAACCGAATCAAATATCACACGATGATCCGAATGTACATCAAACCGATACGGAATAAGAAGCAACTCAGGTTTCACCTTTTCAAAATTTCCTTAAACTTTGAAACAAGTTCCTCTGTCTCGTACTTGTCAACACTTGCAGGTTCAAGTTCCAAATTCCAAAATCCATCAAAGAATACGCAGCTCTTACAGATTCAATTTCAGAATTTCTCTCATCAACTCTTTCCCTGCTTATAGCCATACTCTGTCTTCATATTAGTAACGTTGAGCCAATACAGTTTATGACCTTTATCCTTAAATTTTAATAACGTTCCACCAGCGCCCAGCGTTTCATCATCTGGATGTGGTGAAATAACCAACACATTCATCTAAGATATTCTCCTTCACTTAAATTTTACTTTATCACAATCTAAAACATGAATCATTCCATCATAAGCCTTTATCACAAAAATCTGTTTCAGAGTTGAATTTTAACACCTTTCCTGGTTCAATATTTCTAAAAACTTCTGACTTCTCAACCTTGCATTTCCAAACTTTTATTTCTGTCTCCCATACATGAAATGAGCCCCAACATATGGGTGCGTCAACGCTCTTACAAGATTATATATTCCATCACAAGACATACGCCAATCAATTTGTCCATCCATACGACTTCTCTTGCGCCACGTGTTACCACATTCCTGATTCTGTGGTATTCGTGATAATACTCCGTCACTAATCTGGTTTGTAAACTCTATTACCTGGTCTTTAGCAGTCTGAAGAACTTTTTTCATATAACGACTGAGCATCATCCTCATAATCAATGATTATTTTTTTTGACTAATTATGTCTCCCGTATCTGCTCCTTCATCCATCACAAAAAAAAAAGTTGATGCTGTCTTATTTAATCCAAGAGCAAGCGCCCAAATAAGTGGATGTCGTCCACGATTATACGGAATTGCCGCAGGATGAAACCCTATAACTCCATACTTTGGTAGCGAAAGAAGCTCCTTACCAATCAATCGAGACCATCCAAAGCAGTAAATAACTTAAAGTGCCTTTGATCTGACAAATCCCATTGTCTCCGCATCGTTAATATTATTTGTGATAAAGCAATTGATTCCATATTCCTCAGCCAAAGGTGCTAAAGAATGAAAATCCGCATTAACAGCAAGAACTATCCATAGTTATAATTCCTGACACAATCATTCCATTTTCTATCATGTGCTTTAAAATAACATATGAGCTCTCAACACACCCTACAAAAATCGTATTTTCACTCGTTCACCTCTATATCATAAGTCTTTCATAATGCCAATTTCACCGTATTTTTCAAACGTAGTTTTATAATTTGTGTAATTTTTTTCAGATGTATCTCCATTTCCAAAAGTTTGTCATCGTTTTAACTTTTTCACGAAAATCAACATCAAATGCTTTCTTCATAGCCTCAATGATTGCTTCACTCTTAGGCTCGCAACATATAACTGTCAGGCATAAGCCTACCCTTTTTTGTCTATCCCCAATATTTACGGTTGGAACATGCAGGCAAAGGTGCCTCTGTGATACCACTTGATGAATTTCCTAAAACGATGCAACTTTCCTTTACTGCACTCAAGTATCTCTTAACCCCTAGTGATGTTACAGCAACAACATTGTCTCTTTTTTAGCATATTCATCTATGCAACCATTAATATATCTTCCACCTGCATCTGCGTTGGCCTTTGTTATTATATATTTCAGATTTGGAAATGCATCCATCGCATCCATCAGCTGATAAATTTGCTCCACTCCGCTATTTTTCTCCAAAGATAATAGGATGAAACGTTACAACTACATATTCACCAAATGATCAATACCGATATCTTTTCCCCAAATCTTCCCTTGGAATCAAATTCTGTATTCTTGATATTCTCGACAGCTAATGCTCCAACATTAAATACTCGGTCTGGTTGCTCACCCATTTGTATGATTCTTTTCTATATACTTCTGTACTGGCAAAATGGAGTTGACTCATTTTTTGTAATAGAATGCCGTATTGCTTCATCTATAAGACCTTCTGTAGCTTCTCCACCATGAATATGTGCAATAAGAATCTCCGCATTCATCGCTGCAATACATACTGCTAAAATCTCATATCGATCTCTAATACTATCAACAATCCAGCTTGTTATTGACGAAATAATTTCCAAAGCCGATCATTGCCATAGCCATATTGTTTGAAATAATATCCTAGGCGTATCCCCCTCGGTAATGCATTCTATCTTCTCTGCAATATGTATTCCCGCTTCTTCTATCTCCTTATATGTATTACCAAATGCCGAGGAAAGATGCATACCCGTAACGAACTCTAATATCACAAAAATCCTCTTTTTGTAATCTCAAAATAAGAGGTTTAAAGCCCGAACTCAGCTCTTGTCGCTGTTAATATACCAATTTTTTTTTCATGTTCAAATCCTCCTATTAAATTATTATGATAGCATTATTTTATCAGAAATGTAAAAACTTTTCATTCAATTCAGCTATAAGGCTGAATTGTTACGTTATATCTGCTCATCTTCCTTATACATTTTATTAACCTTTGTTCCTAAAAGATCATACCATTTCATCGGAGAGATTCCCGTTTCAGGTCTTTTCACTGTCATATTATCCCATGATAAAGTTTCACCTTGTTTAATATCACGCTTAGCAACTATGCTTTTTTCTCACAACATCTCTATTAACTGATTCAGAAAAAGTAATAGTCTTTTCGCCATTTCCCAAAGCCTTCTCTATGTGCCTGATTGCACTCACCATTTCTTTAAGTTCAATAGGGTTAAGACTTGCTTTATGATCCGGTCCATCCATACATTTGTCAAGTGTAAAAATGTTTTTCTATCATGTGCTCCCATTGCAACAGCTGCTATTGGAATTTCTATTCCTTGTGTATGATCCGAAATATCCTACCATTTTTCCGGTAGCATTTTTAATAGTTATCATTGCATTCAAATTGACATCTTCATAAGGTGTAGGATACTGAGTGTTACAATGCAAAGAACAATATCCCTTGATCCAAACTTTCAAGTACAGCTACTGCTTCATTTATTTCCTTCATATCTGACATTCCTGTAGACATAATTATTTTTCGTCCGTTTTTGCAATAGCTTCAAGATATGGTAAATTTGTTATTTCTCCCGATGGAATTTTCCAAAATCCATATCTAAAGTATTTAAAAAGTTAATGCTATCTAAATCGAAAGGCGTTGAAATAAAACCTATCCCCACTTGTTCACAATATTTCTTTAAATCAGTAAAAAATCCATATATGTTAATGCAAGTTTTTTAACATTTGAAGTTGACTTTCACCTGAATCTGTATTCTTTTTTTGATATTCAGCTTTTTCAGCATATTTTGAAACCAATTTTTCCGGAATAAAAGTCTGAAATTTCACATAATCTGCTCCTGCTTCTTTTGCTACATCAATCATCTTTTGGCAATTTCAATATTTCCATTATGATTAACTCCTGCTTCCGCAATTACACACACATGATTCATTATTTTTTCTCCTACTTGTCTATCTTATCGTTGCGCCTGCTGGTACTATTTGATTAGAATTAACTACCATATTTTGAATTACAGTAGCATTAGCCCCAACAAATGCTGCATTTCCAACTTCTACCTGTCCACATAAAACCGCAGCAACGGCAATATGTGCAAAATCACCCACAACACATTCATGCTCAATTAACGCCATGGTATTTATAATAGCCATTCTTCCTATATCAGCTTCTGAATTTATAACAGCGTTTTTCCCAATAAATGTCCCTCACCTATTGTTGCACTCTCAGCTATTATTGCACTCGGATCGGCAATAATAGGCAAATAAAAGCCAATTTTTTTTAGTTGTATATATAAATTTTCCCTTAAACAACCTTTTTCCAAGATAACCAATACATACAAATGCATTCTTTATATACCCGACATATAAATATGCTCTAATTGATTGTCTGAACCAAGATATTCATATTCCGTTTCATGAATTGACATATCCGTATAACCTGCTATTCTATATTTTCCTTGCCTTTTTATACAATCTGCAACACTTTTTTGCATGCCCGCCAAAACCAATTAGAACAATATCTTCCAAATTACATCCCTCCATTACTGAAAGTTTCAAGTACAGCTTTAACTGTCTTTGACACATATTCTATATCATCAGCTGTTATCTGCGTGCTTGATGGAATATTCAAACTTCTATCAGCATAATACAGGGATTTTTCTACCTTATATGCAATATCATTTTTATATGGAGCTGCTCATTTACAAGTCCCCCATATAGCTCTCGTTTGTACACCATAACTATCCAGTGCTGTAATAATTTCTCTCATTGTTGCTTTAATCTTATCCCTGTTAATTTCCAATGAATAGAACCATTGATTTGATTCTGTACCATTCCTAAATTCCAATAATCTTACAAAATCATTTCCTGCACATAACCATTTATACTAAATATAGTTTTCTCTACGCCTGATAAACTCTGGCAATTCTTCCAGCTGTGCCACTCCTCGTGCTGCCTGCAAATTGGTCATTCTATAATTATAGCCTATCTCATTATGAATATAGTAATGCTCATCATCCTTTGCCTGAGTTGATAAATATTTAATATGATTTATCCTCTCCAATGAATTGGCAGTAATAGCCCTCCACCACCTGTGGTTATAATCTTATTTCCGTTAAACGAATAAGCCCCATAATTCCAATAGTGCCTGCATACTTACCTGCATATTTGCCCGTTATGTATTTAGACCCCAACGCTTCTGTCGCATCCTCTATAACTTTAATGTTATATTTGTTACATATATCCATAATCCTTCCATGTCTGCAAGGTTACCAAAAAACATGCACGACAATACGTGCTTTAACCGGCTTGACATTATAAAATAATGTTCCATTTGCAAAATTACATTCTTCCTCACACAAAATTGTCTGAGTTTTATAGGATCCATGCACAAGCTATCATCACAATCCATGAAAACCGGCTGTGCAAATTGATATTTAACAGGATTAACAGCAGCAATAAACGTGATTGTAGGTACACAACCACATCTTCCGGACCAACACCTGCATCAACCAGTGCCAAATGTAAAGCAGCTGTACCGCTTTGACAAGCTGCTACTTTAGTCGTATGCAGGAAATCAGTAAGCATACCCCAAGCTTATTAATATACGCACCACCGGTAGATACCCAACCTTGCTCCACGGCATTATCTACATATTTTTTTCATTTCCTTCGAAATTAGGAATAGATAAAGGTACAAACCTCCCCATAATAACCCTCCCAAAGTTAAATTACATTTTACTATCCAAAAGATTTTCCTGTCTCAATATGTTTAAAATTTGGAAGATACGCTTTCAAAACTGCAATAACATCCTCTTTAGAGACTTCATCTTTCATGAATAACTCACTCAAATCATCTATTAAAGTATTTACACGATTTTTGATGGAATATTCTTATTTATTACTACACCAAGTGCCTGCATCCTTGACATATCAACCCGTTCAGAAGTAGTATAAAACTCCTCATAAGCTTTCTCACCTGATGTATCTGAAGATGAGTAATGAACGGATATCTCCTACCTCCGCATCTAAGCTTATCCGATTCAGCTATTGCCTCATCATCACTACTACATTCTAACACTTCATATCCATTTTCATTTATCAAGGCGGTTGCAATCTTATCAAATGTCATCATCTCTTCTTCATCAAGCTTCGGAAAAATATTTCTCTTTTCTCCAATCATACATGCCAGCATACATATCTGTCCACTCTCTTCAGGAGACACAAAATATCTTTTAACATCTGATGGTGCACTTATCGGCTGAAGTTTCTGCATCCTTGCCAAAAAGCCGGCCGGCAATGATCCATTTGAAAACGCCACATTTGCAAATCTTGCTGTTTAACTGAAATCTATCCGAATATGAAAAAATCAAGTCCTCCATAATCCGTTTGCTTGCTCCCATAATATTTACAGGATTAGCCGCTTTATCAGTCGATACGCAGAAATATTCCTCCGGAGGATATGCGGACAGTAAATCTAATAAACGCTTTGCATGAATTACATTATTCTGAAGTAATGCTTCAACAGAATAAATGTCTTTTTCTGAACGTACATGTTTATGTGCGGAAAATTTCCAACTATATCAAATTCACCATGTTTTTTAAACATTTTTTCAAACACAGGTGAAAAAGAAATCCATAGGATATGTAATATACTTATTTGGAATATACATTCCTTCGTTGAACGTAAATCTCGTGTCAGCTCTGCTAAAAGCATTCTCATTAATATCTACCACAACCAATTCTGCAGGTCTAAATGTCAAAATGGCCTTAATAAAACGATGAGCCTATTGAGCCAGCTCCACCAATTACCAACACTGATTTGTTGAATATTTTTTCTGAGATTTTATTATAATTATTGTTAATATCATCCACAAACATACTCTTCGCACGTTTTGTTACATATTTTTTGATAAAAGACTCAAGTTCAAACATATTTTACTCGATTTTAAATTTAATTTTTGTTCCATACGATGCATTTCCTCAAACTCACCCATATCCAAAAACGAATCTTCACTAATTGGATACATTCCCCACTGTTCTTCCTTCCTTCATCAGTCTATCTATCAAATCTGTCATATGAAAAAATTTATTCTCAGGTATTTCTTTAATCAATTGTGAATTCAACAAATACATTCCGGTATTTATAAAAGTATGACAATTGAGGTTTTTCATCTATCCGTTCCACATTGCCATTTTTACCGAAGATAGTACACTCGTATGGAACTGTTATATTTTTAATGCAGACACTATTGTCAATTCATTCCCTGATTCTAAATGATAATTATATATATCACTATAATCTGCATTAATAAGTATATCACAATTTGTCACAATTATAGGACTTTCAAATAACTTATTTATGAGCCTAAGACTTCCCGCTGTTCCCAAAGGCTGCTCCTCATCCACATAATTCAATCTATAGTTCTTCTGCAATTCGAAAAATATGATTTAATCATATTTGCCCCTATAATTGACTGTAGCATAGAACTCCGTTATCCTCGGCATCATTAAATCGGTAATAATCCGTTCCATAATCGGTATGTCACCTATAGGAATTAAAAGGTTTGGGAAGTATTTTTGTATATGGATAAAGACGTGTTCCTTTCCCCCTGCCATAATTACTACTGGAACATTTCTTTAATACGTCCTGATTAATCGTCTTGGGTTTAGATGGTTTATTGTAGAATATTATATCATATAATTTTCCATCATCATCCACAACTGGTAGCGCTGTGATCTTTTTCATCCATTATCTTAATAGCATCGTCAATATTCTTATTATGCATTACACAAGGCTGCGTATTCATGAAATTTTCTACTGCTCCATGAAGCTCACCTGTTCGGATAAGCCACCTTCTTATATCACCATCAGTTATGACACCCTCTAAAATAAATTCTTCATTAATAACAAATAGCAGGCCTTTTGAATTTTTATCTATCTTCTGAAGTGCATCTACTACTGACGCTTTCCTATTTGTTAAATACAATTCAAATTCTTCCGGCTTCATAAAAGGTCACTCTCAATCAACTTTTTCTCCATCATATATGTCCACATTATATTTTCCTTTAAAGATATTGCAGCATGATGATTCTTTCATAACAATATATCTGTCTACCGGCAAGCCAAACCAATCCAGCATCTGTATAGGAAAATATCTATTAAGAATAAATTTGTCTTTAAAGTATACAGAATAGTCAATAATATCCGCCGGATGTGGCTTAATCATTATATTCGATGATGAATAATTACTCAGTATACTCCTATACATCTTTATCTGTTCATCACAGCTTTTTATCTTCTCTCCGTCTGAAATCGTTGGCTCTGTTAATAAAATTATACACTTTTTGTTTTTTATTCTTTCTCTGACTTCTTCATACGGAAAGCCAAAATATTTGCCATAAATATTTTTTTCATAAGATAATTCATCCCATAACTTTGAAGGTTGTATAATTTCCACTTTTTTTTAAAAGCTGTTCAGGTATATCAAACTGTTCAGTAAGAACAACTTTTTCAACAATTTCATCATAGCCAAATGGGAAATACTGTCTTCCATTATCTAGGGTAACAATTATAATTTTGAGAATATTTGAAATCATAATTACCTAAACCATCTTCAATTACTTTTATTTTATTGTTTATAAATGCCCTTGATAAACGCATGTGATCATGACCGTACACGGGAATATTATACCTCCGTGCATAATCTGCAATAACATACGTCAAATCATAATATTCAACAGGTGTTTTCTCGTATAAGCAATACATGTTCATCTGCACCATTGTCTCATTTAC
>VOFB01003917.1_pt1 | contig 21166 bp, 37 predicted proteins | sample 5384141 | NCBI WGS metagenome assembly VOFB01 (sample SAMN12384721, study PRJNA508395) | human gut metagenome | isolation source: healthy gut A | host: Homo sapiens | reverse complement strand
GGAAATGGGCAGAGATATTGATGGTGCCTGTGGACAGTTAAGGAATAAGTATATGGAGGATGTTGATGAAAGCAACGGCGATTACTGATATAGGCAAGACGCGTGCCGTTAATCAGGATTATATATATACATCTGTTGACAGGGTTGGATGCCTGCCTAATCTGTTTATTGTAGCAGATGGAATGGGCGGTCATAAAGCTGGTGATACAGCTTCACGTTTTACAGTTGAAACTATTAAAACTCTTATTGAACAGTCACAGGGAAAAGATGCGATATCCATTATTAATGATTCGGTTAAGATGGTTAATGGTCTGCTTTTACAGAAGGCATCTGAATCAGAGGATTACTATGGTATGGGAACAACGCTTGTTATCGCAACCATATTTGATAATGTATTAAGAGTTGCTAATGTAGGAGACAGCAGATTATATGTAATAGATGACAATGATATAACTCAGATAACAAGAGATCATTCACTTGTTGAAGAGATGGTTCTTGCAGGAAAGTTAAGTAAAAGCGAGGCAAGAACACATGCCAGAAAGAATGTCATAACAAGGGCAATCGGAGGAGAGGAACAAGTCGAACCAGAGATGTTTTCAATTGATCTTAAAGAAAACAGTAAGGTTCTTATGTGTTCTGATGGTCTTACTAATATGCTTGAAGATGCAGAGATATTAAGCATTGTAAGGAACAATTCCGATATAGAAGATGCAGCGAGAATGCTTATTGACAGAGCGAATGAGAATGGCGGTAAGGATAATATTTCAGTTATAATTGTAGAACTGTAAGTGAAAGGGATAGGTTATGTTAAGAAAAGGAATGTTTTTAGCTGACAGATACGAGATAATCGAGCAGATTGGCACAGGCGGAATGTCAGATGTTTACAAAGCAAAGTGCCATAAACTCAACAGATATGTTGCTATTAAGGTAATGAAGTCTGAGTTTAGTGAAGACAAGACATTTGTATCTAAGTTCAGGGCGGAGGCACAGTCTGTAGCAGGATTTACACATCCTAATGTAGTTAATGTATATGATGTCGGTGATGAGAACGGAGTATATTATATTGTAATGGAGCTTGTAGAGGGTATAACTCTTAAGAAATACATAGAAAAGCGTGGCAAAATACCTTTTAAAGAAGCTGTAAGCATTGCAATTCAGGTTGCTAACGGACTTGATGCAGCACATAAGCATAATATTGTCCACAGGGATATTAAGCCACAGAACATTATTATATCTAAGGAAGGCAAGGTCAAGGTAACAGACTTTGGAATTGCCAAGGTTGCTTCATCAAGTACAATTAATTCGTCATCAACAATGGGTTCGGTTCATTATATTTCACCTGAACAGGCAAGAGGCGGATATTCTGATGCGAGAAGTGATATATACTCTCTCGGTATAACAATATTTGAGATGCTGACAGGTACAGTACCGTTTGATGGTGACTCTACAGTTGCAGTAGCAGTACAGCATATTCAGGATGAGATACCTGCACCATCTACGGTTGTAGCGGATATACCATTAAGTATAGACAGAATTGTTATTAAATGTACACAGAAGAAACCGGACAGAAGATATCAGACAGCAGCAGAACTTATAACAGATCTTAAAAAAGCTCTTGTAATGCCAGATGAAGATTTTGTTAAGATGGCTCCGGCTTATGCAGCAGCAGGAGTGGCAGCTACAGCTTCATCTGATACAGAAGAAGTTAATGCTGGTGAGAATGATGATGCATTATCAGATGATGATATTTTTCTGGAAGATGATGAAAATGAAGATTCAGATAATGAATTACAGGAAGACGATGAGGATGTAGATATTGATGATGAGGATAATGACAAGCTGGATTTAATTATGAAAATAATTGGAATAGGAATAGCTGTTATTATACTTATTGTTACAATATTTGTTATTGTTAAGCTTGTTGGAAGCACTAAGTCACATAAGAATGAAAATACAGAAACTCTATCAACTACAGAAGAGACTGTATCAACAGCAAATGCCAAGGATACAGTTACAGTTCCTAAGGTTGAGGGCATGACTAAGGATGAAGCTGTTAAAGCACTTAATGATGTCGGACTTGGCTATAAGCAGGTTGTACAGAGCTCTAAGACAGTGGCTAAGGATACTGTAATTTCACAGGGAACTAAGGCAGGTGCCAAGGTGGCAAAGAATACACAGATTATTCTTACTATAAGTGGTGGGGAAGAAGTTGTTAATACAACAGTTCCATCTGTTACAGGGGAATCAGAATCTGATGCAAGAGAAAAACTGGAATCAGCAGGATTTAAGGTTTTGGTTGATTATGATTACAGCAGCACTGTTGATGCGGGCAAAGTAATTAAGGCTTCTCCATCAGGAAGTGTGGCACAGGGAACAACAGTTACAATTACAGTAAGCCGTGGAAAGCAAATTAAGAATGTTACAATGGCAAATCTTGTAGGAATGACAGAAGGTCAGGCTAGGCAGTGGCTTGAAAATAACGGTCTTAATGTTGAAGTGCTAGGTAATAAGCAGGAGACAACAACAAAGGCAACTGAAGCTGATAAGAATAGCAATACTAATCAGGGTAGCAGTTCGGATAATAATTCGAATGGAAACAATAATGCAAATGGAAATAATTCTGATTCGAATAATCAGCCAAATAATGCAGAACAGAAGCCACAGAATTAATCAGGTATAATTATTTATATGCAGGGAAAGATAACTTCCATCTGTTAGACCGTTTTTCTAGTGATGATGGAATATCAGCATATTCCGGCAGTGCTTTGTTTTAATAAGACAGATCCCAGTGGATGAAGAAGAACGAAAAGAGGCTGCAGGACATCTATGCCGTAGCCGGATATCCGATCTGTTTTGTCAGTGCGAAAGAGCAGATCGGCATAGAAACCGTCAAAGAGCAGATAGAGGGCAAGACCTTCGCCTTAGCCGGTCCGTCCGGCGTCGGAAAATCTTCGCTTACGAATGTGCTGCAGTCAGAGATCCGAATGGAGACCGGAGAGATCAGTATGAAGATCGAAAAGAGGAAAGCATACAACGAGACATTCACAGGTCATACCGCTTTCGAAAAACACCTATCTGATGGACACGCCGGGATTCAGCTCCATGTATATGCCGGGATTTGAAAAAGAGGATTTAAAAGATTGCTATCCTGAATTTGTGGCATTAGAAGAACAATGCCGTTTTACGGGATGCAGTCATCCATGAGCCGGACTGTGCCGTAAAGGAAGCATTGTCAGAAGGAAAGATCAGTACAGAGCGGTATGAGAACTACTGTACCTTATATGAAGAAATAAAAGATACGAAAAAGTATTAGGAGGAACATAATTATGAAATGTCTGTCACCGTCTATATTATCTGCTGATTTTGCCAATTTAGGCGAGCAGATCCGAGTGATTGATGAAGCGGGAGCGGATTATGTGCATATTGATGTTATGGATGGCTGTTTTGTCCCAAACATCTCCTTTGCATTTCCGGTGCTCAAAGCGATCCGTCCGCTGACGGAGAGAATCTTTTGATGTGCATCTGATGATCGAGGAGCCGATTCGTTATATTGACGAATTTGTGGCAGCAGGAGCGGATATTATTACCGTTCATGCAGAAGCATGTAAACATTTAGACCGCACCATTGAAGTGATCAAAGAGCATGATGTCTTAGCAGGAGTGGCATTGAATCCTGCAACCCCATTAGAAGCGGTAGAGTATATCCTGCCAAAAGTGGACATGGTATTGTTGATGACAGTCAATCCGATTTGGCGGACAGTCCTTACATTTCCTATTGTACGGAAAAAGTCCGTAAGTTAAAGCAGATGATCGAGCGTCAGGGACTCAAAACCGACATCCAGGTGGACGGCGGGATCAATCTGGACAATGGAAATGGTCATGGATGCAGGAGCGAATATCATTGTGGCAGGAAGTGCAGTTTTCAAAGGTGATGTTGCGCAGAATGCAGGATTTTTAAACTCTGATGAAATAAGAGTGGATGGGTGAAATGGTACAGAAAACAGAAAAAGATATTGGTAATATCAGGTGGTGCCATAGAGGCATCTTTTATGTTAAAATATATAGAAGAACAACAATTTGATCATATCATTGCTGCGGACTCCGGCATGGAGTTTTTTATATCGGTGCGGAAAAAAGCCGGACATGATCGTGGGCGATTTTGATTCCGTAGACCCGGTCGTGTTAGAGGCGTATCGAAAAATGGACGGCATTGAGTGGAAAGTATTACGTCCGGAAAAGACGATACGGATACCGAGTCAGCAGTGCAGACTGCGGCAGAGCTTGGGGCAGAAGAAATCCATATTGTAGGAGGAACCGGAAGCCGGTTAGACCATATGCTTGCAAATGTCTATCTGCTGGGATTGCTGCGGGAAGAGGGAATTTCGGCTTATCTTGTAGATGCACATAACCGGGTACAGGTCATAGATCAAAGAACCGTGATCAAAAGAGACACAGTATGGAAAATATGTCTCACTGCTTCCGTTTATGGGAGCTGTGGAGGGCATCACATTAAAGGGAATGAAATATCCATTAGAGGATTATATATTAGATCACTGCCATTCGATCGGGATCAGTAATGAGATCACAGGAGAACAGGCAGAGATTGAATTGCGAACAGGCAGATTAGTAGTAATTGAATCTAAGGATTAGGAATAATTTTCTACAGGAGAAAGGAAGCAGGATATAACAGAAAGAGGTGGGAGAGTCTGTGAATTTGCAAATGGTAGTAACATATATCAGGGGTAGATTTTTTTTGCGATGGCACGCATCAGAAGAACGGATAAACGTCCGGGCAGACTGGTCTATCTGATCTGTCAGATACCGATCGGGGTTTGGTAATGGTATTATGTCTGACGACACCGTGGACCGGCTGGGTATTTCAGATTGCGGCAGATGGTACATACCAAAGAGGCGTATTGTTCGTTTTGTGTCATCCCTGCAATATCTGTATAGTCTTGTAGTCTGTATCTATGCCGTAAAGCATGGCATCCGGGAAACGAATAAGGAAAGACGGATGTTATGCTGGCTGTTTGGGAATATTTTTGATATTTCCATTGGCAGCAGGTATGGTACAGATGACAGTTGGAAACACACCGATCATAGCACCGGCGATCATCACTTCGTTGTTTATCATTTTTGTCTATGCACAAAGGACACAGATCTATAATGACGCACTGACCGGACTGAATAACCGGAAACGTCTGTTTTTATGTTTAGAAACGAAGATTCCACAGGCGGATAAGGAGCATCCGATGATCCTTTATCTCTTAGATGCAAAACCGTTTCAAATAGATTAATGACAAGTATGGTCATGCAGAAGGAGACAATGCACTGATATCCATTGCGGAGTGCATGATACAGCTTGCGGGAGAGTACAACATCTTTGTGGCACGTTACGGTGGTGATGAATTTATGATGTTAGACTACAGTACGGAACTGTCAGAGCCTGCAAGGGTTATGGAGAGGCTTCATTCGCTGATCCGTCAGAAATGTGAGGAGAAAAACTGCTCTATCCGCTTGCCGTATCTATCGGCTATGCGTTAGTGGATGACCCGGAGGAAAAACCGAGACACTGATCGTGCGTGCAGACCGGATGCTGTATGAGGAAAAGGCAAAACTGGTTTATGATGAAGAACCATGTTAGAGGGAACATAATATATGAGCAGTGCTTATGTACACTTTTTATGATAAATAACAACAGGTGCTTCTATGTCACCTTTATCCGTGGGGGATTCCATGGGGAGAGGACTTGGTTTCATTTTATCATAATTTACATTACGGTTTGTTTTTGATCAAGGCATGTCCTGTTGCTTGACAATATGGTAAAAAACACCATATTATATTGATATAGAAATCACATCGGAGGAAAAAGTTATGAGTGAATTTAAAGCAGAATTCTACGAAACAGAGGAGGGAAAGAAACCCGCGAAAGATTTTATGCTTTCACAAAATCCTAAAATGAAGGCAAAATTATTTGGCTTAGTTAGTATTTTAGAGCAGTATGGGAATCAGTTAAGAGAACCATACAGTAAACCTTTAGGTGACGGAATATTTGAATTGCGAGCAAAAAGTAGGGACAGATATTTCAAGAGTATTATATTTCTTTTATTATGAAGGGAGAATAGTATTAACACATGGTTTTGTTAAGAAGACGAAAAAAGACACCGCCAAGTGAAATTGAATATGCAAAGAAATGCAGAAAAGCTTTTTTTAGAAAGGAGTGGTGAATAATGAGTGAATTTCAAAATTTATTACAAGAAGAATTAAAAGACCCTGAATTTAAAAAAAAGGAATGGGATGACATGCAGCCGGAAATGGATGTTATTCGTGCCATGATCGATGCACGCATTGAACAGAATTTAACACAAAAAAGAGCTTGCAAAGCGTACGGGAATAGATCAGGCAGATATAAGTAAACTTGAAAATGGAACCAGAAATCCATCTTTAAAACTTTTAAAGCGGTTAGCTCATGGTATGGGGATGCAATTAAAAATTGAATTTGTACCAATGCAAACACAATTACGGAAATAGCGTATAATATTTTAGGCATTCGGATTCTGAAAGGAGTCCGAATGTCTTTTTTTGATTCTTTGATTATTCCAAATATATTCCGGTAAGCAGATAAATGTGGTAAAATAAAGCAATAACAATACAAGATCTTGAAATAGGAAAGTGACTGAAAAGGTGACTGAAAGGGTGATTGATAGGATAACTGAAAAAAAGTAGGGAAATAATATATTATTACTGGAAAAATCAACTAAAAAAGGAGGTCTAAATTTATGAAAAAGAAACAAAAAAGGAAAATTAGTGTTAGGACTGTTCATGGATGCTGTCTTTTATACGCAATGTCTGGATTTTCCACAAAATCCGTACAGGCAGCAGCATCTCTCCAAAAAGAGGACGGGCAGTTAGTCGGAGGGAAAGCTCAGGACATCTCACCGGCGGGAAGATACAAACCAAAAAGAGGACGAAGATGCAAAAAATACAGAAGTAAAGAGTCAGGATACAAAGAGTACAGAAGCAGAGAACATAGAAGTAAAGGATCAGGAAGAACAAAAAAGTACCGGAACGAATGATCTGACTCAGAATGCGACAGGCGCTTCTGCGCAGAGCGGTACATATGGCAATGTAAAATGGAAATTATCAGGTACGACACTGACGATCACAGGTTCCGGTGCAATGCCGGATGCAAGTCTGTCAGAACCTGCACCGTGGAGCGAACTCAATGTAAAGAGTGTAGTGATCAGTGAGGGGATTACCGTGATCGGACAGCAGAACTTTTGCAGAATGAGTTCCATTACATCGGTTAGCTTTCCACAATCCTTACAGACCATCAAAGAGGCAGCATTTTATGAGTGTTCATCACTTACAGGAGTAAAACTTGCTAAGAATGTCAAAACCATAGAGAGCGGAGCATTTGCAGGATGTACTTCATTAGCAGCGTTTTCCGCAAGCGGAGTAACCACAATGGGGGATTATGCATTGCAGGAGACCGTGATTACTACGTTTGAAATTCCTAAAAAATGACAAAATTTTCGCCACTGATATTATTTGGCAATACGAGCCTTTCCGAGTTGAAAGTTGCATCCGGCAACACTGCTTTTATAGCAGAAGATGGTGTTTTATATACAAAAAGATAAGTCCACGTTAGTGCTATTTCCGGTGGATAAAGCGGTTACACAATTTACCGTGCCGACCGGTGTAAAGCAGATCGGAGATTATGCTTTTTCCAAGACCCGTAATCTGAAAAAAGCGTTCGTTTTTCCAATGTAACAATACTTGGGGAGGGAGCATTTTACGATTCCTCATTATCAGGAGCATTGGTACTTACCGATAAGATAACAACGGCTGGCAGTTTTGCATTCGATAGTTGTACAGAGATTACATCCGTCAAATTCGGAAAAGGACTGAAAGAGTCCCCTTACAGGATGTTTGAGGCGTGCAGCAGCATTAAAACGATTGATTTTGGCGGACTTCAGACCTTGGGCATGCGGACTTTCTGCGATTGTAGCAGTTTAGTGAACGTCACACTTCCGGATCGAATGAAAAAATGGGGTGGTTCCGTTTTTTAACAGTTGTAGCAGCCTGAAAACGTTTACGTCAAAAGGCTTAGAAACGATCGGTTATGCCGATTTTGCACAGTGCTATGCGTTAGAAACGGTAAATTTGTCAAAGGTGAAAACAATCTATCGACAGGCATTTGCAAATTGCCCTTCTTTAACAAGTATTACGCTTCCGGCATCTACACAGTATGTAGATGAGAACGCCTTTGAGGCGGGAGTACAGGTAAACTGCCGGAATAAAGAACTTGTGAAGTTTGGTAAAAATGGACTTCACTATGCAGAAAGATCACCATTTCCGGTACCAGAGATTATAAAAAAGCCTTTGAGGTTCTTTCCATTGTAAATAAAAAAAGAGCAGAAAATGGTTTGTCGGCACTGACGATGGACAGCAGCTCTATTAGAAACAGCGATGATCAGAGCAGGAGAGCAGGAAGTGCTGTTTTCCCATACAAGACCGGATGGTGCAGGCTGTTTTTCGGCAAATGCAGCGATGATCGCAGAAAATGTTGCGATTAATCAGAGTTCGGCTTCAGAAGTTATGAACAGTTGGATGAATTCAGAAGGTCATAGAGAGAATATTCTTTCGAAAGATGCCACAACGGTAGGAATCGGATGTTTTTATATGGATGGAGTCTATACATGGGCGCAGTGCTTTGGGAATGCCGAGAATCCGCAGGCAGCAGCGAAACCGGCGAATCAGACGGTAAGTCAGTCGATATATATTCCAAACGGCACTTTTTCGGAAGCGATCACAAGCAGGGGAATCATATGGAATACGCCGAAAGAGTATACATATCAGTTTAGTATTGGGATTGATAGTGCAAAATGTCAGGTTGGAAAAAAGACACAGGCAAAATTGTGGTTGATCAATCCGGAATTTGGACAAAAAGTGGCATTTAGCAGTAAAATATCACCTGGGCATCCGGCAATACAAAGATCGCGAAAACAGATGCAAAGGGAAAGGTATCGTTTGTAGGTTTGGGAAATGTAACGATCACAGGTAAAACGAAATACTATCAGACCTCTGTGAAAATAAAAGTCAAAGGACAATGGAAAAACAAGTACGAAAAATCCTCAAAAGTAGTCTTAAAGGACAAGTATGCCATTTACACAGGCAAAGCGATCAAGATCGGTAAGGCGAAGGTAACCGGAAGCAAAGGAAAAGTAACCTACACCTATTATACGGATGCGAAGTGCAAAAGAAGCTGAAAAACTATCCGAAAAAGTCGGAACGTATTATGTAAGAGCAAAAGTTGCAGCAACCAGCACGCATAAGAGTGCACAGTCTAATATTGCAAAACTGGTGATCCAAAAAAAGAATCCAATGACCGTAAAAGTTAGGGCAAAGACTTACAAAGCCAAGGCATCTACCGGTAAACTTGCAAAGAACTATTCCTTTAAGATCGGTGTCACAAAGGCAAAGGGAACGGTAACCTACAGTAAGTCCAAGAATTGTAAGAAATATATTACGGTAAACAATAAAGGAAAGGTAACCATCAAAAGGGAACACCGAGAGGAAAATATACGATCAACGTAAAGGCAAAAGGAAAAGGAACCTATGCCAGCCGTACGATTAAAGTATCGATTAAGGTAAAATAAAAAACATAGCAATACAAGAACGGGAGAATTTTCATGGAATTAACAACCAAAAGACTGATACTGCGTAAATGGCAGGAATCAGATGCTAAAAAGCCTGTATGAATACGCAAAAGATCCAAGGGTTGGCCCCATTGCCGGCTGGCCGATACATACAAGTGTAGAAGACAGCAGAGAGATCATGAAGAATGTATTATCTGCGGATGAGACCTATGCAGTAATACCAAAAAGATCAGGATCAGGCAGTAGGCAGTGTAGGACTGATGATCGGGTCTGCAAGTAATTTAGATATTCCTGACACCGAAGGAGAGATCGGATATTGGATCGGAGTGCCGTTCTGGGGACAGGGACTGATACCGGAAGCTGTGGAGGAACTGTTAAGGCACGGTTTTGAAGATTTGAAGTTAGACAGGATCTGGTGTGGCTATTTTGATGGAAATGAGAAATCAAAACGGGTACAGGAAAAATGCGGATTTATCTATCATCATACCAACCGTGATATCCATTGGAAATTGATGGATGATATACGCACGGAGCACGTTACCTGCATGAGCAGGGAGGAGTATCAGAATAGATAACATGAAACATATATTTTTAGTAGAAGATGATAAAGAAATTGCAAAAAATCTGTCATTAGGTGATCGTAGGACTGGATGAGATCAAATTTACATTGCCATGGGTAAGTATCGGGATCAGCATCTGCAGTGTCCTGCTCATCGTGTTCATTACGATGTTATATGCCGTAAGTAAGATAAAAAAAGAAAATATTATAGATTCACTTCGTGATGATATGTCTTAGAAATACCACAAAATGGCAAAAAATTTCAAGACTGGTATGGAGTGCAAACTGCGTTATAATCCTCTGACCACAGGTGATTGGAGGGTTTGAAAAGTGGAAGAAAAAAAATTGGATGGAACAATTTATACAGGAAAAACAGATGCAGGAAGTGATGCAGACCAACCGGTATACAAAAAGTTTGGTTTAGAGTTAGACAGGGAGGACGCAGAACTGCTGGTACAGGAGCGGAAAAACAGCTTAAGGGAGTAGCAGAGAGTAGAATTTGGGGAGGGAATCCTAAAAAAGCTGGTTTTTCATTTTGCGACTCCCCGTTTATCATGCAGGAAAACTATGCGGATACATTGATGCGGTTACAGGATATTTTTTATCTGTATAAAAATGAATCCTTAGATGAACTGACCGATGATGAGCTGTTAGAGTACATGAAAGAGAAATTTGATGGAATCTGTGCCGGAGATCTTGATTATTTAGAGGGAACGGAACTTGATACATCTCGCAAGAGAGGTGCGGACCGGTACGAAAAAATATATCGGAAAATATCGGGAGGATGAGGCATGAATACAGAGCAGAAAACAGATCAGCAGACCGGATATGATCGTAAAGAAAAAAACAGAATAGGCCAAGGAAGCATATTTATGTACAAATCTTAAAGAGTTACCGAAAACGATTACGAAAAGCAGTTTGACAATCTGTGTAGGATACTGTTAAGACATCTGCTCGTGAAAAATGCTGGTGACAGGCAGTGCATCACAGGAGGAAGAACCCTACGAATTATTAGAAGAGCTGGTATGCAGTCAGACAGCAGAGAGTTAAAAAACAGTGTAGAAAGATTATAGACAGCACCATAGTGCAGAACCGGGAAGAGTATCATGCGTTAGAGAATATCTGAAGGCAGATGTGGATGATTTTGTGACAGAAATGCAGAATACGGCAAAGCATCACAGACTGTATAGAACGGTAATTTTGACAGGTTTCGATGTTTAAAGGACAGTGTAAAAAAAATTGCATTTTTTTGACAAAATATGACGAAAAAAATATTGCAAAAGCCTACCAATCTGATTATAATAATCGTATATGAGAGAATACAAAAAATACACAAAAAAGGGAGAGAAGCATATGTTTAAAAAATTAGATGGAATGCTTGTCAGAAAAAAAATGATAACCGGCTATCTGATCGTGATCGTACTGATGGTATTTTCAGGAATCTTAGCAATCGTAGGAGAGACGATACTGCTTAGAAATCTCAGTAATTATTCTAACAAAGTACAGCGGCTGACACAGTCGTTCAGATGTGCAGACTGAATGTAAATATTGCAGCCAGAAATATCCGTGAGATGGCGTTAAATGACGATAAGTCAAGTTATGATACATATAAGAAAAATGTAGACGATGCTTTTAAAGAATGTTGATCAAGAGTTAGATGCAATGAAAAAAAAACAGGGGTCATTGAGGACAAGCTCTATAATCAGTATGTGACCCAGATGAATGAGTGGGGGACCATCGGTATGGATATTATCGATGAGATTGAAGCAGGAAATCAGAAAGATGCAACGGAAAAGATACTGACAAAATGTGCACCGGCATTATCCGAAGCAGTAGATACCGCAAAAGAAATACAAAAGATCACAGATGAACAAGTGGACAAACTGATGTTTACAAGTAAGCGTGATGTAGTTTTCAATATTATTTTTATTATCATATTCAATTTAATCGGCATCGCATCCGCAGTAGTAGTTGGAAAACGTATTATTGCATCTATTTTGATACCATTAGCTGCATTGGAGGAGACAACGAAAGAATTGTCCCAAGGAAATCTTCACAGCACTTTGGATTATCAGGCAGATGATGAGCTGGGTTCATTAGCAGACAGCTTAAGATCTTCTATAGCAACCTTATCTTCTTATGTAGACGATATCGGTGCTTCAATGCAGGAATTTGAAAAAAGGGAACTTTGTTGTCAATCCATCCGTAGAATGGGAGGGAGATTTCAAAGGAATCTTAACATCCTTTAAAGCATTTGAGCACAGTATGGCAGATATGATCACAAACGTTCAAAGCGTTGCAGATCAGGTAACCAACGGAGCAGAACAGGTAGCAGCAGGTTCCATGGATTTAGCAGAAGGTGCAACTGAGCAGGCAGGTGTTACAGAAGAGCTTACGGCAACGATTGACGAAGTCAGCGAGCGCGTATCCGGTAATGCAAAGAATGCAAAAGATATCAGCAAGGAAGTAGAATCTTCCGAAGAAGCTGTTATGATCAGTAACCAGAAGATGCAGGAAATGGTCGAAGCCATGGATGAGATCAGTAATACCTCTCAGGAGATCGGCAACATTATTGCAGCGATCAATGACATTGCTTCACAGACCAATCTGTTAGCACTGAATGCTTCCATCGAGGCAGCAAGAGCAGGAGAAGCAGGAAAAGGATTTGCCGTGGTAGCAGATCAGGTATCCCTTCTTGCAGCACAGAGTGCGGAAGCAGCCAAAGAGTCCCGTGATCGATCGAGACCTCCGTATCCGCGGTTGAGAGAGGTAAAGTCATTGCAGATGAGACTGCAAAACAGTTAGAGCAGGTTGTAGAAAGCTCTAAAGCAGCGACTGCAGAAGTATACAAGATCGCGGTAGCATTAGAGGCAGATGCAGCAACGATGGCACAGATCAATCAGGGAGTTGAGCAGATCAACAGTGTTGTTCAGACAAATTCCGCAACTTCACAGCAGTGTGGGCAGCAAGTCAGGAAATGAGCGATCAGGCAGGAACGTTAGAGCAGTTGATCAAGAGCTTCAAGATCCGCAAATAGTAACAGGGAAGTATATTACGATAGATAACGTAAAAGAAAGCAGAGAGTCTGCTTTCTTTTTTTAGGATCAGGGTGTCCAAAGGCGGTTTGAAGTTTTTGACACCCTGATCCTTATAAGAAATTTCTTACGCAATTACCGTTCTGTAACGATCCTGGATTTTCGGATATTATGGGAAGGTCTGTCGAAAGGACAGGATGATTCCTGTATTTCGCCACTTTGATTTTGACAAAAAAGCATCTGATATTTCATATAATAGGTTCGTACCGATCAAAGAGATTTCAAAAGCAGCAATGGAGGTAGCAGGTGCATTATGAGTTTTACATAGATGTATACATCGTGACCAACTTTTTCTTCGACTACCTGACCCTCTTCCTTATTCGGGAAGTCAGAAGAAAACAGACAAAAACAGGACGAATGGCAGTGATGGCATTGTTGGGCGTATTGAGTGCGGCTGCCAGTATGCTTTATTGAAAAATGCAGGGATTTATAAAATACTTGTACACCTTCTTATCAATCCGCTGATGTTCTATTTTTGCTTTCAGCAGAAAAGTATTCGTGAATTTTTGACAGACTATGCAGCGGGATATCTGATCATGCTGCTGCTTGGCGGTTCGGTAGAGTGGCTTTGCCGGCTCTTAGGACAAAGGAATCTCTTTGGATGGGTTATGGGAGGCATAGCAGGAGTGGTGACTATATTTTTACTCCTGTTTCAGGACCGGAAGGAGGAAGAAAAATCTATGATATCAGAGTATGCCATAAAGGGAAAGAAGTTTCCACAAAAGGTTTTTTTCGATACGGAAATTTGCTTATGGACCCGTACAGCAACCTTCCGGTCAGCCTTATAGAAAGAACACGCTAGAGATGCTTACAGGGGAGGAGCCGGTGTTGTACCGCTACATACCGTTTGTATCACTTGGAGAGGAGCACGGCATGGTGCAGGCGGTGACATTGATTCCCTTTTTATTAAGAAAGAAAAAAGAAATTGCGATACAACCGGCAGTTTTTGCCATTGTGGAAGAAAAAATTTTTAAAAGACAGTACATACAGGATAATTTTAAATGGGCGATTATGGTAAAGGAAAGGAGCAGCAGAAAATGTACATAAAAAATGAATCTGCCGGGAAAATGGGAATTCGGATCATACCGTCTTTCTATTCTATGTTTTTAAAAGAAAAATGAAGTGCACTACATCGGAGGAAGTGAAGTTCTGCCGCCTCCATTGGATGCGATCGATGAGGCACATTACATACAGGGACTGGTCAATGGAGAAGAAGAGAGCTTGAAAGAGGCACGTTCTATGCTGATCGAGCACAATTTAAGACTGGTCGTTTATATCGCAAAAAAATTCGACAATACAGGGGTCGGAGTCGAGGATCGATCTCAATCGGAACGATCGGTCTGATCAAATCGATCAATACCTTTAATCCGAAAAAATATCAAGCTGGCAACCTATGCTTCCCGCTGCATCGAAAATGAGATCCTGATGTATCTGCGAAATAATAAGACAAAGTTAGAGGTCAGTATAGACGAACCTTTAAATGTAGACTACGATGGCAATGAACTGCTGCTATCCGATGTATTAGGCACCGAAGAGGACATTATCTATCGTGGGATCGAAAGCGAAGTAGAGGAGCAGCTTTTACGGGAAGCGATCAAAAACTCTCAGGCAGGGAGCGGGACGATCGTAGAACTGCGCTTTGGACTTGGAACAAAAACGGAGAGGAAATGACCCAGAAAGAAGTGGCGGACCTGCTTGGGATTTCCCAATCCTATATCTCACGGTTAGAAAAGAAGATCATGAAAAGATTAAAAAAGAAATTGTAAAATTTGAGTAATTGCATATACAATTCCGAAACAAATATGGTATAATAATAAAAAACTCAGATTTTTGAGAGGTACTGCGATAAGTATGATCCTATCAATCATATAATAATCTGCATAACAGGAAGCTGTCATTTCTTACAGGCGGCAGGTCTTAATATTCTTGTAGACTGCGGTATGGAACAGGGCAATGATGTATATGAAAACCAGGAACTTCCTATTGCAGCATCTGATGTGGATTGCATATTGCTGACGCATGCACACATTGACCATTCAGGTCTTATTCCTCTTATGTATGTGAATGGATTCAGGGGACAGGTGTATTCAACATCAGCTACGGCACAGCTGTGTGAGATAATGTTAAGAGACAGCGCACATATTCAGATGTTTGAAGCTGAATGGAGAAACCGGAAGGCTGCCAGATCAGGAGGAAAACTCAAGGAATTTGTTCCACTGTATGATATGGATGCAGCAGTTAATGTCTGCAAGCAGTTTGTAGGCTGTGAGTATGACAGGGTATATGACATTGCAGAAGGAATTAAGATCAGATTCACAGATGTTGGACATCTTCTTGGTTCAGCAGTATCGAGGTATGGGAATCGAAGATGATCAACTTTAATGAAAAAATCCAAGGTAATCATATCTTTCTTCCGGTATGTGTGAGGCAGGCCGTATCCGCCATCATTTAAAACATAATTTGTGGAGAGCGGATTCCACGATCGTCTTTGTCGGATTCCAGGTGCCGGGAACGTTAGGACCTTCACTGCTTAATGGTGTCAAAGAAGTAAAACTGTTTGGCGAGCAGATTGAAGTTCACGCGAAGATCATGAACCTTCCGGGATTGAGCGGTCATGCGGATAAGAGAATGTTGACAGAATGGATCGCCTATAAGACACCGTTAAAACGGGTCTTTATCGTGCATGGTGATGATGAGGTCTGCGATGGCTTTGCTGCATATCTGCGAGAAGAATTAGGGACTCGATGCCGTAGCACCATACAGTGGGGATACGTTTGATCTGGTGCTGAACCAGCAGACTGCACAGGGTTCAAGAGATCTTGTGAAGAAAAAAGACAAAGAGCAGCAAGGCTTCTTCGAACGTCTTTGCAAGACTGTTAGCAGCCGGTGAGAGACTCTTAGCAGTCATCCAGAAAAATGAAGGAACTGCAAATAAAGATATGGCAAAATTTGCAGACCAGATCAATGCACTGTGTGAAAAATGGGATCGTTAATGGGATTGCTGATTCATACCGAAATCTACACAGAAAGATAATTTTTCATACTCTTTAGGGCGGATTTTTCCAGGCGGAGACCTGTGCCTGGGAAATATGGATTTCCTCGGCAACTTCCATCTGGGTCTTGCCCTCAAAAAACGAAGCCGGATAATATAGTTTTCACGCTCATTTAAACGATCCATGGCATCGCCTAAAGAGAGCTCTTCGATCCATTTTTCTTCTTTATTTTTTTATCACTGATCCGATCCATGACATAGAGCGCATCACCACCATCAGTATAGACCGGATCATAGAGACTTAAAGGACTCTGAATGGCATCGAGTGCAAAGACGATATCCTCTTTTGGGATACCGGTTTCTTTTGCAATATCTTCTAATGTCGGTTCCGTAGAAGCAGTCCTCGTTAAGATTTCTTTCGCATGGATCGCTTTATAGGCAGTGTCACGCAAAGAGCGGCTTACACGGATTGAATTGTTGTCGCGCAGGTATCTTCGGATCTCCCCTATGATCATCGGCACGGCATATGTGGAAAATTTTACCCCATATCGGGTTAAAGTTATCAATGGATTTGATCAGACCGATACCATCCGATCTGAAACAGGTCATCTACATTTTCATTGTGATTCGAAAAACGTTTGATGACACTTAAAACAAACCGCAGATTTCCCTTAATGTAAGTTTCCCTGGCAGCCATGTCTCCCTGTTTGATCTTAGCAAAGAGTTCTTCCTTTTCACTTTCCTTTAAAAATAGGAGTTTTGCAGTGTTGACACCGCAGATTTCAACTTTGTATGCTGCCATGACAGTTCCTCCTGAATGAAAAAATATGGGGGAAAATGAGGACGATACTAGGATGTGCTTTCTTGAAAGTTATTCAAAATATCTTTATTTTTAAAAATGATATGCTAAAATAAGACCATAAAGTGGATGGGAAAAGGGATGTCAATGAGAGACTTAATCGATGAACGTAACAGACGTGAGAAGCTGAAAAACAGCATTATAAAAGGATACAATGTTCATTATGTCACACAGGAAGAGCTTGCACGTCAAAAAAGGAAGAAGAGCGAAAAGGCAGCAGGAAGCTGCGGAACGGTTACGCTTAGAAGAAGTCGCAAAAAGTCGCATTAGAGTTAGAACGCCGTCGTGAGATGGAACAACGGAAGCTTTTAGAACAGGCAAAAATGCCGCCTTCTAGCAGATACGGCACGAACGAGACGGACAATCCGGTAACCAAAGAGCAGTATCAATGCGATCTTAGCGGAGAAGCGACAGGATTGGACAAGGCGATCCATGACAGTCAGACAGAGGAGTGATGTGCAATGAGTGATGTGGCAAAGAGACAGGAACGGAGCGAGGAACAAAAAGAGCAGGAAAGACAAAAAAGGAAAGTTAAATCCGGAATGGTCACAGGATGCACAGGACGAGTTGCAGGATTTTATAGAATCACAGGGCATTTACATCCGTCAGTAATTCCTTTGGAGAAATATGAAAGTTGCGTTTGAACGCCCTTAAAAAATGTAGAATATTCTTTGAAGCCGCACTCCTGGCGACTTTCATGGCTGGGACACCTTCCTTGATCAGTTCGGAGGCGTGTAACAGCCTTTTTGTTCAATATAGCTGTAAGGTGTAACCGGTTTCTTCCTTAAAGCGGTGCATCAGGTAATATTTGCTTAAATACAGCCGGTTAGCAAGCGTTTCATTCGATAAATCTTCCCCTAAATGAGAGTTGATATATTTGAGTAATTCCGTGATCTGCTTGTCATAGGTCGATCCAGTCTCATCGTTTGTAAAAAGAAGCATCTAAAAACACGCGGTTAATGTAGACTAAGAGTTGTAAAAGTAGGTATCACTTAATAACTCACAGCCAAATTCCGTACTGCGCAGACTGTCCTCTAAATTGGCGATGATCGTCTGGATCTCCGATTGCAGGGAAGAGCGGACGCGATCAGGTTAAAGCTGCGGTCAAGACTTTCCTAAAAACAGGAGGAGAGGTCACAGTTCTTGCGGTGCTGTTTTTCCATAAATTCATTTTTACCCAGATGACAATACGCTCATAGACACTGCTGCCGTCAATGACCGGCTTGTGGATGTCATGGTGCGGCACCAAAAGAATATCCCAGGGCTTTAAGTGGTAAGACTTCCCCACAATGTAAAAGTAACCTTGCCTGATAAAAAATCACAATCTTGTCAAAATCGTGGTAGTGAAAGTCAAACTGCTGCTCCTTTTTGTCCTTTAAATGAAAACAACCTGAAATTCTGTTGTAAATAACCGCTTCTTAAATTCTCCTCCGGTGGATACATCTGAAAAAAATTCCTCCCTGTATGGTGATATCTGGTTATTGTGAGTATAATGAATAAAATATTCTTTGGTTAGCTGTGCAGTGTTCGTTGGCGATTCAGCATTTTGACTGTGTAGCGGTCATAGAATCCCTTTGGCACTCTGGCAAAATCAGAAATTTTCAGACATGGATGTCTGAAAAAGGGGGAGCTGAGCCATGGATGGCGAATCTTCCCGGTTTCGTCCGTATTTCATAGTAAATCCACAGTGTGCTTCTCAGACCGCTACACGAAAAACAGCAGAATCGTCAACAAACACGCACATATCCCAAAAAAAAAATTTTAATTACACACAAATGCTCTAACACTATCCTACAGCACTTTTGCCTATTTTTCAAGCACAAAACACACTGGAAAATGCAAAAAAAAAAATATAATAAAGTATAGATAAAAAGATAAAACAAAGGCAGAGCGAAAGGGAGTGCAGGTTTATGGAAACGATCACATTAAAGAAATATAGAGGAAGAGGTAACAACTACCCGATCTTTAGATCCGAATAAAAATGACATCCACTTACAGGAGCGTAATATCGAAATGCTGTAAGAGAAATTTGGAAGCAATGCAGTCGGTTTACTGTATGGACCCATCTTAGATGACGGCAAAAAGATCGTAGTGCGGATGTATGACAAGAGCGGAAGAGAAGCAGAGCAGTATGAAGGCGGCATCTGCGTATTTGCAAAATACTTATTAGATGACGGTTATATCAAAGACGATGAGTTCGTACTTGCAGATGAGCAGGGTGGTGTCGAAATGCACTTTTTCAATAAAGATATGGCACATTTTTAACCGGCGGTATCAAGGAAACAGAAAGCTATACGATTGCTGAGAACTTTTTCTTAAGTTTCTGCCAGAACTTGCACGGATTTCAAAAAGTATTATACTATAATAGATTATGCAGAGGGTAAGTCATCTTACCCTCTTTGATTTGGTGATATAAGGAGATACTTTTATGGAAAAAATGCTGGATTTAATTACAGGGGAAGTGACTAAGGCATTTATTGCCTGCGGTTACGATGAAAAATATGCAAGAGTGACACTTTCAAACCGCCCGATCTGTGCGAGTACCAGTGCAACGGTGCATTGGCTGCCGCAAAGGGAATATCACTGCGCACCGTTTATGATCTCAGATAAGGTGGCAGAGGAATTAAAAACAGAGTGAGATGTTTGAGTCGGTAGATTCCGTGAAACCGGGATTTTTAAATCTGATCTTTATCAAAGAATATCTTGCATCCTATATGCAGTCTATGCAGAAAGATGAAGAAAGACTTGATGTGAAAAAACAAAGAACCCAAACGATCATCATTGATTACGGCGGACCGAATGTTGCCAAACCGCTGCATGTCGGACACTTACGTTCTGCAATTATCGGTGAGAGTATCAAACGTGTTGGAAAATTTATGGACATGAGGTAATCGGTGATGTGCATTTAGGTGACTGGGGGACAGATGGGTCTGATCATTACCGAGCTTAGAGAGCGCAAAACCGGAGCTTGTATACTATGATGAAAGCTATACCGGAGAATATCCGAAAGGTTTACCATTTCTGAACTGGAGGATATCTATCCGACTGCCAGCAAAAAAAGAGTAAGGAAGACGAAGCGTTCCGTGAGGCTGCCATGGAGGCAACCAGCCAGCTGCAGGCCGGCAGACGGGGATACCGTGCACTTCTTGCACACATTCTGGATGTTTCCGTGACAGATTTAAAGAAGAACTATGATAATCTGAATGTCTCCTTTTGAGCTCTGGAAGGGAGAGTCGGATGCACAGCCGTATATTCCGGATATGGTACAGATGATGAAGGACAAGGGCTTGGCCTACATTAGCGAAGGGGCTCTGGTTGTGGATGTCAAAGAGGATACGGATACAAAAGAGATTCCGCCATGTATCATCTTAAAGTCAGACGGAGCTTCGTTATACAGTACGACAGATCTTGCTACGATTGTGATGCGTATGCAGGATTACAACCCGGATGCCATTATTTACCTGACGGATCAGCGTCAGAGCATGCATTTCGTACAGGTATTCCGCTGCGCAAGAAAGACCGGACTCGTCGGACCGGATGTGGAACTGACCCATATCGGATTCGGAACCATGAACGGAAAAGACGGAAAACCGTTCAAGACAAGAGAGGGCGGTGTTATGCGTCTGGAATATCTGCTTGATGAGATCAATGAGGAGATGCTCAAAAAGATTACAGAGAACCAGAAAGAAAAGGAAAACCTCGATATTTCCGAGGAAGAGGCAAAGCAGACTGCAAAAACGGTTGCTCTGGCAGCAGTCAAATACGGAGATCTGTCCAATCAGGCAAGCAAGGACTACTGTTTTGATATTGAGCGTTTTACTTCTTTTGAAGGGAATACAGGACCGTATATTTTATATACGATTGTGCGTATTAAATCCATTTTAAAGAAATACACTGCAAAAATACGCTGCCGGATGCACCGATTCTTGGGGCACATTCTGCAAGTGAGAAGAACCTGATGCTTGTATTGTCACGTTTCAATGCCATGATGGAAAATGC
>VOFB01004906.1_pt1 | contig 21180 bp, 34 predicted proteins | sample 5384141 | NCBI WGS metagenome assembly VOFB01 (sample SAMN12384721, study PRJNA508395) | human gut metagenome | isolation source: healthy gut A | host: Homo sapiens | reverse complement strand
GGCGCACGCCAGCGGGTATGGTATTGGCACCGGTTCGAAAAATCCGTACCATGCGGGCAAGCTGATCGACATGATTCTGAAAGCGTACAGAAAGACGCCGCTGAAAAGAACAAGGAACTGCCGGCGGAAAATCTCGAACTGCATAAGGAACTCGGCAAGAGCATTTACAACGATTCGTATTACGACTCCGCGATCAAAAACGGCCGGGAACTGTTCGATTCTGGTCTGCGGCGGCTCCAACATTCAGACCAGTCTTTCCTCTATCAAGCCGGTTTTCGAAGGCTATGTGGAGGATGCGAACGAAGCGGCCGCAAAATAGCCAGCATAAAAATATCCCCGTGCGCGGCGCCGCCGACACAGGGCCGGCGGGAAGGCTTACCGGGTAAACGCTTCGGGAAACACAAGACGTTCCGCCTCCGTGTCCAGAACGGCAGGCAAACCGAGGGGGAGAATCCCTGATGGACGCCGTGTCCAAATCCCCGCACCAGGCGGCGGGACGTCCGAAGGATTCTGCGAAGCGGGCCAGCACCGCATCCAGCTCCGGGGAGGCGCGGTATCGTAATGGCCCACCAGCACCCCGGATACCGTTTGGAAAAAATCGCTTTGCGCAATATGGGACAATATCGGCTGAAGGCCGGCGGCGACGTAAAGGAAACGTGATCCTCCAGAAACAGGAGGTGCGTTTGTCCGGGGGAAAGAAAATACCGCTGCCGACCATCAGGGCAAAGTTGGCCAGATAACCGCCGATAAGAATCCCTTCGGCTTTCCCGCGGCGCAGAACGCGCCACTCGGCCGAACGCCGGAAAAGGGGCGGCGCGCCGGAGCAGAAAGCCTCCCGGAAAATTTCCCGGTTTTCTTCCGATACAAGAAGGCTGTACCAGTCCTGTCCGTAATAAGCCGGTACACCGCTGCGCGAGACCGCCGCGTTCAGAATATTGGTGCCGTCGCTGTAGCTGCAGAGATTTCCGATTCCGGGATAACGCCGCATAATCCATCTGGGGCAGGATCTCATTTCCCTACTTCCCCGCCGGAAAAGAGGATCATCCGGATGTCCGGATCCCTGGCCATCGCGTTGAAATCCTCTGCGCGTTCCTGTGCCGAAGCGGCGTAACCGTCCGTTGCGCGAAAGGCGTTTTTCCAAAGACGGCACGGAATCCCATGGAGGAAGCGCCCTTCGATGTCCTCCCGCCGGCTGGATTCCAGAGCAAAGCAGGGCGAAACAATCGATCCGGTCACCGGGGAGAAGCCGCGGCGGCTTTATCATGACAAACACCCCGCTCATTAAAAGTAAAAAAATACCTTTTTCAATCGTACCACGCTGTATTCACCAAAAGCAAGGAACGGCAAATAAAGACAACCAAGCAGTAAAGATAGAATCATTGTATATTTCAAGTCTGAATTATAAAATGTAGAGTATTCGAAAATGATTTTTTAGGCAGGACTTCAAATTCTACCGGAAACAAACGGATATAGGAGGCTATTGTGATGAGAAAAGCAAGGTCATTGTGCCTGGCTCCTGACTCTCTCTGTCTGGTAACGGGCGCTGCGTTCGGTATTCCCGGAGCGCTGGAGGCCAAAAGCGACGGGCTCCGACGGGCTTTTGCTGGACGTTGATTTTTCAAACAGGAACAGCATCCAATATGGTCGGAAACGGGCCGCAGCTGATCGCCGGCACGGGCTCCACCGTGACCTATGCGCCGGATACGACGCTGGGAAAAAAAAGGTGGCGGTATTCGACACGAAACCGGTTTCGGCTATCAGCTGAACGACGCGTTTTATGAAACGTTGGAGAACGGCTTCACCATTGAAAGTGCTGGTGCGGATGGACGGCAACAATGCCGGTCAGGCTGTCGTGAGGGGAACGATACGGGCGCGGCCGGCTTCAGCATTTTACAATCCCACCGGCGGCACCAATACCGGCCTGCATTTCTGGCAGCGTACGACGGATGCCAATTCTCCCGGATGGTGTGGTCCGGTACAGACAGAACGGACAGACCGGCGGATGGGGAATGGACCCATTTAATGTATTCTATTAATTACAGCGGAACCTCCCGCTGCTACGTCAACGGCAAAGACGGCGGGGACTATCTGAGCGGCATAGGGGATCGGCTGAAGCCCACAGGGGATGCGCAGGTTCTGTATATCGGCGGTAACCCAGACGCCAGCGGCGGGTTCACCGACGGTCTGCTCGGCTGCATCGGCTATGTGAAAATCCACAGCAGCGCGGTTGATGCGGCAGAAGCGGCGGAAACCTATCAGTCCGCTATGAACGGCGCTCCGGCTCTCCTGAGCATCGACTATTCACTGAAACCGCGAAATCCGACAGTCAGGCCGGTGTGGCGCTGGTTGAGGGGCAGGGGAGACCGTGGAATATGTTGATGACGAAACGCTGGGCCGGAAGGTTGCCCGGTTCGACAGCGAATCCGGATTCGGCTATCGGCTGACCGACGAAGTATACGAAGCGATGAAACAGGGATACACGCTGGAAGTGCTCTGCAAGCTGTCCGAGCTTCCGAACGTCACCAATACATACGGCTCGGCCATTGTCGGCAGCATGAACGACGGCGTGGGCTTCGGCTTTATGGGCACCGTGGATAATTATCTCGATTATTGGATCGCGCAGGAGAACAGCGGAGGCAACTACCGCCAGCTCTATTATCAGGGCCATGGTTCGACGGTTCCGACCGATATCTGGCAGCATCTGGTCGTTACCTGCGCTGACGGCTATACCATGGGGATCAGTTCCATTACTATGTCAACGGTGTAAAGTGTGACTATGTCGCCCCAGCTCCATGGCGTTCCTGACGGACCCGGCCAATATCCTGTATGTCGGCGGATCGACGGACGGCGCGGGCAGCTTCCGTACCGGCATGAAGGGCGATGTGGCCTATGTCAATATGTACAGCGGCTCCAAAAGTGCGGATGAGATTCAGACGCTTTACAACAATGCGATGACCAAGGGCACGACCAAAGCGGAAATCAAGACGGATCCGGTTGACCCGGTTGATCCGTCGATCCGGATGAGTCGGCCGATTTCAATGAAAACAACATTGTTTCCCGTTATGCCGTTATGTCCGATACCCATGTCCGTAAGACGACGGATCACACGTCAAATAGGCTCTTTGAGAATGCGCTGAAAGCGGCGAAAACACTGACGGGCGGCGATCTCGACGCGATTTTGCTCGCAGGCGACCTGATTGAAGGATACGATGAGCCCGAAGCGGAAGTGTCGCGTGTGAAGGAACTGCTGGAAGCCAATCTGGATTCGGCAAAGACCGAGTTCGTTGTCGCTACAGGCAATCACGATTACTATTTTCTCCCCGGCATCAACAGAACGACCAGTTGGGCCGACTTTCTGGGCGACGATTTCCTTTATCAGAATCCGGCGGAGGAAACACGGATGATGAGGTGATGCGTTCCAACTACCACACGGTACCCGCAACGGAATCCACATCATTACCGTGTTCGGATATGACGGAAACCATCAGGCGGCGGATGTGGCGTGGCTGGAACAGCAGCTGGCCGCCGCGGCCAACGATACCCCGATATGCCGATTCTCGTAATCAGCCATGTGCAGGCGGCGGGTTCCCTGACAAACGACGAGCCGGACGCCGATGACGACACTTCCCGCTGGGTGAGCACCACCATCGTGCCGGTGCTGGAGAAATACCCGCAGGTTGTTTTTATATGGCGGGCCATACCCATGCGACCCCCTCAGGTTAAGCGGTATAACGACACCTTTATGGCGGTCGGAACCGGTAGCCTGCAGGATAAAAAAGAACATGATGATCCTGGAAGTGGACGGAAACGGCAATGTCCGCATTCGGAACTATGCGATCTCTGCGGACAATGCTGAAACGGGCGATCCGCTCTTTGAAACCACCTTTGCCACACCGGTTGCGCAGGCGACCGCGCCGGATGACAGCACTCTGGCGCAGGCGACGGTGCCGGAAGCGGATATCCTCGATGTGGATTTTGCCGGCGGAACCGCCAAGGACAACGTGAACAACACTCCCTTTGAGGCGGCCGGGCAGACTCCCTCCATTGCGGATAACGACGCAATGGATAAGAATGCCGCTGACTTTAACGGGACGGATACGGCGCTTGTCTATCAGCTTTCGCAGAACCAGTTCGCCGCTATGGCGGACGGTGTGACGATGGAGCTGACCGTTCTCCTGAAGGAAAAGCCGGCAAGCGGAGAGACCGTTCTGTTCGGAAACAAAGATTTTTTCGCTGTGCTATAACAGCGATGGAAAACTGGTGTTCTACGCGGGCGTTGCCAAGCTGACTTCCGAAGAGGTGGATACCGGCAAATGGATCCACGTTTCCATTGCTTGGACCGGCAGCGATTTGCGAATGTATGTTGACGGACTGCGCGCCGACAAATCGCGCGCCGGCGCGCTGTCCCCGACCACGACAGCGATTGCGCTGGGCGGAATCGCCGAAGGCGACGGGGCGGAAAAGCCTCACCGCTATGACTGTCGGCAACTTCCGGATTTACGGTACGGCGCTGGATTCCACGCAGGCGTATGCTCTGGCTTCCCGGTCCCTGAATACCAGAATGATTTTTGCCGACGACGCGGTTTTCCGTGTGGTGAAGGTACCAGCTATACCATCCCGATGCCCGCCGCCAGCGACGCCAACAACGACGTGCTGGAGGTATCGGTGTCCGGCCTCGATAAATACGGCAACGCTCTGGTGATCCGCGACGGCTGTTTTACGCCGTATAACACCGGGGGAATGCACCCTGACCTACCGCGTGAACGGCCTGTTGGTCAGCCAAGACCGTAGAGGTGGTAAAGGCAGGAGAAGCGTCGGCCACCATTGTGCTGGACGCCGCTGAAAAAAGACGATCGCCGCCGGCGGTTCGGTGACGCTTGAAGCGACGGTATCGGTCGAGGGCGAAGCGATTGTCTGGACCAGCAGCGACCCGTCGGTGGCTTCTGTGGACAGCAACGGCGAGGTAACCGGTATTAAGGCCGGTACGGCGGTGATTACCGCGACGCTGGATAACGGTCAGTCGGCCGCCTGTACGGTAACGGTTACCGCGGACGGCGGCAAAACAGACGAAAGCGGCGGCAATCCCCGCTACCGGTGAGACCGCGCCGTGGGCGTTCGGCCTGGCTGTGCTCTCTCTGAGCGCCGCGGCGCTGATTTCCGCCAGAAAAAGAACCGCTTAATCCTGCGTTGCGTTTCAAGGCATGTGACGGCGGGCTGTCCGCAGGCAGAATGCAGGAGATGCTTATAAAGGAGCTTGAACAATGAAAAGCTGGCTGAAACGATCGCTTTGCCTGCTGCTGGCAGCAGCCTGCGTCGGTATGGCCGGATGCAGGCCGTCGGAGGCCACTCCGGTTCCTCCGGCCCGGTCTCCCGGCGCCTCGTCCTCTTCCGAGACCGAATATACCAAGGGAAGTGCAGAAGTGAAGCTTTCAGGAACGTTTATCCAGTCCTGGCTCTGTTCCGCGTGGTCGGATGAGCGTTGGGAACAGGAGCTTTCCATGCTGAAGGAACTGGGGATGGAATACATTGTCCTGGGAGATTCGGCAGTTAAAATACCAGTGGAAAATGGTATTCCTTTTATCCTTCGGAGCTGGATGGTGTGAAGGAAGGATACGGCGGTGTGGATGTCATCGACAACGCGCTGCGCAACTGTCAAAGTACGGCTTCAAGGTTTTGTCGGCGTGGGGTTGGATGAAAAATGGTGGGACAGCTTTTGTGAAGGATCCCGATTGGCTGTATTCCGCCATGGAACAGAGTGGGAAAATTGCCAGCGAGATTTACAGCAACTATCACGCAAAATATGCGGACGCATTCCATGGCTGGTATTGGCCGCCCGAAATATGGAACAGCGAGCTGTTCAAATCCACCTCGGCGGTTAGGGAGGAAAGTATCCGGGTGCTGGCCACGGGCATGAGTAAAATCCGCGATCATCTGACCGGGATTGACCCCCTGCCTGCCGATGATGTTCAGCCCGTTTATTAGTCGGTCGATCGGTTCCGCGGAGGATAACTATCTTTTTTCTGGCGGGATCTGATTTCCCAGGTCAGCTTTCTGGAAGGAGACATCCTTTGCCCGATGGATTCCGTGGGCGCCGGCGGCTGTCCGGTAGACTATCTGGACGTGTGGACTGCGAGTTACAGCAGGGCTGTGGCGGAAACCGGTAAAATCCGATTCTGGAGCAATTGCGAGGATTTTGACTATTCCAAAGGCGGCGAACCGATTAGCTGTTCGATGGACCGGTTCTCCCGTCAGATGGAGATCGTGGCGAAATACTGTGAAACGACCATTACCTTTGCGTATTCGCACTATTACAGCCCCTATAATACGCTGGAAGGGTTCCACAACGCCTATTCCTACTATCTGAAAAACGGCGAACTGGAAAAGGAAAAGCCATCCGCGCCGGGCAATGTCACTCTCTGCAGTGAGAACGGCGTAGTGGTGCTGGAATGGGACGCTTCCAACGATAATCTGGGCGTTGTCGGCTACAACGTGTACCGCAACGGAGAACTGTTGGAAAACATCTGCGCGAAGCGGGGAGACAACGCCGTCAAAGTTCCGGGAGATCGATACGGTCACCACCGACTGGGATGCAGAAGAGATCGACGGTTCCGTTGTATACGGTATTGCCGCTTTCGACGCTTCCGGCAATGAGTCGGAGGTTGTCACGGTGACTTACCGGTAAAAAGGCGGCGCTGCTGCCTGCTGAAAACGGAGGGGGGATTCCCGCAGAAGGCCGCGCGGAGGGGAGAGAAGATGGGGAAACATTGGAAACGGGGGATATGTCTGCTTCTGGCGGTATTCTGTACCGGTATGTTCGGATGCCGATCGCCCCAAAAGGAATCGTCCGGCGCGCTCTCCGCCGAAAGCACGACGGCGGGAGAAGGAATACCGGAAAGTTCGGCGTCCGGAAACGCAGTATCCGGGAGTGCGGCGCAAAGCGGCCTGCCTTCTGAAACCACGATCACCGGAGAAGCAACCGGCGAAAGGACGACGTACAAAGGAACAACGTCCAACGCAGCCACCAACGGCGGCGCCTTTGCCAAAACGACAACATCCCGGAGCACGGCGTCCACAAGCGCGGCCTCCTCTTCTCAACATCCTCAGGAGGGTTCAGAAAGCAACGCTGTCGGGCACCTTTATCCAGTCATGGCTATGCGCCTCCTGGTCGGATGAGCGCTGGGGCAGGAGCTTTCCATGCTGAAGGAGCTGGGGATGCGCTATATCATCCTCGGGGACTCGGCCACCAGAAATACCAACGGAAATGGTTTTTCTGGTATCCCAGAAATACAAAGCTTTAACGCCCAGTACAATGGGGTCGATGTGATAAAGAACGCTCTTCGGAATTGCCAGAAGTACGGCATGAAGGCATTCGTTGGCGTGGAATGGACGAAAGATGGTGGAACAACTTTTGTTCGGCAGCCCCGATGGCTGAATTCGTATATCAAACAGAGCGGCCAGATTGCTGAAGAGCTTTACAACAAGTACCACTCCCGGTATCCCGACGCCTTTTACGGCTGGTACTGGCCGCCGGAAATCTGGAACGATCCGCTGTTCAAAGCCGCTTCGGATTCCCGGAGTGAGTATCCGGGTGCTGGCGGAGGCAATGAGCGCTCTCCGCGATCAATTGACGCGGCTTAACCCGAATATGCCCATGCTGTTCAGTCCTTTGCCAACACCCATGTCGATAAGGAAACATGGGGTTCTGCCGGCAAATGGTATAACGGCTGCACATCGGAGGAGTATTACCGGTTCTGGAAGGATTTGATTTCTCAGGTCAGCTTTTTTGCCGGAGGATATTCTCTGCCCGATGGATTCCATCGGCGGGGGCGGCTGCGAGATGTCGTATCTGGAGGAATGGACCCGCAGCTACAGCCGGGCGGTTATCGATTCCGGCCGGAAAATCAAGCTTTGGAGCAATTGCGAGACGTTTCAGGGATTGGTTGACGGTTATCCCGCCATCACGATGGATCAGTATTTGCAGCAGATTCGGACGGTATCGAAATACTGTGATGAGATCGTCTCCTTTTCCTATTCGCACTATTACAGCCCTTACAATGTGTCGGACGGTTTTCACAAGGCCTATTCCTATTATGTGAAACACGGCGGGCTGGAGAAGCAGAAGCCCTCGGCGCCGACGCAGTTCACTTTCCGCAGAGACGGCGGCAGCGTTTATCTGAGCTGGAACGCCTCCTCCGACAATCTGGGCGTTGTCGGGTACAACGTGTACCGCAACGGGATACAGATCAGCCGCGTCTATGCACAGCGAAACGATGGAAAGGGATGGATACCGGGTGTCGGTACAACCGCTGTTGACACAACCGCGGGGAACACCGGAAAATCCATCCAATACGGCGTTTCCGCTTTTGACGCCTCCGGCAACGAGTCGGAGATCGTCACGCTGGTTTGTTCCCTGAAGCATAGAACACTGGAATGCAAATAGTATTTATTGGAAGAGAGGATATGGCAATGAAAGCAAGAAAAACTCGTTTCCCTCTGTATGGCGGCCGCGCTGGGCGCAGTTCTGGCGGCGCCGCCGGTATCGGCAGCACCCGCATCCTTACGCCGAGCGCGTCGAATTTTAAAGCGGTATTCGATTTTGATACCACGCCGGCGGCTTACACCAACGGCCATAAGCCGGGAACCCGTGCGGATACGGTGGGCGATTCCAAGAGCGAAAAATGCGTCACGGCGGAAGGGATCGGCCTGACCTATGATCTGGACCATTGATTCGAGTGTTTCTGCCAGAGGGAACGCCCTTCGGCTGGACGTGACGGCGCTGGCGCCCGAGGGCGGCTCGTGGTGCCCGGTTATGCTGAATGTCAAGTACGGAACCAATAAGCTGATTGATGCGACCGGCGCCACCGATTTTATTTTCTGGGTGAATACCACCAAGTACAAGGATACCAACGGTCAGCATATCCAGAAGGGAATCAATCTGTATATTCAGGAAACGGATATCGCCAAGGACGGCAGTCTGACCGATAAGGCGACTGCCTGGAAACCGAAGGCGGGCAGCAAGGGCGGCTATTATCTGATGGAGGATGGCGCAGGCGGCTGGAAAAAGGTTGAAAACAGCGATTCCGATTTCTGGCTTCCGGTGAATTATCAGGGATGGATTAAGCTCCCGATTTCGACCTTTGAACATACGGAGTGGAGCACGGATGACAAAGGACGGCGTGTTTAACTGCCGCCAGATACAGATTATCCAGCTCGGCATGGGCAACTATGCCATCAGAGTGGGGCAACCCTGTATTTTGATGAATTTGGGTTTGCGGGAAAGCTTCTCCAGCCCGACGACGACTGCCGTGAAACCGGTGGTTACTACGACGACCAAAGGCCGGGAACGGCGGAGAGAGCGTCACCACCGCGAATACCGGCGGCGTCACCGGCTCCAGTGCTTCGGAATCCGGCACCAGCGGATCGGCGGCTACGGATACCACCGGTTCAGAGACCGGAACGACCGATTCGCTGGCCGGTTCCGCCGGAACCACGACGACGGGGACTCGAGCAGCACTTCCGGCAAAGAGACAAAGAATACCAGCCTGTGGTGGGTATGGGTTCTGGCAGCGGCAGCGGTTGTCGCCGCCGGGGTTGTCGCTTCTACTTCTTCTATGTGAAGAAGCATCCGGAGTTTCTGAAAAAGCTGTTCCATAAGGATTCCGCGGAAAAATAGGCGGCGGAGCGAAATTCCCTCCGCTGACGCTTCTGTAGTTTATCGGACAGGCGGCGTTGAAAAGACGGAATGATGAAATTGGTTCGCCGTCCAACACAAAACGGCGGCCGAAGCAATGCCGGGCAGACGGCATCCTTGACGGTGCTGTCTGCCCGTTTTGCGCCAAAAAGCGATATGCTGCCGCGCTTCTGGCCGTGACTGCGGCCGGCGGACGACGCAGTATTGCGGCAATCGGGAGAGGAAGGAACAACAGATGAAAAAGTCCTGCTTTTTGGGCGATTCGATCCGTATGGGATATGAGGCCATGGTTGCCGACCTTCTGCGGGAAGAATGCGAAGTGCGGTACAGCGAGGAAAACGGACGGTTCGCCGCCTATACGCTGTGGCAGGCAAACCAGATGTTCAAGGAATACGGCCGGTTCGGATCTGGTGCACTGGAACAACGGCTACTGGGATATGAATGTGGAGGCGCCGATGACGGAGGCGATGCATCCGCTGGAAGAATACCGGCATTTCCTGCAGCGGATTCTTGCTTTGTGCCGTCAAAATGCGGATCACGTTATTTTTGCCACGACCACTCCGGTGCTGGAAAAGGGCTCCGCATTCGACGTTGCCCATACCGGATGTTATATTTCCTATGACAACGATTGGGTTCGTTCCTATAACCGGACGGCGCGGGAACTGATGGAACAGGAGAACGTGCCGGTGAATGATCTGTACGAGCTGATGCAGTCGAGCGAAAGTTATTATAAATGCCCGGATAAGCTGCATCTGACGGAGGACGGGTATCGGCTGTGCCGGAACAGGCGGCGTCAATGATCCGCAAAGAACTGGGCCTGTGAGAAAAACGGACGTCTGGTCCACAAACAGGCCGCCGGCATGCTTCGGCGGAAAGCCGGAGAAAGCGACGCCCCTGTCAAGGAAAGGAATGATATGAATTATGGCATATGAAGGACATAGGCAAACATTTGGTGGCGCTCGGCGGCCTCAACGAATACGCCGACCTGATGGTGGAATATCAGGCGACAGGCGTGAAGGAGGTCATGGACGAGATCGACGCAGTTGGAGAACGCCATTCAAAAAGATTTTGGCGCTTCCGCAGAACGGGCGCTCCGGAAAACGAGCCGGACGATCTGGAAGAGATCCGCGCCCTCCGGCCGGAAGGAAAACGCCGGTTTGCCGGCGGGCTTCCCGACGGGTACGAGGATCGGCTTGCCGGCGCGTTCCTGGGACGGCTTGCCGGCTGTCTGCTGGGTTCGATTGTCGAAGGATATCCTATTGAGGATATGCAGAGACTGGCGAAAGCAAACGGCGATGCGTTCCCGCCGGTGGATTACTGGACCAAGGCGCCCGGAACACCCGGCGCGCTCCGTTACTGGAAGAGTCCGATCGAGGACTATACGCGCGGACAGATGGCGTTTGTCCCGGTGGACGACGACATTATGTATACGCTGGAAGGCCTGCTGATTATGGAGGAATACGGACGGGATTTCACCACCGTGGACGTGGGAGAGCTGGCTGAAATACGTTCCCTACGGTTATACGGCGGAGGACGCCGCGCTGCGCAATCTGAAAACGGACTCAAAGGGAAGCGGCGGCTCTCGACCATAATCCCTATCTGCAGTTGATCGGAGCGGACATCCGGTCCGATCCGTGGGCGTACATGGCGCCGGGGCATCCGGAAAAAGCGGCGGAGTTCGCCTATCGGGGACGCGATGCTGACTCACCGCCGCAATGGGGTATATGGCGCGATGTATTTTTCGGCGGCGGAATCATCGCCTTCTGTGTGGATGATCCCATGGAGGCGCTGCGGTTGGCGATGGCGGAAATTCCGCAGGATTGTCTGCTGGCCCGGTCGCTGCGCTGGGCGTTTGCGGAATGCAAAAATATCCACACCTATCAGGGAAGCGCGACGCGGTGGATCGGCGGTTTCCGAACATGCCGATCGCCCACACGCTGAACAACGCCTGCCTGACCGTATTCGGCATCCATCTCGGCGGCACGGATTTCACCAAAGTGATCTCCAATACCGTGGCGATGGGGCTGGATAACGATTGTACGGCGGCGACCGCCGGCAGCATCGTGGGCGCGGTGATCGGGAAGAATCGTCTTCCGGAGCACTGGTACGCCCCTTCCATAACCGGATCTGTTCCTATCTGAACGGCATCGAAGAATTTGCGATCGACGATACGCTGGCCCGCTTTAAAAGCAGGCTCTCCAGGTGGTCGAAAGCCGGTAAACCCTTCATCTGAATCTGTGATGCGTAAACACGCAGCCGCTAATAGGCAGGGAATGAGTAAATGTATAGTAAAATAAACGCGGATTGCGCAATTAAACCGATTAAAGGCAGTTGGTTTTCCATCTACTGGTATGACCGCCGTCACTATTACTGGAACGACGCGTGTATTCATTACACGGACGACCAGTGGAACGCGCTGATTAAGGATATGGCCGATCTGGGCATGGAGTATCTTGTAGATGTGCAACGTGGCCTCGAACGGCTATGCCGTCTATGATTCCACGGTGCTGCCGAAATATCCGATGGCGTCGTCCGATCCGCTGGAAGCGGTCATGAAGGCCTGCGTGATCAGTATGGCATCAAGGTGTTCCTGAACAACGATTACTATCTGATAAAAACTATTTCAGTATCCGGGAGATGTTTACCCGGAATCCCTGCGCGGACGCTATACGATGCTGGAGGAAGTGGCGGAGAAATACAGCGGCCATTCCAGCTTTTACGGCTGGTACTGGGCGTGGGAATCTCATCTGGACCCTATTTTCCGGAGCATTTCATGAAGTATATCAACGACAGTACACAGCGCGCCAGAACCCTTACTCCCGGGGCGAAATTCCTGACCGCGCCCTACGGTACCCGCCTTGCCACCAATGACGCGACGTTTGTCCGGCAGGTTGACCAGTTGGATGTGGATATTATCGCCTATCAGGATACGATAGGATGCTACGCCATGGATATCGAGCAGAGCGCGCGGTCGTTTGAGACGCTGCGCAAAGTGCACGATCAGGTACCCCAGAGAAAGCTGTGGGCCGACGTAGAAACCTTTACCTGGGAAGGAAAGGACAATGTGGCGGAAACGCCGCTGATACCGGCGGAATTCAGTCGTCTGAAAGCCCAGCTCGCGGCCGTGTCGCCGTATGTGGATGAAATTCTGGTGTTTATTTTTGAAGGGCTTTTCAGCAATCCCAACAGCATTGCCTATACCGGATATGAAAAGGCCGCGGATTACTATAATCAGTATGTTGCGTGGCTGAAGGAAAATCATCCGGGAATGATGGCCGATCCGGCGCTCGCCTCCCTTTCACAGCCGATTGCGATGTCTGCGGCAAATCGATAATCCGTTTTTCTGCGTTATAAAAAACCCGCCCATGAGCCCCATATCCGGCTCATGAGCGGGTTGTTTGCTGGATGGACTCCTTTATGTAAGCGCTATTCTGCGTCGGAAGGCGCCGCCGTTTCCTGCTCTTCCTGTTCTGTCGGCTCTTCCCGGGCTTCCGGCGTTTCCCGATGTTCCCCGATGCTCAGCAGCAAATTCAGCAGGATGCCGAAGATAGCCGCGCCCGCGATACAGGGAATCTGTAATCCGAAGAAGGATGTTGCCGTTAAAAGCGTAATTGCCGCCGATTCCGATCACCATAATGGAGGCGATGACCGCAATATTTTGGAAGAGAACATGTCCACTTTTTTTTGTCGATCATAATGGCAACGCCCTGTGCGGCGATAGCGCCGAACAGATAAATTTCCAGTCCGCCGATGACCGCCAGCGGAATGCCGTAGATCACCTGGATGAGGGGCGGTGAAGAAGCTGACCACCATGGCGATGATGGCCGCCGCGGCGGACCGGAACGGAAAAACACCCGGGTAATCGCCATCGTGCTGATGTTTTCGCCGTAGTTGGTTCCGGCCGGGCCGCCCACGACGCCGGAGATCATGTCGCAGATGCCGTCGCCGATCAGATTCCGGTCCAGCATATCGATCAAGCTGTATTTCATCTTTTTGCCCTTTTTTCGGGCAACGTCGTTCACATAGATGTCAAGCTGGTACATATGTGCCGTCGATTCGGGGATGGTAGCGATGGCGATAGGCATGATGGCGACGACTGCCGCCAAGGATACCTTGGGGGAGGGAAAAAGGCCGGTATCGCAAAGAGGGAACCGTCGCCCAACTTCCACACGGAGGCTTCCAATGCCGCCGCAGGCATTGCGCGGAACAGATTGACGCCGCCCACTCCATAAATGATACCGGCAAATACGCAGCCGGTCAGAGCGCCGAGCAACAGGGGAAAGCTGTCCCAAAAAGCCCTTTTGAGATACCGGGAATACAGAATCGTTGACAGCAGGGTAACCAGAGCTACCGCGATCCACCAGTTGCTTTCCGCCGAGGAAGCTGTTACATTCGGGATCGCGTCGCTCAGAGCATTTCCCGCAAGCGTCAGTCCGATAATCATGGCGACCGGTCCGGTGACGGAAGCCGGCAGGACGGTTTCCACCGCTTTTCGTCCGCAGAAGCGTACCAGCAGGCCGGTGGCAATGGAGACCAGACCGGACAGAATAATGCCGAACTGGGCGTATTGTATGGCTTCGGTGGGCAGGATCCCGTCGATTTTTTCAAAGCCTTCCGCGGCGCACATGCTGGCGATTGCCGTCAGGTATGCGAAACTGGAGCCGTAATACAGCGGAATTTTTCTGCCGGTAATCAGAATAAAAGCAGAGTGTGGCAAGGCCGCTTGCAAATATCGTGGTGGATACCTGAAAGCCTGTTACCAGTGCAACCGTGACCGTAGCCGGGAACATAACGATCACCTGTTGGATGGCGTACAACAGTAATTTCCCGGCGCTTGGCCGTTCATCCGGCAGATAGCCGATGGCTTGCGTGTGTTTGTTCATTTGTTCATGACAACCCCTCTTTTTGCTTTTCTGATAAATTCACTGACCGTACTCATACGATTCCGATCATTTTTCAGACTGTGTGCATGACTTATTCGTTCTGAATGTCCTTTTTCAAATCGCTCGATATTATCAATTTTTCCGATTACGCTGATAATATCTCCCTCCCGGAAGCAATATTGAGAAAAAATCCACATCCGTGCGATGATCATGTTCTATGGCGATAATGTTGAGCTTGTACTTCTGACGGGTGTTGGCTTCCTGAATACTGACGCCGATCAGCTTATCGGTCACTTGAATTCTTCGGACTTCAACGTCGCCGTCCAGAGTGATCGAGTCCAGAAAATTATCGTATACCATTTTTTTGCCCAGCCGAACCGCCATGTCCCATTCGGATACACTACGGCGGCCCCCAGCCGTTTCAGTACTTCTCCATGGATGGGGCTGCTGGCTTTTGGCAATTACATGGGGAACCCCGAGATTTAAAACAATCATCGTGGCAAGGATGCTGATGTCCATCTGTTCACCGATACAAATCACGACGGTATCGCAATTCTGTATCCCGACCTCTTCCAGCGTCTCCCGCTCCATGGATTCCACTACGAAAGCATAGTCGGTAAAACCGCCGCGCCTCTTTACCCGGCTGTCGTCCTTGTCGACAGCGATTACTTCCTTTTCGGCTTTGGACAGGCATTCCACCAGGGCCGGCCCAAATCGGCCCAGCCCGATAATCCCAAAGGCGGCCGGAGTGATTCGTTTTTTTTCATAGAAGGTTTCCTTCTTTCTTTATCAATGGTAATGGCTTCTTCGGTATAATAGGCGGTGGGCGCCGGCCTGTCGATCCACATGGAAAGCAGGGTGAATGCGCCGACCCGTCCCGCAAACATCGTAACGATCAGGAGCCATTTTGCTGGAGGCGTTCAAATCCGGCGATTCCCGTGGAAAGCCCGACCGTGCCGAATGCCGAGACTTCTTCAAACAGCAATTGTATAAAGCGGTATTCCGGCTCCAGTATACACAACAGAAAGGTGCCGGCGCTGACCAGCAGCATGGAAAGCAGCGATGACGGACGCTTTGGAAACCGCTTCAGGGTAATGCTCCGGTGGAAGGCGCCGATATGCCGTTTGGTGTACAGGCTTTCGTATCTGCTGAATCAGAACGAAGAAAGTGCTGGTCTTGATACCGCCTCCGGTAGAGCCGGGAGACGCGCCGACAAACATCAGAATAATCAGCGTAAACAGCCCGGCATTGGTGAATCACCGATCGGATAGGTCGAGAAGCCGGCGGTTCGTGCGGAGACACTCTGAAAGAAAGCCCCCAGCCAGGTGACATTTTCCGTCGCTTTTAACAAGAGCGTGCCAATCAGCAGAAGCAGGACGGAAGTGGTAATCACGACCTTGGAATGCAGGCAAAGCTTACGGAAGGAACGTTTTTTCAGAATATCCAGTATGACGAGAAAACCCAGGCCTCCAAAAAGAATCAGCCCGCTGGTGGTAAGGTTCAACAATATGTTCGACTGGTAGGGGATCAGATTCCTCAGGCCGCCCAGAATATCAAATCCGGAGTTGTTGAAGGCGGCAATGGAATGGAAAGCACTGATTCCCCAGAGCTTTAGCGGCGGATAATCCTGTACGAAAACGATAAAGCTGAGAATCATCCCGGTCAGCTCAAAGCACAGGGTCGTCAGCAGAATGGTTTTCACCAGCCGGGTACCATTTCCTTTGGAATTATCCATTCAAGGCTTCCGGACCAGAACGCGGCCTTTTAGGCCAACCCGCTTTCTGGCGGCAAGGATGAGGCCGACGCCAATCGAGGTAACGCCCAGGCCCCCTATCTGAATAAGGGCGGCCACAATGCCCCGTCCCCATGCGGTGAAGTGGTCCGCCACGTCAATGGCAATCAGACCGGTGACGCATACGGCGCTTGTAGAGGTGAACAACGCGTCTATAAAGCTCACCTGAACGCCGTCTTTTACGGAGAAAGGCATCAAAAAGCAGGCCGGTTCCCAATAAGATGACAAGGGCAAAGCCGAGTACGACCAGCCTGCCGGGAGGCTGTCTTTTGAAAGAAAGTATGATTTGTTTCACGGTTAAATGGCCGGCGGAGGATTTTCATTCAGTTATCCGCCGGCCGCTCCTCTTTAAGTTTTAAATATGACTTGAGGGGAACGGAGAAACAGGCTTTTTATCGCCCTGCCGCCATGTTTCTTCCGTTTCCTGCTCCGCCGGAAGCCACAAAAAGGGCAGAACTTCCGTGATAGAAGTTCTGCCCTTTTGCATCCGAAACAGAATAGCGAACGGATAAACCGAGCCGTTCGTTACCAGTGGCAATCCCTGATGAAGTACGCAGAAAGACATGGAGTGAAGCAGGCCAGCCGGAGGTATAATAAGAGCCGGTCGTACATCTACTTCTGGAAGGCCCGCTGGGATGGCACCGTGGAGTCTCTGGACTGCCAGTCCCGGCGGCCCCACAGCCACCCGAACCAGCATACAGAAGCGGAACTGAAGCTGATCCGGGACATGCGCCGCAGGAACCCTCACCTCGGCATGGTGGAGCTGTGGCACCGGCTGCGGCAGAGTGGCTACACCCGCCGTCCGGAGAGCCTGTTCCGGGTCATGCGAAAGCTGGGGCTGTTCCCGGTCGAAAGAGAAGAAAGAAGCTTATAAACCCAAGCCCTACCAGCAGATGACCTATCCCGGCCAGCGCGTCCAGGTAGATGTGAAGGTGGTTCCCAGCCGCTGCATCACAGACCCGGAGCTCCGCCTATACCAATACACTGCTATTGACGAGTTCACACGCCTGCGCTTCCTGGCTGCTTACCCGGAGCAGTCCACCTATTCCTCTGCTGACTTCCTGAAAAAGTTGGTCAAGTGGTATGCCCGCCGAGGCATCCGGGTGGAGTGCGTCCAGACTGACAACGGCTTTGAGTTCACCAACCGTTTTTCCAACAGCAAGCGGGATCTTCCCCTTTGTTTGAGACCGCCGCCGCCCAACTGGGTATCCGCCACAAGCTCATCCGCCCCTATACGCCTCGCCACAACGGCAAAGTGGAGCGCAGCCACAGAAGGATCAGAAACGTTTCTACCCCTGCCACTCCTTTTTTCTGCCGAGTTCATTGTCCAATATCTTTGACAATCCTACAATCCGGATTGTGATCTGCTCAAATTTTGAACCGGAACCGCCTTTTCCCTCTTTCCGTTATCCCGCATGGCTCCCGTGCAAAAGCCGGCCCCAACGGAGTTGACTTTTTAGGATGGTTGTTCCTGTGGTCGTACCATCTGCGCCCATATCCTCGTGCAAATCCGCGATCAGATCGCCTTTGACGCCGATGTAATTGGCATTCCAGGGTTCGGCGGAAGCGGCCATCGGCCATACGCCGGCGGTATGATCCACGAAAAGGTAGGTATCGAAACCGATCGGACGATTTCATCGTTGGACATTTCGCGGGTCAGTTGATGCACCATCGCGGCGATCATCTGAAATGCGCCAGCTCTTCCGTGCCGATGTCGGTGAGCAGGCCTTTCAGTTCGGGATAGGCATGGCGTAGCGCTGGCTGAGGTAACGCATGGATGCGCCGAGTTCCCCATCATCCAAATTCCGTACTGGCTAATGATGATCTTGGCGTATTTGGGGTTTGGGTTTTTGATTTTTATTGGGTATTGCAGTTTCTTCTCGTATTGCCACATGGACAGAACCTTCCTTTCGGGTTGTAATGGGGGTCGGTTCAGTCGGCCTGATAGTCCCACGGCCACGGGTTATCGATCCGGCGAATCAGCGGGTGCCGGTCACGTCGTTGCTGGTGACGACGTAAGGGCCGAAACGCATTTCGTATTCACCGATCAGTTCGGCGCGGCGGTTTCGGAGTTGCTCCAGCGTTTTCATTGCACGGGTATCTTCCGCGTGCGTGTCGAGATAGAGGGTCATTTCCCCAGATGGCGAAATCCACGGCGGCGATCCGGCGGCGCATTCTGCTTTTTTCATTTATCGTGTTATTCACCATAACGACCTCCTATCCAGGGTTTGTCAAGCTCGGGAAACAGGGTTCCTCTTTCCAATGCCTTGTCCGGTTCGTATACGGCGGTCAGCTGCTGCTGCGGCGGACGAACGCCATAACCGGCAGATACAGAACGTTATCCGGCTGAGGCCGGGAAGGGGAGGCGGACGATGACCTGCGTTGCATATTCTCCAAAGTAATGACTCCTTTCCGAAAAATAGGGATGGGCTGTCCCCATCTGTTACAGATTATGAGACAGCCGATGGAATGGTTCCCGTTTTTCCGCCTTTTCCCGTATTTCCGAACAGGGCCTGTCCTCGGAAAGTGCAAATTTATCGGCCGTTTGGATATAGGGTTTTCCGCAGGAAAGCAGGATAATAATACTGTACATAAGATCGTGTATAATCAGAAAGGATATGAGGGTATGAACGTCCGCGTTTACAAGGATGCCGAGACGATCGGTACGGCGGCGGCGACGCTGTTTGCCGCCTGTGTGATTGAAAACCGCATTGTGTGCTGGGAATGGCGACCGGTTCGTCTCCGATTCCCACCTATAAAAAAATGGCCGAGTTGTATCGCGCCGGTGTGGTGGATTATTCCGGCGTAACCACCTACAATTTGGACGAGTATGTGGGGCTTGACCATGACCACGAACAGAGTTATTATTACTTTATGATGGATAATCTTTTTCAGCATATCAATGTGAAGAAAGAAAACATCCATGTCCTTTCCGGCGTTGCCTCCGGATCCGGACAAGGAATGCAGCGATTATGAAAAGGCCATTGCCGCCGCCGGCGGAATCGATCTTCAGGTGCTTGGAATCGGCCGCAACGGTCATATCGCGTTCAACGAGCCGGCCGACAGCTTTCCGCAGGCGACCCATATCGTCGATCTGACCGAAAGCACGATCGACGCGAACAAGCGCTTTTTGCGAGCGCGGACGATGTGCCGCGCAAGGCGCTGACCACCGGCATCGGTTCGATTCTGAAGGCGCGGGCAATTATGCTGATTGCTACCGGGGCGGACAAGGCCGAAGCGGTGAAGGCGATGGTGAAGGGGCCGGTTACGCCGCAGTGCCCGGCATCCATCCTGCAGTTCCACCCGAACGTGACAATTCTGGTGGACGAAGCCGCGGCGGCGCTGCTTTTTAAAGGATAAAAAAGGATACAAGCAGAAACGGAGGAATGGCGAGACGCCATTCCTCCGTTTTTTGATGATGAGGATGATAAGACGAAGGGAGATGACAACCATGAAGCACAGGGAGCAGACGGCGTCCACAGAAGGCCGGAAAATTCCTTTCAGAAAATTTACGCCGTGGTATCCCGTATTCCGCGGGGCCGGGTATGCACCTATGGAGAGGTGGCCTGTCTGGCGGGGAATCCGCGCTGGGCGCGGGTGGTAGGGTACGGCTGCACGTCAATCCTGATCCCGAAGGGGATCCCCGCTACCGGGTGGTTAACCGGCTGGGAGAGTATCCTCCGCTTTGCCTTCGGCGGCGGCAACCGGCAGCGGGAGCTGCTGATGGAGGACGGCGTTCCCTTCCTGCCGGACGGTCGGTGGATCTCGCGCAGAGCATGTGGTGGGGGACGATGCGCAGAGCTGATTTTATCCATAAGGAATTCTTCCGCTTCGACATATCCGCGCCTTCCGGCATAGGCATATAGAAACAAGGCTGAAGAGGGAGGGTACGGATGACATGCCGGGTAACCGATATGCATAATAAGGAAGTGATTAACGTCTGCGACGGCAGCCGGCTTGGCTGTGTGGATGACGTGGAGATTGACACCTGTACCGCGCAGCTTTTGGCGATCGTGATTTTCGGCGGCCCAAATGTCTGGGCCTGATGGGCCGGGAGGAGACATTGTGATCGGCTGGAGAAACATTGATGTGATCGGGGAGGATACCATTCTGGTGAATTTTGAATGCCCCTGCAAGCCGCCGCCCCGCCGGGGACGGAGCATCCTGAGCGGGATATTTGGAAACGGCTGAAAGGGAAATCCCCCAAAACAACCGGAGGGTCATGCAGAATGGCCCTCCGGTTGTGCTTTTTGATTTCAGCGATCAAGGCTCCACAACACGATCTGACCCTGTTTCCGGGTGCGCTTCATGTCGATCAGTCGTTGGTTGGCGGAGCCGCGAAACAACAGAGAAATATCCTTTGCGCTTCTATAAACCGGCCGTCTACCAGCACATCCACCATGGCCAGTATGGATTCAGTGACTTCACAGCATGGATAACTGCCCGGAGTCCGCAGCTCTTCCAGCGTGAAGCCGGAATAGGCCCATACGGTTTTGCCGGGATACAGGGCCTTTACGCGGCGGAGGAAGGGGAGCAGCTCCCGCTGATTGCCGGGCTCAAAGGGCTCGCCGCCCAGCAAGGACAGGCCGTTGATATAGGCGGAGCGAGAAGCTGCAGCAGCGTTTCCTGCGTTTCCGCCGTAAACGGCTGGCCGTAATGAAAGTCCCAGGTTTCCGGCTGGAAGCAATGCTCGCAGTGATTGGTGCAGCCGGACACAAACAGGGAGACCCGGACGCCGATTCCGTTGGCGATATCGCAGTTTTTGATTTCTCCGTAGTACATGGCATTTTCTCCTTCCAGAGACAGCCGGCCTT
>VOFB01003041.1_pt1 | contig 21180 bp, 45 predicted proteins | sample 5384141 | NCBI WGS metagenome assembly VOFB01 (sample SAMN12384721, study PRJNA508395) | human gut metagenome | isolation source: healthy gut A | host: Homo sapiens | reverse complement strand
CGCTTCTGACAGCGCTCATCCATAACAGTATTTGCTCGCTCAGGTTGGCACCTTCCGTAGAGGGTTGCCGTGACTTCACAGATCCTATGTATCTCCATCACTCTGAATAAGAAAATTTACACAATATTGAATTTTCAAATCTACGTCTGATACGTTACACCCCTTTCTCCATATGTCAAGCTTTTATTGACTTTCTTTTTCAAACTTCTATACTGAAAGTGGTTGTAGTAAATATAGGTAGAAGGGGTAAGCAAATGAAAGAATTGGCACTGTACAATTTAAAGAGGGCATGGTTCTTAAAAGACATCACTACCCCAGCGGACAGGTGGTTCTTGAAAAGGAAAAGAACTTACGAAGCAGTCGATCCTGCGCCTTTCCTTTTATAATATCAAGTCGGCCTGCATTGTGGACGGGGAAGAAAAGCAGGCGGCTCCCAAGTCCTATTCGCAGAAAATCAAGACTTCGCAGAAGTTTCAGTCTTTCCAGGTGGATCACACGATCGTGCTCAGTCAGATCCGTGTCAGCTTTGAGGGCTACGTGAACGAGGCAGGCCGTTAGACACATCAGCGCTCCTGTCGAAGGTCGTCGAATTGTTCCAGTCCTGCAAGACTTCTGGAATTGTTTAATATGTTACATAACATGCATTCCTCAGACGACAGCGTCTATGTACATTCCCCTGAATGTCTCGCTGATCTGCCGGCAGATCGGAAAATGGATCAAGGCAGACGACGCCACTTTAGACATGCTGACGCTCGCCGGACTGCTTCACGACATCGGCAAGCTCAAGATTCCAACAGAGCTTCTCAACAAACCGGGCAAATACACCGACGAAGAGTTCGCGCAGGTCGCTGCACACCCAGTACGGTTACGAACTGTTAAAGCCGCTTCCGCTGGATGCACACATCAAGCTCGCCGCACTCTTCATCATGAGCGCTGTGACGGATCCGGTTATCCAAACGGTCTTACGACGAACGATATTGATCCTTATGCACGCGTTGTTGCGATCGCGGATGTTTATGATGCCATGACGACCGCCCGCTCTTACCGTGCTCCCCTGTGCGCTTTTCAGGTTATCGCCAACTTTGAGCGTGACGGTCTGCAGAAATACGATACCAAATGTGTTCTCGCATTCCTCAACCGGATCGCCGGCACCTACCAGAACCACCGCATCCTCTTAAGTGATGGTCGTAGTGCCAACATTGTCATGCTCAACGACAAGCAGCTTTCCAGACCGATCGTGCAGTTAGACGACGGTTCCTGTATTGATCTGTCAACTGCGGGCGATCTGCATATTCAGGCGGTTCTCTAAACCGTCGATGTCGTGTCCAAAAGCATCCGGTGCCTGCGATAGCCGGCAAAGATAAGCTGTAGGCTGGGAAGTTAGCGAACGCATCGTTCCAAATGCAACCGGCAGCGACGATTCTGATCGTAAAATCCGGTGTTTCTAATCATACCGCGTCCGGCATCCTGGATTTTACTCCAAAGAATTCGCCGCTGCCGGTTACATTGGAACGTTATGGTTCCCTCATTTTTGTCTACAGCTTATCTCCTGTTACACTTTCCGGTTGCTGGGGCTTTCTAACACGGCTTTGCCGTTTTAGGAGTCAGAACCGACACGAACCGCAAACGCCCGTCCATCCATTTTCCGATCACCCCGATCACCTTTCCCATCGTAAACGCCGCCAGAATCGTTCCGATTCCAAGTCCGTCGAGATGTCCCAGAAAGAAGATCGTCATGCCGGCGGTCACCGCCAGACAGATCACATCAAACGAGACCTTTTTATGTTGGAATACGCGGCGCCCGTAATGTCCGCCAGTTCCCTCGGGAACAGATCTGTCGGTATGATCGGCAGACCACAGCGGTTTGACAGTGCAATTCCGATGCAGATCAACAGATAGCTGATTGCAAAATAGAGAATACGGTTCCGGAAGCGTAAGCGGCAGAAGATTGATCCACGCCTCATGCACATCAAAAGTTCTCCGAACACAAATCCCACCACAAAGCTGAACAGATACTGCGGCACAAACCTTTTCTTAAAATCATCAGGCTAAGCACCAGGACGCCCTGGAACAGGTATGTCCATGTGCCGAGGCGAGATCCGCGTAAACACTTCCGAAAAACGCGAACGGCACGCTCGAGATGGCAGAAGATTCCCGCGCCGGAGTGCAGCATCAGCACCACCCCGAAGCTATTAATCAGCACTGCAACAAGCAGTGCCAGTTCTCCTCATAGTATGTAACACTTTCTGTTGTATTTCCTGTGCTTCCATTGTTATCCTCAAGTCTGTCTTCCGCGCTATCATGTCAAAAGAACGTTTTTTATTTCATAGGAAGGTTCTGCTTTCTTGTATTAACGTTCCGCAGTATTTCCTATGAAATAAAAAATGTCTGCTGCGGGATCCCCTCCCCGCAGAGACCCGATGGTTCAAAACTTCCATTCTATGACACTTTCAGTGTAAACTTCTGTATCTCTTTTTCGTCGGAAACTTTCTCGATCAATGCCCCAAGCAGTGACAGCTTCTGATCAAATGCCTCGTAGCCGCGCTCAATGTAATAAATATCGTCCACAACAGTAATGCCCTCTGCGCCAAGTCCGGCAATCACAAGCGCCGCTCCGGCTCTTAAATCCGGCGCATTGACTCTGGCACCGGTGTACTGGTCCACACCGCTGATAATAGCGATGTTGCTCTCCACCTTGATGCTTGCACCCATGCGTGTCAATTCATCCACATACTTAAAAACGGTTCTCGAAAATGCTCTCCGTCACGGTACTCGTTCCCTGGGCCACTCCCAGCACAACTGTCATCTGCGGCTGCATATCCGTCGGGAAACCCGGGTAAGGAAGTGTCGTCACCTGTGTATGACGCAGCGGCTTCGATGCCACCACGCGCACAGCGTCGTCGAACTCCTCCACCTCGCATCAATCTCAAGCAGCTTTGCGCTGATCGCTTCCAGATGTTTCGGGATCACATTTTTCACGGTAACGTCACCGCCAAGTCGCCGCTGCCGCCAGCATAAAGGTACCTGCCTCGATCTGATCCCGGAATAATCGAATACTCTGTCGCATGCAGCTTCTCCACTCCGACAATCCGGATCACGTCCGTACCGGCGCCGCGGATATTGGCTCCCATGCTGTTCAGGAAGTTGGCAACGTCAACCACATGCGGCTCCTTCGACGCATTCTCGATAATTGTCTTGCCCTCTGCCATGGACGCCGCCATCATAATATTGATGGTTGCCCCGACAGACACCTTATCCAGATAAATGTGGGTGCCGGTTAACTTTTCTGCATAAGCCCGCACCAGACCATACTTGATATCCACCTCTGCGCCCAGAGCCTAAAGCCCTTAATATGCAGATCGATCGGCCGTCCGCCGATGTTGCATCCGCCCGGAAGCGCCACTTCCGCCCGCTTATATTTGCCGAGCAGTGCGCCGATCAGATAATAAGATGCACGTATTTTTCGGATAAATTCATTGTCAACATTAAAATCCCGGATAAAAGATCCATTGATCCTTACCGTGTGAGCATCCAGCCGCTCTACCCGCGCTCCAATCTCCTCGATGGCATTGAGTAAAACGTTGGTATCCCCGACATTAGGTACATTTTCTATTGTAACGGTCTCATCCGTCATGACTGCTGCAGATAAGATCGCAAGCGCCGCATTCTTAGCGCCTCCGATTTCCACCTCTCCTACCAGCGGTTTCCACCTTTGATTCCCATCAGTTGCTGATGTATTTGAGCGGATCCACTGCTGAACCGTTGATATAGATCTCAAAATGAACATGCGGTCCTGTAGAACGTCCCGTACTTCCACTTAACGCGATCGGCTCTCCCTGCTCAACATGCTGTCCAGCCTTCACCAGAAGCTTACTGTTATGTGCATATCTGGTCATTCTGCCATCCGGATGACTGATGACCACGTTATTGCCGTATCCTCCATTATAGGACGCAGAGATTACCGTTCCGGCACAGGATGCGTACACCGTCGTCCCGATCGGGCATGCCCAGTCAACGCCCTTGTGCATACGTCCCCAGCGTCTGCCGAATCGACGTATATCTTCCTCCGGAAATCGGTTTGATATAGGTCGGCGGAATGATGGTACCGCGCTCAATGACTGCCGCCTGTGACGCCACCATAACGTTCTGATGTATCATCTCGCGGCTTGTTTCCACACCGTTCTCATAGACCACAACGTCATTGCGCTCCCGGTGTCCCGTCGTTCCCTCCTGCTGTACAACCTCTTTTGTCGTATACCAGGAATCGTTGTCTATGATGATCGGCTCTTCCATGTAGTCCTCCTCATAGACCTCTCCTTTTTGTTACCCGAAGCTGCAGATCCGGCTCCGGCACTGCAATGATGAGTTCCTGACCGTCCCTTATCATCGCATCCGCGCTGTCCAGCCCGTTTAACGCCACGATCGACGACACTGTCGTATCATGATCCATCGCAATCACGGAGAGACAGTCTCCGCTCTCTACTACATATATTTTATTCGTTTCCTTTTCTTTTGTGACTTCGGCAACCTGTTCATCCACATCTGCAATCTGATCGGCATCGACATAGTTCTCGAACACATTCACCCGCTCCACAAATTCCATATCAAGGATGCCTGTCTCATACGTGGCTTTTGGATCTGCAAATGCCTCCTCCAGCGCACAGATCACATAGGCGCTGATTCCTGCCTGCGGCAGAGAAGCCTGTGCTTCCTCCGGCGCTTTTTCATCCGCTGCAGCCCCTGCGTCCCTTCTGGCAAGAGACGCTGTCAAAATTCCGCTCACATGGGAGCCCTGATCCGCAATGACCGCCCCGTATTCATCCGCCGCATCCGCAGAAGCCTTCACTTTTTCCAGAAAAGACTCCACCTCGTCCATCGTCGCAAAGTTGGCGCGGTATTCATCGATCGCCACTGTATAGACGCGCTGCTTTTCCTCTGCATTTTTCTCACTTAGTATGTTCTCTACGGCTTCTTTTAATTCATTCTCCGACAACAACTTCTGGAACGGTTTTCTACACTCCTCACTGCTCCATACGACTTCGCCGCTGATTCTCCCCCGGTCTTTTGCGTCAGTTCCTGTCTCGCCTGACGGACGATGTCATCCATATCAGTGTTCTCTGGCGCATACCCGATGATGCGGTCATCCACGCGCACCTGCCGGTATGTCTGTCCGATTCAATCTGCCCGGAAAGGCAAAAGGACTCCGCCGACCGCCAGGACTCCTACCGCAGCTGCCTGCCAGACTGCCTGTTTTGTAAACGTTTGTTTCTTCATTGAAAGCGTTCCTTCAATTCCATAATTTTCTCAATCGTCTGTTCCACGTTCAAATGATGTTCATCCACAATCACATCCGCATATTTCTCGTACAAAGGCACACGTTCCTCATAGAGATCATGAAGTGTCTGTCCGTCTCTTAAGACAACCCCTCTTCCCTTGATGTCCGAGCCTGCGCTCCATTCCCGGTACGGAAGTTTCAGATAAACCACCGTACCGATCCGGCTAAGGTGTTCCATCGCTTCCGCTCCGTACACCACGCTCCCGCCGGTTGCAATAATGGCATGTTCCGCCTCGATCCCGCTGTTGATGCGGTTCTCCACCTTAGAACTCCCTCCGGTCCGACTTCAGCGATAATCTCACGCAGAAGCTTTCCTTCCTTTTCCTGTATCACCAGATCGGCATCCAATGAACTGGTATCCCATCACTTTTAAGAACCACGCCAACGGTACTCTTTCCGACACCGGGCATTCCAATCAGTATGATATTCTTTTTTTCATGTGTACCTTCCTTATTCACTGTGGCTGTTCCATTTTTCACAATCTCCGAAAATCCCATAAAATGGGACGCCTTTACCAGAATGGTATCCCCCGGTCTGCGGTACTCCAGCAGCGCCTCCTCAGCGCCTCTTTGTCCGGTTCCGCATAGACCTGGTCTCCGGCGCTACACGCCGCGCGCGCCTCCTCCGCAATCTCTCCCTGCAAGTGTTCCGGTCACAAACAGCGCATCGATCTTCTTCCCCGCAAAGTGTGTGCCGACCATTCCGTGCAGCTTCTTTTCCTCACTGCCGAGTTCTCCCATATCGCCGAGCACGGCAATCTTTCGTCCCTTCGCCTGGGACAGCACGTCTATGGAAGCCATCATGGACACCGGATTCGCATTGTAGCAGTCGTCGATAATTGTGATGCCGTTTTTCCGGATCAGATTACCCGCCCGCCAATCGTGTGCGCATGCTCAATTCCAAGCTTCATCTCCTCCGCATCAAGTCCCAGCCGTCTTGCCACGCAGACTGCTGCAAGCGCGTTGTATACATTGTGCTCACCAGCAATCGGGATCACCACCTCAAACTGCTGCTCCGGCGTGTGAATGACCGCCTTCGTTCCTCAAGGCCGATCGCCTCCACATCGGTCGCGTACACTTCCTTTTTCCGCGAGCCGTTTGCTGCCGGTCTCTGTCTCTGCCGTCTTTGCTTCCTGTCCGATTCCATAGAACACCGCCGGTCTGCCATTCACCATCTTTTTGTCACAGAGCTTATCGTCATCCCGTTTAATACGGCGATCCCGTCCGGTGCCAGATGCTCAAAACTCTCCGTCTTCGCCTTTAAAATGCCGTCTCTTGTGATGAGGTTCTCCAGATGACATAAGCCGATATTGGTAATGACGCAGATATCCGGCTGTGCCATCTCTGCAAGACGGTGCATCTCACCGAACTCAGAGATTCCCATCTCGAGCACCGCCACCGATGTTCCTCCCGGATCTTAAAGATCGTCAGCGGGAGTCCGATCTCATTGTTCAGATTCCCTCGGTCTTTAACACGCGGTATTTCTCGGAGAGCACCGACGCAATCACCTCTTTTGTGCTGGTCTTTCCAACGCTTCCTGTGATTCCCACGACTTTGATGTCGAGTGAGCGGCGGTAGAACGCCGCGATCTTCTTCATGGCTTCCTCCGTAGAGTCAACCAGAATATACGGTCCTGCCGGATGCTCGAGCCGCTGCTCGGAGAGCACGGCAAGCGCTCCCTTTTCAAAACCGCCGGAATGAAATCATGTCCGTCGACGCGCTCCGCGGATGGGAATAAACAGATATCCCTCCCCGACCAGACGGCTGTCAATCACCGCCCCCTGAATCTCCTTTTTGCGGTCGCACTCTTCCCCGATGTATGTACCGCCGCACGCCTGCGCGATATGCTCCAATGTCATATTTTTCATAATGGCTCCCATTTCAGACTTCATTCTTAATTCTTGTACTTGCGCATGGAACTCTCGATCAGCTTCTCACAGAGCTGGTTGAAATCCACGCCGGTCACCTTTGCCTCCTGCGGCAGCAGACTGGTCGGCGTCATGCCCGGAAGTGTGTTCGCCTCCAGACAGAAAATGTGATCTTCCGCATCCAGAAGGAAGTCTGTGCGCGAGTAAGTGTTGAGTCCAAGCACCTCTGCCACCTTCTCTGCATAGCCCTGCATTTCCTTTGTAATCTGTTCGGACAGCTCCGCCGGGCAGGTCTCTACCGTACTTCCTGCTTTGTATTTATTCTTATAATCATAAAATCCCTGTACCGGTGCGATCTCGATGATCGGAAGTGCCTGAAAATCGATGACGCCGACAGAAAATTCTCTTTCCTTTTACATATTCCTCAATGACCAGCTCATTCTCCCCAGCGGAACGCCTCCTTTAATGCCTGCTCGTATTCTGCCTTGTCGTGCACGATCGATACGCCGATGCTTGATCCGCCGCTGCACGGCTTTACCACGCACGGGAAATGAATTCCACAGGTCTCGATCTTTGCCGCATCCTCGCCACGCTTTTTTTCATGACGTGCCTCTCGGCGTCAGGATTCCATTCTCGAAACAGCTGCTTTTGCCATTCCTTTGTTCATGGCAAGCGCACTGCCCAGATATCCGGTTCCTGTGTAGCGGATGCCAAACAGGTCAAAAAGCCGCCTGGATCTTACCGTTCTCTCCGTTCTCTCCATGAAGCGCCATAAACACGATGTCCGCCATCCGGCAAAGCTCGATGACATTCGGTCCGAAGAAATTATCCGACTGATCCTTTCTCTGCGCCTTTACTTTTTCCAGGTCCGGCGCGGTCTCCGGAATCGCCGCCACCTTTGACGCTGCCCGCCTCGGCTCTGTCAAAAATTCCGGTAAGATCTTCTTCCTTATCGCTATATCCCATAAAACATCAAGTAAAATTACCTGATGTCCGTTCTCTCTGAGTGCTTTCGTAACCATCTCTCCTGTCTTGAAGGACACATCTCTCTCTGTGCTGAGCCCCCTGCCAAAACAACTATCTTCATGGTATCCGTCTCTCCTTTTTCAAAACTAATTTTCTCGCTTTATAGTATACCTTTTTTCGATCTGATGACAAGAATATTCCTTGTTTTTTCAAAGCTCTGCCCCTGCGCTGCGACCCCCTGCTTTTTATCTACGCTCTTCCGCTATACACTCACGTCTGCTGTATTCTGCCATCCCCAAAAGCCACAGAAAAACCTGCCTCGCAATGAGATCCCTCCCGTGAATCATACTGCCATAATGATAAATCATCTGCTCCGCTTCTGTTCCATCTTCCCACCAGCAAGCGCGGTCAGAATCTTTCCTTCAATCCGTTCTCCTCTGGGTACTGATATGCAATATAATCCATAAACCCCGGATAATTCTGCATCATATCCACCTCAAAATACATTTGTATGTCCGTAGCTTTTCTCGTCCTTGAGAAAGAAGCTTTTGTTTCACACATGATTAACTTTTTCTTCCTCTCTATGAGGAACTGCACGGCGCCCAATTTTACAATTATAAGATACTTTAGTACTAACTTTTTTCACCCCTTTCCACAAAAATTTTACAAAAGCAACCCCTGTCAGCTTCTAACTCCTTTTTTTATTACCATGTAAAGACGAGGATTCGCATCTGCAATACGGTTCTCCCTCATTCTTCCTGTAAAATATCAGTTCATTATGAGACATCACATCTCAAACGCTCTTAATTCTCCGGCTCGATCAGTCCGTAGGTGTTGCCTTTTCTCTTATATACCACATTCCGTCTCAGCATTGATAAATACGAAGAAGTCATGTCCTAATAACTCCATCTGTACACATGCATCTTCCGGATACATCGGCTTCATATCGAACTTCTTAGAACGGATGATCTTGATCTCTTCATCATCGTCTGATGCTGCATCCAGGAAATCCTGCTTAAATACAGCGGATGCATTCTGCTGCTTTGTCACCAGCTTGGTTCTGTATTTCTTTAAGCTGACGCTCAATCACTTCCTCCACAAGATCAATCGATACATACATATCATTGCTTACCTGTTCAGAACGGATATAATTTCCTTTTTGCCGGAATTGTAACCTCGGCTTTCTGTCTCTCCTTCTCCACGCTCAGCGTCACATATACATCGGTATCCGGTGTAAAGTACTTCTCAAGCTTGTTCAGCTTGTCCTCAACTGCTGCCTTAAGACCGTCTGTCAATTCGATGTTTCTTCCTGAAATAGTAATACGCATGATGTCCAACCCCTTTGCCGTTTTTGATACAAGATATATCATGGTTTTATTATAACATATTTTGGCTTTATAGCAAGAAAATTTATGCATTTTTCATAATTTTTTCTGAAAATTCATCAACCAAGCGTCAGTGCGAGATAACCGTCGCCCGCAACCGGCAGATCTGCCATCGTCTCCGGCAGCCAGATCATGCCCCGCTCCCGCCCGTACGATGCTGCGCTGGTTCCCGTCTCTTCCATAAGCTGCGGAAGCACCTGTGAGAGCGTCGTCCGACAGCGTTGTCTCCAGTATCACGAGCTCTTTTTTCCCCGGATATCATACATCAGAATATCCCTGTCATTTTCCTGCTCATTCCGTGTGTTTTTATCCTCACAGCTGACTGCCGCCGTACCGCCGCCGTAGCTTGCCGCGAGTTCCATCGCATAGGAAACCGCATCCACATCCCAGTGTACATACCCTTCCTTCGCGCACTTTTCATCCCGGATCCGTACATACTCCTCCGGTGTGACAGGCTCCATGCATGCAACCGGCTCCGTGTCCTTTACCCGAGCGCCGTAATGTCACTGCCGCCCACGTTCTTGCGTTCTCCCTGAATGCATTCTTAAATCCCAGATTTTCATAGTAACGGATCAGCGACTCCTCGGCCGGCGACAGAATGAGCGGCACGATATTTTTCTTCTGCAAAGCGCAGAATCTGTTCCGCAAGCTTCTGTCCCCGGTATTCCGGCAGTGTCGCAACCGCACACATAGCGCGCGTCCACATACGCTCCGTTGCACAGGTACTGCACCGGCAGAAAACTTGCCATCGATACCGGTCTTCCATCCCGGAAAATCACGAGCATATTCTCTCTCGTCATTCGGTGCTTCAGATAAAACTGAATATAATCTTCCCGTCGTCGCCAAAGCATTTCTGCCAGATTTCCTGAATATACGGCGCATCCCGCTTTCGGGGTCCGCATAGACCACCCCGCTCTCCTCCAGTTCGTATTTTGGAAGGAGAATATCCGGATAATAGGAAAGCTTTTGCCTTTCTGAGTCCGGGATCGCCAGTGTCCTCCTCGCGGTTGACATACGCATACCCTTCACATTCATGCAGGACAAACTGCTGATTGATCATCGGATACGCCCCTGAAGATCCGGATACGCCTTTCAAAGTGCACAACGAACGTCTCCGAGTTCAGCCGCTCCCCGATCGAAAACGCGACGATCTGCCCGTCTCTCCGGAGCACTCCGCCGACAAGTCCCAGCTCCTGCATATGATCAAACGCCTCATGGAGTACCGAGATCTCCTGGTTCATCTCCTCATTCCACTTTTCCTCGCGCATGTGAATCCACGTATACGTCATCGTGCGGCATTCTTCTATGTTTTCAGCTGTCATCGGCTCATAAGACCAGTCTCCCGAATCTTTAAAGCGGGCAATGTGATTGCGCTTTCCGTGCAGTTTCTTGCCGGCAAGCGTCGCAAGCTTCTCTTGCATAGATATAGTCATAGTCGTTCCGGTCTCCCGTCGATTAAGAATCTTCCCGAACCACTCTAGCATCTGCGCGCGGTCCTGCTCGCTGGCAGGTGCTATCAGCAGCTGGATTCCCTCCTCATGGCAGATCGCAAGCAGCTCCTCCACCGCCGCTTTTTTGTCGCCGTTTCCAACCGAAATGAAAAAGCAGTGAATCTCTCCATCTATAAACCGAACTACCAGGCAGCCGTGAAGCTCCGCCACTCTGACCTGATAGACATTTCTCCACATAAAATTATTTGCAAACGAGTATTCGCAGGCATTCCGGTCATCCTCCGCGAACTTGATCCATCCATGCCTTATCCTGCAGTGTTATCTCGTGAAATACTGTTTCTTCTGGTTTCATAAATACCTCAATTCTAAATTTTTAAAAGGCAAAAAAGAACCGCCAACCTGTGTTGACGGTTCTTTTTCTCAGCCCTTCATCAGGAACTTAATAATTTTCTCTGTATCTTCCGGCTCGTAAGCGACAAGCTCAAGCTCCGGAATCTCCACATCCGTCTTTAAAATACTGGTAAGTGACACATACTGGCAAAGCTTTGACTTGAGGTTCAGTCTGTCCCCCTCACCGGTAATGAGTTCCACTTTTCCTGACAGGAGTCTATTACCTTAAAAATCCGTCGATATCCGTGATGTTCTTGATCTTCATAATGCATGCTCCTTTCTTAATCTGAGTCTCTATCTACACTATAATACGAAAGTACCTCTTCTGCAAGTTCTAAATCGTAAACCTGGAAATATGTTCCTTCAGCGTCTCGGCCGTGTTTTCCATCTCCTTCGAGTCTTTCTGCACATCTGCACTGTTCTCGGAGACAATCTCCGCCAGTTCCTCGAATGCTGACCGCCGTTGCCTCTATCTCCTCCGCAGATGCAGACTGTTCTTCCGTGATAGCTGCCATATTGGACGCGGCATCGTTTACTTCATGCACTTTCTCTATCATTCCCTGCACGATCCGTTCCGGCAGTCAGACGTTTCTCGCCTCGACGCATTGCCTCCAGAATGATGCTCTCCGCACTTTTCGCCTCCGCCTTGGTGAGCTGTGGCGTATCTTTTTAATGCATAATCAATGCCGAGATTGTCATATTTCACTTTACCCATGGAGTGATACGGAAGCACCTCCAGCTTTTCCACATTCGAGAGTGTCGCAAGAAACCGGCCCAGAGCCTCCAGTTCTTCCCTCTGAAATGTGATCCCCGGAACAACCACATGCCGGATCCAGACCGGTATCTGCTTTTCATCCAGATACCTTGCAAACGCAAGAATCTTCTCATTGTCCTGTCCGGTCAGTTTTCGGTGCTCCTCCGCATCCATGTGTTTGATGTCAAGCATCACCAGATCCGTCACCGAGAGCAGCCGGTCCACCTTCTTTTAAGCGTTCCCGCTCCTCCGACGTGCCGCCACCCCCCAACATAATGCCCGACGTGTCCAGACAGGTATGGAATCCCGCGTTCCTTTGCCCCTGCAAAGAGCTCCATCAAAAAATCAATCTGGAGCATTGGCTCTCCGCCGGTCGATGGTAAAACACGGTGTTGGAATACCATCCTGCGCATCCATAAATGGCATCTTTGCAACCAGAAGCTAAAAAGCAACTGCACCATTTTTCATCCGGCACGTCCGTGCATTGGGTTTGCACCGCGGATGCAAACGCAACACCTTTCTTTCTGCCATCCGGTGTCGCACCTGTGTTCTTGCCGTAGGATACGTTGGATGTGATGGTAAGAATAGAAGTTGTTGCGATACCTCCACGGTAAGTGTGGTTTCCTTTACATATTTGATGAATGTATGCAGAACCTCTTTTGCGATCTCATCCACACGGTCATCATCATTACCATATTTCGGGAAATCTCCCTCAATCTCAAAGTCTACTGTAATACCGTTCTCATCACGGATCGGTTTTACTTTTGCATATTTAATGGCAGAAAGGGAATCTGCTACTACGGAAAATCCTGCAATACCGGTTGCAAACCAACGTCTTACCTGTTTGTCATGTAATGCCATCTGCATTTTCTCGTAGCAGTATTTGTCATGCATATAGTGAATGATGTTTAATGCATTGACATAGACACTTGCAAGCCATTTCATCATGTCTTTGTATTTATCCCATACCTCGTCGTAGTCAAGATACTCGGAAGTGATCGGACGATATTTCGGTCCTACCTGTTTGCCGCTGATCTCATCCACACCACCGTTGATCGCATAGAGTAAACATTTTGCAAGGTTTGCACGGGCTCCGAAGAACTGCATCTCTTTTCCGATTCTCATGGAAGATACGCAGCATGCGATACCGTAGTCATCGCCGTGAACCACACGCATGATGTCATCATTTTCGTACTGGATCGCAGAATGTTTGATGGAAATCTCTGCACAGAACTTTTTGAAGTTCTCCGGAAGTTTTACGGACCATAAAACAGTCAGGTTTGGCTCCGGTGCTGCTCCGATGTTGTTTAAGGTGTTTAAATAACGGTAAGACATCTTCGTTACCATATGTCTTCCATCCACGCCGATTCCACCGATAGCCTCTGTTACCCAGGTAGGATCTCCGGCGAAAATACTGTTGTACTCCGGTGTACGGGCAAATTTTACGCAGCGCAGTTTCATGATGAACTGGTCGATGATCTCCTGAATCTCTTTCTCCGTGAATGTACCCTCACGAAGGTCGCGCTCCGCATAGATGTCGAGGAATGTGGAGGTACGTCCAAGGCTCATTGCCGCACCGTTCTGCTCCTTGACTGCTGCAAGGTAGGAAAAATATACCGCCTGTGCTGCCTCAAGAACATTTGTTGCCGGTTTGGAAATATCGCATCCATAGATCTTTGCTAATTCTTTTAACATTTTAAGGGCTCTGATCTGCTCGGATAACTCCTCACGCTCACGGATAACATCGGAATACATGATGGTGCGTGTGGAATCTAACTGCTCCTGCTTATCTTCGATCAGACGGTCTACACCGTAAAGTGCAGGTCTTCTGTAGTCGCCGATGATACGTCCGCGCCCGTATGCATCCGGAAGTCCGGTGATGATATGTGCGGAACGGCAGGCTCTCATCTCCGGTGTATAAGCGTCAAACACACCCGCATTGTGTGTCTTTCTGTGTGTTGTGAAATATTCTACCACTTCCGGGTCTACTTTATACCCATTATCTTCACATGCCTTAATTGCCATACGGATACCGCCATAAGGCTGTAAGGAACGTTTGAATGGTTTATCTGTCTGAAACCTACGATCTTCTCCTTATCTTTGTCTAAGTACGCAGGTCCATGGGAAGTGATCGTGGAAATGATCTTTGTATCCATATCGAGCACGCCGCCGGCCTCTCTCCCTGCTTTGAAAGCTCTAATACGTCCTGCCAGAGTGCTGTGGTATCCTCTGTCGGTCCCTCTAAGAAAGAGCTGTCACCATCATATGGCTTATAGTTTCTCTGGATGAAGTCTCTGACGTTTACTTCATTCTCCCATGCTCCACCATTAAAATCTCTCCATTCGTTTTGCATTATTTTTCCTCCTGTTTGCTGAAAACTATGGTTTACCTGTATAAAACGGATCTGATCCCCCAATATTTTTTGTATTGCTGGAAAATATTGGTAGTTATTTCTAACTTTTGTTAGCTAGTTCTAACGCAGTGAATATATCATGTTCCATCACTGCTTGTCAATATCCGCTTCGTTTCCGGAACTGTTCTTTTTTTCATACAAAAGGATTCCTGTAAGAAGAATATCTTTAAGAATAAAAAGAAACCGACAGTCCGGGTTATCTCGCCCAGACGGTCGGCATTGTAAACGTTATACTTCATGTGGTTCTTCCACTTTTTCCGTCAGTCATATAACAATTAGATGTTATAATTTTTAATTCATTTTTTCAATAGGTAAAATGTACCAAAAAAAACTTATATCATTGTGTAAATTGCTATGCTGTTTTTTCTTCCTTTTTGACCTGATAGAGTGCTGCATCCGCTCTGTGATACAGTTCACGGAAGCTTGTGCCATCCTCAGGGCCGAATGCGATGCCAATACTTGCTGTCGGCTCCTCCGCCATTCCGATCATTTCTTTTTGTCTGCGCAGCCGGTACAGCACTTCATCTGCCTGCCCCTGTATCCACATACGGTCTTTTTACATCCGGAAGAAATACTGCGAATTCATCCCCGCCCATACGTCCAATGCTGACCTGATTACCGTAGACTTCCCTTAAAATATTAGACACACTCATAATGACGCGGTCGCCAACCCAGTGGCCATACACATCATTGACCTGCTTAAAATTATCCAGATCAATAGCAATGTATGCATAATTTTGTCCTTCTGCCACTGACTCCAGTTCTTCTTTGATACGATCTTCCATCGTACCACGGTTTAACAGTCTCGTCATGGAATCTCTGGCTGCACAATCCCGTAAATATTCTCTTTCTCTCGCGTAACGTCTGTTTTTTTCACTTTCTCCGTTACATCCGTGATCGTAATATAACTGACCGGTTTTAACTGCGAGGATATAACATCCATGGATACCATCACACGAAAAGACAGCCACTTTTTATTTCCGTCTTTCGTCTCTGTCTGAGCAGTCAGTTCAAATGACTCCCCTGTCAGAATCTCTTCATGATGCTCCCTCATGACCATTCTTAAGTCAATATCCACAAACCGGCTCCAGCCGTCCTGTACTTTTCAATAAATTCCTCCCGCGTGTAACCGAGCATATGGTACGCCATCGTATTCACATAATACACCTTGCGTTTTCTGCCCTCACTGCTCACAACAAGACCAAATGGTACGTTTTTCATAACTTTATGAAAAACCTTTTCCTCCAATACCGAGCTTTCCATTCTCCCTCTCCGTTAAAAAATTAACTAATTGATCCCCCGAACAGTATACTACATTACTTTAAAATAAAAAAAGTATTTTTATGAATATTTTTCTTTCTTCTAGACTTCCATACTTTTTTCCTATATAATTTATCTAATTATTTTTTTTTACTTAATGGAGAAAATTAGTATGAAAATAACATTTTTTCACGCAAGAATGGAGAATTTTTATGAAAATTGGCATTATTTCTGATACACACGGTATTTTCCGTGAAGAGTGGCACCGTCATTTAGACGGCTGCGATTATCTGATCCATGCAGGCGATTTCTGTACGCAGAAAAATTATGACTGTTTCGGAACTTTGGCATTCCGCTTTATATGGTCCGAGGCAACAATGACCGCGGTGACTGGGCAAAAAATCTTCCTGAATTTTTACAGTTCCGCATTGGCGGCAAGACTTTTTTTCTGGTTCATAATCAGTTTGATCTTCCATTTGACCTGACAGATGCTGATTTTCTTATCTTTGGTCATACTCATCACTATACATTTTATAAACGTTTCAATAAAGTTTATATTAATCCGGGCAGTGCCAGTGACGGACGTGGAGATTCGAAAAGTCTTGCAATCCTGACACTTTCAGGCAATGATTACAGTTTAGAACGTGTCATTCTGTGATTTTTACAGATTTTTTGAAGGAGAGGATTTCCTTGTTACACATCACTTCGTTGAATGAAGGGTTAGAACTTTTTAAGGCACTCGGTTCTGATGTGAGAATTGAAATTTTAAATATTTTGCTGAAAACGACAATATGAGCATGAATGAACTTGCCTCCCGTTTAAATATTACAAACGGTGCCTTAACCAGCCATATCAAAAAACTTGAGAACTGCGGACTGATCACAACATCCAGTGAATCTGCTGTTCACGGCAACCAGAAAATCTGTTCCATCCACCTGGATAAGATCCTGATCGATTTAGAAAAGCCTGCCGAAATCGAGAATGTTTATCATACAGAATTAAAAGTCGGTCACTATACAAATTACCAGATCTGCCCGACCTGCGGACTTGCCTCTGCAGATGCCCTGATCGGTGAAGTGGATGATCCGCGGTATTTTGAACATCCAGACCGCTATAACGCTGATATTCTATGGTTTACACGCGGTTATGTTGAATATGCCATTCCAAATTTTATCCCGGCTTCCAAAAAAATCACACAGATCACAATTTCCGCAGAACTTAGTTCCGAAGCACCAGGCACCAACAATGACTGGCCTTCCGATATCAGTTTTTACTTAAATGATATTCATATTGGTGACTGGACCTCCCCGGCGATTTTGGCGATGTGAAGGGTCTGTTGACACCGGACTGGTGGTATGCAAACTGGAACCAGTACGGATTGCTAAAACAACTTGTCATCAATCAAAAAGGTACCTATATCGACGGTCTCAAAATATCCGACGTTAAAATCGATGATTTCCATCTCAACTGCCACAGCAGCATCCGCTTCCGCCTGGCTGTGGAGGACGATGCCAGGCACGTCGGCGGACTTACGATCTTTGGAAAATCTTTTGGCAATTACAGCCAGGATATCAAAGTGAGTCTCGGGTACGCCCCGGTGGAGGAAATGAAGTAATATTACCGCAATAAAAAATGGTAACAGTCCGTCTGAACTGTCACCATTTTTTATATGGGCATTTTGATACGGCTGCCGCGGCGCGCAAACACATAGCAGCCACACGCACCGCAGGTTCCCGCGTTTAAAAGTTCACAGGTTTTGCAGACAGTAAGCCGTCTCTCATACTCGCTCTCTGATGCCTGATCTTCTATTTTGATCGCCTCTTTATATTTCTCAATCATTTTTGCATCCGCTTCCGCCATTTCGCGCAGCAGACACTTTTTACAGATCTGTGCCATATGTCATCTCCGCCTGTAATTTTTCGTTACTGTTCATATTTCCAGTATGACCAGCAGCTAATTTTCCCGCCATTTCTGACAGTTTTTTTCTTATTTTGCAAGACGCAGCTCGATCACACTGTTTGCCGGCATTGTGACATTCACGCCGTTTTCCGTCTCCTCATAGGCAGTAAAATCTTTTTCTGTCACGGTATCCGGTGCCTCAAATGTGTTATGCGCATGCATATCGGAATCGGTTACGATCTTTGCCTCAGTCACATGATAGCCACGGTTTGCAAGCTGGATCTCCACCTTTTCCGATGCCTCCACAGAGGTTGTTCATGGTGACGGTGATCACACCGTCTTTATCCATGGATACGGACTCTGTGATCTTCGGTACTTTCCACTCATCCGATCCGATCTCACCTGCCCCGGTCAAAGTGCTCTCTAACAGGTCTGCGCCCTGATGGTGGCGGTACATATGCATGACATGGTAGGTCGGTGTCTTTATCATCTGGCCGCCCTCTGTCAGAAGTACAGACTGTAAAACATTTACCATCTGTGCTAACGCAGCCATTTTGACACGGTCACTGTGCTTGTTGAAAATATTTAAGGTGATACCTGCAACAAGTGCATCACGCACCGTATTCTGCTGATACAAAAATCCCGGATTGGTGCCCGGCTCGCAGGTATACCAGGTGCCCCACTCGTCAACGATCATACCGACTTTTTATCCGGATCGTACTCATCCATAATCGCACCGTGGCGTTCGATCAATGTCTCCATATAAAGCGCCTTCGATAATGTCTTATACCAGACATCCGCATCAAAGTCCGTAGAACTTCCTTTGATCTCCCAGCCCTCCGGATGTACATAGTAATGAAGTGATAGACCATCCATAAATCCGTGCCACTGCTCAGCATGGTCAAATGCCGTATTTAACACTCCTTTGTCCAGTAATAGTCTGCAACATTTGCACCACAGCAGATCTTTTTGATCGGACGGTCCGGTGATAATTGCGCACATAGGTCTGGTATCTGCGGTAAAGATTCGCATAATATTCCGGCGTCATATTTCCACCGCATCCCCAGTTTTCATTGCCAACACCAAAATAATCCACTTTCCACGGTGCCTCATGTCCGTTTTCTTTTTTCTCAAATCTGCCATCGGGGGAGACGCCCTCAAAGGTCATGTACTCCACCCACTCTGACATCTCACGGACAGTTCCGCTTCCAAGATTACCGTTAACGTAAGTCTTACAGCCGATCTGACGGCACAGTTCCATATATTCATGTGTTCCGAAACTGTTATCTTCCACAACACCACCCCCCAGTGTGTGTTGATCATTTTTACGCTTTTCCTTCGGTCCGATTCCGTCCATCCAGTGATACTCATCAGCAAAACAGCCGCCCGGCCAGCGAAGTACAGGAACCTTAATTCCTTTAATGCGTCCACAACATCGGTGCGCATGCCGTTGACATTCGGAATCTCCGATTTTTCGCCGACGTAAATTCCCTCATAAATACATCTCCCCAGATGCTCCGAAAAATGTCCATAGATTTCCGGCTCAATACGACTCTTTTTGTTTTCCTCATTGATGATCAGTTTTGCCATTGTTTTCTCTCCTTTTTTATTTATTTTCATAGGAAAATACCGGTCTTCCGGCTTCATCCCATTTACCTTCATAAGCATCGCATGACGATTCGGATTGTACAACGGATCTCCGTTAATTTTCTGCCTCCGTCCGCGCGTGGTAGACCATGACGTCATTTCCATCTTCATCCACGGCAAACGAATTGTGTCCCGGTCCGTAAATGCCCAGTTTTTCACAGGTTTTTAATACCGGATAACGCTCTTTTTTCCACAAACGCGGATCTAAAATGTCCGCATCCTCATCGATGGATAACATTCCCACACAGTAATCCACACCCGTCTCGCTCGCCGAATATGTTAAGAACATTTTCCGTCATGATGGATCACGGCAGGTCCCTCGTTGACCCAGAACCCTTTCCGCTCCCAGTCGTAATCCGGCGTGGTCAAAAGTACCTGCACCGTTTTTAACTGATTGCCGGATTCCATCTTTGCAATGTAGAGATTTGAAATCATTTGCCGACTCCGACCTTTTCTGCCCAGACATAATAATATTCACCTTTATTTTCAAAGACGGTCGCATCCAGCGAAAATGCCTCAAAAAGAAAACTCATCCTCCGCTGCGCGTTTCATCTTTCAAGTTCCACCCACTCATCCGTCAGCGGATCGTCCCCTGCACTCTAACACATATGGACGGATCTTCAGATATCTTCCGCCTCGCCTCCCGCAAAATAAATATACCATTTTTCCAAACAGATGAGTGGATCTCCGGTGCCCAGATATGATAACTCATCGGACCGGACTCATGTTTTTCTTCAGACCATGACTTCCCTGCCCCGGAAAGTTCCACGCCAGTGTTCCGGCACGTCTCAATACGATCCCGTCATACGCCGGTACCGACGCCGTAAAATAATACGAGCCGTCCGTGACGGTAAACATATGGATCCGCACGCTGTAAAATCCACGGTTCATTGTACTTTAAAGATTCCAGACATTTTCGCTGTAATAATTCCATCCAAGGATCGTGGTAAATGCAAAAAATACCAGACATAACATTAAAAGGAAGGACGACACCTGTTCGAAACGGAAGTCCAATCTGAAATGCCTTTGTTGTAACATCCACACCATCCAGTCCGATATTCCATGTATCCGTGATCACGATGGAAAGTCCTGTCATCGTACAGATGATCAGTGTGTCAATGACCGTTCCCATCATCGATACCAGTCCCTGTGCCACAGGTTCATCTGTTTTTGCTGTTGCAGCCGCGATCGGGGCACTTCCAAGTCCCGCCTCATTGGAAAAATTCCTCTTGCAATTCCTTTCTGCATCGCCACCATGACTGCTCCAAGTGCACCACCGGCTGCCGCTCTTAGTCCAAACGCACTCTGTACGATTGTTACAATTGCTGCTGGTATCTCTGTCACATGGGTAAATAAGATGATCAGTACTGTCACTACATAAATCAGTGCCATAAATGGAACGACCACCTGTGCCACGGATGAGATACGCTTGATTCCACCAATGATAACCAGTGATACACATACGGTTAAGATCAGTCCTGAGATCACTACGCTCCAGGAATAAGTCTTGCCAAACAGATCAATGGTCCATGCCAGTTCCGGATCAAAAAAGCTCTTTACCGCGCTGGTAATCCCATTGATCTGTGTAAAAGTACCAATGCCAAGCAGCCCCACACCTACACCAAAGAATGCAAAAATCTGTCCAAGCCACCGGAATTTCTTTCCCATACCATTCTCTATGTAATAGAATGGACCACCTACAACGTGACCATCCTCTTCCACCACACGGAATTTAATTGCCAGCAGACACTCTGCATATTTCGTTGCCGTTCCAAAAGTGCTGCGATCCACATCCAGAACAGTGCACCCGGTC
>VOFB01001238.1_pt1 | contig 21200 bp, 45 predicted proteins | sample 5384141 | NCBI WGS metagenome assembly VOFB01 (sample SAMN12384721, study PRJNA508395) | human gut metagenome | isolation source: healthy gut A | host: Homo sapiens | reverse complement strand
GGATGTTTTAACAAAAAAAGAAATGGAAGCTTACCGTATGCTGCTGAACCCTTCTATTGAAAAAATATGTTCCCTTTGGCTTACACTGCATGGTTATGATACCTCTTTTGAAATTGTATGGGATACCATTACCATGCAGGACCGTGTAGAGGGAGCCGACGCCAGATTAAAACACGCACAAGCAGAGAAACTGGAATGGGAAACTGAAAGGAAAAGGAGGGAAAACAGTGAACGGAGCCATTATCAAACATATGCAAACAGATATGACGCACGACTTGGAATGCATCAATCAATATACACGCAGGCCATTTACGGAACAGGAAGTATATACGTTTTCCGTGGTACTTTGACAACGAAATCGACCGTGATTTTGAACGGTTCAGTGTAGAAGCATTACATACGTTAAGTCAATTGTTTTTAGGAAAAACAGGCATTTTTGACCACAATATGAAAACAGGTAATCAAGCGGCGCGTATTTATGATACAGCAATGGAAACTATGGAAGAAAAAATGACTTCTTATGGAGAACCGTATACTCGTTTGGTAGCAAAAGCATACTTGCCGCGATGTGAAAAAAAACACAGATTTGATTATGGAAATGAAAGCGGTATGAAAAAAGAGGTAAGCGTAGGTTGTGCTGTTGCAGAGAATTTTTGTTCTGTTTGCGGTGCGAACCAAGTATTCGCACCATGTAACCATAAACAGGGAAAGCGTTATGAAAAAAACGGAATAGAAGAAGTCTGCCACGTTGTTTTGAATCAGGCGACAGGTGCATATGAATGGTCTTTTGATTGGCAGTACCTGCTCAGCGAGAGGCGGGGGTCATAAAGATGTTTGCAAAAGACGAAAGGGGAATGACGGTGGAACAAATCATTCAAAAAAATGAAAGAGACTCAAGAGGGGCTATTCCTTTCCGAAGAAGAAATCAGAAAAATGCTCAGACATCTGGAACAAATGGAAGAATATGCAGCGTGCGGAAAAAGCATACAGGGAAGAAGTAAGCCGCAATGTAGTCAAACTTTGCGGTTTGGCACAGCCTCAAATTTCTTCTGAGGTGATGAAGCGTGTGACAGAAGGTATGAGTTTAGATGACTTAAAAGTCTTTGAGAAGGCATTTCGCACAAAGGCGGAAGAAGTGATTCCACTTTCTCCGCAGTTGGCTGTGGCAAAAGAGAAAGAATACAAGAAAAACAGCCCAAATCAGGCATTTAAAATTTAAGGAGTTGAATATATGAAAGTGTCATTAAACGGTTACGGTGAAAGCGTAACTACATTTGAAAGCAGAAGACAGTGTAAAAGCGGGTTATCCTGTTAAAATGACCGGTAACGGCAAAGTTGGTTTATGTACGGCCAAAGAAGCATTTTGTGGTATTGCACTCAATGTCAGAAATGGTTTTGCAGCAGTACAGCTGCAGGGTTACTATAGTGGGTTGCCATACACAGGTTCCGGTATGAAGGTTGGAATCTTAAAACTTGGCGCTACTTCTGATAAGGCGGAAGTATCTGAAACAGGTAAAGAGTGTCTGGTAGTAGATATAGACAGTGAATCTTCTACCTGCGGTATTATTCTTTAATTGGAAAGGGAGAATCAAATGGCTTTTTATGATAATTTAAAATTGGAAAAAGGAATGTACAATTCCGGTAATAAAAGTTTTACACAAGTATTGGAAGAACTGGACTGTTCCAAAACTATGAAGGAACAGAGTTGGAAGGTTTGGATGCTTATCAGCGTCAATTAAAACGTTTTGACATTAAAGTAGGAGGCAGAAGCTCCGATGCGGTAGAAAAATTTTTCCAAACCAGTGACAGCGCTGCCTTGTTTCCCGAATATGTAACACGTGCAGTAAAGCAAGGTATGGAGTATGCGAATTTACTGCCTTCCATTGTGGCCACCACTACTACAATTCAGTCTATGGATTACAGAACCATTACAGCGTCTCCCAGTGAGGATGACAAAGAATTAAAAGCCTGTGGCGGAAGGTGCCCAAATCCCTCAAACCGTAGTCAGAACACAAGATAATCTGGTAAAACTTCATAAAAGAGGAAGAATGCTGGTGTCCTCCTATGAGGCGTTGCGTTTCCAGAAATTAGACTTATTTACGGTGACATTACGTCAAATTGGTGCGTATATAGCCAGAGCACAATTGAAAGACGCAGTAGATGTCTTGCTGAACGGTGACGGAAACGACAATGCGCTAACACCTACCTCTTTATCTGCAAAACCTACTTATACGGATATTGTAAAACTCTGGGGTGAATTGGCTCCATATGAACTAAACACCATGTTAGCATCGACTGTAACCATGCAGGATTTATTAAATATTGACGAATTTAAAGATGCAACAGCAGGTTTGAATTTTCAAGGTACAGGCAAACTTGTCACACCTTTGGGAGCGAATTTGCTTCATGTTCCATCTTTGAAAGACAAAACCATCATTGGTCTTGATAAAAATTGTGCATTGGAAATGGTACAAGCAGGTGATGTTATCACAGATTATGATAAACTGATTGACCGTCAATTGGAACGTGCAACCATCAGTACCATTGCAGGCTTTGCAAAAATCTTTACAGGCGCTGCAAAAGCGGCTTCTTATACTGCTTAATTAGGTTTTTGTTATGGAAGAAGTATTGAGAAGGTTTGCAAGACTTGCAGGACTGACAGTGGAGGAAGCAGAACAATGGCAGGATCTTTGCGGTGACGCTTATGTTTTGCTGGAATCACAAAGAAAAAAACAGAAAGATGCTTCTTGTGTTGGAGATTTGGTTTGTGCTGCTGCCGCTGCGTTGGCATTTTACCAATATACATTACATCAAAATGCTGCAGGTCAAGCTGATTTTACCGTAGGAGATGTGCGCATTTCTCACAACAGCAAAAGTGTGGAGTGGGCAAAATATTTTTGGCTTGAGGCACGCAGTCATGCTGCTCCGTTATTGAAAGACCCGGATTTTGGTTTTTGGGAGATGAAAATATGAAAAAAGTGCGTATTTAAAAACTATGTTTCAAACATACGGAAATGAGATTACGGTGTACCCCAAATATAAAAAGAATATCAAGTAAAAAGGATTTATTCGCCCGTTGTCTTTTCAACATTTACCTTCTTCCAATGAGCTGGGCATTCCTTTTGACCATACGGACGACGGCGGTTACTTGTATCTTGGTCCGGCTGAATACCGCATTGACAGGGAATTGGAGGAAACCAAACTGGAACAGGATGACGTCCTATATTGGGTTACAAAATCCAGGGCAGTCTATCTGCAAAATGAGCCAATCTATGTTTGTGCGATACTGCAGAAAGTTGTAGCATCGTAGAAGGAGAATCGTTATGGAAGAATTATGGAATCAAACACCAAAAAGATATTTTTGATACCAACACTGTCTCATCTGTTTCTGACCAATTGGAGCAAGATTATCGCAGATATGCACATAAGTTAGACGAAGAGGTGATTGGTTAGTGGTACCTCTTATGAGATTTAAAGATTTTATATGGATTAAAAATCGAAACATTCAATATTTCTATTACAAGGGATATAAAAGAATTGTCGATTCCCTTCTATGGTTCCGTAATGCAGGATTACGGAGAACAGAAACGGATTATCAAAGGAGAGGGCGAGTTTTCGGGAAAACGTTGTATGGAAACATATCAGAAGTTGGCAGCATTGTTTGCAAGCGGAGAAAGCGGCGTATTATTATTGCCCAATTTTCCTGCATTGATTGCAAAGCCTGTTTCTCTTTCTTATATGACTGTAACAAGACCGGATATTCTCCGTTATCAGTTTGTATTCTGGGAAGACAGCAAAAATTCTGTTTCAGTACCTGAAATCTCCCCGGTTTCGTATGCATGTTACGGTGAAAGAAGACGGAGAAAATTTATGGACCATTGCACAAAGGAACACACAACGGTAGAAGAACTGCTTCGGCTCAATCCCCATTGTATGGCCCAGTTATTTAACAGAAGGTTTGCAGGTGACTTTGCCATGAACTATTGCTGCTATACGGTAAGTGGTAAAAAAAGTTGCATTATTGCCTCTATTTCTGTTCAAATCAATGTGCATGAAGATGCTCCTGCCGATGATATGACGGTTATATTCCCGCTTATAGAACAAGTGCCAAAGATAGCAACTATACGTGTTTGGAATGGTGAAAAACCAATATTTTCAGGAATCATAGATGAGCAAATCATGGGAGTGACAAAAAATGGCATTGCAATGTTAATCGGATTGCCAACCAATTATTTAAAATTGTTGATGGCAGGCATCTTTGCTGTGGTTTTGATTTCGAATAATATGTTGACAGGAAGGAGAAAAAAAAGTTTATGACAATACAAAAAAATAGTATACCGGAAGCGTATAACGGACCTATGGTCAGCTTACAGAATATTCATAAAACTTTTAATCCTCATTCTGTTAACGAACTTACTATATTTGAAAATTTTAACTTGGATATTTTAAAAGACCAGTTTATTTCCGTAATAGGAAGCAATGGTTCCGGAAAAACCACTATTTTGAATTTATTATGTGGGAGCCTGCCTGTAGATGGCGGAAAGATTTTGGTTAAGGGACAAAATATCACAAAAATGAAGGAATTCCAGAGGGCCAAATTCATTGGCCGTGTATTTCAGGATCCTTCAAAAAGGTACTTGTCCTGAATTAACGATTCTGGAAAAATATGGCAATGGCAGAAGCAAAGGACAAACATTTTGGTTTAACCTTTGGAGTAAACAGAAAGCGATTGATTTTTACAAATCACAGTTAGAGCTATTAAAATTAGGTTTGGAGGATAAACTTCATATTCAAGTAGGAAGTTTATCAGGTGGACAGAGACAAGCGCTTGCTTTGCTCATTGCCACTATGACGCCCATTGACCTTTTGGTTTTGGATGAACATACTGCAGCGTTAGACCCCAAATCTGCGGATAATGTTATGCGTTTAACCGACCAGTTTGTAAAAAGAAAAACATTTGACTGCATTAATGGTGACACATAATTTAAAATTTGCCATCGAATACGGCAATCGTTTGATTATGATGCACAAGGGTAATATGGTAATAGATGCTGCCTATGAGAAAAAGATGCCTTGGATGTAGATGATTTATTAAATCAGTTCAATCAAATCAGCATTGAAGTTGGAAATTAGTAAAAGGCGCCTGCAAATCGCAGGCGCCTTTTACTATAGACCGGCACAAAAATTAGAATCATCTTGTTTGTTGAATTCTTCTTTCATATGCTTAATTGTTGTTTTTTTCAGTGATTCTTCTATATTTTTGTCTATGACATCCCAAACCTCTTCTCTTAGAAAAGAGCGTAAATCTGTTTCATTTTCAGGTTCTTCCGAGCCTGTCATGGATAATTCTCCTTCCAACACTTTCAAAATATCATATAGATTCATTTCAACCGCAGTTTTGGAAAGAGTATAGCCGCCCAAAGAACCTGCTGTTCCAATTACGATACCTGCACGGCGCAAATAAGAGAAAATACTTTCCAGATAATTAAATGAAATATCTTGTCTTGCGGCAATTTCCGCTAAGGAAACGCAGCCTTTTTCTTCTTGCATGGCAAGGTCTATCACTGCCCGCAGACCATACCGGCCTCTGGTGGATATCTTCATGTTACATTTCCTTTCCGCTTGAGCTATTTTACTTTTAAATCTTCCAAAGTCATATTATCAACCGTATCTTCAATTGCATTTGTTAAACGCACCCATATTTGACGATTCACACAGCTGGAACGTACCTTACTGGTACAAGATTCCAAATCGTGGACGCATTTTACCGGCGCTAAGTCATGCTCAATTGCGCGCAGCACCATACCAACTGTGATATCCTTAGGACTTTGTGCCAGTAAAACCACCTTTGGCACCGCGTACTGTTAACAGTAATCCTGCTTTTTCAGCAGAAAAAAGATTTGTTCCAAATAGGCACGGTAATTCCCGTATCTTCAGCAATCTGCTTGATACGTATTGCCTCATTTGGACTGTATATTGCAATATAAACTAAGCCTTCTAATGCATATCTGCTTTTTAGTGGAAAGCTTCATATATCAAATTTCCTCCTGTAATGGTCATATTTATGATACATTACTATAATACTATGTTTTTTATTTCGAATCAACATGTATTTACAATTTCTAGTACTACCTACTACTGGTATATAATAACTACACCGAAAGCAGAAGAATATTTTTATCTTTCATCATTAAAAATTATGTTTTACTTTTATGAAATAACAATTTCAAGATAGTATAAAAATGAATATTTTGACTGTTATGGGAATGTTTTAGCATTATATTGTTAAAATTGCAAAAGCAATTTTTTCTATGCTATAATAACCTTTGTAACAGCAACAAAACTAAAGTTTTGGCTGTTAGCAAGAACGTTTTTAACGTTTATGTGTTAGAAATTGCCATGCAATTTCTTTTATGTTATAATTTTGAAAATAATCACTAAATCTTCACAGATATACGTTAAAATACATATATAAACTTGATAAATAGGAAAGAGGAAATTGATATGTATCATCTTTTGGTTGTAGATGATGAAGAAAAAATCCGTCAGATTATTCGTAAATATGCTGAATTTGAAGGACATACCGTTACCGAAGCGGCTGACGGTATGGAGGCAGTCATGCTTTGCCGTCAAAAATCCGGATTTATATTCTATCATCATAATGGATGTTATGATGCCTGAACTGGATGGCTTTTCTGCAGTAAAAGAAATTAGAAAAAAATTGCAATACACCTGTTATTATGTTGTCGGCACGCGGTGAAGAATATGACAAAATTAACGGATTTGAACTTGGAATTGATGACTATGTAGTAAAACCGTTTTCACCTAAAGAGTTGATGATGCGTATAAATGCTGTTATTAAAGCGTTCTTCTCCGCAAACGCAGTCCAATGACAAGGTTGAATTTGAAGGACTTATCATTGACTATACTGCACGTATTGTAACAGTCGATGGCGAAAAAAATAGATTTATCACCTAAAGAATATGATTTGTTGTTTTATATGTCAGAAAATAAAAAATATCGCGCTTACCCGTGAAATGTTAATCACAAATGTATGGGGATATGACTTTGACGGTGATGACAGAACATTGGACACTCATATAAAATTGCTGAGAAAGAGCCTTGGAAAATACAGCAAATTTTATTGTCACGCTTAGAGGGGTAGGCTACCGATTTGAAGTGGAATAATCTATTACGAAAAAAACAGAAAGGCAAAGAGAAAGTAAGTATTTTCTGAAGATATTTGCTATTTTTGTTGCGTTTATAGCTGTTATTTTAAGCCTATTGTGGGTATTTCAAATAGGTATGTTAAATACGTTTTATCGCTCCATCAAAATTCATGACATTGAAAAATTCTTTGAAAGACATCAGTGACAATATTGATTCAGATAAATTGTCTACCGTGTTAAAAAATGTTGCAAACGACAAACAAATTTGTATCACGCTCTGCACCCAAGATGGTTCTGTTATTTATTCCATTGATGTTTTTACCAAATTGTATTATTCATGAATTATCTTCCTATCGCCTTGCAAGGGCTTATGAACTGACTGTACAGAATGGTGGTACTTTCATTGAACGAACCATGTTCAATGAAAGGAAAAGTCAATTTTTCTTAGGTGAAACAGACGACCCAAACCAAATTGAAAGTGTAATTTATACGAAAATAGCCACGACTAAAAGTGGAGAAAATATTTTAATTTTATTAAATACCTCTATTTCTCCGGTTGTATCTACAGTCCAAACATTGAAAGTACAGTTGCTTTGGATTACTGTGATTATGATTGTGCTGGCGGTCATTATGGCACTGTTGCTTGCAAAAAATTTATCATCACCTATTGTTAAAATTAATAAGTCTGCAAAAGTTTTGGCACAAGGAAAATACGACGTGGACTTCTGATGCAAGCGGTTACCGTGAAATAGCAGAGCTTGCAAACACTTTAAATTATGCTGCAAAAGAATTATCTAAAGTGGAAGCATTACAAAGAGAGCTGATTGCGAATATCTCCCCATGATTTGCGCACCCCATTGACAATGATTACCGGATACGCAGAAGTAATGAGGGATATTCCAAATGAAAATACACCGGAAAATGTGCAGATTATCATTGATGAGGCGAAACGTTTAACTACATTGGTCAATGATGTTTTGGACATTTCCAAATTACAATCGGGTACCATTCCTTTTAACGGAGAAGTTTTAAATTTAACCGAAAATATCAGAGAAATACTGACCAGATATACAAAGCTGACAGAATATAAAATCATTTTTAAGCAAATGAAGACATTTACGTATATGGTGATGCATTAAAATTATCTCAAGTGGTATATAATTTAATCAATAATGCGCTTACTTATATTGGAGAAGATAAAACAGTCACTATTAAACAGATACATATTCCAGCCGTAAACGGAAAACAGAATCGTGTGCGTATTGAAGTGATTGATACCGGCGAAGGAATTGAGCAAAGTAAATTGAATGATATTTGGGATCGTTATTACAAAGTAGATAAAAATCACAAGCGAGCAGCAATCGGAACAGGTTTGGGATTGAATATTGTAAAGACCATTTTTAGATATGCATCAAGGTGCAACTTATGGTGTAAAAAGTCAAGTCGGTCACGGAAGTACTTTCTGGTTTGAATTAAATATTTATCATAACGAATGAATATGATAGTGCATAATCATTTGCGGTGATTGAGCCATTCTCACAGGTTTGCAATCTGCAAGAAAAAGTATTATACTGGATAAAAAAGAAACGGATTTCGGTGAAACTATGGCACAAAAGCAGCTTTTGGAACTCGTTGGTTCCGTAGAGCAAATTATTTTTAAAAATGAATCAAAATGGATATACCATTTTAGAACTGAATACCGGCGATGAGTTGGTTGTGGTAGTAGGTACCATGCCATATGTGAGTTGTGGGAAGAATTGCAGATTATTGGTACATGGGTCAATCATCCTACATTTGGAGACCAGTTCAAAGTAGAAACCTTTGAGCGTTCCAAACCGGCTACATCAGGGGCTATTTTAAAATATCTATCTTCAGGAGCCATTAAAGGAGTAGGTGCGGCTACCGCTGCAAAAATCGTGGAGATGTTCGGAGAACAAACTTTGGATATCATTGAACAAGAGCCGGAAAGACTTTGTGCGATTAAAGGAATTACGGCGTCTAAAAGCAGAAAAAATTCATGACGAGTTTCAGCGTGTATTTGGAATCAAAAGAATTAATGCTGTATTTAAAGCAGTATCATATTACACCGGAAGAATCCATACGTATTTGGAAGGCGTTTGGAAATCGTGCAAAAGAAGAAATGGAACATGACCCTTACTGTTTATGTCAAGAATCAATCGGAATAGATTTTGTACGTGCAGATGCCATTGCAGAGCAATTTAACACGCCTCAAGATGACTCTTTTCGTTTGCAGTCCGGTATTTTGTATATTTTATCTCACAATATCAATAACGGTCATACGTGCTTGCCAACAGATAAATTAATCAAAGTAGCATGCAGTTTATTAGATGTGTCACATGAACTGCTGGTTTACTACGTTACAGCAGATGAAAGAAAGAAAAATGGTCTCATATGACATGTTTGGAGAACGGGAATACATCTTTACCAATCGTATGTATGACGCTGAGACCCTATTGTGCACAGAGACTCATGATGCTGCTGCAATATCCTGCTCAATCCATAGTAGGTGCCGAGGGTATATTCAGGATTTGGAGGAAAATACAACATTCAATATGCGGACAAACAGAAAAAGGCAATTTGTCAAGCCTTGGAAAAGGTATTCTCATTTTAACGGGAGGACCGGGTACAGGAAAAACAACTACCTTAAATGCAATCATACAAATTTTAGGATTTGAAGGAGAAAAGGTTCTGTTAGGTGCTCCAACAGGAAGAGCCGCAAAGCGCATGACAGAATTAACAGGCTGCGAAGCCAAAACCATCCATCGTTTGCTTCAGGTAGAGTGGAATGAGCAAGAACGTCCTACGTTCAGTAAAAATGAGCGAAATTTATTGGAATGCGATGCCTTAATCTTAGATGAACTATCCATGGTGGATGTAACGCTATTTGAGGGGTACTGCGGGCGCTTCCATTGGGATGCAGATTGATTTTGGTTGGAGACAGCGATCAGTTGCCTTCTGTAGGTGCGGGTAACGTATTGGGAAATTTGATTGACACCAATTTACTCCCAGTAGTGCAGTTAAATGAGATTTTCCGCCAATCCATGGAAAGTTTGATTGTTACAAACTCGCATAAAATTGTAAACGGTCAAATGCCGGATTTACGGACAAAAGACAATGACTTTTTCTTTTTTTGCCATGCAATGACAGTCAACGTATTTCACAAACCATTGTAGGTCTTTGCAGCGAGCGTTTACCCAATACATATGGTTATTCTCCGTTCAATGATATACAGGTACTTTGTCCCAGCCGTAAAGGAGAATTGGGCACCGTTTCTTTTAATAAGAAATTACAGGAAAAAATTGAATCCTCCCCAGGAGGAAAAAGCGTGAGGTTACCATAAAATCAAATCATTTTACGCGAAGGCGATAAAGTGATGCAAAGCAAAAAATAACTACAATTTACCTTGGAGCAAAGAAGATGGCACGTGCGGAGAAGGTGTTTATAACGGTGATGTAGGTATCTTACTGGAAATTGACAAAAGGGGAAGGCACTTTTAATTGTCCAGGTAGATGATAAATTTGTATTGTATACCATGGAAAGTGCATCAGAGTTAGAGCATGCTTATGCCATTACGGTACATAAAAGTCAAGGCAATGAATTCCCTGCGGTGATTATGCCTATGTTTCCGGACCGCCTCAATTGTACTACCGTAATTTATTGTATACCGGCATTACTCGTGCGAAAAATATGGTAATACTGGTAGGTATGGAACGTACTGTTCATACGATGGTAGAGAATGACCGCAAAACAAGACGATATTCCGGCTTATATTATTTTATGATAGGAGAAACAGACCATGAGAAAGCAGAGTTTGAGAAGTAAACTGCTGGATATGTTGTTTCCTCCCAGATGCATATTTTGCAATGAAATTGTTCCAATAGGTTCCTGCATCTGTAAAAAGTGTGATGATAAAATCTTTCTCTTGGATGACATTCAAACAGCTAAAGTGGAAAATGAATCTTTTCATGGCATTTGTGTAGCTCCATATTTATATGAAGATAAAATACAAGAACTGATTGTCAACTTTAAGTTTTATCATAAACCGCAATATGGTACTTTCTTTGGTAACAAATTGGCGGAAAGCTGTCTGTGATAAAGGAATGGAATCTATGTGTGAAGTTGTGGTTAGTGTTCCCATTTCCAAAGAACGTTTGAAGGAAAGAGGATACAATCAATCTGAGTTGATTGCAAAGAAAACGGCCGACTATCTTGGTGTTCCATATATAAATTGTATGATAAAAACAAAACACAATTCAGAACAGCATCGTTTACATTTGAAAGACAGAAAAAGAAAATGTGAAAGGTGTGTATGAACTGGAAGAAAATAAGCATATTACCAATAAGAAGGTTTTGCTTGTAGATGATATTGTAACAACCAGTTATACTTTGGCAGAATGTGCGTCAGTATTAATGGAACATGGTGCAAAAGAAGTGTTGTGCGGAGCCGTTGCGTGCAGACCAAATATATATTCAGACACACAGGATCCCTTTGAAGAAGCATGCAGACATACAAGCGTATGAATATACTTTGACGGCATTTCATATCATTTTGTAAACCTTTCGTAAATGTTTGTATTTGGCGGTGATGCCGCATTGCAAAATACAAATTGATATACTATAATATGAATTGATATTTATGGCAGATGATGGGCGGTGAACACGTGGCAGGAAAAGATATAGCAATTGATTTGGGTACTTCGACAATTAAAATCTATATGGAAGGCAAAGGTATTGTGCTGAATGAGCCTGCAGTGGTAGCTGTAGATTTAATTAACGATGAAATTATAGCAATTGGCAATGAAGCTTATGCCATGTTAGGCAGAACTTCTGAACGCGTATCTGTCGTCCAACCATTATGCCACGGTGTTATTTCCGACTATGATTTGATTCAATATACCATTCAATCTTTTTTAAAAAGATTACAGACAGCAAAGTATTTATGCCGCGCGTTGTGGTAAGTGTTCCATGTGAAATGACGGAAGTACAGCGTCGTGCAGTTGTGGATTCTATCAGCGCTACAGGCGTAAGAAAATCTGTTTGATTGAAGAACCCATTGCCGCCGCACTCGGTGCCGGCGTGAATATCGAACAGCCTCATGGGTGTTTGGTAGTGGATATTGGCGGTGGTACAACCGATATGGCAGTTATCTCATTAAGCGGTATTGCTATATCAAAAACCATTAACATTGCAGGTGATGTGTTTGATGAAGCCATTATCAAATATGTCCGCTTTAAGTATCACCTGTTAATCGGAAAACGGACAGCAGAAGACGTTAAAATTGCCATTGGTTGTGTATATCCAAGAACAGAACTTGTCAAGCATAGAATCAAAGGCCGTAATTTAATTACAGGTTTACCTCAATATGCAGATGTCACCAGCGACGAAATGTTGGAATGCTTATTGGAACCTGCAATGAAAATTACACAAGAAATTCAAAGGGTATTGCAGTCTACGCCGCCTGAATTGATGGGAGATATTTTATCAGACGGTATTATTGTGACAGGTGCATCTGCTCAGATTTATGGATTTGATAAATTAATTGCCCGCAAAACAGAAATTCCTGTGCGCATTGCAGATAATCCTGCTACTTGTGTTGTGGAAGGTGCGGGAAAAAGCTATTCAATTTATTGATGACATGGATAAAAAGAGTATGGCGTACTCAATCCATTGAGCGATGCATATTAATCAAATGATAGAATAGGGTATTGACAAACTTTTTCAATGTGGTATACTGCAAACATAAAGAATCTTCTATGTGACTGACGGAAATGTGGGATACCACAGGGGAGCATAGAAAATATCAAAGCCGACCGTCTGGGCAATCCACTTGTGGATTGCCTTTTTGTTATCTTCAAAGGTTATCCGCAGTGGATATCGATATGATGGAGGATAACATGGAAACACAAGGATTTGAGCAATGGAATGGATTTCATGGTGAAACTTGGAAGAAGTGCATTGATGTACAGGATTTTATTCATCAAAACGTAGCAAGCTATGAAGGCGATGACTCTTTTCTGATGGGAGCAACCGAACGTACACAACGTTTGATGCAAAAGCTGAATCAGCTACTGAGTGTCGAGCAGAATTTTGGTGGTGTTTTGGATATTGATACACAGGAAGTTTCTTCTTTAACCGCATATCAACCCGGGTATTTAGACAAAGAGGAAGAGTTGATTGTTGGTTTACAAACCAATCGTCCGTTAAAACGGGGAGTGAATCCATTTGGCGGGATTAATATGGCACGAAAAGCTTGTCAAGCGTACGGCTACAAATTATCTGATAAGATTGAACAGGAGTTTCAGTACCGTACCACACATAATGATGGCGTGTTCCGTGTTTATACGGAAGAAATGAGAAAAGTACGCCATGCAGGTATTTTAACAGGATTGCCTGATGCATACGGCAGAGGAAGGATTATAGGAGACTACCGCAGAGTTGCTCTTTATGGATTGGTTTGCTGATTCAGGAAAAACAGCAGGATAAAAAGCAAATAGGAAAAAACGGATTTGATGTGGAAGAAATCCGTTTGTCAGAAGAATTATATCAGCAAATTCAGTTTTTAAAATATATGCAAGAAATGGCGCAAATGTATGGTTATGATATTTCAAAACCGGCTTCCAATGCCAGGGGAAGCAATGCAATGGACTTATTTTGCATATCTTGCAGCTATCAAAGAACAAAACGGTGCTGCTATGTCACTGGGCAGAGTCAGCAGTTTTTTGATATTTATATTGAACGAGACATACAAAACGGTCTCTTAACAGAAAAGGAAGCGCAGGAACTGGTAGACCATTTTGTGATGAAATTGAGAATGGCAAGGCATCTTCGTACACCGGATTACAATGAATTATTTGGTGGAGACCCAATGTGGATTACAGAATCCCTAGGGGGTATGATGGAAAATGGAAAACACTGGTTACCAAAAATACATACCGTTTTTTAAATACGTTATATAATCTGGGACCTGCTCCGGAACCAAATTTAACGGTTCTTTGGTCGAAACAATTACCTGAACCTTTTAAAGCGTTTTGCGCAAAGGTATCCATTGATACGGATTCTATTCAATATGAAAAATGATGATTTAATGCGACCCATTTACGGTGATGACTATGGAATTGCTTGCTGTGTATCCGCAATGAAAATAGGAAAGCAAATGCAATTCTTTGGCGCACGCTGCAACCTTCCAAAATTGCTGCTGTTAGCCTTAAACGGAGGATTTGATACCTTTTCCAACTCACAAGCTGGTCCAAAGGAACGGTTTATCCGGATGAAATATTGGATTATGATAAGGTAATGCAACGATTTCAAATGTATAAAGAATGGATTTGCAAGCTGTATATCAATACATTAAATGTAATTCACTACATGCACGATAAATATGCCTATGAAAAACACAAATGGCTTTGCATGACACAGAGGTAGAACGATTTATGGCCTGTGGTGTAGCAGGATTGTCCGTGTTAGCAGATTCACTCAGTGCAATCAAATATGCAACGGTAAAACCAATCCGCAATGAAAACGGTTATATCGTGGATTTTGAAACCATAGGTAAATTTCAAAGTACGGAAATGACGATGACAGAGTGGATACAATTGCCGGGAAATTTTACATGATATGATAACCGAACTTCGTAAAACAAAGACATATCGCAATGCAATCCATACATTATCTGTGCTAACCATTACTTCAAATGTAATGTATGGTAAAAAAACAGGTGCTACGCCTGACGGAAGAAAAACAAAAAAGCATTTGCGCCTGGGCCAAATCCATGCACAATAGAGAAAAAACGGAGCTTTGGCTTCCTTAAACTCTGTTGCTAAACTATCTTATGATGATTGCAGGGACGGTATTTCTAATACGTTTTCCATTACACCTCAGGCGTTGGGCAGTGAAGAAAACAGTAGAGTGAATCATTTAGTGGTGATTTTAGACGGATATTTTTACAGCAAGCGCAGCATATCAATGTCAACGTACTAAATCGTAAAACATTAGAAGAAGCATATGAAGACCCTTCTAAATATCCCAATTTGACCATCCGTGTATCAGGATATGCCGTTAATTTTCATAAGCTGTCCAAAGAACAGCAAAAGAAGTCATCAAGCGCACATTCCATGAGGCAATGTAATATGACAAAAGGATATATTCATTCCTTTCAAAGTATGGGTACTTTGGATGGTCCGGGAATACGTTTTTGGTTTTTATGCAAGGATGTCCGCTTCGCTGCGGATACTGTCATAATCCTGACACTTGGCATAGGCAGAACTATACCTATTATGAAACCCCTCAGCAAGTATTCAACCGAATATTAAAATACAAATATTATTTTGGAGACCATGGTGGTGTGACAGTCTCAGGAGGAGAAAGCGCTATTACAACCTGTATTTATAAAAGAACTTTTTTTTTATGTAAAAAACACCAGATTCATACTTGTTTGGACACCAGTGGCTGTATCCTGAATGATGAGGTCTTGGATTTACTCAATGTAACAGATATGGTACTGCTTGATATCAAGTTTTCAGATAAAGAATTGTATCATTTGCATACAAAAGCAGATATGGATACGGTCATGCACTTTTTAGCCGTCTTAGAAAAACGAAATATTCGCACTTGATTCGTCATGTACTTGTACCCGATTTAAATGATTCTACAGAACAGCTTCTCCGTTTAAAAGGAATGCTTCAGGGATATACTTGCATTGAAAAAGTAGAATTTCTCCCCATTTAGAAAGCTATGTGAAGAAAATATCAAACACTCCAACTAGAATTTCCGTTTGCAAAATACAGGAAGGAAACAGGGAAGATATTGAAAGAGCAAATCGTATTTTTACATGTTAATTTCCTTTCTTTTAATGAGCGCATACGGCAATGTACGAAATAGAACTTTTTAGTTATAACAAACATAAATTGATTTCTTTTCATTTGATATTTTTATAAGTAATATGGATATTGAAACATATTCTAATGTTTATAGAGAATAATCTCTTCTGTTCATTATTTTTTATTTATATTCATTTTATGGAAGAATGAAAGAGAAATGTACAAAATAAAATAATTCAGAATACGATGAAAAAAAGAGATTTCAATGCAGTGGGTTACTGTTTTGAAATCTCTTTTTTTGTTTATTATGCTCCTACTCTAAAACTGGAAAGAATTTTTATTACTTGCTGTGCTTCTGTTTCTGTAAATTGTCCGTTTGAAGAACTTGCAATCAAAGAAACGTAACCACTGTACCAAAATGAAAACTCACTTTCAAATGGTCCCCTTGTATTATCAGCGGTACCAATGCTTGATTCAGGAAGTATCGCGTAAAAATAGCACCATCCACATTTTCAAAGTCTGTATCAGACTTCATATCTAAATGCCCTGTTACCTTTAATTTTGCTACCATAATTGTTCCCAAATCTGTATGGTTAGTTTATTGTACATGTCCGGCATAAAGCTGGAATCCTTTGCTTTAGAAACTTCTACACGCAGCATATCTGTTGCAGAACCTCCGATCAAATTGCCTTCAGCTACACCGCCAATATATATAAAATTGAATGGTTACATCTCTTTCATTGGCCAGTAAGACTGTTTCATTCGTTTGCGTTACTTCTTCGTGAGATATAGTCCAATTATTCGGATAGTCAAATGTAAAACTTGGATAAGTAACCGCGTTTGTTTCTCAAAAAATGTGTGGTATAGATTTGTGTTATATTGTCGAATCGGTTTTCACATCTGTGTTTGAAACTATGCCTTTTACATGGACAGTACCTTGTGTATTTGCATTACTACTGATTAGTAATGATTCATTCGTATTATAAACTTTCTTTACCGGTAGAACAAGCGGTGCAGCTTACTGCTGTGATTCCAGCTAATATAAATAAGAGTAAGTTTGGTGTTTTCTTCATTTTACCTACCTCTTTTTATTTTTTGCCAATTTCCTTTTTAAATTTAGTATAGCACATGTAAAAATTGCTTTACTTCCATTTTAAGGCTTTCTTCAATATCATGAAGAAAAAATAGTGAACAGGTAAAGTCAAAGGAGAGAGAAAAAGGGTTTTGTATCAATAATAGAAAATAGAAGTAATCTGTTTTACATCAACACCAATCATATGTGTAATCTTCTTTGAAAAGCTGAGAAGAGAGGTGAGAGTGAATTCGATAAAATTGAAATTATTGATAACCTTTCACAAATATTTTATACAATACATTTGTGAAAGGTTATCTCTGACTCTTTTAAAATTATATTTGCTATAGTAAAATTTATTTTATGTACAAATGCATTAATACACAGGGAGGAGCAAGATGGAACTTTTCTTAATATCATCCAATTATCGTTCCCACTATTGTAGCGGTGGGAGTGATGGTATTTGTTTCCTATCGGAACAAAAAATGCTGCTGATAATCATCAGGTCAGAATATCACCAGTCTTATGCATTATTTTTAATGTGGTACTTATCATTGAGTTGCTTTTTTTATTTTTGTTATGTTATATACCAATGAATATCCTGTTTTCATTTGGATTTTATTTGCCTGCATGCTTGCTGTAGATATCATACTGCTCATTGCATTTTATCACTTTAAAATCACTTATGATGAAACAGGTTTTTATTACCAAAATTCTTTCGGCAGGCGTAAAAGATATGATTATACGGACGTGAGGAGTTTAGTATAGGAAGAATCTATACTTTTATCTGCAAGACGGAAAAAAGATAAAACTAGAATGGGGACATGAAAATAAAGAACGATTTTTGAAAGCAGTGACAGAGGGATATTATAAAGCGACAGGAAATATGTTGCAGCAAATATATACAAATAAATAAAAAGCAAGAAAGCTTTATAAAAGCTTTCTTGCTTTTTGTTTATGCAATATTATTTTGAAGCATTTACCATTTCTATCAACAGTTTTCAGCTTCCACCGCATCTGCACGACCGCGTGAGTTTTTCATTACAAAGCCAGCAAAGACTTTAACGTTTTTCTTTACCGCCTAAGTAGTCGGCAACAGCATTTGATTACTTTGCAATGGCATCTGTACATAATTTTTTAATGTATCGGCATCTACACCGCCCATGTCTTCCTCTTTGATAAAGTCGGTTGCCGGTCTGCCTTCATCCAGCATTTTTTTCCAATGTGGATTTTAAAAGATTCATTTTAATTTTTGCCGCTATCCAGCAGAAGAACAAGCTCTCTCAAGTATTCAGGGATAGAACAATATCAAAAGCTTCTTTTCTCGGTTTCGTTCTCCACACGTCTGAAAATTTGGCCAATAATGCAGTTTGCAACTACTTTGGGATTTTGCGACGCCTTCACTGGCTTTTTTCAAAATATTCTGCCACTTTGCGGAATTTGACCAATAATCCTGCATCTACTTCAGGAATACCAAGTTCATTGACATAACGGGCAAATTTTGCATCAGGCAATTCTGGAAGAAGAGATTTAAAGTGGTCAATTTTTTCTTGGCTCACTTCAATTGTAACCAAATCAGGCTCTCTGAAATAGCGATAGTCGTTGGCATCTTCTTTGCCGCGCATACTTTCCGTTCTGTTTTCTTCTACAATGTAGCGTAAGGTTTCCTGTGTAACCTCTTTGCCTTCGTCTAATAGTTCAGCTTGACGGCTTACTTCATACTCCATTGCTTTTGTCATATAAGTAAAGGAGTTCATATTTTTAATTTCGGTTCTGGTACCAAATTCGGTGGAACCGACAGGACGTAAAGAAATATTGACGTCACAACGCAAAGGAACCTTCCTGCATTTTACAGTCGGAAACGCCGATATATCTCATAATCATTTGCAGTTTTTCTACGTATTCTCTTGCCTCATCAATGGAGCGAATATCAGGTTCAGATACAATTTCAATCAGCGGTACGCCGCCGCGGTTATAGTCTACATAGGTATTGCCGCGTTGATGTACCAATTTTCCTGCGTCTTCTTCAATATGAATACGGGTAATGCCGATTTTTCTGCCATTGGACAATTCGATATACCCATTTTACAAAGTGGCATATCAAATTGAGAGATTTGGTACGCTTTTGGTAAATCTGGATAGCAGTAGTTTTACGGTCCATTTTAGATATATGAGAAATTTCGCAGTTGGTTGCCAATCCTGCCATGATAGCATAATCTACTACTTTTGATTTAACTTTGGCAAAGTGCCGGGTAAGCCGATACAAATAGGGCAGCAATGTGTATTTTGTTCTCCGCCAAAATCTGTGGTACAGCTGCAGAAAATTTTTGTATTGGTAGAAAGTTCTACGTGGGTTTCCAGTCCGGATACCAATTCGTATTTCATAGTGCAACCCCCATTTCTACAGCTTTAAATGTGCCGTTTTCTCTTGTGGCCGCTTCAAATTGATAAGCAGCATTTAAAATAGTCGATTCACAGAAATTATTTCCAATCAACTGTAAACCAACAGCAGACCTTTGCTGTCAAATCCGCATGGAACGGATACAGCAGGGAGGCCGGCAATATTTACGGGAACAGTACCAAATATCGGTTTGATATGTTTGTACTGCGTCTTTTTGTGTTTGTCCGCGTTCAAAAGATGTCATTGGTACGGTTGGTGCTAAAATGACATCACAAGTTTCGAATACACGCTTAAATGCATTTACAATTACTCCGCGTAGATTTTGTGCTTTTTTATAATAAGCATCGTAGTATCCTGCGCTTAATACATAGGTACCAAGTAAAATTCTATGCTTCACTTCCGCACCAAATCCTTCACTGCGTGTTTTGCAAATCATTTCATTGATATCCTCATAGTGAGGGACTTTATATCCGTAACGAATGCCGTCATAACGTCCCAAGTTGGAAGAGGCTTCGGCACATGCCAAAATGTAGTATACAGGCAATCCGTATTTGATTTCAGGGATAGAGCATTCTACTATTTCAGCGCCCAATTGGCGATATGTTTCAATAGATTTTTCCATAGCAGTGCGAACATCTTCGTTAATGCCTTCAAAATACTCTTTTACAATGCCAATTTTCATACCCTTAATTTCTTTGGTTAAAGAAGCTGAAGCAGATTCACCATAGGTCATGCTGTGCAATGGCGTCAAATACCAAAGCTGCATTTCAACAGAGGTAGTAATAGGGGCCAATTTGGTCAAAGCTGGAAGCATATGCAATCAGTCCGTGCGGGAAACAGTTCCGTAAGTTGGCTTTAAAACAACGCCGCAAAAACTTGCAGGCTGGCGAATAGAACCGCCTGTGTCGGAACCCAAACCAAATACAGCAATATTTCCGCTGACGCAGGAAGCAGCGCCGCCGGAACTGCCGCCTGCAACGTGATTAGGATTATGAGGATTAAAAGAACCGCCAAAGCAGGAAGTTTCACTGGAAGAACCCATCGCAAATTCGTCCATATTGGTTTTACCCAGTAAAAACTGCATTTGATTTTAAGTAAATCCCAGACAGTAGCATTGTAAATTGGAGTATAACCCTGCAATATTTTAGAACAGCAGGTTTTCAATACCTTTGAGTAGAAATGTTATCTTTTAATGACAGCAAAGGAATTCCTTCTAACGGAAGAAGAGATTCCCCGCGCATAATTTTTCGTCTACTTTTTTCGCAGTTGCCAGCGCTTTGTTCCTCAGTTACTTTTACGTAAGCGTTTAACACTTGGTTTTCTTTTTCAATGCTTGCAAGGTACTGTTTTGTCAGTTCCTCACAAGAAATTTGTTTTGAGGAAAGGAGTTTGCCGGTTGCTTTAATTTTACTAAAGTTTGTTTCCATGTAACAGCCATGCCTTTCTAATAAAGTGAGACCAAATATCAATTAAGAACGTCTTTTTACAAGGAAATATCCTTCGTCTTGACTTTCCGCATTCTTTAAAATTTCTTCTCTGTCGTAAGAAGGAACCACAACGTCTTCCCGTAATACATTAGAGAGATTGTTGATATTATCAAAGTTGGTTTGTTCACATTGAGCAGCGCTGATTGTTTCAGCAAATGCAATGATGTTATCCATATCTTTTGTTAAAGCGTCCAGTTCTTCTTCTTTGATATACAGTTTGAAAGTCTCGCCATT